>Ga0224722_1000019_pt1 | contig 83778 bp, 79 predicted proteins | sample Balambano_FR1_Me_FD_161646 | JGI IMG/M metagenome (GOLD analysis project Ga0224722, IMG submission 161646) | Freshwater sediment microbial communities from Lake Towuti, South Sulawesi, Indonesia - Balambano_FR1_MetaG | ecosystem: Environmental > Aquatic > Freshwater > Lake > Sediment | place...
AGATGGTGGCGGCTAACAGGGTAGGTACCATCAACACTCCAAACCAGCCAATGTACAGGCGGTTGTTGGTGCTGGTGATCCACTCGCAGAACTGTTGCCACACGTTTTGGCGCTCGGTGCGCTGTAAGGTCGTGGTCATAGTTGTAATGAGTGCTTGATGTAAGTTGAATAATCTTGGGCAACGAAGTGTTGCTTGATATGTAGTTTAGTCTTCTTTGTTGCTTTTTGTAAAGTAAGTCTTTCAGATTTTTTCGAGGCAGAAGCCTTATTGGTAGAGGTTTTTGTGAAAGCCCAGGCTCGCGATCGAAGCTTAAATGAGTGTTAAGAGTTTAAGATGTGTGACTAATTTGTAACGATCGCGCGCGGAAATCAGGGTTTTCTCCTTAAACACGTAGTTTTGGATTCTGAGAAAAACTTAGGCTTAAATTTTGAGCTTCTTTAAAGCCTGCTGAATGTCCAGTTCAAGATACCGATCAAGGGATAGATAAACCCAGTAAAACGGAGTTCGCTCCTCACTGGTGCGTTGGAATCCCAATGCCATCCGCAATTCTTCATATAGCGGGTGGATTACGGGCGAATACAAATCACACAGGTTTGGAAAGTCGATTTGCATCTTGGCCAGCGTTGCCTGAGTATCAACCAGCAGTTCGCTTAGATGAGCTGGTTCCAAGTACTTCATATCCAGTAACCAGGCTCGAATATAAACTGCCATACAATTCAAGTCACCTGGTTTCGCTCGTTGCACTGGATCAACATCGACATTTGAGGTGAGATAAAAGCTTTTGGCGGGAGGACGAGAGAACACAATTTCCGATTCAGTGGTAGTGGGAAATAAAATTGACACTCCGACTGGGTTGAGATTATCCCTACGCCGCAAAACTCGTAAACCGGTTGGGTATTCATTGGCCCACTGCCGCAAAATTCTTGCAATCCGTTGGGGTGAAATGGTAGTATCATCGGCTGCCATTGCGTAGGTCTGACGAATTAACCCAGCGATCGGAATCGCGTCTGCTCTAGGGTCAAATTGGTCAGCAAATAGAGAAACTGGCTCTTCAGATTTTGGAACGATCGCCAGTTCAGGCAATGGGCGCACCCGTAAACACAAGGTCTGACAATCAAATTGCTTCTCCAGCAAACCCAACGTGACAAGTTGATCAATCATCATGCCGGCCGCCCGATCGCTCCCCCGGTCTTTCTGCCCATAAAACAGTTCCGCCGCCTCGCGATGGGTACAGGAAATTAATTCCTCTATAGGCGCTAGTTGGGTCAAGGGCTTGAGTTGTTCACTATTCTGGCTCGTTTGCTTTAAGAGCAAATAAGCCCAAAGCCGGACAAAGTACTCCGCCCGCCGTCGAGTTAATCCGCCCCTTCCCAGTAACAGTCCTACATAGTTTGCTTGTTGTTCACGAGAAAAAAGTAAATCAAGTCTTTCCGGTTCCATAGAAAAGGTTCTCAGTTTTTTGGGGGCTATTCAGTGAAATCGCTGTCAGAAGAAGCAAAATGGACAAGCGGCAAATCAGAACATAGATTTTGGAAAGTTACCCAAACGGGTGAGCCTTTCTAGAAGAATTCAGCAGAGAATTCAAACAAAGACGAATGGAGTAACTTCAAACTGTCATTCTCAAATTTCGGCACGAGTTATTGGGATTTAGGTAAAAGGGCAGAAGTTGATACTCCTGATCGTTGTGGTTGTGGTTGTGGTTAGAAAGGGTTATCTAACAAGGTTAAATCTGGGATTTGTGTTAGCGAAGTAGCCTTTATTATCGATGAACAGATTTCGTTCGTGAAGTAGTGACCGGAAAAACTTCACTACACTTCAGGGTACTTCGCTGAACTTCGACATCCTTGGATTGGCTGCATTGGAGTTGGGTTGTCTGCGCGGCTCTCGTTGTGCCTTCATCAGTTCGGTAGGCAGAATAAGCGCAGCACTTAAGGAGACGAATCTATGACAGCCCCCGTTTTAACGAATTCCTTGGATTCCCTGTCTGTAGACCCTTTGTTTGGTTACCGCCCCCGTTTACCGATCGCCCCTCGAACCCAACGCTTACATCCCAAAACAAACATCAGCAGGCTTCGCGATCAATTTACTTGCCCTCCGCATGAGCAAGGTGAACTGAATCAGATTTGGAGTCAACTATTGGACATGTTGCCTCAAGGCGTAATAGTCCTCTCTCGTCAGCTAAAGCCGATGTATTGTAACCAGAAAGCTCAAGTTTTGTGTCAAGCTTTAACAGGTGAAGCATGCTTCGGGAAAAATTTGCCGTTGCCTGTTTCTGAAGCCTGTTACGCAGTGACTCGAGATCAGGCTGCACTTGGCTCAACCTTAATGATGGAATGCCAACTATCCAGCGGACATTCGATGCGGCTCAGCGCCCAATTAATGGAACTTGAAATCATTGGTGAGGAGAGGCTCCGGCCATTAGCTGCGGCTGCAACCCTTTCAACTCAGAAAGAACCTTGTATCGTCGTATTTCTGGAAAACTGCTCTGAAGTGATGCAGCAGGAAGCAAAAATTCAACAGCGCAAGTTCGACCTCACCGATCGAGAAGCTGAGATTTGGATGCTACTGCGGCAAGAGTTGACCTATCAAGAAATTGCGCGAACGCTGCAAATTAGCTTGAATACGGTAAAAACTCACGTCAAGAATGTGTATGCCAAGCGACGCGGCGGTCAGGGGCGGGAGAAGTTTTGGTATTGATCTCGCAACCGATGTAGGGTGGATAAGAGGCTTTCCCGATTTGCCCTATGGCCCATGTTGTCACATATAGCCCTGCCTTCACCCTGGTGCCCACCTACGAGTGCTTCAATCGTTGTCAGTATTGCAACTTTCGAGTTGATCCTGGCGAAGATACCTGGTTAACCCTGGCCGATGCGGAAGCAACTTTGCGATCGCTCCAATCAAGTCCTTCACCCATCATCGAAATTTTGATTCTGAGTGGAGAAGTTCACCCCCATGGTTCTCGCCGAGTCGAGTGGTTCAGCCATATTTATCAATTGTGTGAACTGGCATTGGCTCTGGGCTTTTTGCCTCATACCAATGTGGGGCCGCTGAGTCGGCAGGAAATGACGCACTTAAAAACAGTGAATGCATCTATGGGCTTGATGCTGGAGCAATTAACGCCATCCTTGCTGACGACGGTACATCGGCATGCGCCCAGTAAAAGGCCAGAAGTGCGGCTGCAACAACTTGAATGGGCGGGCGAATTACAAATCCCGTTTACCACCGGATTGTTGCTAGGCATTGGAGAAAGTTTGAGCGATCGCTGGGAGACCCTCAACGCGATCGCTCAATGTCATGCTCGGTTTGGCCATGTTCAAGAAGTTATTTTGCAGCCCTATAGCCCCGGTAGCCAGGAGGAGTGGAGAGGGGGAGGATTTAGCTTGACCGAATTAGTGGAACTGGTGGCGATCGCTCGCCAAATTCTTCCTGCCGATATTGCGATTCAAATTCCGCCCAACTTAGTTCACAAGCCACAGGTTTTAATTGCTTGTTTAGAGGCTGGTGCCAGGGACCTGGGTGGCATCGGCCCCTGGGATGAAGTAAACCCAAATTATCCGCATCCAGTTCACACAACCCTGAGCAACTGTTTGAAGCAGGCTGGATGGCAACTGGAGTGTCGCTTACCGGTGTATCCCCAGTATGATGATTGGCTTCCAGGGGCGATTGGCCAGCAGGTGAGGGTTTGGCGAGAACGCATCTCGGTCGCAATAACTTGTTGACCCGTTTTCTCAAAAATTTATAGGATGGGTTTAGCTGTTACGGCGAATCGTTCGCTGTTCCATATTTAAGGACTTGCAGGATTGGACAAGCGCCTACCGAAGATTTATTTCGCCATGCTTCCCTGGATGGTGTCGCTCATTATGCATAGCGTGTTACTAACGATCCCGCTGCGACGACAGGAACGATCGACAACAAACACCGTGGGCAAAGTGAGGATTTTGGACACCTCTGCCTCCCCCGCTAATGATGAAGACCCTCAAGATCAACCCAAAGTCCCCCAGTCGTCTTCATCGTTGGTTATTCCCAGTGAGCGACCACCAGTACAGCCAACCCCAGAAGCAAGTCCAAAACCTGCACCAACGCCTCAAAGCACCAGTCCTCTACCCAAATCGACTGTACCTGCGCGTGCGTCGAAGGCTCCCAAACCTCGATCTCCCAAGCCAAAATCACCACCAAACCTAGAAACGCCGATCGCTCCCAACGATCTGGTCGTCAATCTGGCACAACTTCCAGACACTCAGCCTTGCAAGCAGCTAGAGGGCTGCTGGCGATCGCAAAATAGTCTGTGGCAAGCGGTTTACAAAAAAGTTGCCGAGCAAATTACAACTCAGGGATACAAGGTTATCGAACTGGATCTGGAAGATGACACAGGGTTTAAGGTGAGCCAAATCGCGAAAAATGGCACAACAAAATATTACTTGCACATGCTGTCAACGTTAGAAGGTACAGTCTATGTGCTGAATCCAACTCAGCTTAGCAAAGCCGAAATTGAACAACGAATCATTTAATTCTCGCCGCTTAAAACCATGGATTAAATCAAGTGGTATAGCTGCTTCGGCTGCGAGTGACAGGCAAGATGCCCATTCCACAGAATTTGCTACTTTACTTAAATCTCATTCCTTAGGTCAATTCGAATTCCCGAAAACCCAATTCATGGATTACCATCCTGACTTGCCTTCTGCCTTTTAACGTCTACCATTTACCTCAAGCGCCTTCAGGAAAAACACGCCAAGCTGATTCCTTGACAAACAGACGGACGCGGGTGCCGACCGGCATCAAGTCAGATGTTGTGCTGAGGGCGTGCAGTTCCCGCCCTGAAGGAGTGAGCAGGCAATAGCGATGTTCTCGCCCCAGAAATTGTCGATCGCGAATTACGATAGCAGCCTCGTCATCTGGTTCGATGTGGAGATCCTCCTGGCGAATCATGAGATCAGCCGTAGGGGCAGGGACAGAGGGAAAAGCGCAGGGAAAATCGCCCACTTCAGTCGTCCAACCGGAATCGCTAAGAGTCGCGGGTAAAAAGTTTGCTTGCGTCACAAATTCAGCAACGAAGCGAGAGGCGGGAGCCTGGTAAATCGTCTCTGGTCGATCCAATTGCTCAATTTCTCCCTGTTTCATGACGGCAACCCAGTCCGAGATGGACAACGCTTCTTCCTGGTCGTGGGTAACAAAGATGGCCGAAGTATCCGTTTTTTTAAGTACACTACGAATTTCTTCGCGCAAGCGGAGGCGGACTTGCACATCAAGGTTGCTGAGCGGCTCATCGAGCAAAATTAAGGTGGGACGGGGGGCCAGTGCCCGGGCCAGGGCTACTCGCTGTTGTTGGCCGCCGGAAAGTTCGTGGGGATAGCGTTGCTCAAAGCCCTCTAACCCGACGAGTGCGATCGCTTCTGTGGTCAGATCCTGAATGCGTTGCGGAGTAAATCGTCTGGTTCCTTTACGCCCCTGATTCATCAAGCCGAAGGCCACATTTTTGGCCACCGTCAAATGGGGAAACAGAGCGTAATCTTGAAACACCATACCCACATCACGACGCTCAGGCGGCAGCCAGACATGCGGGGCTGCAACAGTTTCTCCATTCAGGATGATAGTTCCTTGCTGAGGTCGCTCAAAGCCAGCAATCATGCGAAGGAGAGTCGTTTTGCCGCAGCCTGATGCCCCCAGCAGTCCTAAAATATCTCCCTGCTCCAAGGAAAAAGAAACCTGGTTAACGGCAGGAGCGGCATGTTTTGAGTACTGCTTGGTGATGGTTTCCAGGCGGAGTGTTTCGATTTGCCCCATTGTTTACGGATTATCTCGCTGCACTTGGTCACTTTACTGCAATATTGCATCAGTAATTTCATGAATATTGTAAAGTAGGCATCGGAATAATTCTCAATTAAATTCCATTTTTGGAGAATCGCATGGCCGGGACATCGCCGCTAACACCTACTTCTCGCTCTCGAGATGAGCGCTTTGCGCGATCGCTCCTACCGGGAAGTTGGACGCTCATCGTCTGGGCGATCGCCTTGTTGGTTGCGGCACCGGTGTTGGTGATTTTGGCTGGGATTTTTACCAATTCATCCGCCACCTGGAATCACCTGGCCGCAACGGTTTTACCCACCTATCTCATCAATTCCGGTTTATTGCTGGTGGGGGTGGGCCTGGGGGTGTTACTGGTGGGAGTGGGCACGGCCTGGCTGATTACCATGTGTCGGTTTCCAGGGCGAGGTGTGTTTGAATGGGCGTTGTTGCTGCCGTTGGCGGCTCCTGCTTACTTGCTGGCTTATGTGTATACTGAGTGGTTAGCATTTTACGGGCCTGTGCAAACAACACTGCGCGGGTGTTTTGGATGGGAAACGGTTCAAGACTATTGGTTTCCGAATGTGCGATCGCTGGAAGGGGCGATCGGCATGTTGATCCTGACGTTGTATCCCTATGTGTACTTGCTCGCCAGAACTGCCTTTCTCGCCCAATCAACCTGCACGTTGGAAGCCAGTCGGAATTTAGGTTGTAGTCCCTGGAAGAGTTTTTTAACTGTGGCGTTACCCTTGGCGCGACCTGCGATCATGGCTGGGTTATCCCTGGCGTTGATGGAAACGTTGAATGATTTCGGCACGGTGCAATATTTTGGGGTGGATACGTTCACTACGGGGATTTACCGTACCTGGTTTGGCATGGGCGAACGATCGGTCGCGGTGCAGTTGTCGGCAGTATTGCTGCTGTTTGTGTTGGGCTTGATTCTGCTGGAACGCTGGTCGCGCGGGCGGGCTAGATTTTACCAGACGAGCAATGCTATTCATCAACTATCGCGTTATCGCTTAGAGGGGATGCGGGCGATCGGTGCATTTCTGGCTTGCCTGCTTCCCATTTTGTTGGGTTTGCTGATTCCGGGTGGCGTGCTGTTAAAAATGGCATTGGAGCCTGCTAGCACCAGCAGCGATAGTGATAATGATTTTGGGTCGAGCGATTTTGGGTCTGGAGATGGAGCCGCAACCAGTGAGTTTTGGAATTACGCCTACCACAGTTTTACACTGGCCCTATTGACGGCGGCGATCGCGGTGGGCCTCTCCATTTTGCTTGCCTATGGATTGCGGCTTGTACCCAAACGGGCTACCCGGTTAGCAACTCAAGTTTCGGTTATGGGTTACGCGGTGCCGGGTTCTGTGATTGCGGTTGGAATTTTGGTGCCGTTGGGAGGATTTGATAACGCGATCGATAGCTGGACCCGTTCCACGTTCGGTTTCTCTACGGGGTTGCTTCTGAGTGGCACCATTTCGGCATTGGTGTATGCTTACCTGGTGCGATTTCTGGCTGTTTCTTTTAGCACGGTTGAGGCAAGTCTCGTGAGTATCAAGCCCAGTCTGGATGATGCAGCTCGCAGTTTGGGCCATTCACCGGTTAGTACGTTGCTTAAGGTGCATGCGCCCTTGATGTGGGGCGGGTTAGTGACAGCAGCAATGCTGGTATTTGTAGACGTAATGAAGGAACTGCCAGCCACGCTGATCGTGCGCCCATTTAATTTTGATACGCTGGCTGTGCGAGTCTATAACCTGGCATCCGATGAACGGTTACAAGAAGCCGCGGCTCCAGCACTGGCGATCGTCCTGGTAGGGTTGGCGCCCGTGATTCTGCTGAGTTGGCAATTGGGGCGATCGCGCCAGCTAAAATAACGGCTACCAACAGATTCACTACTCCAACTCGGTTAAAGTGATGCTTTGAATTGAGTAGTCTAAAAGTTGCATGGGGTGAAAAACGGGAATGTTATGACTTTGCAACTTCAGGTGACGGCTAATTTGCACAAAGCAGCCGATGTTGGCCGAAACAATAACAGTGGCGCCAGTATGCACCAAATTTTGCACTTTTTGCCGCCCCAGTTCGTTTGCCACATCGGGTTGCAGAATGTTGTAAACCCCGGCACTGCCGCAGCACAAAGCTGCGTCGATCGGTTCACGTAGTTTCACCCCAGGAATTTGCCGGAGCAATTGCCGGGGCTGGAAACTGATTTTTTGTCCATGAATCATGTGGCAGGCATCTTGATAAACCAGGGTGAGTGGTTTGGTTTGCAAGGGAGAGAGGGTGGTCGTGAGTCCCACTTCAGCCAAAAATTCCTGCACATCTCGCACTTTCGCGGCAAACTCTTTCGCTTTCTCACGGTAGACCGGATCGTCAGCGAGGATATGGCCGTACTCTTTCAACGTATGACCACAGCCAGACGCATTAATCAAAATATATTCGACGTTAACATCAGCAAAACTGTCAATCAGTTGCCGGGCCAGGGTTTTGGTTTGTTCTTCTTGCCCCTGATGGTGGGTGAGGGCCGCACAGCACCCCTGCGCTGGGGGAACTACGACCTCGCACCCATTGGCCGTTAAAACTCGGACTGTGGCTTCATTGACGGCAGGGTTAAATAACCGTTGCACACAGCCCAGCAGCATCCCCACGCGGTAACGGGTTTCACCCTGCGCGGGCATGAAGGCAGGGATGGGATCCTGGAATGCTGCGGATTGAATGGGGGGCAGCATGGCTTCCATGGCAGCCAGTTGGGGCGAGACTTGGTTCAGGATACCGATCGATCGCACCCAGTTTTGCAAGCCCGTTTTTTGATACAGCCCCATGGGCCGCAACAGAAATCGTAACCGCTGGGGATAGGGAAACAGGGAGAAGATCAGTTGACGAATCAATTTTTCGGGGAGCGATCGCGGATGGTTGCGTTCTACCTGCTGCCGCGTGGCTTCAATTAACTTGTCGTAGCGGACGCCTGAGGGGCAAGTTGTGACGCAGGCAAGGCAACCCAGACAGGAATCAAAATGCTGAACGGTGGCCGGGGAAAGGGGAATTTCGCCCTCGTTGACGCCATCCATCAGATAAATCCGCCCTCTGGGAGAGTCTGTCTCCTTGCCAATCACTCGATAGCTGGGGCAGGTCGATAAACAAAAGCCGCAATGCACGCACGCATCAATCAGTTGGGGGTCGGGTGGATGATTGCCATCGAAGGTGGGTTGGGCGCTATTGGAAGCTGGCAGCTTGGAGTCTGAGGGCTGAATGTCTAAATTTGGCTGGAGCATAGTGAGGGAACCGCTCAATGAAAACTCTATCTTCTTCACCCTACACCGTAAATCAATGGCTCTGGGGACTAAGTCCCCCCGACAAAGCGGTGAGGGTTGAGGCGATCGGTTGGGTCGAACTGCTGCTTAATTTGGCGCATGAGTGGGAGGGCATTGCCGGCATAACCCCAAACGTCAAGTTGCTGTTTCAGGTTGAGCGGTGCCTCCAGGAGGGTGAGAAAGCCGTGGTTTTCCTGGCAGATGGCTCGCACTGCTGACAGCTCGAGCGCGCCAACTGAACTGTCTTCAATAAGAAGCCTCCCAAGTCCGCTAGCTGCATGAATTTGCGCATGCCAACCCGGGAGCGATAATTGGTTTGCTTGAAGAAGTTCTACAGCCTGAAAAGGCTGTATTCCTATTTTGCAGGCGATCGCACCTGTTGCGGGAATTTGCGTCATGCGTTCTTGCAATTGCTGCCATAGAGCGCGTTCGTTGTCTTCACTCCAGCATTGACTGGAAAGCTGATGAGTTTGGCCTAAGGTGGCGACGGTATGGATTTGTTGCTGGACGCTAGCCACGATACTTTGAAACTGAATGGCCAGTCCGGTTGTTTGCCCCAAGCCTAAATGCTGCATCACTCCAGCCGATAACAGGTCAAATCGGGTTGGTGTGAGGGCCGATCGCAAAATAGCCTGACTAACTTGGGCGATCGCCGCCAATGCACCCGTCAGCACGATCGTTTGAGAGGCCGCTGGCAGAGGATAGACGCGGAAAGTCATCTGGGTCAGCACACCTAGCGTGCCATAGGAGCCAGTGAATAACTTCATTAAGTCGTAGCCAGCCACATTCTTGACGACCCGCCCGCCGGCTTTGACCAGTTGCCCATCTGCGCGCACAAAGGTGATGCCCAGCAACATATCTCTGACGCTGTTGTACTGCTGTCGCAACGACCCGGTGTCTGCTGTCGCAACGATACCTCCGATCGTGGCCTGCTCTGGCTGGGCTGGGTCGATCGCCAAAAACTGCCCTGTGGTGGCTAGTTTCGCTTGCAACTCAGCAAACCCCATGCCCGCCTCGACTGTGACGGTTAAATCACCTGTAGCATGGTCGATGAGTCGATTCAGGCGGGCCGTGCTTACAACCAGGAGCGGTAAACCGGTTATGGCTGTGCCTACCACTCCGCCCCAACTCAACTTGCTACCGTTGCCACAGGGGAGGATTGCCCATTGCTGTTGCTGGGTACAGGCCACAACTTGAGCTAATTCAGCCGCCGTGCCTGGAAACACGAGTCCCGCGATCGCACTGGCGGGAGCAACCGATCGGCGAATTACCTGCTGCCAGTGATCGGTCATCTCTTCCCCAGATTTGTAATTGGCCGCACCAACGATTTGGGTGATTGGAAGGGCAATTTCTCGGCACTGTTGCGAACTCACATCCATGTCTATCCTGCTGAACCACCCTTACTCTTCCAAAATCCACTCGGACGATCGCTCTCCCAACTCCAGTGGAATGCTGACAGCCTTGCCTAACCGCGGGCGCTCTTTCGTCTGTTCAATGTAAGCCTGCACCTGAGCGACCCCGCCCCATGCCTGCAAGTAAGAACTCACGGTATCCAAATGCTCCAGGTACTCTGCCTCAGTCATGGGAAACGACACTTGTTCTAAATATTTCCACATGACAAGTACAAAAATCTTGCCTTGAACACGTCGTACCTGAATGTCATAGGAACGACCCCATTTAGCGAGTAGTAGCTGGCGCAACTCTTGTCCGGTCATACGATTTTCAGTATTGCATACACGGGAGGGGGTAAGGGAAAAGGGGAGTGGGGGAAAGAATTTGTTACTTACTTGCTTGCATCGGCATTGCTTAACATTTCGTATCAATTGAAAATCGTCTGGAAAGCCTTTCACGGGCTGACTCTCTGCAATAATTACCATTGATACCTACAAGTGGCTTTAGAACACCCTTAGCACTGTTTAACAATCATGACTCAACTTTCTTCTTCCGATGTGCCTGATATGGGTCGTCGCCAGTTCATGAACCTGTTGATGGTTGGAACTGGCGCAGGCACGGTTCTGGGTATGCTGTACCCGGTTGTGAATTATTTCATTCCGCCTTCGTCTGGCAGCGGCGGTGGTGGGGTCACTGCAAAAGATGCGCTTGGTAATGATATCGGGGTAAACGATTTTCTGGCAACTCATAATCCTGGCGATCATGTTTTGGCCCAAGGGCTGAAGGGCGATCCGACTTATGTCATCGTTCAGGAAGATAAGTCGATCGCCAGTTTTGGCTTGAATGCAGTTTGTACCCACCTGGGCTGTGTGGTGCCCTGGAATGCTAGTGAGAACAAGTTTATGTGCCCCTGCCATGGTTCTCAGTACAACAGTGAAGGGAAGGTGGTACGTGGACCGGCGCCGCTGTCTCTAGCGCTTGTGCATGCCTCAGTGGATAACGACAAGATTTCCTTCACACCATGGACTGAGACTGATTTTCGGACGGGTGAAGATCCCTGGTGGGCTTAGGAATGAGAATTAAATAAATTAGCAAATTTTGTGGAATAGGCATCCCGCCTGTCACTCACAGCCGAGACGGCTATGCCACTTGATTTAATCCATGATCCTTAGCACTTCACAATAATTATCGGTTTCGGTTGCTGAGTTCGTCGGTCACTTTAAAGGTTGACTTGAATGTGCAGCCTGTCCTCCGCCCATCCTGCTATTGAACAACATCCAGACATGAGAACACATTTCACAGATTTATTGCTCAGAGGGATGCACTCCCTGAAACGTGTCACCACGATCGCGATCGCCACCATGGCTGTTTTGCTGATGAGTAGCTTAGCATTACCTCAAACAGCGATCGCCTATCCCATTTTTGCTCAGCAAGCTTACGAAAATCCTCGCGAAGCCACTGGCCGCATCGTGTGCGCCAACTGTCATCTGGCCGCTAAGCCAACCTATGTAGAAGTGCCGCAATCCGTTTTGCCTGACACCGTATTTGAAGCCGTCGTTAAGATTCCGTACGACACCGATGTGCAGCAAGTGGTTGCTGGCGGTGAGAAAGGGCCTTTGAACGTTGGGGCCGTGTTGATGCTGCCGGAAGGCTTTAAGCTGGCCCCAGAAGACCGCATCCCAGAAGAGATGAAGGAAAAGGTGCAAGACCTTTACTTCATGCCCTATAGCGAAGAGAAAGAAAACATCGTCGTTGTCGGCCCGCTCCCGGGTGAACAGTATCAGGAAATTACCTTCCCTGTCCTGTCTCCCGACCCCAACACTGATAAATCCACTCGCTTTGGCAAGTACTCTGTGCATGTTGGTGGCAATCGCGGTCGCGGCCAGGTTTACCCCACGGGTGAAAAGAGCAACAATGCTGTTTTCACCGCGCCGGCGGCAGGTGTTGTGAGCCAGATTACCAAGACCGAAGAGGGCGGCTACGAAGTCACGATTCAGGAAACCAGTGGTAAAACCGTGGTTGAGTCGATTCCGGCGGGGCCAGCACTATTGGCAACGGAAGGCCAGGAAGTGAAAGCTGGTGATGCCTTAACCGACAATCCTAATGTGGGTGGGTTTGGTCAGGTGGATGCTGAAATTGTGCTGCAAAGTCCAAATCGGATTCTGGGTCTGCTGGCCTTCTTTGGGATTGTCACCCTAGCTCAAATTATGCTGGTGCTGAAGAAAAAACAAATCGAGAAGGTACAAGCTGCGGAAATGCAGTTTTAACCAAAACGACATAGCTTTGGCGAATTTATCAAAGGAGTAGACGATCGCCTACTCCTTTTGTCTTTGCGGCTAAATTACCGATCTTTGTTCTGTTTCTGTTCGGCTTTGTGCTCCAACCGGATGAGCCAGACCATGAGTGCCACTACGCCCAACTGCACACCAAAATTGGGCAGGGCTTGAGCCACATCTCGGCCAGCCAGGAGTTGGGTCAGGAAGATAAATCCTCCCACTGCACCGGAGGCCGCGAAGGAGTAGTAGAGGAAGCGGCGCAATCCTCGGTAGGGCGAGATCGCTTCGGCTTTTAAGCGGGCAAAGGTTTCGTCATCCATCCCGGGTGGCTTTTGCGGTTGACGATCACTGGGCGGGTTGGGCATGATTTAAGCTTAGGAGACGGGTTACTTTACAGGTTTAACGGTCATTCGATCGCCAGCTTGCAGGCCAAGTTCTGCGGCTCGTCCGCCCCGCAGTTCAATCACCTGATCAACCACATCAGGCGGACCATAGTAAGGACAGGGTTCAGCTTGGCAGGGGGGGACATTGCTAGCGATCGCGATGACCTTGCCATTGCGCAAAAATACCATATCCAGATCAATCAACACATTCTTCATCCAGAAGCTCACAGGCCGGGGTGGATCAAACAGAAACAACATCCCTCGATTCGCATCCAGTTCAGGCCGAAACATCAACCCCATTGCTTTTTGCTCCAGGGTTTTGGCTACCTCTAGTTGGATGGTCTGGCCACGAACATCTACCGTAGCTGCGATGGGAAGCGATTGACCTGAGTTTGAAATTTCCACTGCCTCACCTGATGTAGGGGGCGGAGCAGGCACTTGAGTTGAAGCGCAGCCAAGCATAAATAGACCAAGTCCAATTGAAAGTCCAATGCTGTTGTATTTTTTGCGTGGAGCAATTGCTTGCCCTTGCTGACCAAACCACTTTATTTTCATCAATTCTTATCCGCCTAACAAATGGCATTCCTGATATACGTGTGAGAGTGACTCCAGCGAGATAGATAGGTTCCCGTTCGCTGTATCGCGTTTATTGTGTCATGGTTTAAGACTCTCGCAGGACATAGCCCACCCCGCGCACCGTTTGAATCAATCGTTTTTCGCCTTCATCTTCGATTTTGAGGCGCAGGTAGCGGATATACACTTCAATCACATTGGATTCACCCACAAAATCGTAACCCCAAACATTTTCGAGAATTTGCTCGCGGGTCAGGACTTCCCGGGGGTGTTCCATTAGGTATTTCAGCAATTCAAATTCTTTCATCGTCAGGTCGATCGCCCGCCCATTCCGGATAGCCCGCCGTGTAGCCAAATCCAGCATCAAATCCCCAAAGCGCAACTTTTCAGACGTTTGGGTGTCCGGCTGGAGATACATGCGGACTAACCGCAAAAACTCATCGGAGCGGTAGGGTTTCAAGAAATAATCGTCGGCTCCCGCTTCTAGACAGGCCACCCGATCCTCAACCGTATCCCGTGCCATCAGCATCAAGACGGGAACCCGTTCGCCCATAGTGCGCAGGCGGTTACAAAACCACAGCCCCGATTCTCCGGCTAACATACGATCGACCACGACCAGCAATGGGGTTTTTTCCGTGACATATCGCAACCCGATCGAAGCATCGGGGGCGATGATGGCTTCATAGCCGGATTCTTTCAAGTCAGCACTCACATTTCGCGCCAGCAATTCATCCGTTTCTACGACCAGGATGCAGGAGTTTTCGGAAGCGATTGCGTTCATAAGCTGGGAAGATCCTACTTACGGTGATATGCAGGGTGACAATCCTCTGTCATCTAACAAGGTGAATTTCCTTCCTGTTGTAGCATGTTTGGGTGCGATCGCTAGGGCAACTCAACGGAAGTGGGTTTAGCGACATGGGGTAAGCCCCAGCCCAGCTTTTCGCGCAGGACATGGAAAAATTCTGGCGAGTGCAGCCGAATGAACCGCGCATTGTAGGGCGATCGCTGAATAATCACCCGATCTTCCGGTAAAACGTAGCAACCGCCATTGCCATCTACCACCATGACCAACTGGGTGGGATGCGCAGGGTAAACAGTTACTGGTTCCGTATCTGCAAATACCAGGGCACGGGAAGCGAGCGAATGGGGACAAATCGGAACGAGTTGCATCACGGGCACGGTCGGGGTGATCACTGGGCCGCCCGCAGATAGCGAATAGGCTGTGGAACCCGTTGGGGTGGAAATGATTACTCCATCGGCAGCAATATCTACCGGAGCATGCCCACCAATTTCCACTTCAAAATGGCACATGCTGGTCAATGGTTCGCGATGAATCACCATTTCGTTCAGGCAAAGTGCTTCCCAGAGTAAATCATCATCGCGAAACAACTGCACTGACAGCATCGCCCGCTGTTCCAGGCTGTAAGTTTTGGCTAAGACAATTTCTAGTGCCTGGGGGAGATTGTTGAGATAGGTTTCAGTCAAAAATCCCATATGCCCGGTGTTGACAGCCAGCAAGGGAATATCGTAAGGGGCGAGTTGACGACAAGCCGACAATACGGTGCCATCGCCACCCAGCACGATCGCAAATTCCATGTCGAAATCAAAGCCGGGTGGGTTCAGGCGATCGATCGGCGTGTGGCAAACCGGGCTGTGGGGACTGGAATAACCCAAAATGCCACCAACTCCGGTCGCCAAACACACATCAAACCCTGCCACAATGAGTTTGTCCTGGATTTCCTGGGCAATGCGGCAAGCAACGGGTTTGATATCGTTATAGATAATGCCAGCTTTAGGCACGTCAAACAGTGGGCTGAGGGGCAGGAAAAAATCGAGTACTAGGGACTATACCATCCTGAGTGGGGTGTTGTGCGATCGCGCACGAGGAGATTTTTTAGTCCAAGTTAAAACCGGGGATAACGCTTTTCTGACTTTTTCTTCTTCTGTTTCTTCTGCTTCTCATAATCCAGTTCCCGGAGTTTCTTCATAATGCGCTCAAAATACTCTTGCAGATAGGCTTCCAGGGTTGTCATTTCCTGGGCATTCAGGCCAAACACTGGATAGACCGCATCCATCGAAGCAGACAAAGGCTTACCCGTGGATACGACTTCCGCAAAGGCCAGCCGATCGGAAATGTTCCAGGTCCATTGGAAGAACTGAGTCGCTTGGCGCGAGAACCGTAGCAAGCCCACTGGCACTCGCGTAATTCTGGCTTCTCGGCCCGAAAGTTTCTCGCAAAGCTGAATAATTTCGTCTGCACTCCAGGCGCGCGAACCAGCGATCGGGAACGCTTGCTTTTCCGTCTCAGGGACTTTCAAAGCTTGCACGGCAAACTTGGCGATGTCTTGAGTATCCATATAGGCGATCGGCGACGTTTCTCCCATCACCCAAATCGAGTGATTCTCTAAAATGGGAATGGCATACTGGCCAATTAGCCCTTGCAAAAAGCCGCAGGGGCGCAGAATGGTATAGTTCAAGCCAGATTCAGCCAGGTAAAGTTCCACACAGCGCTTGATTTCCATTAATGGAACATGGGGAAATTTCTCTGCGTCCAGAATGGAAAAGTAAATGAAGCGCTCTACCCCAGCTGCTTTGGCTGCTTGAATTAAATTTACAGTGCCTTCCCAATCCACCTGCTTGATGCTGAGCGAATCAGTCGCTCGTGCGGTGGCGGCATCAATGACAGCTGCCACTCCTTCCAGCGCAGATGGGAGCGTTTCTGGTTTACACAGGTCGCCGGGAACCAGTTCAGCGCCCCATTCTTTCAGGAATGCTGCTTTCTTCTGGCTACGAACCAGGCAACGCACCTCGTATCCCTCATCCAAAGCACGACGGGCGATTTGTCTACCAAGAGTGCCGGTGGCACCAACTACAAGAATTTTCATGAGGGAATGAGTAGCGAAATTTTAACTTTTTATAAGAGTCTATCAGAATTGCCGATCGCACTAGGCCATCGGGAGACAGAAATTTGTTGAACCCAACTCTGAAGGTTGACGGAAAACGTTACCCTGAGAATAGAATGGCAGCACAGTGAATGACTACAAAGTGCTGCTCCGCCTATTCTCTCGATAGTAACCTGCTATGCCCAAAGCAAAATCCATATCGGCTCCAGCCGCTGACCTTGAACTTAACGGTCTGAGACGCGATGAAGAGGCACTAAATTGCACCGTTCAGCATCCGGTTGACCTGAGGCAGGTGCGGCAGTTGCATAAAGAGTTGCTGAGCCAGGAAAAATCCCAGCGGATGGCCGAGTTTTTCAGTTTGTTGGGGGATCCAAATCGCTTGCGAATTTTGTCGGCGCTAGCAGTTGATGAGTTATGTGTGTGCGATTTGGCGGCGGCAGTCAAGATGACAGAATCAGCCGTTTCGCACCAGTTGCGGACGTTGCGATCGATGCGATTGGTGGGGTATCGCCGCCAGGGCCGCAATGTGTTTTATTACCTGAAAGATAGCCATGTGTTGAATTTGTATCGGGAAGTGGCCGAGCATCTCGACGAACCCGAAGAAGCTTGAAAGATTAAAGCGAACATTGGATTTGTAACGCTTGCCGTAATAAATCCTGATAATCTTCGTTACGAATAATGTAGGCCCCAAAGCGTTCCAGATGTGGATTCATCATTTGGGCATCAAACAGAATGAAATTGCGATCGCGCAGTCGTTCCACTAATTTGACCATCGCCACTTTGGAGCCATCGGGGATGCGGAAAAACATGGATTCTCCAATGAAAGCACCGCCAATCACAATCCCCAAAATGCCGCCTGCTAGTTGCTCATCCTGCCAGGTTTCGAAACTATGTGCCCAGCCCGCTTGGTGTAAGGCCCAGTAAATTTCTTTCAGTTGCGTTGAAATCCAGGTGGTTTCACGATCGGCACACCCCTCCACCACCGCTCGAAAATCTCGATTCACCGCCACCTGAAATCGATTTTGATTTAACACTCTGCGTAATGACTTGGGATACCGAAAACGTTGATCCAACGGGATTAAAGTGCGATGACGACTGGAATACCAGCTTAAGTCGCTGCCGGTTTCATCTGACATGAGGAAATAGCCCTGAGCATACCCCTGCACAATGGACGAAATATCAAACCGTCTACTGCTCAACGCGATCGCCTCACCAATCCCAGAATTTACCTATGGTACTCAGAATTTGGGCCTTGCGAAGCTTGGAGCATTAAGGTGTTCAAGGAATGTCGCCGACTTACTAAAATGAGACACATGGTAAATGCAAGCGCAAGGTTCCGTGATGGCTGAGCCAATCCCCAATATCGTCTTGCCGCCCGCCCAGAATCCGCAACAGGAAGGGGTGTGGCTGGAGCGATCGCTGTTGAATTGGCTAAATCACGAGTTCCCGCCGGAACAGGTGAACGCAGAGATTGCCCGGCGGGCGGCGCAAATCTTTGTGCGGCAACGGATGGAAGGCGAAAATGACCTGATTTCGCTGGTGATGGCGATCGTGACAGAAATGGAAGCGTTTGATTTTTCCAACAGCTTTTACGGGCAATTTGCCATCGCCAATGCGGTTAGCGATTTATTACTGGATAGTTTGGGCATCGATCGCTGCTGCGGACAGTAGTGGCAGATTAAGATAATTAAAGACAACCTACTTAAAGGCAATCCATGACGGCTACCCTGTTCACGCCTTCCGTGCCCAAACTCAACGCTCCAACCATTCATCGCCTTGCCAATGGGTTGACCATTATCGCCGAACAGATGCCGATCGAAGCTGTCAATTTGAATCTCTGGCTGAATGTGGGGTCGGCAGTTGAAGCTGATGCAATTAACGGCATGGCGCACTTTCTCGAGCATATGGTGTTCAAAGGTACGCCCAACTTGCAGAGTGGCGAGTTTGAGCGCTTGATTGAACAACGGGGTGCCACCACCAACGCGGCTACCAGTCAGGATTACACCCATTACTACATCACCACTGCGCCCAAGGATTTTGCCGAATTGGCCCCGCTGCAACTGGATGTGGTGCTGAATCCTGCCATTCCCGATGATGGTTTTGAACGGGAACGGCATGTCGTACTGGAGGAAATTCGGCGATCGCAAGACAATCCCCGTCGCCGCATCTACCAGCACTCCACAGAAATCACTTTCGAGCAATTACCCTACCGTCGTCAGGTTCTAGGGCCTGCTGCTGTGATTGAAAATCTTACCCCTCAGCAGATGCGTGACTTTCACGCCCACTGGTATCAGCCGCGATCGATGACTGCCGCCGTAGTGGGCAATTTACCTGTCGATGAACTCATCCGGATTGTGGAAGCGAGTTTGCAAGCGATCGCTGGCCAGAAGACCAGTGTCTCCCCTCACCTCCTTCCCCCCTCACCCCCGCAGCCTGTGTCTGAACCAGCCTTCACGCAAATCGTGCGGCGAGATATCACAGATGATACTTTGCAGCAGGCTCGCTTAGTCATGACTTGGCGCGTACCGGGGTTAAATCACCTGGATGAAACCTATGCACTGGATGTGTTGGCTGCGGTGTTGGGGCGAGGTCGGACATCTCGGTTGGTCCGCGATTTGCGCGAAGAACGGGGCTTGGTGTCCAGCATTTCCGCCAGTAACATCACCTATCAACATCAGGGTGCCTTCTACATTTCGGCCCAACTCCCTGAGGCTAATTTAGAAACCGTAGAGCAGGCGATCGCGAATCACGTTCACCAGTTGCAACAAGATTTGATTACCGAATTCGAAATTGCGAAAGTTCGGACTCGCACTGCCAATAACTTCGTCTTTGGCAATGAAACCCCCAGCGATCGAGCTGGCTTGTACGGTTATTATCACTCCCTCCTGGGCGACCTCAATCCGGCAATTCATTACCCAGATTACATTCAAGCGCTTACGGTGGAAGACATTCGAGCAGCAGCCCAGAAATATTTGTCGCCTAGCGCCTACGGGATTGTGGCCATTCATCCCCTGTAGAGGAGAAGACACTGTTACCGGAACTGTAACCACAGCACTGCGTCATCCTGAGCATGGCAGGCTGATGATGTAGAGCATTGATAATGCAATTTCCGGTTTCGAGGAGTGCCACGATGAGACGATATGCACGATGGAAATGGGGTGTCCTAGCGGGTAGTAGTTTGCTCGTTTTGGGGTTGTTGGGATGGGTGCGGTTTGCCCAGCTTGAGTCTGCGTGGGCGAAGTCATCTGGTGAGAATGTCCGCCCTAATCTGGTAGAACAGTCACTTCCTAACACTCAATCTCAGCTTCAAGTTCCCCAAATGACTCAGCGTTCCTCTTCAGTCAATCCCCAATTGGTGAGTGCTAACACTCGCTTTGGGTTTAAGTTATTTTCGGCGATCGCCAATCAGCAACCCAGCCGAAATGTATTCGTGTCGCCATCTAGTGTCGCGATCGCTCTAGCCATGGTTTACAACGGTGCCGACGGAGAAACCCAACAGGGAATGGCGCGGGCATTGGAAATTCAGGGTATGAACTTGCAAGCCTTGAATCAGGCCAACGCCGATCTCAAAGTCTTATTGGAAAACCCTGACCCAAAAGTGCAACTGGCGATCGCGAATTCTTTGTGGGCGCGGCAGGGCGTGCCCTTTAAGCCAGATTTTATGCAACGAAATCAGCAGTTTTACCAGGCAAAACTAACAGAATTGAACTTTGCTGACCCACGCTCAATACCCACCATTAACAATTGGGTCAATCAAAACACCCGTGGCAAAATTACCGAGATTGTAGACAAACTCGAACCCGATGATGTCATGGTTCTCATCAACGCCATTTACTTCAAGGGCAATTGGAGCCGCCAGTTTGACAAGCAATTGACCAAAAATGAACCCTTCTACCTGACCAAGGGGAACGCCAAAAATCACCCCTTCATGACGCAACAGGGCGAATACCGCTACCTGGAAACTCAACTGTTTCAGGGGGTGATGTTGCCCTATGGCGACGGGCGACGGATGAGTATGGTCATCCTACTACCCAAGCAAAGCTCCAACCTGAGCGAGCTTCAGCGCAACTTAACCGCCGAAAACTGGGAACAATGGATGCGGCAGTTTCGCAATCGCCAGGGGGAAATCCAAATTCCGCGCTACAAACTGGAGTACGAAACTGAACTCAGTGAAATCTTGTCTCGCATGGGGATGGCAAGGGCATTCAGCAGACAAGCCGATTTCGCCGGAATTAGTGAAATTCCGACTCAGATTAGCGAAGTGAAACACAAAACCTTTGTCGAAGTGAACGAAGAAGGAACAGAAGCTGCCGCTGTCACCTCGATCGGAATTCGCGTCACATCTGTGATGCCATCCGATGAGCCATTTCAGTTTAAGGCCGATCGCCCTTTCTTCACAGCTATTCGTGACAATCAAACAGGTTCTGTACTGTTTATGGGGGCGATCGTAGAGCCGCGCTAGTTAGGTACGAAAGCTAGTCTACATTTCTCATTTTTTCCAGTTCTGCCCGAATTGCAGCAATTTGGGCAGTTAGTTCCTGCAACTCAACCTGAACATTGGGAGGTGCGGTAGGAGCTTCCACAGTCGCAGTGCTACCACTAGCTGGATAGTTGGAAGCAGCATTGCGCTGATTAAACAAATTGTTCACAAAGGCGCGGGCTTCTTGTTCAGTGACTTCTCCTTTGCTTTCCCATTCTTCAGACAATTTGCTCCACTCTTGTCTGAGTTTGGTCAGATTTTCATCCCGTTTCGTTGGATCTTGCAAAACCTCAATCAGGGATGTAGTCGCTCCCAGCGTCACTCGTACGCTTGTCTGCAATAACTGAATCAGGGAATCGGAGTTCATGTTCAAGCTCCTCTGTAACTGTAAGTGGGTAGACCGTTGAGCAAGTGTACCTGAGACCACAATGGACAAACCGAATGGAGTCCATCAGAATGCCTTGATTCTACTGCATGTCTCAGTAGAACCGCCCAATCCTAAACTTCCGCTTTCTGCCTTTCCCTACCACGTGGTTAATTGTCCAGCTTGGTTAAAGTATTGCCGACAGATGCCCGATGTCACAAGTAAAGTAGTGACTAAGGTTGTGAATGCCAGCATGAACATAATCACCATCTGGTAAGAAGTTGCCACAAGCGGATCAACACCACTCAACAATTGTCCGGTCATGATGCCAGGAAGCGTCACCAATCCCACCACCATCATCGTGTTAATCGTCGGAATCAGTCCAGCACGAATTGCTTCCCGCCGATAGCAAGACACCGCCTGCTGGGGAGTCGCCCCCAAACTGAGATGGGTTTCAATTTCCAGTTGGCTGGAGTTGAGCGTACTAACCAATCGTTCCCCCGTCAGTGCTACGCCATTCATGGCATTCCCCAACACAATCCCTGCCAGTGGAATCACAAACTGTGGTTCGTACCAGGTGGGCGGTTGGATGACAAATAGCATGGTGTAGACGAGTGTCAGTAATGTCCCGATCGCCATTGCGCCCCCGACGATCGCAAACAAATTCGGCACCTTTTGACTGATGCGATTCCGGGCTACGATCGTCGCAGTTGCCAGCATAATTGCCAGCAAGCCCAGCACTAACCACGGACTTTTGAACGCAAACACCGCCGCCAGCACATAACCCACCACGAGGAGTTGCAACACTGTTCGTCCAGTTGCCAGTGCCAAGCTCCACTCTAGCTCCAACCGTTGCCAAGCCGACAGCCCGATCGCGATCGCCATCAGTCCCAGTGCCCACACAAGTTGCAGCGGAGAGTTCACGGGTAGAATCCTTTGGGTGTCAGTTCTTTTAATCATAGGAGAAAAGGGTCGGTGGATAGATGAAAGCAATGTTGCTCGCTCCCTCAATTGCCCACTCCCCACTCCTCCACTCCCCTAATCGCCCACCTGCTCACTCACCCACTTCCACCCGAAACAAATTACACAATTCCCCAGTCTTCAGGATCGAAACTGTCCCAAAAAGTTCCATTTCCGGGCATAATCTGGTCTATTAGTGATTAATACTTACGGTGTCGGTTGAGTGAACAAAATTCCTCCGTTTGATCTATCTGAGCAATACAAACTGATTGGAGAAGCGGTTAATTCTGCCGCACTTCAGGTTCTCGCCTCTGGTAAATATATTGGGGGGGCATGGGTTGAGCAATTTGAGGAGCAGTTTGCCCAATACATTGGCACCACTCATTGCATCGCTTGTAATTCTGGCACAGACGCACTTTATCTAGCATTAAGAGCATTAGGAGTTGGCGCGGGAGATGAAGTCATTACAACGCCCTTTACTTTTGTGGCAACGGCAGAAGTCATTAGTGCGGTTGGTGCCACTCCGGTATTTGTCGATATTGAAGCAGACACATTTAATTTGAATCTGGATGCAGTTGCAGCCGCTATTACCGATCGCACCCGTGCCGTGATTCCAGTGCATCTGTTTGGTGCGCCTGTGGATATGACCCGCCTAATGGCGATTGCCCAAGCCAGAAACCTTTTAGTAATCGAAGACTGTGCCCAGGCAACAGGGGCTGAGTGGGCCGGGCAAAAAGTTGGTAGTATCGGTCATGTTGGTTGTTTCAGCTACTATCCCACCAAAAACCTGGGGGCTTGCGGTGACGGCGGGTCGATTACCACCAACGACAAAGCCTTGCACGATCGCCTGCGCCGATTGCGCGACCATGGACGACGGGGCGCGTATTACTACGAAGAACTGGGTGTGAATAGTCGTTTAGATGCTGTGCAGGCCGCCATCCTGCAAGTGAAACTGACTCACCTCGACACCTGGAATCAGCAACGCCAGGACATTGCCGATCGCTATCAACAATTGCTCAGTCCCATTCCCGGCCTCACCCTGCCGCAATCGATCGCCAACAGTAAAAGCGTCTGGAATCAGTACACCATTCGCGTTCAGGAACAAGCGGTTGATCCGGTTGGCTCCCAACGCGATCGCCTCCGGGCCAAACTTCAGGAAAAAGGCGTGTTATCTGCGGTGTACTACCCACTGGCGTTGCACTTGCAACCCGCATATCAGTCCCTCGGCTACCAACCCGGACAACTTCCCGAAGCCGAACGCGCCTCGCGCGAAGTCCTTTCTCTGCCCATGTTTCCCGAACTCACCGCGGAACAGCAAGAACAAGTGGCCTATGCCCTGAAGGACTGTTTAAGTGCGGTATAGACCGATGAAGTAGCGGGTCAGCCTTTTCTAACAACAAAAGGCCAACGGCAAAGGGCAGATGGCAGAAGGCTTGGAACAGGCACGCAGGCGTTCAGGGACTCGACTTATCTCGACCTTGATTAGCAGAGCTATACCAATTCAAACGACAGCTTCAATCGACAGCTTCAATCGACAGCGCCTAATGCCTTGAGCGCACTTTTTTGGGCCTCCGTCAGTCCTTGGACTCCTGTCAGGATCATGCCTTCGTAGGGACGAGGAATTTGCAACGTGTTCAAACACTTCCCAAGTTCCACATCCCAAAGCCGCATCGTTCCGTCTTCACTACCGCTGATGAGGGTCAACCCGTCGGGGCTAAATGCCACAGACCAGATGCGGCTGGAGTGTCCTGCTAGTTGATGCAATAACTCACCCGTGTGGGCGTTCCAGACTTTGACGATATTTCCAGCGTAGCTGCATAGTAACAACTGGCCGGAGTGTTGAACGAAGGGGGATTGTAGGGGGCTAAAGGCGATCGCTCGGACGTGATCGGCCTCATTGGTCAACGTTCTCAAACAACGCCCCGTCTGCACATCCCACAGCGCGATCGTCTGGTCGCTACTGGCACTGGCTAACCAATTGCCGTCAGGGCTAAAGGCAACGGCTTGCACCAAACGTGTGTGTCCGTTCAGTATTTGAATGCATTTCCCGGTGTGGGCATCCCACAATTTAACCGTTTGGTCGTCACTGCTGCTGGCGAACAAATTACCCACTGGACTGAAAGCAACTGACCAGATGTGACTAGCATGGGCTTGTATGGTACGCAGGCATTTTCCAGTTTGAACATCCCATAAACGCACGGTTTGATCGGAACTCGCACTGGCGAGGGTGGTTCCGTCTGGGCTGGACGCGATCGCGTGAATCCAATCACTGTGCCCTTTCAAGACCTGGAGACACGCCCCTGTTGCGCCGTCCCAAAGCCGAATGGTTTGATCGGTGCTGCAACTTGCTAGTAAGCGCTGCCCAGGGGCAGTACTCGGTGGCATGAAAACAACGCCCCACACATCGTTGGTATGCCCTTTTAAGGTTTGCAAGCATTCCCCAGTGTGCAAATTCCAGAGCCGCACTGAGCGATCGCTACAGCCACTGGCAAGCAGTGGGGCAGATTCTAATGCAGCAGAATAGTTTGAGGTACAGGCCACAGAGAGGACAAAGTTGGTGTATCCCCGCAAGGTTCTAACGCAATCCCCTGTAGTGGCATGCCATAGCTTCACTGTCTGATCGGCGCTGCCGCTGGCAATCAGTTGGCCGGTGGGATGAACGGCGATTGATCGCACATGGCCTGTGTGCCCTGACAGGACTCTTAAACACTCGCCTGTTTGGCTATCCCACACTCTCAGGCACCCATCTTCAGTGCCTGTAACCAAGTGATTGGCAAGAGCATTAGTCTTTGTCATTGGTAGATACGCCAGCGATCGCACGGGTTTAGGTTGTTCTGTTAAAGTGCGCAGGCATAGTCCCGATGCAACATCCCAAAGTCGAATTGTGCGATCGCTGCCACTACTGGCAATTTGCTGCCCGTCTGGACTAAAAGCCACCGAGCGAAGTGGACTGGTATGCCCCGTTAACGTCTGCAAGCAGGTGACCGTTTTCACCTCCCAGACTTTCAACGTCGTATCATCACTACCGCTCACCAAATACTGACCATCAGGGCTAAACGCGATCGCGCCCACCCAATTGGTGTGAGCTGTAAATGACTGCAAACCTTCACCAGTTTCAGCATTCCAGAGTTTAATCGTGCGATCAGCGCTGCTACTGGCTAACACGCCATTCACACTAAAAGTAACGGCAAGAACCCATTCGGTATGTCCGTGAAACGTCTGAACACATTGCCCTGTGGCCACATCCCATAGCTTCACCTGATGGTCGGCACTGCCGCTGGCCAATTGCTTGCTGTCGGGGCTGAAGGCGATCGTGCAAACCCAGTTATGATGCCCCTGACAGGTCATGACTTTTTGATGATCGGCAACTCGCCAGACGTGGATACACCCAGCCACATCACTGGCTGCAAGCAAGGCTCCATCTGGGCTAAAGGCTACCGACCAAACGGCTCCCAACGATTCCAGAAACACCGATTGAATAAGCGTGGCCTTTTCTAAGTTGACGGCATGTAGGTCTGTTTCTTGAAATTGTGCCTGACGGATTGTGAGGTTTGAAAGTTCAAGCCCGGTTAAATCTGCCCCTAAATAATGCAACAGGTTGATCAAGTTCCCAGCCTCATACCCTGGCAAGGCTGCTGGCATAAACCACAATTCTGCTAAGAGACTACGGCAATGTTCTTCAAGTCGCTGGGGCGATCGCAACACTGCCAACAGTCGCTCAACCAGAGGAGCCAAAATCAGCCGCGCCTGACTGTCACGAATGTAGTCTTTCGCAGTGGCTTTATACAACGCATGGGTCTGGAAGAGGAGATTGCCCTCTTGCTCCTGTTGCCCTCTGTCTTCTGCCCGCTGCCCAATTTCTCGGCTCACTTGCTCAATCAATCGGTTTGTGACGTATTCCATCACCACGGGCTGTTGAGTGAAACCGTGGGGCGTTGTGTCAATCAGGAAGCGATGCTTGAGCGATCGCAACACACCGGGTAGAGCTTGGCGCGACATAGGGCAGAGGAGATCATCGCGAAGTTCGGTGAAGGAGGTCACTTCCCGATTAATCGCCAGCCAAAACATAATCTCCTGCTCAACCGTTGAAAGCCGCTCAAATTGGTGATCAAGTAGATCTCGAATGTCATCAAAAATCAGCGTGCCCAGGATATGCAAAAAGTCAGAAATATTGCTGCTAAATAAATCTTCGATCGCCGCAGCGACCATTTTGAGTGCCAGCACGTTGCCAGCATAGTGTTGAACCAGGCGTTGCCAGTCTGCTTCAGTTCCGACAAATGTGGCCTTAGCCGCGAACAGAGCTTTCACTTCTTCAAGCTGCAATCCCTCCAGTTGCAGCGATCGTACAGGTAACGTCACGCCCTCTTTCCAGGCAATCACATCGGGCTTCTCGCGACTGGTTAGCACAATGCAACTTTGGTGGGCAAAGTCGCTCAACGCATTGAGTAATTCAATGTAGCCCCAATGTTCTGCTTCAATCGGGGACGCGTGACACGGTAGAACCGATTCGGCGTTGTCCAGGATGATCAAACAACGTTGTTGTCTCAATTGTTCGAGCAACTGCTGAATTTTGCCACCGCGATCGAGCGCTAGTTCCACATTTGCCGTATGTCTACTAGACAAGAATTGAATCAAGCTGGAAAGCAACTCATCAATCGGTGGAGCATTGCGCAGCGATCGCCAGATGACTGCATCAAATCGAGCCGTAATCTGATGCACCAATTTAGCCGCTAGAGCCGTTTTACCCATACCACCCATGCCCAACACAGCCACGAAGCGGCAGCGGTCAGCCTCAATCCAGTGGCTTAAGGTTTCTAACGCTTCACTGCGTCCGATGAAACGACCGATGTCTGGGGCTTCGTTTAGATCGAGATGAACGTGTTGGGCTGCAACTTCTGAGATTGGTGGCGGTAGGCGATCGTGCTGCTGTGCCCAGCGGCGTACGGCAGATTGCAGATTCTTCTTCCCGATCCGCACACCCAACAGTTCAGATAAAGCCGACCACAGATGCGAACCCACATTGCGAACGTAGTCTGTCGTATATCCAAACTGTTCAGCAATTTGCTCGTAGGTCCAATCCTCCCAGGCATGACGAAACACCAGCTCTTGCACATCATTCAGCGTCATCTGACCCAACACGCTATCAAGAACAGTCAGGGCTTCTTCGATCGTCATGGCAAACCACCCGATTCAAGACTGGAACACGCGAATAAAGAATACTCCAAGCTGTCATCAAACCGTTCCCGAAATGATTTCAAAGACTACCCATTTGAGGTAGAAGAACGTTACGAAGCAAATAACGATCGCCAACTTGGTTGAACTTGTGCTACTCTAATAAATCGTCACGGACGCATAGCTCAGTTGGTTAGAGCACCACGTTGACATCGTGGGGGTCACTGGTTCGAGTCCAGTTGTGTCCATTCTTTTGGACAGTGGCAACTAGATTTTGCTGAGAGTAATTAGGTCTGGTGGCTTCAAATTAATGCTGTTAAGACAAGTTGATGGCGTTGTCGAGGCCAATTTAAGGGAGGGCGCAATCCCAAGGGTAAATTAGTGAGTTATGACGAGTGATAAAAGATTGCTGCCTGCGTGCGATCGCGCAGTCCTAAACGATTCAAAATATTCGTCACATGGTTTCGTACAGTTTTCTCTGAAATGAACAGTTGCTGAGCAATTTCACGGTTACTGGCACCTTGCGCAATCAGGCGCAGAATTTCTTGTTCGCGGGTGGTTAATTCATTCCAGCGGTTTGAGTTGGGAGGCAAGCTGCCTGATGAAGTCGCGATCGCTTTTTGTGCCAATCCAGGCCCAAGGTGAGTGTATCCTTTAGCAACAAATCGAATTGCTTGGGCAAGTTCTTCAAACGGTGTGTTTTTGAGTAAGTATCCTGACGCTCCATACTGGAGAGCTTGCTGGACGTATTCCTGATCATCAAATGTAGTCAGGATCAAAATTTTCACGTCAGGAAACTGCTGGCCAATTTCTCGGGTTGCAGCGACCCCATCCATAACGGGCATGCGCACATCCATTAAAATCACGTGGGGCAGTTGAGCCGTTTCCGCGATCGATCTTAGGAGATCGATTGCCTGTTGCCCATCAACAGCTTCACCCAGTAATGCAAAATCAGGTTCCGTTTTGAGCAGGGCTTTCATGCCTCGCCGAATTAAATCTTGATCGTCGATAAGGAGAAGGCGAATCATAAGCTTGTAAGAGGAAATATCACTTGAATCTGGCAGCCAGCATGGGGTGCAGTAGTGAGAGTAAAGGAACCGCCGAGAGCGATCGCCCGTTCACGCATTCCTTGAAGTCCAAAACCAGTTGTGGTTTGAGTCGAATCAAATCCTTTACCGTTGTCTTGAATAATCAGTTCTAGGGATCTTTCAGCGGTGTAGATCCGAATATCAACCTGAGTTGCTTGAGCATATTTACAGATATTAGTGAGTGATTCTTGGATGATCCGATAAGTAGCAATTTTCAAGTCTGATGAAAGTTCACGCTTATATCGAATGGTAAGTGATGGTTTAATCCCAGCACTTCTTTGAAAATCAGTAACTAATGTAGTCACTGCATCTGCTAATGTAATGCCTTGAAGGGGTTCCGATCGCAGTGTGCTAATCGAATCTCGTACATCTTCTAAGGCTTGATTACCCAGTTGTTTGGCTTCTTGCAAGAGAGCGATTGCTTCCTCTGGATCAGACTTTAACAAGCGGAGAGCGGCTTCCAGGTGCAGGTTAAATGCCGTTAAAGAATGCCCCAATGAATCGTGGATTTCACGGGCAATGCGGTTGCGTTCTTGCAATGTAGCGATGGATTCGACCTTGAGGGCATACTCTCGCAGTTGGGTATTCGCGATCGCCAACTGGTCACGGCTATGACGCTCTGCCAACACTGCATTGACTAACAGTTGTAAAAACAACACCACCAACCCAAACAACACGGCAATGCTCAAACCAATGAAGCCTAATCGTTCTGGGGTAGCCCCTGAAGGCATCAAGTAGGGCAGTCGTCGAAACTGGGTTGCCATCGCCAGCATAAAAGCCAGGAGAGTGATCAATGTTCGAGTGCCATTCTCAAAAATCAAGCAGTTGCGAATCACGAATACCACATACAGCAATGGCATCAGACGAACGCCACCCACCAGCGACATCACCAGAATCAGTCCTAATTCCAGGGCAGTGTATATCACTTTGACCCGACGATCGCTGCGGGGAAGCTTTAATCCCATCAACGCCAAAAGCCCCAGGCAAACCAAATTTAGTAAGGGATAACGCGGCAGTTGAAAAAGGTTCAATCGACCCGCTTCACTCAACGCCACAATGCCCAACAAAATCCACTCTAGATAGAGCAGAAATCGCAGTGGACGAGGTTGAGGAGAGTTACTGGTCATTGGTCATTGGTTGATAGTCCCTGCTGGAAATTCGTGAGCAGGAATTGGCTGACAGGTTTTATTGATTACCCATTACCCATTACCGATTACCTATTCCAACCCTAATCGCTGCCAACGGGTGATGCAAGAGGCAAATGTCCTTGAGGCGATCGGGTCATTTGTCCTGCTTAAAGTTGGGACATCTGCCTCAGGGAGATGGAAGGGGGGGCCGCCTAGGATGAGGGCATCCACTCAAGCAAGGATAAACCGATGAAGTTCTTCAATAAAACCCGACTGATGGCATTTGTGGCTGGAACCACGCTGGCGATCGCGCCCTTCATGCCCGAAATGGCCCAGGCTCAGTCTCCTGGACAAATGTTTCCCTTGCTGGCTGGGATTGAGCTAACCCAGCAACAGCAGGCCCAATGGAGCGAAATGCGGAGTCAAACCCGGAGCCAAATTGAGAGAATCATTCGCCCGGAACAAATCAATGCGTTCAGGTCAGCGATCAATCAAGGTCAGACATTTCAGCAAGCGATCGCGGCAGTGAATCTTTCGAATGACCAGAAAGCCCAGCTTAGACAAGTGTTCCAAGCATCACGGAAACAGACATCTAGCATTTTGACAGCAGCACAGAAACAACAACTGATGCAAAACCTGCGGTCAAAAGGCTTCCAACGGTTTGGCAATCGGTAAGGAGATTGGCATGAATTCATCCCCAATAGCGGCTGAAAAAGCCCTGATTCCAGCTTTCCTGAGTTTTGTTGACCAGTTGGGCGATCGCCTGGATGCGAATGTGCCCCAGATTGTTGATGTCGATCGCCTACAGCAGTTATCAGAAGGCACCTTTGGGCGCTCAGTCGCAGACTTTTTGCAACAAAATGAACTGCAACCGTTCACCACAGGCCCACGCCGCAAACAACTCCATGATTGCGTGCATGTCCTTACAGGATATGGTACCGATCCGATCGGCGAATTGGAAGTTCAAGCCTTTCTGCTTGGTGCCAAATTTCACCCAGTTCAACTCGTTTTGGCCGCTGGACTGTTGAGAATTGCTCATCGCCGCGCTATACCCTTTCCTCTCACCCGCCCAACCATTCGTCGTCGCCTGCGAATGGCCTATCAACGAGGTCAAGTTTCTCGGTTCGATGTGGATACCTGGCAGCCAGAGACGCTTTGGCAGCGCCCTCTAATCCAGGTGCAAACGATGTTTCGCGTGTAAATCAGGGTGTATGACCTACACCCCTACGAAAAAACAACGTCTATTCTACTTAGGAGAAAAACCATGAAATTGATTCTGTCTATTTCTGCGATCGCGGCTGCTTTCATCCTATCTAGCCTACCTGCTTCGGCTCAAGTAACAGGACCTCGCGGCGGCACAGCTACAGGCACCAGAGTTGTTGTTCCCAATGGTCAGGGAGGCTACAACGGCTACGGACGAGGCACTGTGACTGGCCCCAGAGGCAACACTACCACCGGCCAGGGACGCTTCCAGACCAATGGGGCAGGCACAGTCAACTACAGTGGCAGTGGCACCACTACGGGCAAAAATGGGCAAACTGTGAACTTTAACACCACTGGCAGCGGCACCTACGACCCTAACACGGGCTACAGCGGCCAAAACACCTCCACTTACAATGGCAACACTTACAACAGCACCACGCAAAACGGAGTCACCACGATAACCAATCCAGCTGGAGTCACCCGCACCTACACTCGTCCCAGACGATAAAAACTTAAAACTCCGGGGTTTGGCAAAATCTCGGAGTTTTACTCATCTCACGGACTCCGCTGATGCCATGCTGCTGCTTGTTGACGAATGGTTTGGAGTTCTTCTGGAGTCATTTTGTCCAGGTTTTTCAAAATAAAGCTCATGCGTCCTTGAGATTGCAGTTTATCGCGGTGGCGATCGAGAAAGTTCCAATAAAAGAAATTAAAGGGGCAGGCTCCTTCTCCTGTGCGTTGTTTGGGGTTATAGACACACTTGCCGCAATAATCGCTCATTTTGTTGACGTAGTTGGCAGAGGAAGCGTAGGGCTTGGAGGCCAGCAACCCCCCATCCGCAAACAAACCCATGCCGATTACGTTGGTTTGCATTACCCAGTCGTAGGCATCAATAAAAGCAGCGTGGAACCAATTTTCGACTGCCTGAGGAGATAAACCTGCAATTAATGCAAAGTTGCTCAGAATCATCAGTCGTTGAATGTGGTGGGCATAACCCAGGTGTTCCACTTGCTTTAGGGTTTGGTGCAAACAATTCATGTCAATCTGATCGGCATCCCAAAAGAAGTCGGGTAAGGGCCGCGTGTGGTTGAACCAGTTGCGATCGAAATACTCCTCACTGACATAGTGATACAACCCGTGCATGTATTCCCGCCAGCCCGCCACTTGCCGAATAAACCCCTCGACACTATTCAGACTTAAGGATCGCTCTGCCAGAGCATTTTCCGCTGCCGCCACTACTTCTCCCGGCTGGAGCAATCCCAGGTTGATATAAGGCGAAATTAAAGCGTGCCACATGGTTTCCTGCCCCGTCACCATTGCATCTTGATACGGGCCAAAGGTGGGCAGGCGAGTGGCGATGAAGTAATCGAGTACCTGGAGTGCTTGTTCGCGAGTCACCGCCCAGTTGAACGAGGTTAGGCTGCCGTAGGTGGGGAACTTTAGTTGATTGACTTGTTTGATCACTGATCGCGTGATCTCATCCGGCTCAAACCACAGTGGCTTGGGCGGATTAAGTTTGCCCTTGGGCGGTTGACGATTTTCCTTGTCAAAATTCCAGGTGCCACCAACGGGTTTATCGCCCTCCATCAAAATATCAAACCGGCGTCGCCCTTCCCGATAAAAATCCTCCATCAGCAAACGCTTACGGGACTTCGCCCAGGCTGCAAATTCCGCTGCACTCCACAAGAAATGATTGTTAGGAATCAGCGTAATGTTACAGGGCAAATCAAGCGCCTGAATCAGTTGGGCAAAGGGGCGATCGTTGGGCTGCATCACCCGCAATTCCGTAATTTGCTTGGCGATAATCCATTCTCGCAACGGTGTTGCAAAATCTGGTTGCTGCGATCGATAGGTCACTTGCCACCCGGCTTCCCTCAGGGCCTCAGCAAAATGTCGCATGGCCGACCACACCAGCACCAATTTTTGCTTGTGATACCAGCGCTCTTGTATATGTTGCAGGGACTCAATCAAGATAACGGGGACATGCTGACGTTGGGTGATCGCGCTTTGCAATGCCGCCTGTTCCTGCCAAAGTTGATCACCCAGAATCCAAATACCAGTTGTCATAAGAGAAGATAGATTGTACTTACCAATATCGACTAACGGCATAGTTATCTAAAATAATGTCTACGCTGATAATCGGGATTTTTTCTACAAGTGACTGAGCGATTAAAAGCCGATCAAATGGATCTTTATGGTGAAAGGGTAAAGTCACGATCGCTGCGGCATGAGCAACTTTAATCGGTAAAATCTCCAATTCATTAACCTGGATTTGGTGCTCCATCCAGACTTCAAAACTGCTCGGAAGTTGATACTTTCCAATACTGACCTTGATAGCAATTTCCCAATAGGACGCAGGACTCAGCAGAATGTCATTATCAGGATTAACAATCAAGTCACTAGCGGCTTTACTAAGGGCTGAATCATTAAGGACAAACCAGAGGAATGCCTGAGTATCAAGAAGAAACCTCATGGCATATAGTCACTAAAGGTTTCTAAAAAATCATCATCTTCAGCAAGGATAGTGAGTGTGCCGATCGCGCTGCCAGGTTGGCGAGGTTGACGAGATTGGTGAGGTTCCGAAATCAGACGGGCAATGGGGCGACCATCAGAAAAGATGTGTACGACTTCACCCGGTTGCAGGTTAGCAATTAACTCAGGCAAACGGAGTTGGGCTTCTGTCAAGGTAACTTGAGACATGGTGAGGGTTCCAAGGAAAATTGTTCCTGACCTAATTTTACTGGTTCCATCGTTGGAGCGATCGCTCAGCTTTGAGGTGGGCTATTTTGTCTGGAAACTATATCTGCGATCACGATGCGATTCTGGCTGACATGACCCTGGAAGAGGCGATCGCCCAAATTAAACAAGCCCGCAGCTTGAATGGTGAGGACTGGTGAGCGATCGCTTGGGATAATTCCTAATCCCGATGGGCAAGGAGTTGAGATAATGGCAATGGTGTGATTGGCAATAGATTCTGAGATGCGGGTCATCAGCCGAAAAAGATTGCGTGAGTTCTATGATGAGTGGAAAAATGACTCGTACTTTTGATACACAGTCTTATGTAGAACTATTAGTTCGCTATCAGCCCAAACCGATCGCAACAGAAGCAGAAAATGACAGTGCAATTGCCCTGGCTCAAGAACTGGAGCATCGTCCGCTGCGATCGCTGGAAGAAGAAACTTTTCTGGAGCTTTTGATTACCCTGATTGAGAAGTTTGAAGCTGAACACTGTCCCATCCCTTCAGGAACCCCTGGTTCGATGGTGCGGCATTTGATGGATGCCAGAGATTTAGCAGCGGTTGATTTGATTCCGGTTTTAGGCACCCAGGAAAAGGTCACAGCAATCCTGAACGATGAAAGACCGATTCAACCTGATGAGGCGAGAAAGCTAGCCAGTTTTTTTCAAGTGAATTGGGATTTACTGCTGGCATCAGAATGAGCCGATTGAACAGGAGTCCTGCCGTTCCGCCAGTCGTTGTAAAGCGCTGCACAGTTGTAAAGTAAACGATCACCCTTCACAGTTTGGAGCAGTGATCGCTCTTTTGAAGTTAGCGCGATCGCCCTTCTCGTCGTAGGTCGGGTTGAGCACGATTGAGTCACCTACCAACGCTGATTGCACAAGGCAAAACCCGACATGCAAATGCTACAAGGAAGCGATCGCCACCATTTTAGCAAGGGGCGATCGCAGCTTGAATTATGAGGAGTGGAGGGCGATTACTCTGTAATTCCTATGACCAATCGGCAGTAGCTTCAACGGTTCCAGTGAGGGATTCCAACTGAATCAAAATATCAACCATTATGCCGTTGCCGTTTCAAAAGAGATTTTGAGGTTTGTGGTGGATGGAATGGTGTAATTGAGTTTTTCAAAACCGATGACTTGTCCATTTCTATCTTTCATCAGGATGACTTCATCTCCGGTTTCTTCAGAGGTGTATTCTTCCTGGGGATTGCCAAACCAGACGGTTAAGGTATTGCCAATCTGGTCATAATACACTTTTACCTCTGCCATATTGTTTCTCCTTCTTTGATTGCATCAGTGGGATAGGTGGTAATCAAAAAGCCTTCTCCGTTGAGTTGTCTGATAACAGCACAGAGCCATCGTTTTTCGCGCTGAAGTTTGTAGAACAGGTAAACATTCGGATCACTACGGCTACGTCGGATTTCATCGGGTTGGGTGAGAGTTGCCTGCACTGCTGCCTCCTGACCGTTCATGATGGGATGTTTAATCTGGGTGATGATATTCCAGTAAGCAACGGTGACGCGAATACTGCAATTGAGTGGAGTTTGGGCAGTGAAGAAGAGGTTATCAGGTTCGTTGTCGGTCATGTCTCCTTTGTCCACTGATAGGTTGACTGTTTGACAGCTTGATAGTTTGCATCTAGTTCAGGTTCTAGCAACAAAATTGCAGCAATACGTCTTGCCATGTTGGTTACTTCCATGACTTCTTCAGGTTTGAGCGATCGCCCTAACAATTCCTGCTCTCGATAGCTCAACCATTTTTTGATCACTTGATAACCGCCGATCGTGTAATCCCAAACTCGACTGGGAATGTTCTTCCAATAGGCGATGTCATTCAAATAAATGTCGTGGGTTGTTGTGCCAAGTTGCCCAAGGACGGCTGCGATCGCGGTTTGTTCTTCAGCAGTGTAGGGGCGATCGCTCACCTTTCCTTTTGCGGGCATAGTGACACCGTTTTGCCCTGCATAACCCCAATTTGCAGTGAGGGCAAAGTCAGTATTGGGGTCAAGATTGCCAGCGCCAACGCGAGAGACAACCGCAATGGGTTTCAGTTCAGGGCGCAGTTTACCAGAAGTGACACCATGAACAGGGGTTTCTGGATCGAGAAGGGCAGCAATCTGACGACCAAGGTTTGCGGAAGCGATGAGGGTTTCGCGGCGATCGGGTAAGGGAATTCGCGCCCAATCTTGGCGTAAGGCTCCATCGTTTTCGATTGCGTAATTGGGAGAATGGAGAATGGCTAAAACGTGATAGAAAAGATGTTCTGCATCTGCGATCGTGCCAATTGCTTTTAGATACTCAACAGCTTTGTCAGAAAGATTGAGTTCTAAGCCGTTTTCGAGTCTGCGATCGTTGTCTGCAAAGAGATCGAGTTTTTCTGTATCAGGCTTGAGATAGAGAGGAATGCAACTTGCACCGCGATCCATCAAGTCTAAACATCCAGACCAGCGAACCAATTGAGGCTTTGACCAATCTCGTCTTGGTTTCTGCTGAGATACAATCCAAAAATTTCCATCAAAGACATGGGGGAAGTATTCAGGGCGGCTTCTATCTAAAAGTTTTGTCTCAAGTTCCCAATACAACCAACGAGTATCAAAAGGTCTGTAGCTGTGCTTAACAATATTCTCTTGTAGAAAGCCTCGTTTGCGTAACTGATCTCTAATAGCTTCTGCTTTGATTCTGGTTTCAATCATCATTGAACTTAGAGCAATATGGCTCATCTGTTCATGACTAACCGAGAAATCAAAGTATTGCTCAATGCGATCTACTAATTCCTGCTTATCAATATCTATGACTAAATCATCACGGCTAGTTTTAATTCCTGGAAAGAACGTAGGAAAAAGTTCTGGCACGAGCGGGTAGTGAGGATAGTCATCATTAAATATTCTTGGCTTGAGGGGGAGTCCGATCGCGATCGCAGGTTTCACAACTTCATACAAGCTGTTACCATCTTGATCTTGAGACTCAACAAGCTGTTGCCACTTTGTTACACCCCAAATGTCGCGGTACTTTACAGAATCAGTGGATTGATGGTTTTCTTTGCGGAGCAGAAGGGCGATCGCTGTGCCAACTTGAATTCCCTCTTTGTTCCATTCCGTTGAGAAAATACTTGGATCAGGCTCTCCCGTTGGTGTGACTTTCCCAGTGGCAAACTTATCTCCATTTAAGCAGTCAATCCAAATATCGCTGAACACCTCTAGATACCGTTCACGCATTCCTGGATGAGATAATCCATCAAGCCAGGAATAATTGGAAATGTAGCAGACAACGCCTTGACCTGTTTGTTCCACAATGCGTCGCTCTGCCATGCGAAAGAAGCGAACATAAAGTTCGTTCAATCCCTGCCCTTGTGGTTTTGCTACTCTCTTAGTTGTTCGATACGCAATTGATAAATCTCTTTCTTCATCAATTGCTACTCCAGCAAAACCGTCGTAAGGTGGATTGCCTAAAATCACTAAAATGGGCTTCTCTCGCTTTACCTTTTCTGCTGCATCTCGCTCCTCCTCTAATTCAGGGAAGATCAGCATTTGTTTTGGTTGCTTTGGCGGTTCCCAACCTGTAAGCGCATTCGTCAGATATACACTGACTCGCTCATCCTCCTCATCTAACGGCACACCCAAATTTTGTAACAATAACCCCAACTGCAAGTGAGCTACTACAAACGGAGCCGTCAAAATTTCAAAGCCGAAGACGCGACTCATCGCAGCTTCTTTGAGTTGTGAACCGACCAACGCTCCTATACCTTTATCTTGCAGATTGGTTTCAATCCTCTTCAGTACTTCCACCAAAAAAGCCCCCGTTCCACAACAGGGGTCAAGAATATACACATTTGGGTCAGCTAAGCCATCTTCAATCTGCAACTCTTCTCGCAGCACTGTATCCACTCGTGCCACCATGTATTGCACAACCTCTGGTGGTGTGTACCAAACTCCAAATTCCTTACGTAACGCTGGATCAAATGCCTCTAAAAACGGTTCATAGAAATACTGAACCGCTTGCCCTTCCTCAAACCTGGAAAAGAACGAAGCGCGATCGACCCGATTTAACGCTTCTCCCGTCCAGTTCAACACTTCTTCCAGATCCAGCCTGCGAACATGGGTAGGAGTCGCCACCTTCTCAAACAACGCTTTGATCATCGGAACGTGCAGGTAATAGCCTGCTACCCGCCAATCAAACCGTCCCTGTTCCTGCTGTTTATGCCACAACACCCACGCTGAAAAAATGCCATAAAACAGCGTTTGAATCAATGTGGACTTGAAAAACCGCTCTCCCTTCTTGGGATCTTTCTTATCCCCTGTAAATGTAATTCCCAAAGCCTCTTCCAACGCCTTTCGCAGGGTTTCCAAAGCAGGCACATCGGTTTTCTCCACTCTTGCCTTTGCATCCTTCGCGTAAGAAGCCAGAAACCAGGCAAGATCCTTTGGCGTGGCAATACTAGCAGACTGAAGCATCACTCGCTTCAGATATTCCGTGAACTGTTCTTCCTGCTCCTGAGCAAACTGCTTTGGATTCTTTGCCTTCTGCCAAAACTCCGTCTCATTCTTGGCTAACCGATAGGTTTCCAGCGTTATAGGTTGTCCATTCGCATCCTGACCGACCAACACAAAATCCCGGTAGTTCGTCACCAACACCTGGCGATACTTACCCCAATATTTAGAAACCTGCTTGGTTTGAGCAGTCACCCAGGCATCATCCCCCGTTCCCTTAATCTCAATTACACCCCGCTCTGGGTTCGTCGGATTAACTGGAGTATCACCTGTCCTCCTTTGAAACTGACTAGTGGCAAACAGTCCTCCATCCGGCATTCCCACTCCGCCAATATTCTTCAGTTGCATTACACAGCGAACTTTTGGCTTCAGCGTTTTACCCAACTCGTTAAATAGCTTTTCCAATGCCCCATAATAGGAAGTCTCCTTAACGGCTGCTCCGGTTGCTCGAATTTCCTGCAAATCTTGGATGTAGGTTTCAAAAGCACTCATAATAATTTTCTCGAAGGCAGGCATTAAGACCAGACAAAGCAGAGACTAGAATTCAGTATTCCCACTTAATTCTCCATCCTTGCCCCCCAAACGCCAGAACGTCAGCCTTCACACATAAAATTTTGGCTTTTAAACAGAATCGTTCCTGCTCTAAATGCCATCTTTCAGCCTCAAAACTCAAAACTTCGATCTCAAAGCTCAAACTTTCGACCTCTGAACTCGGAACTTCAACCTTTTTGCTCCAAAATTTAAGCTCAGAACTCGAAACGACTAGCTCTATGCTCCAATCGTCAAGTTCTGAGCTGCAATTGTCGTCTTCAGAAGTCAAATGGTCAGGCTTTGATCTACACTGCTGCCCCTTCAGGCTTCACCGTTCCCTCCTGAGCCTTCGCCTTCCGGGGTTTGCGGGCAAATCGTTGCCCCATTTCACCCACTACCGCATCCATTCCACCCATATTTCCACTCGCCTTGGCGTAGTTATACACCTGCAACGCCGCCGCATAGGCCTCACTGCCCACTGCCAAGCAAGTATCATCCACCAACTCCTGCAACTGCGTCAGCGCCACCACGATCGGATACATCGCCTCAAACAACTGCACGTCCTTCCGCATTTCCTCCAGGTCGAACGATCTCGGCAAAAAGTCTGGGTTCTGCGTCGCCACCTCCAACGCCTTGCTGACAAACGCCCGACTCTTATCACCCATCTTCGGCAGGGCTTTCCGCTCCTCCGGTGTCAAGTCAATCAAAAACGGTAGCTTCTCTTTTAGAGTGGCGATCGCTGCCAATGCGGCATCCCGGTCTGCTTGAGTCAACGTTGCACTGATTTGATTCGTTACCATGAGTAGATTTCCCTGGCTAAGTTTATGCCCCTCAGTGTGCCCAAAAATCCAGTCCCTCCATCGCTGCTGACCGTTGGGCTTTCACCAGGCAAACCACTCCTCTGGCTCAAATGTGGGACGGGATTGATGCTGACTGATGCGCTAACCGAATTATCCTCGCAACTATCCGTGAACAATTTCTACTCTAGAAGATCGTGATCGCCCTTATTGATTCTGACGAAACTGGGGCTAATGTTCGAGACCAACCATCTGTCTCAGATCAACCTCACTGGTAAGCTACGATATTCGTTCTACAATCAAACAGCCTGATTAATCTTCTTTTACCCAGATCTCCTTGCTTATGCTGGTTTGGTTTTTACATGGTGCGTCTGTGCGGCGATCGGAATACGCAGATCCGTTGCGATCGCGGTTAATTGAGGCGTTCAGCAATCGTGGTTTGACCCTGCCAGAGTTTTATTCCAGCTATTGGGGCGACGCGCTCGGTAGCACGAATGACATTTGGGATTTTGTCCAGCAGGATCTGGAAGCGTTTAGGTGGGATTATCCGGGCGTGGATCTGGATGATGTGTTTCACTATCGCCAACGGCGCGAACAATTGATTAGTGGCTTTTTCAACGATATTTTCAAGTATTTGAATACGGAAAGTGGCAAGGAAATTCGCCGCACGATCGCGCTGCAATTTCTCAACTTCTTGACCGATAATCCCTTTGAAGGCGAGTTGCATATTGTGGCCCACTCCCTCAGCAGCGTAATTTTGTGGGATATTTTATTTGCTCAAGATTACAGCGCAGCCGACCCAGCAACCTATATTCGTGGTGCCATTCAAGGACTCAGTGACTCGGCTACAGGTCGCAAAGTGAAGTTAGGCAGTATCACGACATTAGGCTGTCCGCTATTAATCTTCAAAGATCTGGTGAAGGTGGAAGCTGCGCCATTAAGTCAACTCGCTGGTGGTTATTTAGGTGAACCATTACGCTGGATTAATGTCATTCATGCTTCGGATGTATTTGCCTATCCCCTGCGATCGAGCTTTGAGCTAGATGACTCCGCGCTGTTTTTCCGAGATCAATATTTAGGTGAGCGCAATTTTCTTAAGAAAAGTCTGGGTGATGTCACAATGGCCTTAGGACTAATCAACGACCATAGTCAATATTGGCGGAGCAAACGAGTCAGCCAAATTGTCATGGCCAACTTAATTGGTGATACGACTGCACTTTCAACGAATTACTCTGTAGTCGAATTTGGCGAGTTTGATTAGATGGATTATGCAACGGCGATCGCCGCTTTACAAAAGGCTGATCCGGTGTTAGCCAGCGTGATTGACCAGGTTGGTGATTGTCAGCTTGGGCAAACTCAGCAGACTGGCAATTTACTTGCGGCCTTATCTGAAGCGATTTTGTATCAGCAGTTATCTGGTAAATCCGCAGCGGCAATTCATCGCCGCTTTCTAGAACTCTACTCCAATCAATCCTTTCCCAGTGCAGCGGAAATTTTGGCGACTCCGGATGAAGTGCTGCGATCGGCTGGCATTTCCCAGCCTAAAATTGTCTATCTCAAAGATTTAGCAACTCATGTGCAAAATGGCTTACCCACGCTAGATGAGTTGACCCAGTTGGATGACGAAACCATTATTCAAACCCTCACTCCCATCAAAGGCATTGGCCGCTGGACAGTCCAAATGTTGCTGATCTTTCGTTTGCATCGTTGGGATGTGCTGCCCCATGACGATTACGGCATTCGATCGGCCATTCGCAACCTGTACCAATTACCGGAGTTGCCCAACAAGAAAATCATTGATCAGTATGGAATAGCTTGGCAACCTTACCGAACGATCGCCTGCTGGTATCTATGGCGAAGCCTGGATATTACTGATTTTTAGGTTGCGTCCAGACTTCCGAGTTTTTCAAAAACTCGGAAGTCTAAATGTTCTCCTACGCAACAGGACTTTTCTCCTTCGCCAAAAACTTCTCCAACTCCGTCAAAGCATCGGCATCGACTTTGGTCTGCATCGGGCAGAACTTGGGACCGCACATGGAGCAGAACTCAGCGGTTTTGTAAATGTCGGCGGGGAGGGTTTCGTCGTGGTATTCCTTCGCTCGCTCTGGATCGAGGGAGAGTTCAAACTGACGATTCCAGTCAAAGTTGTAGCGGGCGGCAGAGAGTTCATCATCGCGATCGCGCGCTCCTGAACGGTGGCGAGCAATATCCGCTGCATGAGCCGCAATCTTGTAGGCAATCAAGCCATTCCGCACATCTTCGGCATTCGGCAAGCCCAGGTGTTCCTTCGGTGTGACGTAACATAACATTGCGGTGCCGTACCAGCCTGCCATCGCTGCCCCGATCGCGCTCGTGATGTGGTCATAGCCTGGTGCAATATCCGTCACCAAGGGACCCAACACATAGAAGGGCGCTTCCGAACACTCTTCCATCTGCTTCCGCACGTTGAACTCAATTTGATCCATCGGCACATGACCAGGACCTTCTACCATCACCTGCACATTATGTTCCCAGGCTTTGCGGGTGAGTTGGCCCAAAGTCTTCAATTCTGAGAGTTGGGCTTCATCCGATGCGTCGTGCTGACAACCAGGACGGAGCGAATCACCCAGGCTAAAGGACACATCGTACTTTTTGAAAATCTCGATGATGTCATTGAAGTGAGTGTAAAGGGGATTTTGCTTGTGATGATGCAGCATCCAGCGGGCAATGATGCCGCCACCTCGGGACACAATGCCTGTAATTCGGCTCCGCACCAGGGGCAGGTATTCAATCAAAATTCCCGCGTGGATGGTCATGTAGTCCACCCCTTGCTGGGCGTGCTTTTCGATGATGTGCAAGAAGTCGTCGGGCGTGAGATTTTCGATGCGACCGTGCACACTTTCGAGAGCTTGATAAATGGGCACTGTCCCGATCGGCACTGGAGAAGCGTTGATAATCGCCGTCCGAATTTCGTCCAGGTTGCCGCCGCCTGTGGACAAATCCATCACTGTGTCAGCACCGTATTTCACGGCCAGATTCAGCTTATCGACTTCTTCTTGCAAATTTGATGAGTTAGGCGATGCGCCAATGTTGGCGTTGACTTTGCACTTGGAGGCAATGCCGATCGCCATCGGCTCTAAGTTTGTGTGGTTAACATTCGCCGGAATAATCATCCGGCCTCGTGCCACTTCATCTCGAATTAGCTCCACTGACAGCCTTTCTCGCTGGGCGACATAGCTCATCTCTTCCGTAACAATGCCTTGCCGCGCGTAATTCATCTGCGTCACGTTGGCTTGTCCGCGACGCTTGGCGACCCATTCTGTACGCATATTTGGTTCCTCAGATAAACAGCTTCCCTCCGCCGGTATGACCCGGTCTCAGGTTCTAAGGGTTTGATCTCAGCCCCACTGATCGCGATCGCAGGGGCACCCCTAGCTTTAATGGGTCATCATACCATTCACGATCGAGTCGCAGGCAAACCTTCCAAAAAATTACGGTTTGTCCTAAAAACTTTACTGACCAGCCCTTAAGCCTATCCCGGCAGTCAGGTTTACAGCGGTTTTCGACTGCCTGGTTATTCCGTTGAAGCTAAAAATCTATCCCTCGGTGGAGGTTGCTCTAACCTTTGGGCAGATTCCAGAACAGGTTAAAACTCTCGATAATCTATAACGACAGTGCTACTGTTGAAAAGCTTAAGATGCAGTTGCACGTTCATTCAAGTTAATACAGACACTCGTTTCTCTTCTAAACTATGGTTCAAACTCCCCCGTCTCAAAAGTCAGAGCAGCAGTATCAAGTTACTGATCCAGCACTTAAAGTTGATCAAGTCATTGAAGCTCCCAGTACCGATACTGAGATTGATCTGGAATTTTTATACACTCGTGATATTGAGTTTCGGCAAGAAACAATTTACTTCATTGTGGTCGATCGCTTCTTTGATGGCGACCCAAACAATAGTGAAGGCCCCAATCCCGAATTGTATGATCCGGAGGGGCAAGACTGGGGCAAATATTGGGGCGGCGACTTGCAAGGCGTGATTGATAAGCTTGACTATTTGAAAAACTTGGGAGTAACTGCCCTCTGGCTCACTCCATTATTTGAACAAGTGGAAGCGCTGTTTGTAGAGCAAGCCGCCATTCATGGATATTGGACAAAAGACTTCAAGCGCATCAATCCTCGCTTCATTGGCGAAGACGAAAACCCATCCTTGAACCAAACGCAGGAAACCCGAAATACTACATTCGATCGCCTGGTTGAAGAACTACACAAACGCAATATGAAATTAATTCTGGACATTGTGTGCAATCACAGTAATCCAGACTTTAGCGGTAAAAAAGGCGAACTTTACGATGATGGAGTAAAGATTGCTGACTTCAACGATGACAAAAATAATTGGTATCACCACTACGGTGAAGTTACCAACTGGGAAGATGATTGGCAAGTGCAAAATTGTGAACTTGCTGGATTAGCAACGTTCAATGAAAACAATAATGACTATCGGGATTACATCAAATCGGCGATTAAACAATGGCTCGATCGCGGTGTAGACGCACTCCGAATAGACACCGTAAAGCATATGCCGATCTGGTTTTGGCAGGAGTTTACTGGAGATATTTACCTCCATCGTCCAGATGTCTTCATTTTTGGTGAATGGATTTACAGCAGCCCATTCGACGATCGCTCAGTAGAATTCGCCAACGAGTCGGGAATGTCGATTCTAGACTTTGGGTTGTGCGTTGCCATTCGCAGTGCTTTAGCTCAGGGGGCAGAAGATGGGTTCCATGAGATCCAAAAAGTCTTTGATAACGACCATCACTACAAAAGCGCAACCGAATTGGTGACATTCATTGATAACCACGATATGCCCCGCTTTCAAAGTCTCAATTCTGATCCAGAGATGCTGAAGGTGGCGATCGCCTTAGTCATGACCTGTCGTGGCATCCCCTGCATCTACTACGGCACCGAACAATATCTGCACAACGATACCAATGGTGGCGATGACCCCTACAATCGGCCCATGATGGAAAGCTGGGACATGGAAACGGAGGTCTACAGCATAATTCGTCGCCTCTCTGGCTTGCGGCGTTTGAATCCAGCTATTTCGATGGGTAGCCAGTGGCAAAAGTACATTACCCCCGATGTGTACTGCTATGTGCGACGTTACCGCGACTCTCGCTGTTTTGTGGCGTTGAATCGAGGGGGTGATGTTACCCTGCCTGAAGTTGAAACCGACTTGCCTGATGGAGAGCACACCTGCGTCATCACCCGCAATAAGTATGAAGTCAAAGAAGGTAAGATTTATAACCTGGAACTGCCCACGCGCGGTGTCGTTGTGTTAAGTCATGTGGGCGATCGCGTCAAAGGTCAAACGATCGTCCGTGCCCAACTCAACGGGGTGCAAACCCAACCCGGAGAATGGATTGCGATCATCGGTAATTGCCCTGAACTGGGGGATTGGGATATCGCCAAAGCCTATCCCCTGGAATACATCAACACCAACACCTGGTTTGGCGAAATTCCCTTTGAGGAAAGCGCAGGCAAACTGATCAGCTACAAATACGTCCTACTTCGGGAAGGCCGCTCGCCCCTGCGCGAAAACATCACTCCACGGCGATGGGTCGTGGCCAGTGAGGGTACCGTCAAATGGCGAGATACCTGGGCCAGTGGTCGCGAAGCTTAAGTTGTCAACAAATCGAATTTGAACCTGCGTGAGATGGTGGCAAATCATGAACACCAAGATTATTTTGACTGAGAAAGATATCAAACGGGCGATCGAAGAATACCTGATTGGCACAAACCAGGGCAAAGCCGTGTCGATTCGGCTAGAGCAAGGCAGCAATGAGGTTTCAGCCGATCCCAGAGAATACTCAGCGTTCTATGCAGAGGTGGAACTAGACATTAAAGAAGACACCAACCAGGGATGATTTCCTCTCAAACGGCTTCTCCAGTTTGGGCATCAAACCAGTGGACATACTCAGTTGGGAAGGCCAGGGTAAGGGTTTGATGCCCCCAATCGGCAGCAGGGGAAAGGAGCGATCGCACGATAATGGGTGGCTCCTGCCCGTTTGCAACCTGAATGCTGACAAGTTTGTGCATCCCCAAGTTTTCTACCAAAAAGACTTTTCCTTGAATTGCAAACGCTTCATCCGGTTGGGCAATCCGAATGTGTTCTGGGCGAATCCCTAGCACCAGTTGGGAGGCATCTGTTTGAATGCTGACTGGAACTTTGTACTCACCCAACAATGCATAGCCCCCTTGTTTCACGAGCGGGAACAAGTTCATCTGGGGACTACCAACAAATCCAGCTACAAACTGATTGGCAGGGTGGGTATAGATGCGATCGGGTGCATCCAACTGCTGCAAATAACCATTATTTAGCACCGCAACTTTGGTCGAAAGGGTCATCGCCTCGGTTTGGTCATGGGTCACATAGACGACTGGGGCATTTTGACTCTCAAAAATTTGTTTTAACTCTGCCCGCACATGTTCCCGCAATAACGCATCCAAATTACTCAGCGGTTCATCCAGCAAAAACACATCCGATTGCCGCACCAATGCCCGCCCCACAGCCACCCGTTGCCGTTGCCCACCAGAGAGTTGTCCCGGTTTGCGTTGCAACAATTCATCTAAACCCAGAATGCGAGAAACAGATTGAATGCGTTGGGCGATCTCACCCTTCGGAATGTGCTTTAATTTCAACCCAGCGGCCAAGTTGTCGTACACATTCATATGGGGATACAGGGCATAACTTTGAAAGACCATCGCAATATTGCGATCGCCCGGTGGCACCTGCGTAACATTCCTGCCGCCAATGATCACATGGCCACGGGTAGGTGCTTCCAACCCAGCAATCATCCGCAAAACGGTAGACTTGCCACAACCAGACGGCCCCAACAAACTCAAAAACTCTCCATCTTCTACCGTGAGACTAATATCCTTCACCGGCACAACATTTGGGCTAAAGGTTTTGTTGAGATGGATGAGTTCAAGTTTTGCCATGATTCGCAGAAGGTTACAGCGTACGTTTCCAGGGTACTGCACCCAACTGGTCAGCCCTGTGGAATGCAAGGAAAATTTGGCATCCGACTCGATCGATCACTGCCTATGCTAAATTTTCCCTCTAAATGAATTCGCCCGACCTTAGGGCCGTCACCCTGTGAAAGGTGGCAAATGCGCGGTAGAACGCCGACGAGCAGAGCGATCGTTTTGGCTTGCCCTCAGAGCCAATAAGGCACTTCCATAAGCGGCTTCAGTCTGCTGGGATGGTTGGACTGGAACCCCTAATTGGCGATCGCGGATGGCAGTCCAGGCGGAATTTGCTGCTCCCCCACCTGCCGTAAACACTTGCAACAGAGGACTTGCCCCCAACTGTTGCAACAACGCATAACCATGCGCTTCAATCCGAGCCATACTTTCCAGCAACCCATGCAAAAATTTCACCGGATCATCAGGTCGCGGCTCCAGTTGCGGCAATAATGTTGGGTCATTGATCGGAAAGCGTTCCCCCGGTTGTAGCAAAGGGTAGTAGTGCAATGGGCTTGCTTGCTGAAACGGAATTTGAGAGCTTAATTTCGTCAACTCAGCTGCAGAAAAAAAGTGTTGCAACACAACCCCGCCCGTATTAGAAGCGCCTCCCACCAGCCACAAATTCCCTAACCGATGACTGTAGATGCCATAAGTCACAGCCTCGACAGGCGTTTCACTCAATAACTTCAAGACCAGCGTCGATCCCAGTGAAGTTACCGCTTCGCCCGGTCTGGTGGCCCCACTGGCTAGAAAGGCGGCAATACTGTCTGTTGTCCCTGCATGAATCAGACACAATTCCGATAAACCAAGTCTTTGGGCGACAGCGGGTTGAATGGGAGCGATCGCTTCCCCAGGCGACAGTACACGCGGCAGCAGAGGCATCACATCAAGCGGTTCTAACCACGCTGGGTAGCAGAGCTGGAAAACGTCATAACCCAGTTTTAAGGCATTGTGATAATCACTGATTCCAGGTTGACCATGCAACTGGAAAGCTAACCAATCTGCCTGATGCATCAAAAATCGTGCTTGCGAGTATATCGGCTGAGATTGCCACCACAATAGCTTGACTAAACTTGATGTTGCACTCAACACGTTAGCTTGCCCTGTTGCCTGTTGATAGGGCGGTTGGGCAAAAAGAGATTGTAATCGAGGCAGACACGATCGCCCTCTGGCATCGTTGTAGAGTAATGGCTCAGCAAGGGGGGCACCCCGGTGGTCACAAAGCAACACCGTGGAAGAGGTACCGTTAATGGCGATCGCAACAATTTGTTGCCGAGTTGAGGCGGGGATTTGCTGAATCAATGTAAACAGAAGCTCTTTCCAGTAACTCGTCCAGGCTTGAATAGGACATTCATCAAATCGCACACTTGTTTGAACACAGAGGATTGCATCGTCATCAATCACGATCGCCCGCGCACCCGAAGTTCCAAAATCAATTCCCAAATAATAATCCATTGTCAACTTTGTAGTTATGTTTAGAAATGATTAAATCTGTCTTAGGAGATACGAAAGATTCTGAAAGAATTCACTACACTCGCTGATCAAAATCAGCCAAAACCTTTTCAGGTCAGTTATCTTAGGTCAATGGGAGGAGATTATTCCATGGGATTTACATTTGAGTTATTGGGCGTGACTCCAGTGCTTGAGTTCTTTCATCATCAACAGGCCCAATCGCGTCGCCAATCACCGACAGGAGTGGAATACTTAGGCTCCTATAAATGTACCTTGGATGCGTTCATCGAATCAGTTGAAACGGTTTCTCCCAAACATGGCTGGGAACTAGACCAGGCTGTAGATGCGGTCGTTGGATTCTGGTTGAGCAATGTGGAGTCCATTCGCTACTGGAAGAAACGCCTGGATGATGCTGGAAAAGAGAATTTGATTGTGGCTCGCTTTGCCGATCTGCGATCGATTCGGGCAGAGTTTGAGCAAATGCTTCAACCGTGAAGAGGCTGCTGCTAACTGATGAGATCGTTGAGGCAAACTTACCCTTGCCAATAATAGTACTTTTGAACTAGGATAGGCCGAGAGTTCAAACTGCTGAACTTCACTTTACTCCTGAGCGGTGAAGAAGTTTTGTGGAAAAGAAGGGTGTCCCGTCTTATCGCGGGCATTGTCCTGATATGAAAAGGAACAGTAATCATGCTTCAAAAATTATTGGCAATCCTCTCGGCCAGTGCGATCGTCCTTGGAACTATGCCTGCGGTTGCTCAATCCGCCCGTAGCGCAAGTAATGGCACTTTAAAGATGGTCATGATTGATCAAGCACAACTCTCCAGTAATCAACGCAGTGCCTTTCAACGCTTTCTGCAATCGGCAAATCTCCCTCGTACAAAAGTTGGAAACCGTTGTCAATATTACGGCAAGCCGCAAGTTTGGTGCGTGTTGTTAGATCCCAGTGTCGCCCAACAGGTGTATAACCAGCTCCGCAATCAGCCCGCTTTTGGTTCTGCCACAGAAATCAAAGAAGTTCGCCGACTCCGCGAGGCAACACCAAAACCGACTGGCATTTAACTCTTTACGCTCTCATTCTCTCTGCTTCATCCAAAATTCGCGGTGAGATGAAGGGTTAATGAACTTGCTGCAAATTTTACGTGTCCTCGTGATGTTGATTTCCTTCATGCGCGGGGGCACCTTTAGTATGGTTAGAAGAAGTTGCACCTGTTGCCATTCAGTAGTGCTTTCTTTCGTGACCTAGCAGGATAGTCCCATGTCTCACTCTTACGATTCCGTTGTAAATTCTCCAGATGCCTCTACCGAAGCGCTAACGCTTTGGCAGTTACTTGTTGAAGATTGGCAGGCGCATGGTAAAGATTGGACGCGACCCGGATTTCGGGCTGTAGCAGTTCATCGATTTGGCGTGTGGCGGATGGGGATTCAACCACGTTTGCTGCGGGCCCCCTTTTCTGTTCTTTATAAGATGCTGTTTCGAAAAGTTAGAAATACATATGGGATCGAGTTGCCTTACACCGTTAAGTTGGGCCGGCGGGTGATTATTGAACACCAAAGCGCGATCGTCATTCATGGCGAGTGCGAAATTGGCGATGATTGCATTCTGCGGCAGGGGGTAACTTTAGGAAATCGTTACCTTGATAAACCCCTGGAAGCTCCAAAACTTGGCAAAGGTGTCAATGTTGGCGCAGGAGCCAAGATTTTTGGCCATGTCGCGATCGGCGACGGCTCCAACATTGGAGCGAACGCTGTGGTGCTAAGTGATGTCCCAGCAGGAGCAACGGTTGTCGGGATTCCTGCAAAAGTAATCAAAAAGTCTGCTGACCGAGCCGCTGTCCAAGATGGCATAGATTATTGGATGCCTCCGATCGACATGGCAGAGTTTGCAGTCTCTCAAAATAGTGATTCATAAGCTGAGCTGACTCCAGTCGGCTTGATTGATTCCAGACGATCGCCTCTCTCTATCAACTCACTCTCAAACCCTTATGGCCGTTGAACTTCCGCTCGACCCTCAAACTCGGCTCCTGATCGTTACAGTGAATTATCGGACTCCTGACCTGGTAATTCAGAGCCTGCGGGCACTCCAAACCGAAATTCATACCGTTCCAGGGACGAAAATTGCCATCGTAGACAATAACTCTGGGGATGGCTCAGTTGGCAAAATTGCGGCAGCGATCGCGGCTGAGGGTTGGGGAGATTGGGCGATGCTTTTGCCTTCAGACGTGAATGGTGGATTTTCCTACGGCAACAACTATGCCATCCGGCCTGCGTTACAGAACGACCACCCACCCGACTATTTTCTGTTACTCAACCCCGATGCTCAGGTACGCCCCGGAGCTTTATCAGCCCTGGTTGACTTTCTCGACCAGCACCCCGAAGCCGGAATTGCCGGTAGCAGTTTTGAGGAAGCCAACGGCAAGCTGTGGCCTTATGCGTTTCATTTTCCGGGAATCATTAGCGAGTTTGAAAATGGGTTTCGGCTCGGTCTTGTTTCTAAACTGCTGGCAAGGTGGAAGGTTGTGCATGTCATGGAGCAAGACCACCCGCAGCAAATTGATTGGTTGCCGGGAGCCAGTATGATGATTCGTCGTCAGGTGTTTGAAGCCGTTGGCTTGATGGACGAGGGATATTTTCTTTACTACGAAGAAACCGATTTTTGCTTGCAGGCAAAACGAGCCGGTTGGGCTTGCTGGTACGTCCCCCAAAGCCGAGTTATGCACATTTTGGGTCAAAGTACAGGGGTGACCGCCAAAAATCAAGCGCCTAAACGTTTACCGCAGTACTGGTACGATTCCAGACGGCGCTATTTCATGAAGAACCACGGCTGGTTCTATGCGTCTCTGGTCGATATTTCCTGGTTAGTAGGTTATGGAGTTTGGCGAGTGCGGCGGGCGATTCAACGGAAACCAGATCACGATCCGCCGCAAATGCTGTGGGATTCGTTTCGTAACAGTGTTTTCTTTAAGCCAAATGTGCCAACTCAAACATTGCCGGAGCCTCAACAAATCACCAATTGAAGCGCATGGATGAGCGATTGACGGCGATCGTTTTGGCCGGTGGGCAGAGTTCCCGCATGGGGCAGGATAAAGCACTGATTTCCATTAATGGGGTGCCCTTGCTGCGGCAAACGTGCCAAGTGGCGTTGGAGTGTGCGGCAGCAGTGAAGATCGTCACCTTTCAGCCGCAGAAATACCGAACCGTCATCCCACCGGAGTGCGTGTTGGTGCAAGAGCGATCGCTATCTTCCACTGGCGATGACACTCCGCATGGTGCTCTACTGGGGTTTATTCAGGGTTTAGCCGATGTGACTACACCTTGGGTGTTGTTACTAGCCTGCGATTTACCCTATTTGCAATCAAATATTCTTCAACGCTGGCTTCGACAGTTACCTGAACCAGATTCCGCGATCGCCCTTATACCTCGAATCCAAGAACGCTGGGAACCTCTTTGCGGGTTCTATCACCAAAGTTGTCTTGAATCCCTCACTCAATTTATGCAGCAAGGGGGGCGATCGTTTCAGCGGTGGTTGACCACTATCGCTGTGCAGCAAATCAGTTTTGGCGCTGATGCAGAATTACAACACCAAGAGCAACGGATGTTGTTTAACTGCAACACGCCGCAAGATTTGGCAGCATTGCAACTACATAGTTTTGGTCAGAACGCTTAGGATCGCGGCTTAAACTGGAGCGGTTGTAATTAACGGGTCTGGCACAGGGAAAGAACTTCTTTCGAGTAGAGTGAATGCGCGTTGGGCAGCATTGTAAGCGTAGACGAAGCCGGTCTCAATTTCGTAAATCCAGGCGTGTAAGTTGAGTTGCTTGCTGTGAAGTTTGGAGCGAATTGCTGGGTAGGTTTCGAGATTTTCGATTTGGGTGAGGACGTTTTGTTCGATCGCAATTTTGAGAAGTTTCTCAGGGGCTAATCCTGGGTAATTGTCGGCCACAAGGCGGCGAGTTGCTTCACCATGCCGTTTGAGCCAGTCATACACCGAAGGCATCTGCTCGGCCAAACTACCGAGTTGCAATAAGCCTTTGATCGCGCCGCAGTGGGAATGTCCACAAACGATGATGTCTTTGATGCCAACGCCTTGCACTGCGTATTCAACTCCGGCGGCTTCCGCACTACTGGCCGCACCAAAGGATGGAATAATGTTGCCAACGTTCCGCATCACAAACAATTCGCCCGGTTGAGCCTGTGTAATCAAACACGGATCAATGCGCGAGTCTGAGCAGGTGATAAACAAAACTTCTGGAGATTGCCCCCCGGAAAGCCGCTCAAACATTTCTCGGTGATCAGTGAAATAGCTGCTTTGAAAGCTATTCAGTCCTCGAATCAAGCCACTGACAGACATACTTTCTCCCCTACCACAATCAACAACGGCAACAATCTCAACTACAGCAGAAGTATTTCATTTTCCGAATTTTTGTAAATTTAAGTAAATCACTATTTGTACAATAGCTTAATCTCTATTAGTGGATATGCGCCTCAGTAATCATGCGATCGTGATGGGTGCTTGCCCTGTAAATTTGGGTTGCGTATAGCCGATCGTGCGGCTGTGGTCATAGCCTCGTTGTCTCAATTCCGCCAAACAAGCTGTTTCAACTTCTAGAGGGACGGCTGCTAGTAGCCCCCCGGATGTTTGCGGATCGAACAAGAGTTGAAATTTGGGATGGTTAAGCATGGTTGAGGCATTGGCGATCGCATGGCTGGCTTGCAGATTTTGAGCTTGGAGCGAACTCAAGATGCCCAGTTCCACCGTTGCTAGCGCTCCAGCCAAAATGGGTATTGCGTCCAGGTTTAACCATGCCCCCACCGTTGAAGCTTCAACCATTTCTAACAGGTGACCGACTAGGCCGAAGCCAGTAATGTCGGTGCAGGTCATTACGTCATAGCGCAGCAAGCATTCAGCGGCCTGCTGATTTGATCGCAGCATCGACTCCACGGCCTGATCAATCCAGCGCCCCAACGCCTTACGTCGCATCTTGGCCGCAAATAAAGTACCTGTCCCCAGAGGTTTGGTCAGAATCAGTGCTTGCCCCAGTTGCAATCCACCCTTGCGCATCAGGCGATCGGCACTAGTGAAACCGTTACAGGTTAAACCAAACGCCAAGTCTGTCGCTTCGGTTGTATGTCCACCCATGAGCGTGGCTCCAGCTTGCTGCAAAACCTGCACGGCACCCGCCAGGAGTTGATACAAACTTTCTTCCACCAGTGCCTCTGAGCCGTGGGGAATGGTGGCGATCGCCAAAGCGCTATGGGGTTGCGCTCCCATTGCATACACATCGCTCAACGCATGAGTGGCGCTAATTTGCCCGAACACAAATGGATCACTAACAAGCGCCGAAAGAAAATCGACAGACTGAACCATAACTTGATGTTTAGCGACTTGAATCACCGCTGCATCGTCGGGAACACTGAGGCCAACTAAAATTTCAGACCCGATTGAAGACTCGCCAGTAGCAGATTCAGGCATAGTTTGGGAAAAATTGGTAGCAGGCAAAGCGTGCAGTTGAAGACGTTGAAAAACCCGCTTGAGAATAGTGCTGCCGACTTTGGAACCACATCCCGCGCAGTACATCAGCGGGCCGGCCCTGGGAGCATTGGCTTCTTCCTGGCTAAGTTGAGCCATTTTGCGAACCTGCGGTCTCATCTCCTGCTCCATTTCTGGCAAATTGTTCAACCGCCGCATGAAACTGCGATCGATGTGATCCTTCCAATGCCAGAGCCACGGTGAGCGCCAACCAAACCAGCCCCGCACCCCGATCGCTTGCCCATCTGCAGTGTTGAGTAGGCTGAGATAGTGTTTCTGGGGATGAAAGGGTTTAAGCGGACAATTTTGCAACAAGCGACGCAAGTTTATTACAAGTGGCTTGCCCTGCCGAACGGCGAACACTCCAGCTTTAGGGCGGGGCTGATTGACCATTGTGGCCACATCGCCTACTCCAAACACAAATGGATGAGAAATAGACTGCAATCCATCATTAACCTGCACAAAGCCGCGATCGTCCACAGCTAAACCTGCCTTCGCCAGCCAATTTGGAGCCGCCGCTTGAGTCACCCAAACGATCGCGTCACAAGTTAGCTCAAGCCCCGATTCACAGGTAAGAAGGTTGCCCTGAACCGAGTTCACCGTTTCATTCACATGGATCTGTACCTGACGCTGGTGCAACAGCGCCTGTATGTGATGCCGTGCCCAAGAATTAAACTGCGGTACCAGTTGCGCCCCGCGCTGAATGATGTGGAATTGCAGGTTAGTTAAAGGTTGTCCTGCGGCTTGCAGAATAGTATGAATTCGATGCTGCATAGTAAACGCCAGTTCCACTCCCCCCGCCCCGCCCCCGACGATCGCCAGCCGAATTGGGAGTTCGGGTTGCTGCGAAATGCGATGTAGCAGCTCATCCCAACGAGCGAGAAAGGGGCGCACAGGTTTAGCCGGAAGAACTAGAGCGTTTGGATCGATTTCAGGTAGCAGCGTCGGTGTACTCCCAATATCAATAGACAACACATCGAATGCTACGGGAGGATGGCGATCGCACAAAATCTTGCGATTGACCAAATCAAGGCCAGTGACTCGATCAACATAGAGTTGCGCCCCAGCAAAATCAGCCAAGGCGCACAAATTTACAAAACACTCTTCATCGCGGTAAAATCCGGCAACACGACCCGGAAGCATCCCAGAATAGGCATTTTCTGCGGCTTCCGAAATTAAAGTAGCGCGGACACCTGGCAATGCTTTCATCCCAAGCATGCGGAGAGCGATCGCATGGGTATGTCCGCCACCAATCAACACTAATTCCTGATTGATTGGTTCAGTTAGTAGTCTCATGTGGCAAATAGAAAGGGCAGGGCAAACATCAATGCCTTGATGATACGGGTTGATTGCAAGCAATCCTGCCCTTTCTTGGGAGTATTTTTACGACTCTCTGCCAATGACCTTATCTTTGAACACCTTACCAGCACTAAAGGCAGGAACTCTCGTTGCTGGGATTTTTATCGGCTCTCCTGTTGAAGGATTGCGTCCCTCACGCGCCTGACGGTCTCTGGCTTCAAACGTGCCAAACCCAACCAGGGTCACTTTGTCACCGCTCGCAACGGTCTCCAAAATAACGTCTAGCATTGCCGACAAAATTGCGTCAGCATCTTTTTTGGTAACACTTGCTTTTTCAGCAATCTTGTCAACTAGTTCGCCTTTGTTCATATCCCACGATCCTTAAAATAGCTGCTGTGATTATACTTGAGGCATTTGAAAGTGCAACAATTTCAGCTTTTTTTTAGCGATTTCACCGAGGTTAGTTGTCACCAAGCGAGCATTGCATTACTTGAAACGATTGCATACCAGGCATTTCAGCCTGTTAGAGCAACTAGAAGCGAATAATATCTGTTAAGAAATTGGTTAAGCATTTTGGTTCGATCGTCTCCAAAACACGGGTATGCACAATATCAAACTTAGCTCCGGCCTGCGATCGCAAATCCTGATCCAGGGTATTCAAAAATCCTCTTGCGATCAAATCATCCCCCACCTGCACAAAGCCAATTCCCAGTTCTTCATCGCGATCAATGCGGTTAGCGGCCTGGACGATCGTTTTTACCACCTCTAGCCGATTGGGCGGTTCGCCATCCACCAACACAATAATGATGGAACCATTGGCTTTTGTCTGGTTGGTTGCTTTGCGAGTGAAGTAATCCTCTAAGGCCAATTCTAGGGGTTCCAACAAATTCAATACATCGGGCGGGTAATTTTCCTCAAAAATCGTTTTTACCTGGTCAGGTAGAACGTGTTTGTACTGCTGAAATGAGCCGGAAGTACTGAGTTGAGAAGAAATGTAAACGGTAATGCCATCAGGATCAAATTGGTTACAGGCTTGCGCTAAAGCGACGATCGCCGCTCGAGCATCCGTCCATCGCTGCTCGAAGTGGGGAGGAGCCATGTTCATGCGGGTATTGGTTTTGGCGATAATCACGGTGTAATCGCGATTTTCCAAAAGTGCATTACTCATACGTTACCCAACTCCGGAATGGAAAAACTCTGGCACATTCTAGCCCACGCCAGAGTTTTTCAGTGTGTTGTTGTGCGCCCCGATATTGGGTGGGCAGCGCTAGGCTTTGGTGTTAGTTGCGATCGCAGGTGCAGCCGATGGTTGCCCAAACGGTCGGGTGACGATCGGTTTGGCCGCTTCGGCGGTCAGGCTCGGAACGTTAGCCCGAAGCCGTTCGGTTAAAGCAACCGTTTTGGCATCATAAATTTGCGTCAAAATCTTAGGATACAACCCGATCCCAATAATCGGCACCAGCAAAGCACTGATGATGAAGATTTCGCGCGGTTCTGCATCCACTAGGACTTCATGAGAGGTTAGTTCCTCGTTTTCTGGCCCGTAGAAAATTTCGCGCAAATTGGATAGCAAGTAAATCGGGGTCAGAATCACCCCGACCGCCGCCAACAACACAACGATGACGCGGAACGGCACGCTGTAAGCATCACTGGTCGCAAACCCGACGAATACCATCAACTCGGCCACAAATCCGCTCATCCCTGGTAGGGCTAGCGAGGCCAGAGAGCAGGTTGTCCACATGGCAAAGATCTTCCGCATCTTTTGTCCCACACCACCCATCTCATCCAGCATCAAGGTGTGGGTGCGATCGTAGGTTGCCCCCACCAGGAAGAATAGGCTAGCGCCAATCAGGCCGTGGGAAACCATTTGCAGCACCGCCCCACTGAGACCCAAATCAGTGAAGGAGCAGATCCCAATAATCACGAAGCCCATGTGGGAAATCGATGAATACGCAATCTTGCGCTTCAAGTTACGTTGAGCAAAAGATGTGAGAGCGGCATACACAATGTTGACCACACCTAGAATCACCAACGCCGGAGCGACGATCGCATGAGCACCCGGTAACATCTCCGCATTCATCCGAATCAGCGCATAACCACCCATTTTCAGCAAAATGCCGGCCAGCAACATGTGAACCGGAGCAGTCGCTTCCCCATGGGCATCGGGTAGCCAGGTGTGGAGGGGAATAATTGGTAGTTTCACCGCGTAGGCAATCAGAAATGCTCCATACATCCAGAGTTGGAAGTTGATGGGGAAATCTTTAGCGGTTAGCGAGCGCATATCGAACGTAACGGTATTGCCATAGAAGGCCATTGCCAGCGCTGCCACCAGAATAAACAGGGAACTGATAGCGGTGTAAAGAATAAATTTGGTTGCTGCATACTGCCGCTTCTTGCCGCCCCAAATAGCCAACAGCAAATAGACCGGAATCAATTCTAGTTCCCACGCCAGGAAAAACAGGATCATATCCTGGACGGTGAAAACCGCGATCTGTCCACCATACATGGCCAGCATCAGGAAGTAGAAAAACCGGGGTTTGAGCGTTACTGGCCAAGCAGCTAACATTGCCAACGTCGTGATGAAGCCAGTTAGCAACACCAACGGCATGGACAACCCATCCACCCCCACCGACCATCTCAAGTCAAGTTGGGGAATCCAGGAGTAACTTTCGACTAACTGTAACTCCGAACTGGAGAGGTCGTAGAAATTGTAAAAGGCATAAACAATAATGGCAAAATCGATCAAACCGATGATGAGGGCATACCAACGAACGGTTTTGCCATCTTTATCAGGAATGAATGGAACCACAAGAGAGGCTGCGATCGGAAAGAGGATGATGAACGTCAGCCAGGGGAAAGTTTCAGTCAACATGTTTAGTTATCAGCCGTTAAACGTATTGATCGCTTGACTAAAGGAATTCGGGATTCGGGTTTGAAAAGAACACAGGCGAACACTTGAACGATCGCTCACTGGGAATTCACAGTAATTGAATCCTGGATCTTCAAACATCCGCCTGCACATTGCGATAAAACAAAGAAATCGGGTTGCAATCTAGGTGACACCGGAAAAGATGACCAACCCCAGAACCGCCGCAAACACAATCAAGGCATAGAACTGGGCCCGCCCGTTCTCTACATACTTGAGGGCTTCACCGGAAAGCAGCGTCACCAGCCCGGCCAGATTAACAACGCCATCCACTACTTTGTAATCAACTTCTAAGACTTGACGGGCTAAACGACGGCTGCCCTGGACAAATACTCTGTTGTAGATATCGTCGATGTACCACTTGTTCTTAGACAGGTTATAGAGCGTTGGGATTTTAGCCGCGATCGCCGCTGGATCAATCTTGCCTCGCTGGTACATCAGCGAAGCCAGGGTTAACCCAATCAAGCCAATGCCGACCGAACTACCTGCCATAATCAGGAATTCTGTCAGTTCTTCCTGCGGCAGGGCATGGAATCCACTGGCGATCGGTTCCACCACTTCACTCAGCGGGTGAATAAACTCTTCAAAATAATTGTGGAAAGGCGTTCCCACCAGCCCAATCAGCGCCGAGGGGACAGCCAACACGAGCAGCGGCAAGACCATTGTCAGCGGTGACTCATGAGGCGCGTGACTGTGACCATGACTATCATGACCATGTTCATCGTGACTCTCGTGCCCCGCATCCATCACTAACTCTTGCGGATTCATGGCCCCGGGACCAAAGTTCAGCCCCATTGCCTTGAGCTGCTCATTTTTAATTGTGTTCCGCACGACGGCATCGTTGCCGCGAAACTCACCCTCAAAGGTCATGAAGTACATACGGAACATGTAGAAGGCAGTAATCCCAGCCGTCAACCAGCCCGCCAACCACAGTAACGGATTGGCTGCAAACGTCAGACCAAGAATGTCATCTTTTGACCAAAAACCAGCCAGGGGAGGAATTCCGGAGATGGCCAGCACGCCAATGAAGAACGTCCCAGCAGTAATCGGCATATACTTCCGCAGCCCACCCATCATCCGCATATCTTGCGCGTAGGCGGGGTCGTGGCCAACCACTGATTCCATGCTATGGATGACAGAACCGGAACCCAGGAACATCATGGCCTTGAAGTAAGCATGGGTCATCAGGTGAAATAACCCAGCGGTGTAAGCTCCTGCCCCCATGGCCATGACCATGTAGCCCAATTGAGACATCGTGGAATAGGCCAAGCCTTTTTTGATGTCCATCTGAGTGATGGCGATCGTCGCTCCCATAAAGGCCGTGAATGCACCCGTCCAGGCAATGACATTCATCACCGTGGGAATGTCTTCAAATACTGGGAACATGCGCGCAATCAAAAATACTCCGGCTGCTACCATCGTGGCGGCGTGGATCAATGCCGAAATGGGAGTCGGGCCTTCCATCGCATCGGGCAACCAGACATGCAACGGAAATTGGGCGGACTTGGCGACTGGCCCTAGGAAAACCAGGATGGCAAAAATCGCAGCGACCGTCCCGCTTAATGCTCCGGTTTCTACAAGCTGAGTTAAACGAGCACCGATCGCGGCAAAGTCAAAACTATTGGTGACCGAGTACAACCCCAGAATGCCAAGCAGTAGCCCAAAGTCGCCCACCCGGTTCGTGACGAATGCTTTTTGGCTGGCTTCGGCGGCAGGCTTGCGATCGTACCAAAAACCAATCAACAGGTACGAACACATGCCCACCAGTTCCCAAAACACATAAATCTGAACCAGATTAGGGCTGACAACCAAACCCAACATGGAGGAGCTAAACAGGCTGAGGTAAGCGTAAAACCTGACATAGCCAGGATCATGCGACATGTAACCATCGGTGTAGATCATGACCAGAAAGGCCACCGTTGTCACCACCACCAACATCAAAGCCGTTAGATTGTCGATGGTGAAGCCCATGCTTAAGGTAAAGTCACCCGCAGCGGCCCACTCAATCATCTGGGTATAGGGCGTATGACCGTGCCACTGGCTCCAGAACAAGCCAAACGATAGCACCATCGCTGCACCCAAGGCTGAGACGACGAAAACCGCCGCGCCCTGTCGCAAACTATTGGTTGCCTTATTAAAGGAGATTAGTCCTAAGCCGATGAGCGTAGCGGCTGCTAGCGGTAGGACGGGAATCAGCCAGGCATATTGATAAATTGTTTCCATTCGTTATGCCCACGTTAGAGTTCTTCAATGGTTTGGGAAAAAGCCGTTTACATTGTGACATATATGGCTTAGCAATCTGTCAAGACTGAACACAAGATTTCAGCTTTATGAAAGAGATTTCCCAAGACGCAGCAAACTGAACCTATTAAACGTCAGCTTAACGATTCCCACTGTAAGTTAGACCGCCTTCAGGCCGAAATTTGCCAGCCCAAAGGTAGAGATTTAAGCGTTGAAATCTTTTATAAGGATCTGGTTTGAAGAGGAGTTTTAATGAGTTTTGATAATTCGTCCCACAGCACTTCACGCTTGTACATCCCTTCCATGCGATGAAGCAACTTGCCACTTTCAAAAAACAGCAGCGTCGGTAGGGTTGTAATGCGATATTGGCTGGCTAATTTAAGATTCTCGTCTGCGTTGATCCCAATCAGCTTTAAGGAAGCGCCAAACTCGGACTGAAAACTAGAAAGCACTGGTTCGATCATGCGACAGGGACCACACCAAGGCGCACCAAAATGAACTAGAACCGGATCAGGCGATGACAAAATCTCTTGTTCAAAAGTTTGTTGAATCATTTTTTTATTAAAATTGCTGCTTGACATTTGGAGTGGCTTTTATACCTGGGATCATCCTACCAGCGTATGTTCCCCGTTGCACGAATCAAAATTGGATGTGCCCACCATAACAATCCAACGAATACAGCAACTCCCAGATAGGCAGGTCGCAGAAATTCTTGAAGAGATAGCTGTTGCTTGCCCTGAAGCACCGCCAGAAAGGGGATTACGGAAGTTCGCTCTCGCACTTTTTCAAAGGCTGCTCCATAGCGGGCCAAAAGCCGCCGATCGCCATGCCACACCCCAAAGAGATGATGCAGAATCAGACCCAGGGAGGTGACGATCGTGAACGTTGTGCCCAACCACAAGGTATGAGCAATGCACCAAATCACCTGCCCCACCATTTGCGGATGGCGCGTAATGCGAATGATCCCCGTTTCGTAGAGGTGTACTTCCGGCTTTTGAATCGCCGCAATTTCGAGCAGATTAAAGGTCGCCGGATAGAGAAACAGAAAGGAAAGAGCCGACAGAATCCAAACCAAAGATTGCACTCCAGGGATACCCTGCACTTGCCACAGATGGGCCCCGTCGTAACGATGATTAAAAAAGTAAATAATCGAAATTGTTGCCAGGGGCAAACTAACCAGTGCAAAGCAAACTCGATACATTCGTGCCCCAATTCGTTTTTCGGCCCAGGGACGGAGCGCCGCTAACCCACTGTGGGCGATCGCAAACGTGAGTAAAAGTCCAAAGATCACAAAGTGGCTGGGAGTCAACCAAGCAACAACCATAGAGCAGAGCAGCAAAAAGAGGCGATAGGGATCAGTTTACAAGTGAAGGAGTGTCTTTTGAGGCCGATCGCTAAAATAACAAATCCAGATCTAGATCGCGCAGATTGACGACATAGAGATAACCATGAGTGTCTTCCCACGTGGCAATGACAAGTTGGTGCGGCGCAAGAAATGTTAGCGCAGTTGGGGCTGGTGGCCCGGCAATTTGCCCTACCTGCTGTCCATATTGATCCAGCAACACGATTTCCCCCGCGTGGCTTATCACTGCATAGCCCCAGATAGTTGCAGCGACAAGATGCGGCACGATAACTAGCCCAACGCGACGAATGCGTAAGGGTTTAACGTCAAGGAAAAGCAGACAGGTGGGATGATTCGGTTCGGTCGCCAGAAATCTGTAAGGGGTTAGAGTCAAACTGACATCTCGCATTGGAACAGCCAATTTCAAGCATCCTGCGCCTGTGCCGCGGCGGGTCCAGAAATCAATTTGCACACCTGTAATGGTTTGCGCATCGGGATTCGTTAGGTGCGAAAACAGGGTGATGTGGTGGGCATCGGGTGCCAGCAGTTGAAATCCGGCAGGAGTTGTTTGTGTCATTGCTGGTTTAAATGGCTGGCGGTTATGCAGTTTCCAAATCGAAATTTGACCCGTTGATGTTTTCGCATTTTGAGCAGCGGTCGCCATCCAAGTTCCATTGGGTGCGATCGCTACCAGCATCTGACGATCAAATTCTGCGACCAATTGCGGTAGCACGATCGCATCTCTATGAGCAGGTGTTAAGTTCGGTGATGGATTAAATAACGTCGCTGTGAGCCAATACACTTTCTGCGGAGTCACTGCAAAACATCCCTGTGATTGCACAACCAAGTTAGAAATGACATCAGGTAGACGGACGCGCGTCATTGTTACGGGTGGTTGACGATGCATAAGTGCTGGAGAGTTTTCAACGACTTCAGAGTAAGTTTGACAACCGACCCGATTGCCATAAACTCGGAAAACTTGGTCTGAATGAAATGATGGCGAAGTACTTGTCAGTGAGTCTGGTAGGTGGCTGAGCTGCTGAATTGGCGTATCTAGGATTTCCTGATATTCGTATTGAACTTTTGCAGGAACGATCGCCGGATGGGACTTTAGGAGTACGGTCGCCCATTCAGGACTCAAGTCCTTTTCGGCATTGGCGATCGCGCTGCTCAACGTCTGCAACATCTCTGAAGCCGAGCGAAATCGTCGGGCTGGCAGCTTTTGTAAGGCTTTGCGAATGATGCCCTGGACATCAGCCGGAACGGAATCGGGAATTTGTACAGTTTGATTCAGATGGGCGGACATTAGTTCAGCCGGTGCGCCGGAAAAAGGCCGCTGTCCAACGACCAACTCAAACAGCAAAACGCCGACGGCATATAGATCAGAGGCGATCGAATACTGCCCATAAAATCGCTCTGGCGCCATGTAAGCAGGCGAGCCAGTATTGCTGAACTCGTTGCTGGCCAATTCCTGCCTCAATCGAGCGATGCCAAAATCGGAAATTTTGGCCGTCCAGCCTTGCGCTGTTGTAGTCAACAAAATATTTTCTGGCTTGATGTCACAATGCACAATTTCCCGCTGGTGGGCGTGCTCTAATCCGGCCAAGATTTGAGCCAGCAAATTTAAGCCCTGGATGGGATGCAACCGCACATCTTCCTCCAGGAGATTGCGCAGAGTGCCGCCCTCACAATAGTCCATCACCAGGTAGCGCCCCGTACTGGTTTGTTCCATCGCCTGACAGGTCACAATATTCTCGTGCTGCAAACTCAGCAAAAAGCGCAGCTCTCGCAGAAATTTGTGGGTCGAAAACCGATCGCGGTCAAGTTCCTTCAACGCTACGAGTCGCCCGGTTTTGCGATGACTGGCACAGTACACTCGCCCAAACTGTCCCTGCCCCACTAAGCCAAGCAAGCGATATTTTGACCGATGTAGCTCTTGAACAAAGGAATTAGACACCCGATCGTTGCTGCAAGGGAATCATCAACCACAAAGTTTAGCCATGATGGCATCGTGACTGGCCTGCTGTTCAACCATTGGCTCGATCGCCTCGAGACGCTTTTCTAAACCCACAACAAACTGATTTGCCTCTGCCCCCAACGATTCGCATGTGGTTTGAACACAATGTAACTCGCGCCCTGTCAATTGGCTGAAAAAAGAACTGAGAATGCCCGCTTCAAAGTGACAAACTGGGCAATTTCCCGCTGGTGCATGTTTGGCAAAGGGAGAATTCCAAGCTTTAATCACCAAAACTCCCCGATCGTGAAATTGATAATCCAGCTCAATCTTGCCCCAACCGTGGGTAATCCAGCATTGCTGTAAACATTGCAAAAACTCTGCCATGGTCATGTCTGCCAGAGCCTGTCCGTAATAATCCGTTAGCTCATCCCGGAACCGGATATAGAAATTCTTTCCCCACCACTTACCGCAGTTGAACAAGACTAAGCGCGTCGCTTGACCAGTCTCTTTGTCTAATCCAGCATAAATGGATTGAATGAGCGTTTCGGGTAATGCCAGCAGGCGATCGCCTCGGCGGTTTTCCAGAAGTCCCAATTCCAGATCACTCCGCACATAAACATCAGTTGCAAAGTAGTTACCGGGGACGCGGTTATTTGTAAGTAAATCAGCTACGGAAATCATTTATTTTTTTCCTTACTTTGCCGGAGTTAATTCATGCAGGAGCGTTTGGGCCATCAACAAGTGCGGCGTGAGTAAACTGGTTGCTTGAGTGCCCAACACTTGCGAGATTTGTTGATGCAGTAGCCGGTAGAGGGTGGAATTAATGGCCTGACTGTTATAGAGCGTCATCGTGCCACCCAGCCAACTAACTAATCGCTCTTTGACGAACGTTTCATCGTTGAGTAGCATCCCCATTGCACAATAGCGGAGAGTCAGAAGCGTGTTTTTGATAGCGCGTTCCAAGTTTTCGATTTTTTCTTGCGGCAGTTCCATCTGCAATTGATCGGCAACGGGTTGCATGATGTCGAGTTCTCGATCGCGCAGAGTTCGATAAGTCAGCAAGCGAACAGGCAACGATTGCACATACTCACTCAGCAAGCCTAACTCTTCAGGCTTAAGATACCGGCTTTCTGCTTCGTCGAATAGGGCTTCAATTTGAGGGTGCATAGAGCGATAAATCAAGTGATGATGAGCTAAAACAAACCAGAAAAATCATCGAGTGTGAATTCCTGTTGTGCGATTGGTTGAGGTGGGGCCACTGGTGTCGAATTGGCGATCGCGTGACCGCCCCACTCGATCGTCGCAAAAAAGCGGCTAACACTCATTTCCAGGCTTGGTGGTTCTTTCGTGTTTTCTGCTAGCCCTGTCACGGAAGCATGAATCTCGGGTGGATGATCATCCCAATTCATGGTTGAGAAAAAATCATGAACCGAAGCTTCAAGCCAGTTAAATAACGGTTGAGATTTATGAGAACCATTCATTTGAGGCAACGTCAGCGAACTCATCTCAGCATTTCTCCCGCACGCAACCGTTTTTCGATATCCTTGGCAGTTGCGCCTTCGTTTAACCAAAAGGCAGCGGCATCAATGCGGTCTTGACTACCCAGCAAGAATTTACAATAGGTTTCACCCATGGAATAACACTGGATCTCGATGCAACTGAGTTGTTTGCGCACCATTTCGGTGAAAAATCCGGCAAACAACCCGGCATACAGATAGCACACAGGTTTGCCAACATCACCGAGGGTTCGGGCAACCGCAGAATCAAAGACGTTAATAAACATAAAGCCCTGCTTCCGATCGCCCATATCAACTTCCCAGCGGCCCCAACCCTGAGAGGTAAAAGGCCACCACCAGGTTTCTAGCAAGAAAAGTAGATTGGTTTGACGAATGTTGCGATCGAATTCCTTTTCAAACCACTTCTCAAAGAAAAAGGCATCCTTCTGTCCCCATTCGCACCCAATGGTGTACATAATGGCGGCAGAAGCATCGCCAACTTCTTCTTCCAATCCTTCCACCAAACCAATGATGAAATCCTCCGTGGTTAAAAGGTTTTGACTGCCATTCCAGTCCTGAATCGTGCCCTTTTGCGAGTCAAATTGGAAAAAATCCCGAAACCCGTAATGATTGTGTTTTTTGGGGTTTCTAAACTTGGTGGAGTTGGGCTGGGGAGTGACAGTCACCATAAAGTTCTCTTGAGGACAATAGAAAGCGACAAAAATTATTCTTAGCTTAATTATTCCCTGTGTTTGCTAGATCTAACTCACAACCAGCCCCCAGAATGAAGAGTTTTGTTAAGCAGTAGGAAACGGTACACAAAGGAGAAGTAAATATATGGATACGAAGCGAGAAAATACTGATTTATCCATAAGTGAATGATGGATACCTGGAAAAAAGCTGCTTTCACAAAAATTGCTTTGGCGGCAGGTGCGATCGCGATCGCGTATAGCGCATGGGTGACATGGAATCGCGTCTTTGAAGTCGAAGCTGAACCCCGCTTGACCTATCAGCATCTGGATGGAAAGGCATTTAGCACCAATTATTTGTTAGAAATTCCAATCTACGGATTCATTTCCGTCGATGCTGCTGACCCATCATTATTCTGGTTAAACGAAGGAGCGTATAGTGCCCATATCCGCAAGGTATTACAGCAAGCGGCGCAGGACGATCGCGTCAAGGGGATTTTGCTACGCCTCAATACAATAGGAGGTTCAACGACCGGAGCTGATGCGATTTACAATGCGTTGATTAACTACCGTAAATCCACGAACAAACCAGTCGTAGCTCACATTGAGGAAATTTCCTTATCCGGTGGGGTGATGGCCATGATGGGAGCCGATGCCATTTACGCTGCTCCCGGCAGTTCCATCGGCAATATTGGTGTCGTTGGTGAAAGATGGCTAATTTTCGATAAACCCACCTCCTATAGTGATGCCAGTGGTACGTCTATTAGTAACGACGATGGGCTGGAGTGGCTGATCATTAGTGCTGGGAAGGGAAAAGATTTGCTTCACGCTGATCGCATGCCGACTGCGGAAGAAAAAAAGGTGATGCAGAAAAATGTTGATAACGACTACACAAATTTTGTGAAGGTGGTGTCGAAGTCCCGCAACATCCCGGAGAAAACGATTCGCAATGAAATGGGGGCCTATGTCTTTGACAATACGCAAGCAGAAAAATACAAGTTAATTGATGGAACAAAGCACCGGGATGACGCGATCGCCGATCTAGCAAAACGAGCCAACCTGGGTGAGGATTTTCGAGTTGTGAGAGCGAAAGAACCTGCCAGAGGACTGTTGCACCTCGGCACTGCTTCAACGTTGACCTACGACCAAAAGCTGCACATGTTCAGCCGCGACCGATGTGCCACGGCCAAAAGTGCCACCTTGCTCTACTACGGCAATATCAAAGATCTGTGTGCCCCAAATCGGTAGGCGATCGCCCATACTCTTACATCGGTTGTTCTTGATTGTGGGCTGGCTCCTCCGGTAGTGGAATAAATTCCGTTTCTTCCGGCACTTGTCCAAAGCGGCCTGCTCTCCAATCTTGCTTGGCCTGCTCGATGCGCTCCGGGCGACTGGAAACAAAATTCCACCACTTGATGCGTTTGCCTACAGGTTCGCCACCCACCACAATGCAACGCGCCGGATCGCTGGCTGCAACCGTAACCGAAGTACCCGCCTTTAGCACCGCTAATCGATGTTGCTCTAGAGGCACGCCATCCAGGAGCAGCCCCGGAGTGACACTGTAAACCGCGCGTTCGCTGTAATCGTCAGGTAGGGTAAACTGCGCTCCAGCAGCCAGTTGCATATCCAGGTAAAGGATCGGAGAAAAGGTTTGGACAGGGGACGATCGCCCGTAAGCATCCCCGGCAATCAAAGTAAACGCAACACCAGCCTCCTCCCATTTAGGTAAATCACTCGCCGGATGATGGCGAAACCAGGGAGCGGTTTCCTCCGCTTCTTCCGGCAAAGCCACCCAGGTTTGAATCCCATGTAAGACCGCTTCTCTGTTCCGTTCGGTGTCAGGTGTCCGCTCAGAATGAACAATCCCCCGTCCGGCAGTCATCCAATTGACGGCCCCAGGGCGAATTTCCTGTACACTGCCGACACTGTCACGATGTAGCAAAACGCCTTCAAACAGATACGTTACCGTCGCCAAATTAATGTGGGGATGGGGGCGCACATCCACTCCTTTGCCAGGTGGAAATACGGCTGGTCCCAGGTGATCAAAAAAGATAAAAGGGCCGACGAGAGTCAGAGCTTCGGCAGGCAGGAGGCGGCGGGCTTGAAACCCACCTAAATCTTGAATATGTGGCGCAAGTAAATGCTGAACGCTATCGGTCATGGTATTTATCAAGCTGGTAAAAATGCCAGAGACAGTTTTTATCGTTTTTTATCGTTGGGTAAATTGTTCCACACAACGGATAAAGATTTCCACGCCCATCCCTAAAGCTGTTTCGTCGAAGTCAAAGCGGGGGTGATGGTGGGGAAAGGCGAGACCTTTGGCCGCGTTGGCAGACCCCAGAAAGAAGTAGCAACCGGGTACTGCCTGTAGGAAGAATGACATATCTTCGCCGCCCATCGTTTGGCACTCGGGCACAACGCCCAGCGGGGATTCTACCACGTCTTCGGCCACCGATCGCACCAGGTCGGCGATCGTCCCATCATTGATCACCGGCGGATACAGTTCCCAGTATTTGAACTCGTAGGTTGCGCCGTGCGCCGCACAAATGCCTTTGACGATTTGCTCCATCCGGGCACCGAAATAGTTTTTATAAAGGGGATTGAAGTAGCGCACGGTGCCAGAGAGGTGAGCTGTATCGGCAATCACGTTATGGGCAGTGCCGGCATGAAATTCACCCACTGTCACAACAGCAGAATCGATCGGGTTAACGTTGCGCGCCACGATCGTTTGTAGCGCATTCACCACCTGGGCACCCACAACGACAGAATCGATCGTTTGTTGGGGAATGGCACCATGGCCACCTTTGCCGTGGATGGTCAACTCAAAACATTCGACCGCTGCCATCAATGCTCCTGTTCGCACTCCAACTGTGCCCAGCGGCAACACATTCCACAAATGCAAACCAACTATCGCTTCTACATCAGGATTTTTCAAGGCACCCTCGGCAATCATGGGTTCGGCTCCGCCCAAGCCTTCTTCAGCGGGCTGAAAAATAATTTTCACGGTACCAGCAAATTCATCCCGGTGTTGAGCGAGGTAGTAAGCCGTGCCCAGAGCGATCGCCGTGTGCCCATCGTGCCCGCAGGCATGCATGACACCATCATGTTGGGATTTATACGGCACTTCATTTTCTTCCTGAATGGGGAGCGCATCCATATCCGCCCGGATGGCAAATACTCGTCCGGGGCGATCGCTGGTAATCGTCGCCACAATTCCGGTTTTAGCAACTCCAGTTTGATGAGGAATTCCCCACTCGCTTAGTTTTTGCGCTACAAATTCAGAGGTGATAAATTCCCGAAATCCAAGTTCTGGTTTCTGGTGCAGCGATCGTCGCCATGCCACCAATTGGGATTGCAGCGATCGAATTTCAGGGCGAATGCGGGAAGCATCAATCGCAAGCGGGTTAAGAGGAGTTGAAACCATATTGAAACTGCGTCTTAGTAAAAACAGAACTTATTTCTTTTCTAGCCTAACGATTTCGGCCCCCATTGCCGCGTCTAAAATTTTGTAATTCCTATAAAAAATTCAGCTAATTCAAGATCCCATGACCGTTTCGTTCACCTTATCTTCAGGTTGCACCATTCGCCCCGCTCGATCAAGCGATAAGGTCGCCCTCTATTCCTTACTCACTCAATTTCGGGAAGAAGTGCTACCACCCGTGACCAGCAAGGAGTGGTCGTTGCGAGTTCTGGCAGGCGGCATCTTGGGTGGTGTGGGAATTCATCTGGGAATATCGCTCGGATGGCAACGCTTTATCAATCTCTTGTTGGGGCCTGGAATTATTGTAGGGTTGAGCGTAGTTGTCGCCACCGTTTTAACCTGGAACAACGACTGGAGAAATTTTTGGGTGATTGAACATCGCAATCAGTTAATTGGCTGTGCCAAGTTGCGGTGTTACCCACACTACTCACTGTTGCATGATGTGTATGTTATTCCAGAGTGGCGCAGTCAGGGGTTAGGTTCTCAGTTAGTCTCCCATCTGGGTACTCAGGCAATTAAGCCGCTCTACTTGACGTGTCTACCCAGGCTGGCACAGTTCTACATGCGTTTGGGGTTCATGCCAGTGTCGTCCAAAACGCTTTCCCCGTTAATTCAGTACGATCTGGGTATTCCTGGGCGGTTGCAGGTGATTCCACTGGTGTTGCGATGAAATCAGTTCGGATAGTCTGGTTTCAGAAATTTGAGTGTTAAAAATCATGATGCTGAATGTGCCACTTCTAACCCAACGAGGGCTACGTCTTTTCACTGGACGGAAAACCTTTAAGGAGTTATGCGATCGCCAGTGGATAGTTCATCCCAGCGAAAAGGCAGTGGCTCCACCCGCAATTTACCTGGATGGCGCTTTGGAGCATGTAACAGGTGCGCAACCAGAAACCACTCTCGCCTACGAAATTCAACAAGTATTTGGCGGCCCGAAAGAGCATATTGCCACGACGGCTTATCAGTTGCGTGATGTGCATCTGGTGGATGGCTATCTCTACAAAGCGAGCATGAAACTGCCTCTTACGACTGCCAAAGAATCCCTTTTGCGCAGTTCCCAAGCAGCAGCCATGTCCCAAGCTGCACTTGCTTGCACCCTGACGAGCAACCGCTATTTTGGCCACTGGATTACTGATGGCTTAACCATGAATCTGGCGGCTGCACAACTGGCACCTGCCGTCACAACTGCCCAGATTGAGACATCGCATCAAATAGACTATCGCCGCTTATTTAATGTCCACGCGACGATGATGACGAATGCCTCTTTCAAACAGCTCATTATTCTGGAAGACTTTGGCCAGAACTCTTACAAGCGCGATCGCTACCATCACATGCGATCGCAACTGAGACAAACCTTCCCCCCTTCCGCCAGCCCAGGAGTCATGTTGCTACGGGGCACTTCCGGCGTTCAGCGTGTTCTCGTCAATGAGCAAGAAGTAGCCAAATTTTTGCACAATCAAGGTTTTACGATTCTTGATCCTCAAACCCTCTCTGCGTCAGAAATTGTGCAGCAAACGTTGGGGGCAAAGGTTGTGGTTGGTGTCGAAGGTAGCCAACTTATCCATGGACTGTTCACCCTGGCCGATCGCGGAACAATACTGACCTTGCAACCCCCATATCGATTCAACAGTGTGTTTAAAGACTACACCGACTGTTTGGAATTGAATTATGCATTCGTTGTTGGGAAACAGGTTGAAGGTGGGTTTGAAATCGATGTAAATGCCTTAGGGAAAACATTGGATAAATTGAGTCTAACGTTAGCTTAACATTAGACTCAAACCAGGCATTTGATAACTAAGGAATGAGAATTTAATAATCACTCACCCGTTGGAATTTGTTCAATTTGAGTATCCGCACACAAAACAATTTCTCCTGCTCGCACATCAAATTCTCTTAAATGAAGAGACATGCCAGGGAGTTCAAAGTTCTTCAGGTCAAGCAAAGACGTTACCTGATCGAAAATTGCAGTGGCCAACTCAGGCGTAAGACCTTGCCCCTCAGCTGTAAGAATTTCCAATGTAATTCGTTGCTCAGTTTGGTTTAATTGGGGTAAGCAGACCGCAGCGACCTGCTTCTTTGCAGCCGTTTCCAGTACCAAAAACTCTGCATTGATGTAAATTTTGCCATCACCGGGTAAGCTTATCCGCACCATTTCCATATTGATGGTTATAGGCTTTTCCTGGTGTTGAAGCTTCAATAGTTTGAGCTTAGCCTGCAAAAAATCAGAGCTAAGGGCACGGTTGAGATCAGCTTCCGTTAACACGATTCGGGCTGTAGCGCTGGTTGGTTGAGTCAGCTCAATATTACCAAAGAGGACGCTTAACGGATCGATCGCCACTGTTTCAGTGTTAATTTCTAACGTCTCCATGCGTAAGTCTTGTTGAACCACCATTCCTTTCCCTGCAATGGTGACAGAATCAACTTCCCCTTGAACTACTTTTAGCGGGTCAGTTCGAATATCAATGTTTAGTTCATCTACTTCATTGAGTTGACTTTTAATTCCTAGTTCTGCAACTTTACTGAGTGCTTGTTCGCCCAGTCCAGATTCCCCATTTGCCATTACATAACTCCTTTATGGTTGCATTCACTCATGAAACAGGGATGGAGATAGAGTTTCCTGTACCAACAGGAAGAGGTTTTAAGTTCCTATTACTCATCAACTAACATAGCGTCTTCAATTGGCTCAATCCGGTGTCGGCCATGATGATGAGCATAAACTTTGACAAACTCTGCACCAAATAAAAGAATTTGAGCGGAGTAATACACCCAAAGGAGAATAATTCCTAAAGAAGCTGCTGCACTGTACGTTGAACTGACACTACCGCTGCCTAAATACACTCCAATAATATGCCTGCCAATGTTAAACAGTAGGGCAGTCACGATCGCCCCTGTCCAAATATAACGCCAAGGTACTTTGACATCAGGCATCACCTTATAGATCAAGGCAAACAACAAAACCATCACACTGAATGAGATTAGGAAGTTAAATATCTGTCCTGCGATTGCAAAGCCCGGTAGTAAATTACCCAGGAATGCACTAAACGCTGCTAAACCAGCACTCAGCAATAGGGAAACCAACAACAAAAAGCCAATTACAAGAACCATCGCAAACGACATGAAGCGGTTTTGAATCAAAAACTTGATGCCGCGTCCTGGTTTTGGTTCAACTCGCCAAATTGCATTTAATGCTTCCTGGAGCTGCCCGAATACGCCCGAAGCTCCTAACATCAACGCCCCGATGCCAGCGACAGTAGCTAGCACTCCACCAGAGTTAGGTTGCTGAGTATTCTGCAACATCGATTGAATCGCTTCAGCTCCCTGCTGGCCCACCAGTCCTTGGATTTGGCCAACAATCTCGCCCCGGGCGGCTTCCTGTCCAAATACGGCTCCGGCGATCGCGATCGCAATTACCAATAAAGGCGCAAGCGAAAAAGCCGTGTAATACGCCAGGGCTGCGGCCCAAAGCGATACCTTATCTGCTTGCCACTCTTTGAACGTTTGTTTAATTAATTCCCAACTAGACGAAATTTTCATCCCTGCTATTCGCTGAAATAAGTTATGTCTTATTAATTCTTTAGAGATGTAAGACATGTCCTCTGTCTCAAGACACGCTTTTAGAAGGGGTGATCAGCCGCAACGCCTAAACATTGGAAATATAACCTTCAAGAAAGGGATTAATCTGCTTGCTTGGAGGCTACAAATCGAGTTCAATGGTAAAACTAGACAACAAAATTCAAATTTGTCATCTGTCTTTAGACGGATTTCAGAGATCGTTTTATAGAGCTCAATTATGTATTTTTCAAACTTGATGACCCAGTGGAACACTCGGCGGCAACGTGCAAAAATTCACTTTGATCATCGAGAATTTGAAGCCTATCTCCTTCTTTCAAAAGAAAACTTAAAGTTAGCGCGTTCCCTTGGCGATCCAGCTAAAGAAGGTTATTCACTAAACGATGTTGGTTTAGGTTATTTGAGTTGCCAAAACTACCCAACAGCGCTGGACTTTTTCTGTCAAGCATTATTTATCGCACGGGAAATTCAAAACACTCAAGCAGAAGCAACAACTCTTACCAACTTAGGGACGGTTTATAGCCATTTAGGACAGCTTTCGCGGGCGTTAGATCGGTTTTACTTGGCACTTTCCCTCTTTCAGCAACTCCACGACCAAGCGGGTGAGATGTCCACTCTAAATAGTTTAGCGCTGCTGTTTACTCGTTTGAGTCAGCCCAAACGGGCCTTATTGATGCATCATCAAGTTTTGCAAATGCGCCGCATGCTCAATGATTTTTCTGGAGAAGCGATTACTTTAAGCAGCATTGGGTTTGCTTACAGTGCTTTAGGAGAACCAGAAAAGGCACTCGATTATTTTGAACAGGCTTTACCCATTCAACGGGCCACCAAAAATGCAACGGCCGAGGCTACGACTCTTAACAACATTGCTTCAACATACTGTGATTTAGGCCACCCCCAACGCGCCCTATTGCTATATAACCAGGTGTTACTCACGCGTCGATCGTTGAGCGATCGCGCTGGAGAAGCCACAACCCTACACAACATCGCCTTTACCTATGCTGGTTTAGGCAACTGCGAAACCGCTCTATCGTTTTACCAACAGGCTCTCATCCTCTACCGCGAGTTGAGTGACCAGGCGGGTGAAGCAACAGCCCTGATGAATGTTGGAAGTTTACATGCAGCAGTTGGCGATAAAGCGCAGGCAGCAACCCATCTCATCGCCGCCCAAGCACTGACGCAACAAATTGACCACCAGCCCCTGGCAGAAAAGGTACAGCAATCCTTAGACGCTTTGTAACCCGACTTAGTCTGACTTTGATGTGAAGGTTAATGCTTGCCCTCGTACTTGAGGATTAACCTTGCCATTCTCATAAACTACCTGCCCCCCGACGATCGTTGTCACTGCCCAGCCTGTCAGGTTCCACCCCTCAAAGGGACTCCACCTACACTTTGTCAACAAATCTTCCCGGCAAACCGGACGATAGGTTTGTAAATCAACCAGCACCAAGTCGGCATCATAACCAGGTACGATCGCGCCTTTGTTGGGAATTTGGTAGCCTTTTGCTACAGCGGTAGACATCCAATTGGCTACCTGCGCCACTGTGCAACGCCCTTGAGCGGCTTGCGTCAACATCAACGCTAAAGACGTTTCAACCCCTGGCATTCCAGAAGGCGTGTTAGGATAGCTTTTGGCTTTCTCCTCCAAAGTATGAGGGGCGTGATCGGTGGCAATGAAGTCAATCACGCCATCCAGCAATGCCTGCCAGAGAACTTCGTTGTCGTGCGGCGATCGCAGGGGTGGGTTCATCTGTGCCAGAGTGCCGATCGTCTCATAGGCCGCTGTATTCATTAGCAGATGTTGGGGTGTGACCTCACAAGTTACCCAGGCCGGTTTATCTCGCCGCATCAATTCGGCTTCTTCCGCTGTAGACATATGCAGAATATGCAACCGCCGCTGATATTTCTTGGATAAACTCAAGGCCAACTCGGTCGCTTCTAACGCTGCCTGATTGTCTTGAATTTGGGAATGAATCGCAGGATCTGTAATTCCAGCAAACTCCTGGCGACGCTGATTGATACGTGCCTGATTTTCGGCATGAACCGCAATTAAGCGATCGCCGTTAGCAAAGATATTGTCCAGCAATGTTTCCTGGTCAATCAACAACGCTCCATGCATCGATCCCATAAAAATCTTGATGCCACAAACGGGATGGGTGGTTAACAAATCTGGCAGCATCTCCGCTGTGGCTCCAATAAAAAAGCCGTAATTGACCACGCATTTTTGGGCAGCTCGTTGCAATTTGTCATCTAAAGTAGCTTGTGTTGTGGTTAACGGGCGGGTGTTGGGCATTTCCAAAAAGGATGTCACCCCACCTTTGGCACAGGCGCAACTGGCAGTAAACAAATCCTCTTTGTGTTCCAGTCCTGGTTCCCGAAAATGCACTTGTGGATCAATTACTCCCGGCAACAAAACTAGCCCATTTGCGTCAATTTCTCTGGTTTGACTGTTTGGGATCTGAGCGATCGTTGTCTCTACCTGCTCAATTCGACCAGAATGAACGAGCACATCACCCGATCGCAGTGCCCCATCAGGATGAAGAATTTGAGCTTGCCGGATGAGTAGTGAGGAATTAGATGTCATAACGATTTCCGCAGACTAAAATGACTATTGAGATTTAGCGATGGCTGCCAGGCGGCGTTGTAATGGAACCATTGAGCCTGAGTGTTACACTCTTATACTCTAGATTCTTATTCCGCTAGGTTCTATCAAGTCCAACGCCCACTCAATTCTTTGTAACCATCCAAAACATCTATGTCACAAGTGAACAATCAAGAGCCAGATTCGAATCAAAAGTCTCCACCTCCCGCGCGTGAAAATGTTTGGGTCGAAGTTTTGAAAACCTTGGGATTGAGTGCCGTTTTGGCGTTTGGAATTCGCACGTTTGTTGCAGAGGCTCGTTATATTCCTTCGCGATCGATGGTGCCAACCCTCCAGGTGGACGATCGCTTGATTGTGGACAAGGTGAGCTATCATTTCCGCGACCCTCAACGGGGCGACATTATTGTCTTCATGCCACCCGAGGAAGCGGCGGTTGTTTGCACTGGCCCAAGAGTGCAGCAATCTTCGTCCAAAGATGCTTACATCAAGCGGATTATTGCCTTGCCTGGGGAGAAAGTAGAAGTGCGGCAGGGGCAGGTCTTCATTAACGATCAACCATTGCAGGAAGACTACCTGGAGGAAGTCCCGGATTATCAGTACGGCCCGCGAGTCGTGCCGGAGAATTCCTACTTAGTCCTGGGTGACAATCGCAATAACAGCTGTGATAGCCACTACTGGGGATTTGTGCCACGAGAAAACATAATTGGTCGAGCCGTTGTTCGATTTTGGCCGTTGGGTCGAGTGGGGGAAATTTCACCAGAACCAAGTTACGCCAATCAGTAAGTGATATTCGATCGACGACTTCTATCATCACGCCAATCAATAGTCGATGAAGTAACGGAGACGCTCAATCCGAAGCCTCTCCGGAATTTATTCCGAACGCAGCTAAATCAATATAAAGAGAATTGATAACATCTTTGTAGTTTTCTATACTATATTTAATGAAAGATAACAAGGCGTTTGTTCAGGATGGCTTCCCGGCATTCTGATGCTGCCTTGATTGAGGGTTGGTTGAGTAATTCATCGCAACCAGTTAACTTCGGTTAAGTCCATCGATTGCGTCGATTTGCTCCCGAGCCTCTCTAGGTTTGCTGATTTGGCTTTCGTTAAGAGGTTGAGAAAACGGTGGGTCAACATCCCCTTGCTCGGTTGAGACGGTATGACGCTGACGCGATCGCTCGATATTATCGCTTTCGTCCGTGGTTACTGGTTTGGCGTACTCTACGCATCATCTTTTCATTTTTAAGTTTTGTTCTAGGCTTACAGGTCGATCGCTGGCAACACAAGGAAGAACAAAATAAGTCCAGGCGAGCAAATCAGCTTCGACGCATTTTGATTTCATTAGGCCCAACTTATATCAAAGTCGGACAGGCACTCTCTACCCGCCCCGACTTGATCCGCAAAGATTTTTTGGAAGAACTGACCAAGCTGCAAGACCAGCTACCGCCCTTTCCCAACGCGATCGCATTTGCCATCATCGAATCGCAACTCGACCGCTCCGTAGAAGAACTTTACAAAGAAATCTCTTCAGCACCCGTAGCAGCGGCCAGTTTGGGACAAGTTTATCGGGCACGGCTCCACAGTGGTGAAGAAGTTGCGGTGAAGGTGCAGCGACCAAATCTGCTGCCAGTCCTGACACTCGATCTGTGCTTAATGCGCTGGGCGGCGGGTTGGCTAGCTCCCTGGTTACCATTGAATTTGGGGCATAACCTAACCCTGATTGTGGATGAGTTTGGCACCAAGTTATTTGAAGAGATTGATTATCTGAATGAAGGCCGCAATGCAGAGAAGTTTGCGACGAATTTCCGCAACGACCCGCGCGTTAAAGTCCCATCCATCTATTGGCGTTATTGCAGTCACCGCGTTTTGACTCTGGAATGGATTCATGGCTATAAATTGACGGACACCGATCGCATCAAGGAAGCGGGACTGGCAAGTGACGAACTCATCGAAATTGGAGTCACCAGTGGGTTACAACAACTTCTAGAACATGGCTTTTTCCATGCCGACCCCCATCCCGGCAACCTCTTCGCTATGGCTCCTCAGTGCGAAGTGGACGGGAAAGCGCCCCTCGAACCCATCAGTGCCCAGATGGCCTACATCGATTTTGGGATGATGGATCAACTGGATGCATCCACCAAGGAAACCTTAGTGGATGCGGTTGTGCATCTGATCAACAAAGATTATGACGATCTTGCCAGGGATTTTGTCAATTTGGGATTTTTGACTCCCGATGTGGATATTCGTCCGATTGTGCCGGCGTTGGAAGCGGTGTTTTCGACCGCGATCGGCGAAAGTGTGCGGGATTTCAACTTCAAAACAGTTACAGACAGCTTTTCGGAATTGATGTACGAGTATCCGTTCCGGGTGCCAGCAAAATTTGCGCTAATTATTCGATCGCTTGTGACTCAAGAAGGACTGGCGTTAACCATCAATCCCGACTTCAAAATTGTTGAAGTGGCTTACCCCTACGTGGCCAAGCGGTTGCTCACAGGTGAATCGCCCCAATTGCGGCGGCGGTTGTTGGAAGTTTTGTTTAAGGATGGCAAGTTCCAATGGCATCGCCTGGAGAATTTGATCGCGATCGCACGGACAAACGGTAATTTTGATTTCTTGCCATCTGCTCAGTTGGGTTTGCAGTTCCTCCTATCTGATGAAGGCAAGTTTTTAAGGCGGCAACTATTAATTGCTCTGACTGAAGACGATCGCATCCATACCGAAGAAGTTCAGCGGATTTGGAATCTGGTCAAAGATGATTTGCAACCGCGTAAATTGTTCAACGCCGCGATCGGCGCGTTAGCAGAGTTGACTCCCCTTGTCGGCACTGCCATCTTGAAGGGTTGAGTTTGATTCAATCGTAGATTGAAGTTCTCTCTAAGGAGAGAAGTTTTGTTGGGCCATTTTCCTTAGCTTATAAATGCTTTGAGGAAAACACTATGACGCAAACCCCCAACATTCCACCCTTCATTGAGAGTGATGAGCGTGAATATCGAGACAGCGGCGTACCCAGTACGGTTGCGATCGCCGGTCATCCGCTGCATCCATTAATTGTGACGTTTCCAATTGCCTTTTTGACCGGCGCATTTGCGACAGACGTAGGCTACTGGCTCACTCAAGATCCATTTTGGGCCAGAGCCTCACTCTGGTTAATAGGATCAGGCTTCGTTGCTGGTTTGGTTGCCGCAGCAACAGGTTTGATGGACTTCTTCAAAATCGATCGAGTGAAAAAACATAGCGCTGGTTGGATCCACGCTGTTGGCAATATTGCGGCGATGTTTTTGACCTTGATCAATTGGATTAGCCGCTGGAGCAATCCCGCTGATGCGGTCTTCCCATTGGGGATTATCCTTTCCACAGTTGTGGCGCTACTGCTGGGGGTAACTGGGTGGTACGGAGCAGAGTTGATCTACCGGCATAAAGTTGCCGTGATTGGCTACAGCAGCCGTCGTGAGCCTTAGTTACCAGACATAGAATCAATGTTTGCCAACATTGATCAAAGGCAGTTTTGATCACATCGAATAGTTGAGCGATCGCGCCAAATTTAATCTCATATCAATTCAATCTGAAACTAGTGTAAATCTGACCCATCCCAACTTCCCCTTGGTAACAGGAGGCTTCTCACGAAAGCCTTGCCGAATGGTGCCGAAGGCGGGAGGGTTTAGGGTAACTATTGTTTGAATGGGTACGACATTGAATCAGTTTGGCACCTCGATCGCTCAAGTTTTTATATGTACGAGAACATCAGATAGCACTCCAAGTTAGAGGGAGTGCATCCAGAATTTCCTCCAAAGATAGATAGCCTGTTCTATCAAATGGCAGAACATGAGCCCTTGACTATACTGTCAATATCGTGCCATTTCGCTCGCTCCATTTTGAGACGTTATCAACGCAAGGACAGGTAGCAATGGAGCAAATTAGTCATTCGCAAGGAGTTTGTAATGCTGCTGCCGTATGCCCTATGTCCAGACCTACGCAACAACTTCGAACTTATTCGATCGCCATCGGCTTCGTGTTGGTATCGCTAGTATGTATGTTGACACTTGATCCCAGTATTGAAGTTCGAAATATCGCAACCAAGTCTTGACTTTATAAAGATTCTTCTTTAATTTGTGGATATGGCTACTCAACAATCCACAGAATTAACCACAGCCCGGACGCGTCGCGCGATCATCAAGCAACTCAAGCAGGAAGGCCCCGCCGACGCGGGAACCCTGGCCGGCCACTTCAACATTACAGCCATGGCCGTTCGGCAACACTTGTATGCTTTACAAAAAGAAGGACTCGTCACCTATCAGGAGGCAGCTCGTCCAGTTGGGCGACCGGCTAAGCTTTGGCATCTCACCGCTGCGGCGGATCGCTTATTTCCCGATCGCTATGCCGAATTGACCTTGAGCCTGATCGAATCCATGAAAGAAGCCTTTGGTGCAGCCGGATTTGATCGCTTGCTAGAGGTCAGAACTCGTGAACAGATTCAAACCTATCGCGCGATCGTGCCTCAAACCGCACCTCTCCCCCAACGCCTCAAAGCACTAGCTGAGCAGCGCACTGCAGAAGGGTACATGGCCGAAGTCACAATGCAACCCGATGGCTCATTTCTCTTGGCTGAAAAACACTGCCCCATTTGTACCGTTGCTACGGCCTGCACAGGGCTATGCCAGATGGAGCTAGAAGTCTTTCAAGCTACACTGGGCGATGATATTCGCATCGAACGCACGGAACACATTCCCCAGGGCGATAGACGTTGTGTTTATCGCGTGTGTTGTGTTGATTCGTAGAGACCTGACAGGTCAGACTCTACAGAACGTGTCAAGTCTCTACAACATGTCATTAGCGAGTCAGAATGCCTACCCAGTATTGACTTTGCAACTTCCTCTTTGGCCTAAGGATCATAGTTAAATGAAGTGGGATAGCCGTCCCAGTTGTCTGAGACAGGCAAGATGCCTATCCCACAGAATTTGCCACTTTATTAGTTCGCAGTCCTAAGCGTTCTGACCAAAGCTATAATTCCCATTTCTAAGTCTTTTGCAAGTCCTTCACGCCAACCGTCGATCGCTTGTTGCGTTGTTGACGACGAGCCGCAAACAAGCCACTGGCTCCCAAAAGTAAGCCGACAAAAGTGGTCGGTTCGGGAACGGCGGCGGCTGTTTCTCCTGGCAAGGGGGGAACGCTGGCAGGGGGGCGACGATACAGGGTGGCTTGTTCAAAGGCATAAGCCAGTCCTAACAACGTGGGTTCACTATAGGCAGCCCCTGAGAAAGTGATGCCATAGGGCGCACCGTTGGCTTGATAACCCGCTGGCACGATAATGCTGGGATAGCCAGCCCGAGCAGCGATATTTGCACCCCGTGTGCCAGGAAAAAAGATGGCATCCAGGTTATAGGTATCCAGGTAGGCATCGATGCCCTGCTCTTTGGCTAATAAGAGATCTTGACCACGATCGGCAAGATACTGCTGCGTATCGTCACTAAATGGACTCAAATCTCTCGCCTGTGATGCGATCGCCAAAACCTGGCCGTACTTGAGGGCAACCTCTGGATTCGCATTGTTAAACGCGATGACATCGGCCAACGATTGCACCGGCGCATCGTCACCCAAACTACCCAAATAAAGATTCAAATCTCGCTTAAATTCGTAGCTCAATACGGTCGAACTGGGCAAGGGAACAGTCACAATATCTGCTTCAACCACTTCTCCACCCAACGCTCGAATTACACTCAAAGCATTTTCAGCGATCGCCGCCTGTTCCGCAGAAACGCCTGTTGTCCAAAAGAATTCGCGTGGTACGCCAATTCGTGCCCCACTTAGGGCGTTGGCATTGAGAAAGGGAGTATAGTCCGTGAAAGTTTTATCGGCACTGTTTTCTGTGGCTGGATCTTTTGGATCGACCCCGGTAATCGCCCCCAGGAGAATGGCTGCATCCGCCACAGTCCGAGCCAGGGGGCCGGCCGTATCTTGACTGGCGGCGATCGGAATAATCCCATCTCGGCTGGCCAGTCCCAGGGTTGGCTTGATTCCCACCAACGAGTTTTGGTTGGCAGGGCTAAGAATCGAACCAGAGGTTTCAGTTCCGATCGAGACGGCGGCAAAGTTAGCGGCGATCGCGGCCCCCGATCCAGCACTGGAACCCCCCGGTGATAGAGCGGGTCTGCCGTCGCTATCCGGTAGCGGCACAGGGTTGTAGGGATTGAAAACATACCCGCCCAATGAACTATAGCCTGCGGGCATACCAGTTGTTAGATAATTGGCAAACTCGGTTAAGTTGGCCTTACCCAAAATAATCGCCCCGGCATCGCGCAATTGTTGAGTGATAAAAGCATCGTCGGGTGGGATGGAACCTGCTAAAGCAACAGAACCTGCCGTGGTAGGCAAATCAAAGGTATCCACATTATCTTTCAGCAGAATTGGTACACCGTGTAGCAGGCTTCTGCGGCCTGTTTGCTGCCGCTCTAGATCAAGTGCTTCGGCAGTTGCTAGAGCGTTTGGATTGATGGTCAGAATTGAGTTAATTTTTGTTTGCGGTTGAGTCCGATCGTAGGTATCGTATGCCTCAATCCGATTTAAGTAGAGTTGAACCAACTGTTTTGATGTCAGGATATTGGCATCAAAGGCAGATTGAATGTCGGCGATCGTCGCTTCTTCTAAAGTAAATGAAGTAGGTTGCCCTAACGTGAATGCGATCGCGGAGGTAGCTGTGGAAAGCGTAGCCGCAACGCCTGCCTGAGCGGCGATCACTGAAACAAACCGTTTGGTAAATTTAAGCACCCTGAATAACTCCTCAACCAAACATCAGCGTTTCTGACGTTAGGGTGAACCATCAGGATAAACGGTAGCTTAATTTACTAGACCAAAACAGTTTTACACAATCTTCACACATGCTTGAAATGCTGGTACTTTCTGGTTGCAGCAGCTAGTAGCATTCAATCTTTCATGCTGTTGGCGTCAAAGTTAAATCGATAAGCAATGCCATTCACCAGGAGTTTCACTGAATTCCAATTCCAGCAGGTGAGCCAGTTTTTCCGCTTTGGGTTTGTTGGCTTGATGGAAGTCACAGATATGAATATCAACCGTGATTTTACCTTTCTCCGGCCAAAAATGAATGGCGACATGGGATTCGGCCAGAAGCAACACAGCAGACACGCCATGCGGTTGAAACGTAAATGCGGTTTCATTCACTGCTGTTAATCCAGCTAAGGCAACGGCTCGTTTGAGACTGGCGACAAAATCGGCTTCTGTCCAGGCATAGGTAGCAGGGCGAGCAGGCAAAATGGCCGACCAGTGGTGCGAATGCAAAACTTCAGATGGATAGTTTGGCGAGAATGGGGTTGGGAATAAATCAGTCATCGTAAACTCTACGTCCATCGCCGGGCAGCAATGTGAGCAAACTGGGACGAATGCGCCGCCCAACGCTAACTTCAATGTCGTCATTCCAGTTTTCGACCGAAAGCACCTGATCATTGGCGGCACTGTACTCAAAATATCGGCAGATTTGCGCCTGTTTGTTCATCGTGCTACCGAGGCGTTGCATCTGAGCCACACCCTGTTCTACTTTTTCGTAAGTGATGCCATTATGGGTGATTCGATATGGTGGGTTGCCGCTGACATCCAAGTTAGAGGCGGGTTCCATCCAACACACTTCGACCCGATCGTCCTCCTCCACAGATAACCAGCGAATGGCATCACCATCTTGCAGCATATATTCAAACCAGGTGTAGCCCCTGTCGTCAAAGGTGAGGCGGCCTTCTACAACCCAATCGACTCCTGCGTATTGCACAATGTCTCCAATTTGCAGGGTGAAAATGGTGCGTTGTAGAGGAGGAAGTGCCTGTTGCGCTTTTTTGTTGGGAAGTGCAGTTCGTTGTCGGATGACGATAAATACACCCACGATCGCGATCGCGACAATTCCAATCCAGACCCACGTCAACATGATTCATTCTCCTGTTGGAATTAATTATAGGCTGCCCAGCGCGAATCGGCCTGATACTGCACAATCACAGGTTGTGATAGGCGATTAATCTCGACATTGCCGAGTTGAATATCTTTGGGTAGCTGAAACAAGTTATGGAGCGTTGGTTCATTCAAAAAGCGAGTCGAGATGGGCAATGAGAGTTGATCTGGCTGAATGGGCGCTCGGGTGGCCAGCACAAATCCCCACAAGCCAAAACTGGGAACGTCTACGACATAGGGGTAAGTTTTGAGCCCAACCGCGTCTAGGGTCGCTGCCACACAGGCAAACGCTTTGGGCGCAAAGAATGGACTGGAAGCCTGGGTGATAAACACACCCTTGGGTGCCAACCGGGACAATAACCGTTGGTAGAAGCCTTGAGCATAAAGTTTGGCGATCGCGTCCCGATCGGGGTCAGGAAAATCGGCAATCATCACATCAAACTCTTCCTGCAACGTCGGAACCACAGTAAAGGCATCCCCTTGCATGACTTCCACCCGCGAGTCCGTATACGCTCCTGCGTTTGCTTTAACCAAAAAGGGTTGGCTGCGGGCCAAATCCACAACGGCCTTGTCTAAATCCACCAGGACAATGCGTTCGACATCTGGCCACTTTAAGACCTCGCGCAAAGCCATGCCATCACCGGCACCCAGGAGGAGGACTTGGCGGGGGGTGGGTGAGTGG
>Ga0224722_1000020_pt1 | contig 83227 bp, 128 predicted proteins | sample Balambano_FR1_Me_FD_161646 | JGI IMG/M metagenome (GOLD analysis project Ga0224722, IMG submission 161646) | Freshwater sediment microbial communities from Lake Towuti, South Sulawesi, Indonesia - Balambano_FR1_MetaG | ecosystem: Environmental > Aquatic > Freshwater > Lake > Sediment | place...
GAACCGGCCTTCTGCTATCCAGTGCAGAAGGCCGGTTCAACAGCGCAGCGGGCGCGATGGGCAATGCCACCGGCTTTCTAAGCAACATGCTTAGCACGGCTGGTGGCTTTGTTGTGGGCGGGATTATTGAGAATCTTGCCGGGCAATTTGCGAATCTTGCAGGCGGAATGATCAGCGGGAATGCACAATTCGAGACCCTTGAGGCATCATTTGCGACGCTTATGGGGTCTACAGATCGTGCGCGTGAACATCTCGCAATGCTGGCTGAGTTTGCCGCTACAACTCCATTTGAATTACCTGAAGTGGCTCAAGCATCAAAACTACTCCTGACATTTGGCGGCGACGCACTCAACACATCTGAGAATCTGTCAATGGTTGGTAATGCCGCTGCCGCAACAGGTAATGACATAGAAGGCGTCGCGTTTTGGGTAGGTCGCGCATACTCGGCCATTTCAGGCGGCCAGCCATTCGGGGAGGCTGCTTCTGAACTCCAAACGATGGGTATTATGTCGGCCCAGACCCGACAGAAACTAGAGGAGTTGCAAGCAGCAGGGGCATCAAATGAAGAGGTCTGGCAAGCATTTACTGAACAAATTACCGCGCCATCCGATGCCATGCAGAAGCTTGGTGAAACATTCACCGGGCGCATGTCTACACTACAAGATAATCTGTCGTTATTTTCGAGAACAGCCGGTGAATCGTTATTTGCTTTTGCAGGTCAAGCTGTCGCCGCATTTAATAGTCCTGAAATTCAAGCAGCCCTGCAAGCATTTGCAACTAATGTTAACACCTTCATTGGTGGGGTGATTACATGGTTAGTTGAGACCGCAATTCCGTGGCTTGTGGCGGCGTGGGCATTATTTGCACCTGTTGTTGCAAGTGCCATGACGGTACTGACAACAGCATTTGCATCTGTTCAAACAGCTGTGTTGGGTATGTCCGAAATAGTTTCAGGTGTGTTGGCAACCTTCGCCGAAACAATCATAGGGCCTCTGGGAAGTATAGAAGGTCTATTGGGCGCATTAGGTGGTGGACTTCTTGCGTTTGGCGCTCTATGGGCAGCACCAATCCTCATTGGTGCTATATCTTCTTTTGGTGTATTAGTGTCGGGTGTTTTGGCTGCACTTCTTTCGCCCGTCGCGGCATTAATAGCCATTGGCGCGGTATTCGGCTCGATGTGGGCAACCAATTTTATGGGCGTGCGTGATAACACGACCGCCATGTTAAGTGCTATTGGCGATGCCATTTCAACCACCATAGGATTCTTAGGGCAGGTCATTGCCGATCTTGCACCTGCATTCCAAGCATTCATTGGCAACATGCAGGGCTTGGCACCAGCAGCAGCAGGTATCTTCAATTCTATCCTAAGCATTGTGCAATCGGTGTTTTCGGGCATTGCTAACACCATTGGCTGGTTCGGGCCGACAATGAGCAACGATCTTGGTACCTGGTTCATGGCTGCACAGGAAATTGTCAGTGGTGTTCTTGCAATCATTTTGTCAGTTGTGCAATCGGTGCTGTCGGTGGTACAGGGCTTTATTAGTGAACATGGTGCAAGTATCGCAAATTTGTTTATGCTCGCCTGGAATACCATTAGTGATGTTATCAATGTAGCACTTGCCATTATCAATGGCGGCATTCAGAGTCTTTCTTTTGTTGCCGCATTCATAGCAAATCACACTGATACAATTACAGCGCTGTTCAGTGGTGCTTGGCTTGTGATTCAAGGGGTTATTACTGGCGCATTAAACATCATCCAAGGACTCATTAAAACCTTTACGGGAGTTCTTACGGGTGACTGGAATACTGCATGGGAGGGCATTAAACAGGCAACAAGCGGCGTCTTGGAAGCGCTTCATGGTGTAGTCGGGGGCGCTCTTACAGCGCTTGGCGGGGCAATTAACCTTGCTATTGGCGGTATTGCGTTAATTGCCAATAGCCTCGGTGCGAATATTTCCGATGGTATTGTACAGGGCATTCAGAATGGTGTACAAGCCATTGTCGATGCTGCTGTAAGTGCTGCTAGTTCCGCGTTAGAAGCGGCTAAGAACTTTTTAGGCATTAAATCGCCGTCGCGTGAAGCTGCTGCACAAATCGGCGAGCCATTTGTGATGGGTATTGTAGGTGGCTTAGAAGCCATGACCCCATTACTCATTGACTCTGTTCGCACACTCGGCGATGAAATGCTTGAGGAACTGCAAGCTATTAGCGATCTTGCTACTGAGATCATGATGGACTCGGCGCGATCTACGCTCAGTGGCAACAAAAGCATGGCATCGCGCAACAGTCAAAACACAAAAGCCTTGCAAGCCATGACCGTTGATATTGAAAAATATCAAGATGCGCTCGAAAAAGCAACAGTAGACATGGAAGCATTTGCCGATGAGACGGCTGCCGGAATTGATAAAATTCGCGATAAATATAAAGAAAAGCTTAATGGCTTTGATGCGGCGGCATTTGCACAGGAAACAAGCACGGGTGTTGCAGATATTGAATCGGAAAACCGCGCTAAAACCGCCGATATTCAAGCAGATAATCCTATTGAGGCAATTGATCAATCGGCATACGATGCTGAAACACTTAAAGAAATTGAGGCTATCAAGCTACGAATAACGGATAAAGCAGCAGAAGAACTAGCGATTGAAGAGTATAAAATTAGCCGTGCTGAAGAATGGGCCAAGACAGCAGAAGAACATGCCAATCAAAAGGCAACACTCGAAAAGAAACTAACCAATCAGCAAGTCAAATATGAGAAAGAACTAGCCGATTATCGAGCAAAGCGTGAGGCAGAATACCTCAAGCAAACGCAAGATGTAGCCGATCAGCGCGCCAAGATGGAACAGGAGATCGCCGCATACCAGGCAGATCGCAATGCTGATTTAGCCGATGCCAAAGCCGATGAAAAGGCTGCTCGTGACGAACTAGCAGAACAAACAGCACTTAAGAATACGGTTGATCAGATCGCGGCAAGTGCGCGACAGGAGCTTGATACAGCGCGTAAGCAGGCTGAAGAGATGCGAAAGTACGACGCTGATCTTGCTGCCGATTATTACAATATGCGCTCGAAAGACATTCTTGACTTGGCTGATCTGCAAAAGTCGATTGCAGAAGCGCAACAAGAAGGCGATATGCAGCGTGTAGGCGATCTCAGCGCGCAACTCGAATTATTACGGCAAGAACAAGATGCCAATGCAAAGCTCTTTTTCTTTGATGCGCAAGCAGAAACCGACACAATAGGCGACGATTCAACGGCACAATTGCAAGAGTTGCGCGACAAGCTACGCAAAGAATTGACAAGTGATACGGATGATTTAACCGAGACACAACGCGATCTGGCTGAAGCGCAAAAAGAACTTGCTGCATTAAAAAAAGAGCCTCCGCCTGAAAATGACAAGGAGAAGGAGGACAGGGCTGCAAAGCGCGACGCATTACAGCAAGAAATCGATCAACTCATTGCCGATCAAGCGCGGTACCAGCAAGAGATTGCAGCGGGGAATACGGCTATTACAGAAGTGGAAAGCCAGCTAACGGCACTCTTGGCAACTATCGGCAATACACAAAATGGCCTGGGTGCCATTTTGGATACACTCCTTCAGCAGCAAATAACAGCACAAAATACCCCAACAAACCAGATCGTGTATAACATTCAGGCCAATTACGCATATCAAGAAGAGCGCACATTACGCGATGACATTCTTCTTCTTGGTATGCTGAACGGGTAATAATGACAACCAAACTAGAAGCTATTGTCAATAATCAAATATTCGACCTTTCTGATAAGGTTCGTGTGGCGCACATTAGTAACGACGGGTGGGGATTGCCACCAATCGAACGATTCAGCGAGCAAGGTGCATTCCAAGATGGGACTACCGATCTTGGCTTTCGGTTACGACCGCGCTCCATTCAGCTTGTATTGTTGCTGCATGCCACGGATCAAACTGACTATTTCAATCAACGCGAATGGTTGACATACATCTTTGCACCGCGATCAGAGCCGTTAGTATTGCGTTTTACGTATGGCGATAAACAACGTCTCATTAAATGTCATTATGTTGATGGATTAAGTCTGAATTCCAGTGACAGGATTGCACCATATTCACATAAAGTTGGTGTGCAATTACAGGCAGACAACCCGCTCTTTTATACACCAGAAGATATTTCAATACCTTTTGGTATCGCTGTAACGCTTGCATCATTCTCGATACCATGGGCTATTCCCTGGGGAATTGGTGCCAGTACCATCAATGAACGTATTTCCATTACATATACCGGCACATACAAGGCACAACCAATTATCATTATAGATGGGCCTATTACAAACGCTATTATACGCAATGAAACAACAAATGAAAAAATATCATTTCAGGGGCATACTATTCCCGCTGATGAGATGTACACCGTTGATACGCGATACGGGTATCGCACAGTAAAAAATAAAGCAGGCACTATTGTGACGCAATTTCTTTCCGATGATAGCGATGTAGCTACGTTTCATATTGCATCGACACTTGAACGATCTGATGGTGTAAATAGTCTTCTTGTAACAGGCTCAAATACGAATACTGCTACACAGGTATATATTCAATACACAGAACACTATATTAGTTTATGATGGAGCGTGATCTTTTTGGCACAACGTAGTATGTTTTGGACAAGCAACGGTACTGGTGATGGAAGTGCTTATACACAAGCCCAAACCGTTGAATTCTTTCGCACGATTCTATCACCAGAAAATAACTTCTCTGGTGTCTTGCCGAATACTTTGAACAAGCTAACACCTTCGGCATCAGGCTTGAATGTCACCATCCTGAGCGGTGCAGCGATTGTCTATGGCTTTTGGTTCCATAGTGATGCAAACGAGGTTATCGCGGTACCACAGCCGACTATTGGCACGACCGGCCATCGTATTGTGGTGCGTGTGAATTGGAGCACACAGCAAGCACGGCTTACTTTACTTTCATCCTCGAATGGTGTCAGTGCTATTCCTGCTGCGGTGAGTACGCCCGGCACCACGTATGATCTTACCATTGCAACACTCACGATTGCCACGGGCGGCGTGATTACACTTACTGATGCCCGCACGTATGCCACGTTCAGCACGAATCATGTCAGGCGTACTGGCGATGTAATGACTGGCTCGCTCACCATTGATCGTACTAACTCAGTGGCAACCCAAGGCGATGAATTGGTTATCAATTCTGATCTGCCAGACATCCATCTCATCGATGCGGATGCTGCATCGAATGAAAAACGATGGGTGTTCTCCGTAAATAGTGGCGATTTCTCGATTGCAACACGCACCGACGCCAATGCAGCAGGTGCAACGGCGATGGATGTTGTGCGTAATGGCACCGCAATTACAGAAGTCGATTTTCCCACCGGCGGTACTCACCTTAAATCTGGCGGCAACACGGTCTGGCACGCAGGTAATGACGGTGCTGGTAGCGGGCTAGATGCTGATACACTCGATGGATTGCAGGCAAGTCAACTATGGCGCATTGGGCAGCGCCAAGGCGGAAATGCATCAGATTTTACGGTAGCAGGGTCTACAAATTACACGTTTACTGGCTTGCGCCCACAGTTTGGTATTCTCTCCTATACAGGCTCATTAAATCCTAGCGCCTATCCATCCGTTACTTTCCCATCTGCTTTTACTTCTAAGCCGCTTGTGATTATTACGTTGTTCGCGCCTGACTTGCCAACATTCGATCTATCTTTAAGCCTCTTCTCGGTGTCGGCGTCGGGTTTCACAGCACAAATCAAGTACCAAGGCGATGGTGTTGGGGGTACGATAACGAGTAGCGAGCCTGTATACATCGAATGGCTGGCGCTTGGGGTGATGGCATGAGATGTCTTGACAACGTTATAGGAATGAAGTATATTTTGTTATGGAATTGTGCCAAAGGTATCCATAAAGGAGTTACATGAAAGTTCTAGTCGCGATCATGGTAGTGCTGGTATTGGGGACTACGCATCAATCTGTTCAGGAACAACCCCCCCCTTGCGAATTGCCATGTAATTCGCCCATCAGCACACCAATTGCCAGTACCCCTGTCACACGGGAAACACCACCAGCGCGCCCAACAAGTAGTGCGCCAGTGCCCAAGCTTACAAACACGCCCGATCCCGAAGTCCCATATTATATGTATTTGCCCATCATCCGATAGGATTGTGATGCCTTCTGTCATACTCCGAGTATGTTCTAATCCTCCGCAATAGTGCCGGTGCCAAGAAGGGCCTCATTGACAATTATCTGAGCATGCAATACAGCATGACGGTCAATGAGCCGGGCCTACTTGAATTTAACGTTCTTGGCACACATTCCCTATTGTCTGGCTTGCAATATGGTGACTATATCGAGGTTCGTAGGCGTAATCGCGCCCACGGCCTCGATTGGTATACCGAATTCTATGCACTCTTTCAAAACATTGAATACCGCGCTAAACCGTATGATGTAGCTAAGATAACATGCCCTGGTATTTTACACCTTCTTACACATCGAACCGTATTGTATCCAAAATACATTGCTAATCTGTCTGCGTTTGATGTGGTAAAAGGCGAAACGGTGATGAAGCGCATTGTCAATTTTAACGCGGGCGCTTCAGCCACGACGGGTAATGGGCGACTACGCAACGGTGCTATCAGTACATTCAGTGTTGAAACTGATTTAGCGCGTGGCAACACCATTGATTACGAATGTGCATACAAGAATGTATTGAGCGCCGTCCAAGAAGTAGCTGTACTTGCTGGTGCTGATTTCAACATTGTTTCTACTACGCCTGGACAATGGCAATTTCGGTATTATCCTGGACAACTAGGAACTGATCGTACCAGCACAGTATTATTTTCATTGGAACGCGATAATATCATTAATCCCGTGTTGACGGTTGATCGCTCAACGCTTGCAACGGTTGCGGTTGCGGTTGGCGAAGGCGTTGGTTCAGATCGTATTAGTCGCGTTGAGACATCAAGCGAATTTCCTGGCATTGACATTGAACTATATGTGGATGCGGGCGACAGGAATACGCAAACATCTTTACAAAACAAAGCCAAATCTGCGCTTGATACTACCAAGACATCCACGACGTTACAATTCAAGCCTCGGCAAGTACCATCCTCCATATACGGTGTGCATTATAAGCTAGGCGATAAAGTGAAAGCACGATATAAAGGCTTTACCATTACACCTAAAGTACAATCCATTACGGTGCGAATCAGTGAGAATGGTGAAGAAACGATAGATGGTGAGATCTACTAATGGCTCTTGACAATGTACTGCGTACACTGACGGAAAAATTTGTTCAGCTCCGAAATGAATTTGACGAGTACAAACGGCGTGATACAATAGCTATAGATCGTACAACACGAACGCCGGTACTTCCCTCTCAGGCTACAGGTATTGTATCGCTCAACGCTGACAAAGCACTCGTTAGTTCAGCCGCGTTTGCACATGATTCTGCTAATACAGCACTACTTCTAAATGCTGCTCGACTACAGCATCTTATTACATCTGGCACATCATTTGCTCGTGTGTTTGTCGGCTACAACGCAACATGGAATTACACCACGAATGTATGGGATATTGGCGCTATTGGTGCTAATGATTGTGGCGGATTATTGTTTGACAACAATTCGATCAATGTGCGATTGATTATACATCCAAGTACAGGTGCCACTGCTCGAACGATGACACATGCGCAGTTCCTTGATGGCACCGTTGCAATATTTAAGACAGCTGGACTACAGGATGAAGCATGGATTAATCCAACACTTCTCAACAGCTGGACTAATTACGGAAGCGGCTTTTATGATGTGCAATACCGAAAAACTGCTAATGGCCATGTGCAATTACGTGGCCTTGTCGGTGGCGGGTCTGTAAACACAACGATATTTACATTGCCAACAGGGTATCGACCTCTAAAACGCGCATTATTATCAACCATTAGCAATACAGGCGTTGCGCGTGTTGATGTTCACACAACCGGAAATGTTGATTTAATCAGTGGCGGTACCACATTTGTAAGCCTCGACACACTTTTCGTTAATACTGATTAATTATGGCGCGTCTCGACATATCTATTCATACAGGATACACATGGGCGCGTACATTTGTCTGGAAGGACAAAAATAATCAGCGCGTGCCACTGGCAGGGATGCGCGGCATTTTTATCTGTCGTCTCCATCCGCGTGGTGACATATTGTTTCAGGTGATAGCGCCCAACTTGCAATTGCAGCAAGAATCAGTGGATGGTGATGCAACGGGTGTTATCAGCCTTGTTATTCCTGGAAGTATTACAGTACCCGTCCGGCATACATTTGGCTATCACGAATTGCGTTTAGAAATGGCCGATGATAGCGAGCCAAGTTTTCCCCTGTTGTATGGCGATGTGTATTTTCGATTAGGTACTACCCCATGAGCGATCCAATTATTATTACAGATGAAGAACAGGGGAGCATTACCGTTGTCTCTGCTGCCATCACACTGAACACTGGATCAGGCGGTGGTACTGGCCCTGTTGGGCCGCAAGGCCCGCAAGGTGTACCAGGCCCTAAAGGGGATAAGGGGGATACTGGTAATGTTGGCCCCCAAGGGGTACAGGGTATCCAAGGCAATGTAGGACTAACAGGGCCTCAAGGCGCGCAAGGTCTTAAAGGTGATACTGGTGATATTGGCCCACAAGGGCCTGTTGGAGCACAAGGTATTCAGGGTCTTAAAGGTGACACGGGCGATACAGGCGCTCAAGGGCCACAAGGCATACCAGGCCCACAGGGGTTGAAGGGTGACACGGGCGCATCGGGTGCAATCGGCCCTCAAGGATTAAAGGGTGACACGGGCGATATTGGGCCACAAGGTATACAGGGCGATATTGGCCCTCAAGGTATACCAGGGCCTCAAGGAGTCAAGGGGGATACCGGCGATCCAGGCCCGCAAGGCCCTGCTGGCTCAACAGGCCCACAAGGTGATACCGGCCCACAAGGTCTACAGGGAGTTCAGGGTCTTAAAGGTGATACGGGTGATGTAGGCCCTGCTGGTTCACAGGGGCCGCAGGGATTGCAAGGCCCGCAAGGCCCTGCTGGTACCACGAACTACAACGACCTAACGAATAAGCCCGATCTCTCGATTTACTCGCAGATCGGGCATACACATAATGCCGATGCCATTACCACAGGTGTTCTGGGCGTTGATCGATTGCCTTTTCGCGGGCCATCCGCTTCCCGTATTTATGTGTTTGATCACTTCATGGCAGGTGTTAACTCTGGTGATCTTGGCTGGAATATTCTTCTTTCTGGTACTGGCGCTACTGGCTCAACAGCTGTGTTTACAGACTACAATGCCACAAACAAAGTTATCGGGGCGATGGGCGTGCGAACAGGTACCGCAGCGCCTGTTACGCGCTCAGGCGCTGCGCTTCGTGCCAATAGTCCTGGTGTAGATAATATTCCGCTAGCTTTTGGTGCGCTCGACATGACATGGCGCTGTGCGGTATCAGCATTATCCACATCGGCAGAAGAGTATTTTGCTGCGTTTGGCCTCTATGATGTTGTACATCTTTCAAACACTGATGCAACCGATGGATTGTATTTCATCTACAATCGAGCGAGTCATGGAGATTTTTGGGTATGCTCCGTAGCGGATAATGGTACCGTTGTCAACACAGTTACATCTGTTGCAGTCAATGCGAATTTTCGCACATTCCGTATTGTAGCAAATGCAACTTGGACATCTATTCAATTTTATATTGATGGTACTCTGGTGCATACACAAACAAGTGGTATTCCGGGAAATGCCCGCAATAGTTATCTTGGCATGAAGGTGCAAAAAACGGTTGGTACAGGCCAGCGCGATCTCTATGCTGATTATATGGAATTCGTGTATGATATTACATGACCATGGATGAGTATATGAATGCACAACGTAAATTACAATTTATTAGTGAATATCTGTACGAACGATTAGCAACACTTGAGCGAGAATTAGTGCGCCGTGAGCAAGGGGATTTAGCCTACAGCATTGAAGCACTTAATACGGATACCCGCGCATATTTTACGGAAATATTTACGCTATTGGAATGCCATCAATGTCGCAATCATTATACACAAGCAAGCAAATGAACACACTTGAACGTACATTGGATAAACTACAACGCTTTCGCGTGACAAATATCACACTTATGCATCATTTGTTACACCATGCCGATCCTCGACCATCCGAGCTGTTCATTGGCTTACTCAGTATCATTTGGGGCATCGTATTTATTCTCCCCGCTAATACATTTGAAACGTCACAATCGTTCACGGCAATGGCCGAAACGATGCCTGAAGTGGCATGGGGTATTCTTTTTCTTACTATTGGCCTTAAAAGCATTCTTGTAGGCCGATCTACCTATTGGCGCAGCATATCCGCATTGAGCATGTTTGTCTTATGGCTGTTCATGGCAATTATGTTTATGCGCAGTAATCCTATTGCTACCGGCCCGTTCACATCAATGCTGTATGCTCTTCTTGCCTATTGGCAATATGCTCGTATTAAATTCTATGAATGAGGCATCCATTGTTAGCATTATCACTGCCATCCTCACACTGACAGGCGTCATTGTTGCGAATTTGTATACGCTGCGTGCCAAGCGGGTTGAAATTGGTGGCAAAACATCAGAAGTAAGTGTCACGGACAAGATCGATGAGCGTACAAAATTGTGGGGACGCATCGAGCGCCTAGAGGATGTTGTGCATAAGATCGGCCTTGAAAACGACACGCTTGTTATTAAAAATGCCGATCTTACCGCGCAACTGAGCCATGCACAGGCTCAAATTGCCATGTTACAACGCGACGTGTCACAGTATCGAGACATCGGAAAGGAGCGCGATCAGTTACGTGATGAGCTGCATGCAGCTCGCCTAGAAGTGGCTCGTTTATCACAAGAAGTTGATCGATTGCGTGCCGAAATTGCGGTTTTACGACAATCAACATCAGAATAGAAAAGGAGAACATTCATGGACATTGCCTATACATTTCTTCCGAGTGACGCCGGTTTGCTGTTGACTATGCTTGCAAGTTACGCCCTGCCCTTCATTGTGTCGTTTTTAAAGAAAGCCAGCTGGACGCCATCGGCTAAGGTTGCACTCACTGTCTTTGTCTCGCTCGTGTTGGGCCTTTTGAGCGCGTATGCCGATGGTAAGCTAACAGAAGCACCGATGAGCGCATTGACGGCTGCCGCAATTGTTTTTACGGCGGCTCAGGCTAATTACGCAACCTGGTTCAAATCCCTTGGCCTTGACGATTACTTTAATCCTCCTGTGAAAGAGGGGTGACACGTTTTTGGATATTGTGCATGCTGAAAGCCCGAACCATGCAGCCCGCCCTGCCGGTGTAAAACCAGACATGATCGTACTCCATGCTACGGCGTCTGGACTAACATCGGCGCTGAACTGGCTTCGCAATCCTCAGCGCGACAATCCAAGTCGCCGTGTATCGAGCCACGATCTTATTGCCAAAAATGGCACGGTCTACGTATTAGTCGATGATGCACGAGAGGCATGGCATGCGGGCGCAAGCTTCTGGCGCGGTCGTAGTAATATCAATCGGTTCTCTATTGGCGTCGAGATCGTCAACCTGAATAACGGCAAAGACCCGTATCCAGAGGCGCAATACGAAAGTACCTTGCAGCGTGTTGTACAGCGCTGTAAGGTATGGACAATCGAGCCAACACGCGATACCGTTGTCGCGCATTACGACATCTCACCAGGCCGTAAAACCGATCCTGTTAGCTTTCCAATCGATCAGTTTGTACAGGATGTGCGCCACACGCTGAACCTAACGACAAGCGGCATTGTCGATGGCAACACAATTGACGCCTATTATGTGGTGCCTCAGAAGGCAAATATTCGACAGGCACCATATACGGTATGGCCTACCGACTCGGATAAAGCAGGGGAGACGGTAGCCATTGCAGGCCAACTAGAGCGCGGCCACATGGTCTATATCGACGCTGTAGTAACAGGCGAACATGTCCTTGGCTCTGATCAGTGGATGCACATGGCCCATGTTACCGATCTGCAAGGTAAAACTGTGCAATACGATGCCGGATTTATTCACAGCAAGTTGCTAAGAAAGTAACGCACATCGCACAGCAAAGCCCCTCGTTAGATTGTCCTAACGAGGGGCTTTGTCGTGTCAAGTTGCATTCACACCGACCGCGTGAGTACGCGCAAGCAGTCACCGACCGTGATGAGCTTGAGTATCTTCAACTCGTTATACAATTGTTCAACCCATTCCGGCATGTGTGCTACCATCATATGCCACGTTCCAACCATCCATGTAGCGACGTGCCATGATGCGAGCGACACTTGTTCACCAAAGGCCGATGCACGCCAAATGCTAATCGGGTTGTTATTGTGATGTCCAAAAAAACCAAGCACCGCTGTATGCTCAAACCGCTTGAGCCACGAGACAAACAGAGACTCTTGATAATCGACATCAGTATATTCAATTTTCAATCGTGGCTCAAAGCGCATCTTTGTAATCACCCAACCGCCGCGTAGTCTCGATTCAAGCTCTTGATATGGCTCCTTCTTGCGTGTATTCGCGTATGCCAGCTGTGACATACGCATAAACACGTCATAGGATACGCGCCGCGATTGTCCATCAATCTCCTTGACAAGCGCGTATCCTGATTCAAACACAATACCGTCCCGAGTCACAATACAATCCATAAAAACCTCCGCAGGGGAATGCGGTCAATGCCACGACGTTGACCGCCGCGACTTGCTTAGTGGCTATCTCTGTGGTACAATAGAACATATGAACGTACAACGCACGATAACGATATGCATTGCTGATGACCCTGACCTGCGGGCAACGCTTGCAGGGTTCCAGGGCATTCAGCAGCGCATCTCTCAGGCGTGCTACAACGACGGCAGCCCGCTGTCCGCGCTGGCGTTGCATCGTGCGGTGTACGCACAGATCAAAGGCACGATCAGCAGTCAGCTGACCTGTACGGCCATCCGGCTGGTTGCCGGAGCGTACGCTAGTGCCAAAGCGAACAAGAAGCCCGCGCAACGCCCGTTTGCGTTCAAGCGGCCTACGGCGCTGTTTCTGGTTGGCGAGCGCGGGCGCGATGCGCGCTTGTGTGATGATGGCACGCTCTCGATCTGGACGGTCGCAGGGCGCAAGCGCATTGCCTACAGCGTGCCGGATGCCTTCAAGCAGACGCTTGCCGACGCCGTCGAGATCGACAGTATGACCGTGATCGAACGCGACGGACGCCTGCTTGGTCGCGTGGTTGTCACGCTGCGCGTCCCTGATCCGAAGGGCATTCATCCGGTTGGGATTGACCTGAACGAAACGAACGCCCTGGTTGCCGTCGATCCTGATGGCACCACCCTGTTCGTGAGCGGGCGGGCGTTTAAGGTGCGGAACACCCGCACCCGCAAAACCCGCCGCCGTCTTCAAGCACAGCTTGCGACCCACAAGGCACAGAAACACGATACCCGGTCGATCCGGCGCGTGTTGAAACGGCTTGGTCGCAAACAGCGCAACCGCACGCGCACCTTCTGTCAACAAACCGCTGCCAAGCTGGTTGCCTGGGCGCACACCGACTCGGTGTTGGTGTTCGAGCGTCTGACACTGCCGCAGACCTCTAAAAAGCTGCGGGTGCGCAAGGGTACCCGCCGACGACTCAGCCAGTGGCAGCGCCGCTTGATGCGTCAAAGTGTCACGAACACTGCCGAGCGGCGCGGGCTGCTGGTGGATGATGTCAATCCAGCCTACACCAGCCAGGATTGCTCGCGGTGTGGGTTGCGTGGTATCCGAAAGCGTCACGCTTTCTCCTGTCCTCACTGTGGGCACGAAGCCCACGCGGATGTGAATGCTGCAATCAACATCCGTCATCGCTATACCGTCCTACGGGGCGGTGGGCCGCTGTCAACCGGCCCTGAAGCCCTGTCGTCCGTTGCGGACAATGAGGGCAAGCTTTCGTCTTTAGGCGACAGTCGTTGACTACGCTACTTCCTCGGTGTCTACATAATCCGCTTTATCCTTAATGTAACCCTCTAGGACTCCAAATTCCCAACTTTTTGCTTTGATGAATTGTGTGCCCTGAGTACTTTCGACACGCAAACAAACACCTTCTCGAATATGACGGCTATCAAGTTCGCTTGAGCCACTGATATGCGAATCGATAATCGTATCGACAATACTCATCGTTTCTGTGTCATACACACACAACATGTCAATGTGCGGCACGGTCTGTAATCCAAGTTCTTGACAGCGCTGGTGCATCTGAAAATGAGACAATTCAGTACCGTGTTGTGTGATGCGATAGACATACATACGACACGTTCCAGGCTCACAACCATAGGTGTAGCGCATGACCGGCCCATACTGCTCTAGTCCTGCTTTTTTGGTGTCGCCCTGCTCACCCATGATGAACTTCTCATCTGTCGTATAGCCGACGACCTCAAAATACAGAATCTCACCTGGCTTGAGTGTTATCCCGCTAACGACATCGCGACGAAATTGCTCACTGCCATAATATCCGGCCTTGCCGTCTTCTAAGATCGTGCGTCGCGTCCCAATCACATACTGATATGTTTTAGCCTCGACAGGGACACCGAGCCGCTGTAGCCAGCGCTCGTACCACTTTAGCGGGCGCTCCACTTCTACTAACCCATAACGCTGCGATGTGCCGTGCAACTTCTCGGAAACATACACTACGCTACCAGGCTGGATTGCATGCCGCGCATACTTGTACGGCTCTGTTTCGACATGCTCAGGAAAGGAGCTAATCACACGCTTCTGTACGCGCTGGTGCTGTGCTTGCAGTGTCGCCGGTGTCATATATTTATTACAAATAGCAACACCCCCAAGACTATCGAGCGTGTCACCTTCTCGTAGCGTTTCGATGGCGCTTGTATCAATTTCGGCAGCCGCAAGATACGACAACGGACACCAAAAGCCATCAGATTTGACGCCGCGCAATGACTGCGCTCGTACACGCCGGTTCTGCTCGAACATGCCACCGGCCTTATTGCCTTGCGCATCGACACGACGTACAAGATCGTTTGCTGCTGCAAATGCCTCCGATAGCTGTCCGTCTGTCGGAAAGAACAATCCGAGATCACCATCCTCTGCTGTCAATCCTACAACAACTTGATGGCCGTAAGCACTGGCAATTTTCAATCGATCTGCATTAGGATGAGGCCGCGTTGTAATACGGCACACAATAGCTTTATACATTTATGTTTCTCGTACTACCTCCATACATTGCGCTACGGTCACATGCCGTAACCGCCAAATACCACGCAAGAACGACCTTGCCCAAAGTGGCAAGGGAGACCAATTGGAGCTATCATCGTTGTAATAGCGTGTCGCGTAGACAGTAACATACTCATCGCAACGTAAGCGCCAGATCGACAACGGGTTGAAATCCGGTGTATTTTTGATAGAAATAACATCACATAGCTGCATTGTTTCAAGCCATGTGATAAAATCATCTTTACTCCAATTCATCGTCATCCAGTATGCTATCAACGGCTTCAATACCAGCTTGAATGTACTCCATGTTTCGAGCCATCGCCACAAGATCGGCAACGGCATCTAGTTGATCTTCCGTAACATCGTTAATACTGGTAAAATCTTCGACAATTCCCGACACGAGGAGTACTGCTTGTAATACATCACTCATTTTACAGTTGCTCCTCAATTAATGTAGCAATTTCCTGAAATGACAAGTAAATCACGTCATTTAAGTGGATAAGCGAATTATTAGAGCTGGTGCCATATTTTAGTGTCGTTTGTATGGGTATTCCAGCCCATACAGCTACGTCATAGGGAAGATCATTCCAAGAACCACCAAACTCGCCATCTTCCTTAAACAATATATTGCCCACCTCTTGACTATATAATTCACACAACACTCCAAGGCAGCAGTGCATATACCCATTGTCTGTCTTTTGGCGCAATGTTCCCATGCCTTGAACAAAATCGCCAGATCGCAGCATCCCAACCCATTTACGCTTAACTTCCTGGTTCATTGTGTATTACAGCTCCTTACCGATCATATCCGCCGAGGGAATGATAGCATAAAAATCCTTATATACCGTGCGCCATGATTTCATAGGCTTATCATCCACAAAGCGCGTATAGCGCACGACTTGATTATATCCATGATCTTTAAGCTCGATCCACTTGATGCTCGTAACACGCGCCAGAACCTTATTCATCTCGATAATATCACCAACGTTACAGGTGGCAAGCGTCGCCGTGGGCGTTATTTTTGGCTGGCCTTTAGGAGTAACAATCTGCTTTCCAGCTCCACCACATCCATAACACACGTCACCGTCCCTCAAATTAAATGAGTGCTTTCCCGTTCCATCGCAGCGAGTGCAAATGCGTGTGTTGATGTTCATTGGTGTGATGCCTTTCTTTGAAGTTTACGAACCTGTACACATCTTACCATGGCGGTAAGAACTTGTCAAGCCCTCACGAGTATTATTTTTGATACTCGTGAGGGGTTGCTAATACGTAAATCTTACCAAGATTACAATGCCTCTCGCAGCCTCTCCTTCGCCGCCTTGTTAGCTGGTACCAATTGCCATGTGTGTATGCGGATACTATCAAGCGGTTCTCGTGTATACAAGTAGTCTCTTCCTGGATTAGTCGATTGCACAACAATGCCAACATTCCCAATCCAGTTTAACGGACGGTAGAATGAGAAATAGCAATAATCGTATTCATTGTCAGCCAAATAGCGCTCTAGACCTTCCTGGAACTTTGGCTTATCTTGTATCTCTGCCTGCAATGCCCAATCAAGATATTCTCGTTGTGATCGTGAAAGGCTCATGATTCATTCCTCATTTTCCACACAATAACCCACAGCTTACCACATGTAACATATCCGGCTTGTCTTCCTCGAATAAGTGTTGCTGCGTGCGCTGTACAATAAAATCGGCCACCTTTTTAGCCCGCTTTTGTTTTACCTCTGATGCTCTTGCTGCCAGTTCTCGCAAGCTTTCGCCTTGACGCCATGTGTAGTCTTGAGCACCGATCTGCTCTTCCATTTCAACCGAGCGCCAAAATAAATCGGGATGATGTTCTAATAAACCCACCCACTCATAGGTGCGCTGGTAAAAGCAGTAATAGCAATTTGCGCGTGAACGCCATGCAAAAAGCTGCTGATATAGTGGTGAAGGCAACTCCTGCACAAGATGCGCTTGTTCACCAAGTAACGAACAAACCTCATTGTAAAGCCAAATCCAATGAAATTGGGGGGGGGCAATGCCGTAATCGTGTACACCCTGCCAAACATGGGCAAGTGTCTGTTGCGCCTCCCGCAGTGGGTACACTGGTGTAATATTGTTGCGCCTACCACGTTGCGTATATCCAACACGATTTTCATCAGCACGAATGCCAAGATAGAGCAACGCTGGATCGTCGCCTAGCCAATCTTCCATCGGATATATTTTCGCCATCCTTGTGCAATAGCGTGCCTTTATCGATGGAAGCATGCCCTGATCGTAAATGATTTCCGTCAAATCAGCGCCGATACGAGTAATTGATATATGAAGACGCTGCTCTACAGTACTGAGCCAGTCAAATACTTCTGGTGTTTCGGTACCAGTTGAATTAAAGATATACTCATAGGGTAGTTCTGGTTGGCGTTGCTTCTGAATAACTGCCGTCCATGCCGAGTCTTTCCCCGAAATTGGTATAATGTGTCGCATTATCTACTTTCTGTGATCCTGTCGCACCGATTCGATTTTTGAAATATCCCCATCAGCACGAAAATCAACAGCTCCATTCCATCCGACAACATAGCAGATGTAACCCGTAATGATAGAAATTATAACAGCGCCTAACACCATCATTGGATTGCCTGCAAAAAAATACGTAATGAATTCTAGGAATGCTGTCCCCAATTCAGGCACGATTACCATGAGAATGATGATTATCAGTGTTATCAAACCACATCCACGCATGATTGTTCCTCTCGTGTGCTAATCAAAATACACATCTGTATATATATCATTCCCGCGCTGTACTGCCATTCAGAATTATTAGCTCACGGCGCTGATTGTGCAGTTCGGGTATGTTCGGACAATACGCGGTGTAACTCACAATAAACATCAGTATGTTACCTCCAATGGTAATCGATCCTGTTGTAACACCATATGCGGCACAGCATCAGGATCGGCTAGTAACGGTATTGGCCTGAACGGTGCATCTTCAGCAATCTTTGCACCATACTGCCATCGTAGCCAGCCGCCGCTATAACGAGATGGATACACACCTTTCTGCCAGAGGAATGTACTGTAACTCGTGGCATCGGTCTTACCATTCCCTGTAAAACTAGGCCGACGTGAGCATGTGTCTACCGCAATCGGTGTATGCTTTTGCCAGAAATGATCGCCGCGCTCTTGGCCTTCTAGGAACGCTGTACGCAGCAGTTGCAACAAATACCCACCAGGCGCTAACATTGCCAGCGAGAGCCGTACAAACGCTTCTGTGTACTTGTATGGCGGGTTCCCCGGTATAAAATCGGGCTGCCGGAATTTGTGCCGCAAGGCATACGCAGCATAATGTTGAAAGCTCATGCCGCCGTACCACGCATCATATGCAGCTGGCTTAGATGACGGCTGTAGCTCGACACCGATAATATACGCATGCGGCCATCGTTCACGAGCTACAGCACCCCACACGCCAGTACCGGCGCTATGATCTAAGATCACCTCTGGCATGTAATCGGCTGGCAGCAGATCTGTATGCGCAGCACGTACAAGCTCAGAAGGTGTAGGATAATGATCATTGCGATCTCGCTGGCGCATGGTTTTGGATGTGACAATCATATGCCCAATGAGTTATTACGAAATAGGATAATCAAAACAACAAACAAGGCAAAACTACACACAACACCGATCACACACACATATACAAGGTGATAAATGTTTGATGCCAATTCTGGCACCTTCCTAACTCTTTGCAGTAAAACAATCAGTACAACCAAAAGAACGCTAAACAAAAAAGATATGCCGCCTATGAGGAATGGAAGTAACAACGTAATCAACATTTTCTCATGCTCCTTTATTGATTACAACTACACTACCACGCGCATTTCGACAATTTCATCACATATCACATCAAACACGGTTCGCCCGTTGACTTGATACTCCTTGACGCTGTATTCAAAATCAGGCACCGCGTCGATGAATTCTTTAATTTTCGCTTGCGCCATCTCGACAGTAGTAACGCGGAATATAAAAGCAATCATGAACTGTTTCCCCTCGACTCGGCTAGGCATTAGTGTCACGCCTAGCCGAGTCGAAATGCGTATCACGCTAATGCCATTCGAGTTTTACCAGCTACCTTCCTGCTGCCGTGCTTATCACGAATATCATCCATATCCATGGTGCCACGGCGCTTTTTGCGCTCACCCCCACCAGTGTGATACCACATCTTCTTTTGCCCGCTGAACAGGAAGCCAGCTGCCTTAAGCCGATCCTTGACGGGATAGGTGTCACCACTTACCCATATCCAAGTACCACAAATTTCAATCTCGACACCAGGAAGCGCAATGATCTGATCGAGAATAGCCTGCAAGTTGAGAATGGATTCTTCTGTTTCACGGCTGTACTTCTCACCACTTTCAGCACGATATGCGCCTGTTACCAGCCATTCAAACTCATTGTTAATTCGCTTCATGTGTTCGGTATACACATCCTCTTCTCCACGATGTAAGTCAGGATGGTATTCCTTCACAAGCTTGCGATACTCGACTTTGATGTCCTCGACGGTGGTAGCGGCAAAGTATTGGCGTTGCATGGTGGTATCCTCGTGACTAGTGCATCTATCAACTGATAGTATCTTACCATATCGGTAAGAACTTGTCAAGCACCAAAATACGACACGGCGGATGGGGTTTCGTCCATCCGCCGTGTCGTATTTACCATGTCATTAGCGTGTTATCATCACTTCACGATACTCGCAACTGCCAACCAAATTCCCGCTTTCAACCTCCTGGATGTAGACCACATAATCATTTGCATAATGCACTGATGCAGTACGTGCATTATGGATCGCCCACTCCCGATCTGAGTTGATGTAAGGCGGGCAAGCCGGAAGAGACTGGACAACACCCTCACCGATTGTAGCGCAGTTACGCACCTTCTCAATTTTGAGCTGATACATTATCTTGGCGTCCTTTCGCTGTAATGATAGACGCAAAACATGTCGGGACGTGTGCGATCAATGCCGAATTCACTCTCAGCAATGCTTAGGGACAATTTACCGTCTGAGGATTCAAGCCAAGCATCGCGCCGATTCACGCAATCGGCTATGTTTTTACCCTGAAACGTAATGCGGGCAATTTCTAAATCGATATGATCCCCATACTTACCGGAAAGAAGATAAGCAACTGCATGGTCTCTAGTCACAACTTGGCCGTCGATTACACTGTACGATGCCTTGTGTACATAATCTAATTTGTACGCCATGAGCTTACTCCTCATCCTGTGCTACATAATCCACAGACATAATGATGCCATCGCTGTCGTAGATCCATCCCTGCGCATTAGTGGCCTTGAAGTTCACGTCTACTAAGCCAGCCCCACAATCAACGGCCATGCTTCCCTCACAAGATACGGCACATGCACCTTGCACGAAACGCATATGCCCCTGCAATGTGTGATGAACTTCATAAGCAGATCGAGTAGTAAGCGTGTCGCGGTTGATGCGGATTGTCATGATTTTTCTCCCTAAACAGGATGCGGCGGATGCAACTGACAGTATCTTACCACGTCGGTAAGATACTGTCAAGCACCAAAATAGCCCATTGGAAATGTTTTTCCAATGGGCTAAAAAGAAGCCAGTACGACTAATTTCCTTGAAGGATATTCAGTTCCTCTGCTGTTATAGTGTACAGGGTGAATGAACGATCTTTGTTTCAGCTACTTGCTCTATACCGCTTCGGTAGTACTTTCGCCACACGTCGCCATTTTCCTCACCATAACCTGTTACCTGAAATGTGACACCAGGAAACAGGTACGACAATTTGATCATGCTCTCACTATGATCGTACCATTTGACTTTGACAGAGACGCAATCAATGTATCCTGATATATCGGCAAGACGATCCCGCCACATTGCAGGCTCATTCCCTGCAATCACTTCGATTTTGTATGAGGTGTAGTATCCCATCATTTCTCCTTGTGGCCTGACGCATACGATCACTTCTCGATATACAACTGTGGCCGTGCTGGTGGATTTACAAGATCAACAGTCAATGTGTCGTACCGCTCCCCGAATGTCGGCAACCTATAGGAACCATCATTGATCGCATCCTGCACCACATCATCAAAGTCAGGAAAGGCATATCCGTGTTCGACATACCAGTTATCAGCCTCGATTTTATTAGCCTCGTAATCAGGTCGCATGATCAGTTATCCTCCATCATAACTAGAATTGGTAATTTTGGCGGCGTAGATACACGCCATGTTTGCGGGTGTTCTGGTGGGCCAATGGGTTGCAATGCCTTTTTAGCCTCATATAGACCTTCTTCATAATCAAATGTACGCGCAGAAGGGTATTTTGTATAATATCCATTTACATCCTCCGCCACTCTTTGATTGTGTAATGCGATTGATTCCGCCCAGGAAGATAACGACAAGTCAGGAGTTATTTCCTTGCCTGTTTCATCAAACACAGTAACAAGACCAACCTCCAACTCATCATACTCGTCGTTATATACTAATTCGCTAGACACCTTAAACGAATGCGCCTTGTCGCCGTAGTATTCTCGTACAAAATCAGCATATGATTGCCAATGCAATGATGCACGCATAGCATACAATGCTGTTTCGATCTCTTGCTCCGTTAGTGTTTTCATACTTGGTCATCTTCTTCCGCGCTCAACTGCCGAGCGCCTTTCATCATCCATGGCTCGATTGCGATCGTTCCTAAACACTTCTCTAACGTTGGGATAAACCCGTAATCTTCCAGTACATGCTGCTCCGCAATTAATCGTGTTGGCACCTCCTTTGTATCTGATACTCGTGTTAGTGTGACACCAAAGATCTGCTCACACAGAAAAATACCAAATGAGTTGTGGAGCAATAACCGATGCCGACAATCAGCAAGATGCGCTTTTGTTTGATCGAACCAGTTGTGAATGTGTATGTAATCCTCTGGTTGACCACCGAACTTCCGCGCCGATGATTTTGCATGATAATATGGATGGCTCACGAAAGACTCTCCGTAATAAATGTAATTGTGTATGTGTACCACAACCGACCGTATTCAGTTAATGTTACAATCGTTTGCGGATGTACGCTAATAAGCCTCGTATTGTATTGCCAGTCATCATCTTCATGAACTAATTCCATAGCCTGCCCGATAGCTTCGTCCAGTTCTAGCCCTTCACCTGAAAATGCCCATGGAAGTATCATGTTTAACCCTCCCTTGATTCGAGCACCATCATAAATTGATCCTCGGTCACAATACACACTGAAATCTTGTGGTCTGTCCAGTTTTCATACGGGGAATATACGTCTAATGCTATCTCAATACCCCTGCGATGTGCCAGGAATTCACTTTCTGCTACAACAGTTGCGGCGCAACACCCCACCACTTGATCGCCTTTACGTGCCGATAACGCCAATCCATAAATATTCATCATACATCCTTATGAATACAGACAAGATACGTTGATACGCCAGTGGGTCTATCACTCTCCAAGAATGCCCCATCTGGTAGCTTTTCAGCGATACCACCAACCGCATCAAGCCATGTACGAAATGCCACCGCTTTTTTTGTCGCCTGGAAGAATGGCGATGCGCTCATGACACTTACCATTTTTCCGCCATGCTTAAGTAGATCATACATATGCTGGACATGGGCAACATCTTGTAATTGCTCGAATGGCGGATTAGCAATGATTCGATTATAGATACCAGGCTGATCGAATTCCATAAAATCATCAGCAATCAGCACATGGCCTTTCAGCTCAAGGATTTCGCGCAATCGCCAATTACACTCGATAACATCAAGCCGCGCATCAGGATAGGTAGATCGCACCTGATCGGCAATACTTCCTTTGCCTGCACTTGGTTCCAACACACGCATACCTGACTGAATATCTGCAAGCCACAACATCCGCGTAATAACCGATTGCGGCGTTGGGAAATAGCCTGGAATATCTAGGCCGACTAAGGCGCGCTCCCGTTGCACAATCTCACGTTCACGATCTGGCACCTGCGGCACATCCTGGGCTAACGCTAGGAGCATGACACGAGCAGCATCATACGTATGCTCATTCAGGCCCAACGCAAGCACTTTTGAATACGAATCATAGTGCGGCTTTGGACATTCTCCGTAGGTGCAAAGTAATTCCACGGCTGCCTTGGTTTTGACTTCTGCCAGCAACGACGGCACAATACCAATGTCGTGCGCCCGTGCTAGCCCGCGTAGCAATGCTTGCAGCTGCTCCAATATATCAGCTTCGCGCTCCATAGCATCAATGATACGCATGCGTCGCGCCGTAGGCCGCTGCTGCGCTGTGCTGCTATTTCGTTTCTGCTGAATGGTTTTGTCAAGTGTCTGAGCAGCTTTGTATAGCCGCTCAGACACCATTGACGTGCGTTGTGTTGTGGTCATCGTAAACTCATCGGCATAATCACATGGACATAATCGCTCATGTTACCAACAGGACGCACAACAAGCGGCTGTGTGCTACTTTGCGTCTCAATAGACACTGTTTGCGTATCAAGTCGTGCTAGCACTTCCAGGAAGTAGAGTACGTTAATGGCAATAACCCCAACACCAGTAACGACAGCATCAACATCACCTTGATTATCGCCCACCTCAGCAGCATTAGCACTCAACGTAATACCATCCGATGCCATTTCGAGCTTGATAACGTTTTGCGCATTGACTGCAAACAACTTCGCAAGATTGACCGCTCGAATGAGTGCAAGCCGATCAACTACTGCCCGCGCCGTATACGAATCCGGCAGAATACGGCGGAAATCGGGATATTTTCCCTCGATTAGCCGAGACATGACTTGTGTCTCGTTGTCACTAAAAAAGACCTGATTAGCTGTCATGGCAACATGGCACGTATCGCCATGTAAGACTGATGCAACGAGGGCCACGGTGCGCGCCGGAATAATGATCGGCGCATCCTCTTCGCCCTCAACTGCCAGCGTCTCTACGGCCATGCGAAAACCGTCTGCTGCTGCAATACTCAGTGCATTGTTGCGGCGCTCTAAAAGCACGCCAGCGAGCACGGGGCGGCTATCATCAGTTGCCGCTGCAATACCGACGCGCTCAAATGCATGCAGCAGTAACGCGCTAGGAAATGTATCTACAAAATCAGTCGGCATCGCGGGAACGGATGGAAACTCATCAGCATCAATACCCCTAATGCTTGTCTTAAATCTTGATGCCTGTACCTGCAATGTTGCTTTTGTATTATCCCATGCCAGTGTCACGTCACCCTCTGGCAGCGCAGACACGACATCGGAGAGAAGTTTGAACGGAACAGTACCAGACCAATCCATAGTACTACGCGCCTGTAGTTTTGTGGTAATAGCCGTGTCGAGATTAGTACTACTCAGCGTTAACGTACTATCCTCGACGCGCATGAGTACATTTGAGAGTACCGGCAACGTCGTTTTACCTGCGACCGACCGACCGACCAAGTTCAATTTTTTCTTAAACTCACCTTGTTGCACCGTTGTCATTTTTGCTTCTCCGCAAGTGTTGCAAGACCGAAAAGTGTTGCGATTGCTAATGTAATAATAAGATGGCGTGATGTATCCGGAAAATCCAAAGCGTATGCCAGTAAGATGATAAAGACGAATCCGCCAATAAATCGCCGAATTTGACTACTGGCTGCCATGTACTTCCTCGTATGCTAGCGCTGCATCCACAATGGATGCATAAATACGGCTAGCAGAGGCCAGCAACAAATCACGAACAGCCTGTTCAATACGATCCTTCCAGGCGTTGTAATCGCCCGACTGAATAGCATCACGAATAGTGGTGTCAAAGGACATTTCAGCTTCAATCATTGTTAATACCTTTCCCATATCACTCCTTTCTGTTTACCTGAGAACATCTTACCATGTCGGTAAGAAAATGTCAAACAAAAAAGCGCGCAATCGTTATTTCACGAAAACGCGCTTTTCTATAATTACGCTGGTTGCTGGATGACCTCCTCCAAAATCTCTCCTATATCCTCGTGGCTCATGCCCAGAAACTGAGCACGCTTCACGAGAAACGCTAGCTCTGTCATGAGCCAGTAGCGACACTCTTCCGGCCCAACATCCATCAGCGTGTGCCTATAAAACGTTTGAAATTCCCCTTCAGCGGTCTCCACAATACTTAATTCACGATGCTTGATGTCCTCTGGCTTTGGCACGCTCCCCACAAGATACCCCAATGTCCGATGCGAACGAACCAGCTGTCTCATCGCAGCCCCCTTAATCGAGCCTCGTACAATAATCCCTTGGCATATTGTACCATGTCATCACCATGCGGCTTGCCAGTAATACGGCATAGTTCCAAATGTGTAGACTGTCGCTCTGAGTCCAGCACTCGCAGCTCTTCTAGGCTGTATTGGCCGCTTCCAATTTGCTGGACAAGATCGACATACTCTTGGCACATATCCAACAAATGAGTATCCATAAAAAGAGATTCCTTTGCAGCTAGAACAGCATCGCCATAGCGTGCAACTCTACCTACTTGCGAACTTCATCCATCGCTTGCTTGCGCTCCATATCCACGAGGAAACTCCTGTATCTGTAAATCAGCTGGAATGTCATGCTCACCTTTGCCCGAAAATACAAAACTTCCCATTTGCTTCATAAAAAACGCAGTGCCTGCTAATTCACACTGGTTACGTATCGAGCGCGCCCATTGTGCTTCCATACGGCGCGCTTTGGTACCGCTCTCCCCGCCAACAATTACCCAATGAATTGGCCGTTCACACGCCAACTCTTTTTCAAATCCGTCTTTCATCCAACGATAGCCAGAAAGCATATCCCAATATATTGCGCCATCACCGTATTCGTCGCCCTGGTGTTCTGTTACCGTGAAATCTATCGGCCCTAGCAGCGGCTCACAACTCAAAAATCGAACCTTTGCAGGAATTTGCACCAGATATGAGATGCGTTCCTCCGCCACGGACTGACTTTCAACAGATGTACCAACCCATACATTTGATGGCATCGTAGGACTGTTGTCTGCTGTAAACACAAACATATCAGCTCCCCAACGCGCTGGCATATAGCGCGCAATGTTTTGTGGTCGCTTAGTCAGCAACAACCAATCGAGATGTGGTGTTTCCTCAATAAGCGCCCATAAACGCACACGAGCGGCCTGTACAAGCGGCCATGCCTCTTCTGGCATTGTTTCAGGCCCCTCAAAGACATCGGCCAATGAAGCACAAAAGACTCTGTGCCGTTCTCCTGCCTTCTCAGCGGTCTTATTCCATTTATGCGGCTGCCGCCAATAGGATTCAGACGCGATTACACGCGATCCCTGCACGCCCCAAACACCCAACACACCAGGATTACGCTTGCTCATCGCGTCAGCGTAACAGAATTTACAGCCGTCCGATACTTTTGTACAGCCTCGCCACGGGTTGAATGTATGATGCGTCCATGAGATGTGACTGTTTTCTGCCATGGCTATCTGCTCCATAGAAAGTCAATAATCTGAGCCAGTCGAATAACGTCAATCGTTACCGCGTCTTCCCGTGGCGCTTTTGCTGTTCCCCTGCCAGCAAACCAGCCAGCCGGATGAAGGAACCATGTTGTTAATTCGTCGGCAATAGCACGATCCTCCTCTGACTTGTCAATGTACTGAATAGCATGCTCAATAAGCTTGCCTACGTGCGTTTCGCTCCACTCTGTCGCACGCTGGATACCAATCGTATTTGTCTCGTAATTAACAAACATGACCATTCGAGCGCCATGCTCATAGGCCGCGCTTGTCGCAAAGGGCGGCGCATTCTCAAGTACCACAAAATACCCGTCATCACTTTGATATGTCATACTCGATACAAGTGCTTGCTGCGCCTGGTGACGCGCCAGCAACTGAGTATTAAGGGCATCGAGCACATCAAACGCCCATGTCGTCAACTGCTCATCATCCCACCTTGCGGCCTTGTGCGCGCTTAAAAGCGCATGGATGCCGATCTTTCGAGACCAATCAGCACCATCCGCAGCAATACCAAGATCACCAGCTGTTACCATATTGATAAGCGGAATGAGATGCTGTACCGATGCTACGCCTGTCGAGATCAGGAAACTGTACACCAGTTCAGCAGCTGATGTATTAGCTTCGTGACCTGCCAACTGGTGATGATCGAATCGTAGTGTTTTGCGATCATAGACCTTTCCAGTGTCTACAACTGCCGTGGCATCTGCCAGAATAGCAGGATCAGGATTGCCCGTGTTGACAAAAATCAACTCAGCATCATTGAATTCAGGATAAAAACGAACAAGCTGCCATGCCGCTGTTAAACAATCCCAATCTGGCGACACGTGCAATACAATCGTTGTCAATTGAAGCCCCCTCATGCGAACACAGCGAGCAGTTTAACTCGCTGTGTTCGCATGGACTACTACTCTTCCGGCCAAAACACAATAACTGAAAACACAACCGCCGTTACGATCATCGCCGTGATTGCCATGATGTACACCTGGAACGACACGGTGTACACCGACACGAGAAACAGGCCTACAAGGATGAGCGCGAGTATGCTGATGATAAGAATCGGCATCCGTGTACTCCTTCACTGAACTTGATGTATCTTACCATATCGGTAAGAACTTGTCAAGCCCTTTGTGAAGGCGTAAACCCTACTTGTACCGTGCAATAAGCCCGAACGCAGTAGCGATACCGACACTCATAGTTAATACAACGACCCATGCCATAGATACATCAACATAAACGCCAATAACGAGCGCCAGCATGCCAGATGCAAGTACTGCCAACAACCCGTACATCACTTTGTTTGTCATGTCCATATTTCCTGTAATAAAAAAGGAGGTATACCGCGTGCATCTTACCACAGTGGTACGAGGCATGTCAACATTGCCACCGTCTGAGACAAACGAGTGCAAGCAAAAGACCGTAACACCCCCTGCGTAAATCCACACCTACCCCTGTGCGTTTCCACACCCCCCCTGTGGATTCCCGCACCCGCATTGCAAAGCCGTAAATCGCCAATTACACGGTATCATACGTATCTCTTCATGCCGTGAGAATGGCAGTATTCCGCGTCTCAATGCGAAGTGTGGAAACGCGCACCACCCCTGTGGAAATACACAGGTATTTCGACCATTTCGTCGGAAATTTCGACCATTTCGTCGGAAATTTCGACCATTTCGTCGGTAGAAGTAATCGGGGTTTGCGCCATTTCAAAGCCGTAAAATGCCACAAAATTTTAAGGGAATCATATACATGAATCATATACATGAATCATATACATTTTTTGCATTTTTTTTGCGCATTTTTTTTGCGCATTTTTTTTGCGGCACTAGCGCGCTGCGCTTGCTCGCTCACTGCGTTCGCGCTGCCCCAATTTCGCTTCGCTCTTTTTCCAGGCATTCCGGACATGCCTAGACAGGGTAATAGAGAGACTGGCAGAACGTACTTCCTTTATTTGGACGAAACGCATTTCATCCATGGGAAGAATAAAAACGATCCTCAACCTATTTGATGTACTACGCGCTTAATCTCTTACCATCTACGACAGGATCACCGGAACAGTATTCTATGTGTGTTTGTGAAATGTTTCACCTCATAAACGTGGTGGAATTGAGCGGAATGCATAATTTGACTCTATCACCACAAGTGCTACAATAGCAACATATAGTCAGTTGAAAAACAGAGGGGGTGATGATGGAAGAGAAATTGAAAACGGGTGAAGCGGCTCGATTGATCGGAGTCCACATTCAAACGATACGACGATGGGCAGCTGCGGGACTGATTAAGACATTGACATTACCAAGCGGGCAACGGTTGGTCTATCGTTCGGAGGTGGAACGCATTGTAGGAAAACGTGAGCATGTGGAGAAGGCATTGTGAACGCCATTCGACAAGACTATGCACAAATTGAACGCATTATGCTCCTTACGCGCAAGTTAGGGCCGGTTGAGAAAATTGTATGGAATGCCATGCGGTTATACGATTGGAGTGTGGGAAGTGTACATCCTTCGCTTGAAACGCTTTGTGAGGATATTAATGCCTGCAATCCTGACGATCTGGTTGATATTGAAACGGTTCGCCGAGCGACCAAGAAACTTGAAAAAGTAGGACTTATCACACAAGAAACGATCAAGCGCAGCGGCCAGCGATCATTTACGCGCTACATCATGAACGATATTCCCGCAAGTATCACAGGCGGCGAACCTATTCCGCTGGTGTATCGAGAAGGTGGATGGTCTAATACCTCAAATAAACAAAAGCAGGAGCAACAGCAACCACGAGCGCAAGAGGCATCGCAGCAGAGCGTTACTGCTGTACCTGCCGCAAAAGAAGACTCGCTATGTGTAAGAACGTTCCGTGAAAGCTTGCAAGACATCGGTCTACCACGTCATCTACATGACGATCAGAAGCGCCTCATTGACTCGGTAGAACCCGACGAAGTCCTGGCGTACACTATTCCACAGATCTGCGATGCATATGACGTTACTGATGTGGATGTATTCATCGATCTGTATGTCGGTGGCAAGGATGCAGTAGATTGGTTTCTGGCTACTCGTTCGCAAAGAAAAAGCCCGGATGCTGCCAACATCCAGGCTTCCAAGTACTACCACGCTGCACAAGCACAAACACAAGCACACTCTTTAGACGATGAGCCTCCATTTTAACGTACATTGGTATACGTGTCAAACAGAATAGTTGCGGTTGCCGGAAAATAAAATATCAGCCCCTCAGCGGGCTTGTGACGCACGAAAAGAGCACGAACGAGGAAATACCTGTTCGTGCTCTTTTCGTGCGTCCTGAGCCTTCCTGTGACGTTCTAGGCGGTCTTGCAGGCGTGTATCGTGTAGATGTTCTCTGAATCGGCGAACTCTTACGCTTAAAAGTCGGTGTTTGCACCTCAATACAAACATTACAAAACGGTCATTGACATTATCTTACCGATATGGTAAGATGTTTGTGTAAGAACAAGCGCACACGAAAGGACACGGCAATGTACACGAAAGAAATCAAGTACGACAACATCACCAAGGACTTTGCCGCCTATCTCAATGGCTCACTTGTCGGCTTCTATCCTGATTACCAATCAGCCGAACAAGCACTTGACGCTCTCGTATATAAGGCGCTAACCGTGGAGGTGCTGTAATGAGCAAGGAACTGTGCAATTGGTACTACGACTTCACCGAGGATAAGCAGTACACCAGCGATGATGAAGGCTGCTTAGTGCAGCTCTGCTGCAAACATGCACGCGATCCATTAGCTGCTGGTGACATTCAGTGGGCTTCACGCGGCGATGAGAGTACCAGCTGTGAGCATCACGGCTGTACGGCACACAATAACCCACAGGGGCGATGAACTTAGCGAGCGCGGTAGTTGCGGCTGCCGCGCTTGATACCAAACAGGAAAAACAGCAATGTACAAAATTGGCGACTCACTCCTGACATGGGACGGTGTTGTATTCACAGTCAAAGGCGTGCAACGCGCTGAACAGGTATATCGCGGCGATAGTGGTATCTGGTGCCACGAAAGCGATATTGTGTGCAAACTGGACATGCCAGCTTCACAGCATCGCGAAGCACTTGAAAGAGAAATGCGGATGGCTCTGGGCTGGCTGTGGGCAAAAGGGCAGCACGGTCTAGTCAAGCGCATTGAGAGTAACAAAGGTGTAGAGTTTCTTCGCCAAGTTGATCACCTGATTGATATTCTTGATCACGTTCCTGCTCAGTGGAACATGCCGATTAATTGGCCGAAGTCGTTACGCAAGCTCATTATGATGGAGGAACCTGTATGTACGCCGTAGGTGATCATGTCCTTGGTATCGACTACACCGCGTTTACCATTAGCCGCGTCGAGAGCGACGACAAGGAGGTAACGTATCATCGCATGGGATCGCGCATGCGGTATACGGCGAATGTACACAAAGGGCATTTTGACTATGCTTGAGCAGATTCGGCATCCCACAGCTAGGATGCACTATAACTGGATACAAGCACTTTGGGGGGATGTGCAGCGTGCCTAGCACGCCAACGCACGACAGAATAACGATTATCGCCGGGGCGCTCCTTGCTCCGGCGTATTCGTTTGCGCAGCAGCATGCAGGCAATGAACATGCTGCAACATTGGGCCTTATCGCTGGCACCAGTTGTATTGTTTCAGGACTATGGTTCAGTCCTGATCTTGACCTTGACAGCTGGATACATCATCGTTGGGGCGCGCTAGCAGCACTATGGAAGCCATACAAACAGCTTGTACCGCATCGCCACTGGGTAAGTCATGGCTTTGTTATCGGCGCGCTGCTCCGGCTTGTGTATATTGCGTGCATCCTGTTGATTGTAGGGTGCCTGTACAGCCTTGCTGTAACACGAGGTCTTGCATTGGCGGGGATGTGGGTACACGAAATTGCAGCCGCCGCTGTACGGCACTCTGATGCGTTTTCCGCTGCGCTTTTTGGCTTCATTATTGGCAGTGACGCACATATTGCAGCCGACGTTATTAGTTCCTCGTGGAAGCGCCGTAAGCGATTGACATGATGCTTCGTGTTGTGATATGATGTCTAGAAATGATGTCAGCAAGGGAGGTGATACATGGCAGCATCGCAATCGAGTCAAGCACTCAGTCTGTTCACGTTCGACACAAGCATTTTATCGACGGCAGAAGCACAGCACGCGCATAAGATCGGACTATTGACAGCCAAAAGTGAGGCCCTACACAGCGCACAGCGCCTTGTAGGGGTGGGTCGGCCTTTGCTCTTTGGCGTCCTTCTCGTAAGTTTTGTCCATCTCTGGCACACAGTAGCATCAATTAAGCCAGGAGAAGTGCAGGATTTAGAACTGTGGGGATGGATCTATCACGTTGCAGCTGCGCTTCTTATCCTCTCGATTGATGCGACTGCTGCCTATCTGGTATCGGTTCGTGGTACAGCTCGTTATGCTGGTGACACGCGCCCTAATCATGTGGTCATCTTTTTTTACGTGCTTACAGGCATGCTCAATTTGCTGTTTGTGATGCGCTACAGTCCAGGACTGCCCGATATGGTTGGGGATTTTTTGCCGTTCCTGTCATTTGCAACAGGATTGTTACTTGCTCCACTTATTCCGGTGAGCGTGTGGGCCATCGAGCACGCACGGCAAACAGCGGATGCGGCTCGACTTGCGTTACTCGTTGAAGTGACAACATTGAAAGGCATCATCCAAGCATCGAAAAACAAGGAGAAAGAGCAACACGAGATGAGTGTAAACGAACTTGAGGCATTGCGCGCTGAATTGCAGGCTGCACGGGAAAATGCAGCGCAACTGAATCGTGAGAAGCAGCAGATTATGATCGAGTTACAGGCAGAGCATAATCGTGTTGTAGCGCAACAGCAACACGCACCGCTGATTACAACACGCTTACCAGTGGAGCGCGGGAAGCCATCCAAGCGCGATGCCGTGATTGCACTATTCGAGCGATACAATCATCAAGGCATATGGGTTGATGGATGGAGCGCAAAGCGCATCGCCGATGAAGTATCGACCGATGCGGAGCCGGTAACAGCGCAGCGTGTCAGTGAGTACATTAGCAAATATAAGAAAGTGAGCGGATAATGAGACATATCGTATTCTGGTTTGTTGTCGTGACATTGTGCCTCATCACACATGTGTTTGGTATCGAATTAACACATACATATCTCTTAGGTGATCGGCAGGATATGTACATGCTGGCAGTTACGATATGGTTTACGCTTTTTGTGTGTATCATTGTACCGTTGTATGTATGGAGTGCTCATGAACGCACCAGAGAATAAGGTTCAAACGCCCCCACATGGTTCAGGATCGCCAGTCATGCATGGCCCACGGGTTGCGCCTGTACGGGGCCACCAAGGGCAGCAGGCAACAAAACAGGCAGTAAAGCAGCAACCTGCTACCGCAGCGCCGCCTATACCGAATATGGATATTGCGAAGTGGAGCGGCGCGGTATTCTGGCTGTTTGGATTGACGCTCACGACCGCATTCATACACGGTCTTGCATTCGATATTCTTGTTAATCAATGGTATCGCTGGCCTGTAGAGATTGTGGTATCACTTGCACTTCAAGTGGCACTGACAAAGTTGGAGAGCCCGATCTGGCGCGGCTATGTGATTCACTTGCCCGGATTACTAGGGCTTGGCATTGACGTGTATATCAATCTGGCTGGTGCTTTTGCAATTGCCGATGGCATTGCAACATCTGAATCAACACGAGTGCTAGCGGGCTGGTACGGCTGGAATATGAATGAAATCAAGGCTGGAAACGGCTTTATGCTCACCACGGTATGTATTGCGGTGTTGATCGCCGCTCTGCCCGAGCTGTTATGGACACTGGATAAACGAGTAGCACAGTTTAAGCATGCGGTTCGTGGAAGGATGTATCAGAAGGAGGACTAATACACAAGCGACACGGCAACATCGAGACGGGCATTATCGCCCGTCTCTTTTTTTGTGTGTACTCTTGACAAAAATGGGAATATGCTTACACTAAAAAGAGCGATTTGTCAAGTGGATATATTGAAAGGGATGTTGTATGGGCCTAGAAGGATTTGTTGTTATATTTTTCTTTGTACTGTTTATTGTGCTGGTTATTCGCTCGCTTTTGCGGCCTGAGACCGCACACAGCGAATACAGCCGTGTAACGCCTACTACAATGCCTGTAGAGCGCGTTGACGTGGCTGAATATGGCAATCCAGCACTAGCCATCCTTGCATGGCTTTGGGCTGTATTTCGTATCGGTCTGTTCCATCTACAGCGGCGTCGGGAGAGGCCAGCACCAGCGATTACAAGCCAGGAATCTGTGTATGTTGTACAAGAGCGTGAATCTATGCCACGAGAGCGTGAGGCTGCATCAGAAATCCGGCAGCCGCAGGAAGTAAAGCAACCAGCACATCAGGCATCAGAAGGCCGTGTAAAGGACGTAGATACACGCGCAAACACCAAGGATCGCATGGCGCAGTTGCCAGCACATGCGCCCGATCCTGTTGATGACACGCGGGATCGCTTGAATATTCCTGTGCTGTTTGACGGCACACAGTATCTCTATCATCGCATGGGCAGCGGCCACAAAGCTGTTCTTGGCACCACAAATGGAGGGAAGGGTAACTTTCTTCGCTACTATGCGCTTATGTCGCTCCTAGCAGGGCCTGAGAACATGCGGCTTGTCGTGTTCGATGCAAAGGGCGGTGCTGATTACTGGTGGATTCATCAGATCGATCATGCCGAACTGTATTTTACAGGCCCTGAAATACTCGATGAAGAAAAACCGATTGATGCACTTGAGGAAGGTCTCAAGGTGTATGTGCGTTTGATGTTGGAGCGCGGCCAAGCATTACAAGCCGCGCACGTAGAGAAAATTGATCTGTATAATGAAAAAGTAAGAAATGGAAGTGTAAATGGTTTTGAATGGCCGTACATTGTGGTTATTGTTGATGAAATTGCAGACTTCAGTAAAGAGGCAAAGAGTCTTGTCTCGACACTGACACGCATGGGCCGCGCTACTGGTTTTGATATTCTCGTAGCAACGCAGCATGCTACTGTTGAGGCGATGAGCACACAGATCAGTCGCAACCTGACAAACCGTTTTGCTTTCCGCCTGAACAGCTCCGAGGGTACAGCCGTCGCCCTAGCGCGCACCAGCAATGATTACGGCAAGTATGAACCGAGCGTAATTGATCGGCCTGGTGTCGCCGTGTGGCGCGGCATGGGCGGCAATGAACAAATGGGTCTTGTTCCATTTGTTGATCCGCTGATGGATGGCTTGCTTGCACAGTTGACAAGCAAGTATGGCAAGTCAAGTCAAGCAAGTATGGCAAGTCAAGTACTTGCACAAGCAAGTGCAAAAACAAGTGTCGTGGCAAGTCGAAAACAAGTACTTGACTTGCACGGGCAAGGCGAAGCAAGTGACACACTTGACGACGATGCAAGTGCATACTTGTCTGAAGTACTTACCATACAAACGACTGATGCAAGTCAAGCAATCAGTCAAGGCAAGTCAAGGCAAGCTCCAGGCAAGTCAGAAGGAAATACAAAAACAAGTCGATGGCAAGGACTTGTTAACCAAGAAACACTTGCACAAGCAAGAGAGACTGTGCAAGAGATGGGTGATAAGGTAGGCGTCGTGGAACTGGCTCAGGCATTGTATGGTAAAAGCACGGGTATCTATTTTTATGCAGCACAAGAACTTCTTGCATTGTTGGAAGGAGAAAAATTAACTTAAGTTTTTTCTGGAATGCTCAAAAAGGCCCTGAAATAGCCCATTTTGGGCGACTTAAGCCCCGCGAGATGAAACTTAAGTTTTTCTTTCGGGGCTTTCTTTTGGCTTTGTAGTCATTAAAATCGAGGCTTAAGTTTTTTATTAGGCGACTTAAGTTTTCCATGCGCTTTTCAAAAACTTAAGTCGCTTGTGGGCAAAAACTTAAGTTTTTGCAGACCATTTCAATCGGGCATAATCGTGTGCAGCAGACAAGAATCTCATGCTTGTACTTGACTTGGCAAAAAACAAGTAGGGCAATGACTTGCACACTTGATACGCAATGCAAGTCAAACATTCTACTGGAACACTTGACTTGTTTTTCATCGAGCAATTCAGGCAAGTCAACTACTCATAAAGGCAAGTACAAAAACAAGTGAGGTGGCAAGTCCGGGCAAATCAAGTAGACAAGTCAAGCCTTGTTTCTTGACTTGCCAAAACAAGTACTTGACTTGTCTACTTGTCTAACGAGACAAGGCGCGTAACCTGCACAAGCGATATACTTTGTACTCCATGTCGCGCTTGCCTCGATTGCAACTTGCACAGCACGCTACCACATTGGCCTCAGTATATCCGTGTCGATTATTCACACGATCAATACCTTGATATACAACGGTGTTGATTTTGTATTGCGGCTGGCAGTACACGCCAGATGGAGCACAGCCGCAGTAGTGGCACAGCTGCTGAATGAGTGTATCGAACACATCCATATCAAGCTCGAATGACAGATCACGGCGCTTTGCGTCATACTTGTAACGGCGGAAAAGATGTTTGACGACTGGCAGCATGGTAATTGTCCTTGCTCGATATGTATGTTCCCTGACACAATCTTACCATATCGGTAAGATACTTGTCTAGTGACAAAATACTCACATGATCAACCAAAACTCTTTACACTTGGCATTTCCTGAAGAAGTTTGACATTTCTTACCGCTATGGTATACTGTGGGTGAGCCGAACGCAAGACTAGTCCCGAGGGTGCAGCGAGGTCATACGTTGATTAGTAGGCCCATGGGAGCGCAGTAGGTTTCGATAGGGCGCGATGAGCACGAAAGCGCACAGCTCCGCTCTAGACGCGAGTGCAACTCTCGCCGCTTCCACCAGTTAGGGCATACTAGGCATGTCTAGGTTAACCGCTTTGAATGGCACCGTGCCTCTCTGTCATTCAACCTGTATGGAGTAAGCAGGAACAAAGGGATGTAAACGCCTTGCTGTAGGTTCCTTGTGGGCCATGAGTAGAACGGATAAGACCGCCGTTGGAATGACGGCGCGGGATCGGTAATCCGCACTCGTAATCTCTGCCGATCTGCTGACAAGTGGAGAACTTGTCACTGTACAGGTAATGATCGGTGCAGCGCGGTAAAAAAACAGCTATGTGTGCATGTGGGTGAGGCTGTCGGTGTTGGGCCGTAGGGAGTACTATATAACGATAGCGTTGTATAACCTGATCGTATCCGTCGCTAATCCAACTAGGCGAGGCGCATGCACACACCGCGCATTCACGGCGACACCTGCCAAGCATTCTAGATACTGCAAGTGGTGCGACACGTAGCGGAGAGACGCTACTCTTGCGGGCTTAAAGCGTAGTAGGTAAACTGCGTGCCGACTGATCAGCGGCCCTGTGTAAGACACGGGTAGAGGGTTCGAGTCCTTCAAAGCCCAACAATATTGTTATTATAAAAATCAAAGGAGTGACTGTATACGTATGGCTGATGTGGTGGCTGCATTTGGGGATTTTGGTGTTTTTAGCCATGCCGCGCCAAATATGGCCGGTACTGTTCGTGAGCGTGATCTGGAATTTGTCGATGCAACGGTGTCGTTATCGAATGTCTCCCCGTCAAGTTCGATTGATCTTACTAATCCTGAGCTACTGACTTTCAAGGTTGCCAAAGATGAAGTGTTTGGTACGCTTTCTGCACAGTTGACGGTGCTGCTCACGGGAGAGGAACAAAGAGAATTGAAGGCGATTGCAGAACGCATTGAGCGGCGTGTGAAGGCGCTTATCAGGTAACATGTTTCCTCTTTGTTGGGATGGTTGACGATAACGCTAGCCATCCCAACTATTGAAATAATCCTAGAATATCTCCAAGGAGTTGATGATCTCTGAATCGCACTGGGATTGCTGGTGCTGTCGCCGCCGTTATTGTTACTGTTGTTATTGTTCTCCCGCATGGTTCCTCGACTGATGCGCCTCCGCCTGTATTTGTGACAGCTCACGTCATAACGGCTACAGCAGAATTGACCACTACACATCACGAAGATCCTACAAACACGCCAGAAGCGCCTACAGCCACCGAAACAGCTACGCTAGAGCCAACACACACCACTGAACCTACAATCCCTCCTGGGCCGTCTGAGAAACCTACGGAAGTCGTTACAAGCACTGCTACGACCACGACAACAAATACCGTAGATTCGACAGCAACATCTACGGCTGCCGCAACTTTTACACCCACGTCAGAAGCCTCTATAACGCCCACAGAAACACCTACAGCGAGCGCCACGGCCACTACGACGCCCACGCCTACGGCGGTTCCTACAGCCACTCCTGTGGTGTTCCTGGAAACGTTTGACGGATTGCCATCACAACCATTAGCCTTCTCAAGCAGCCAATGGGATATTATGGCGCACAGCCGTGATCCGTTGTATCGACAAGTTCCTGAGCCAATGGATGCGCAACATGACGGTGCAACATGCGATGTCCATGGCGCGCACACGATCACAACCTACACACAAACCGCGTTCATCTGCCGTAATCATCTCATGACGGCTATTAAGGGAACTGACTACGCGATTGTGTACCTTGCGCCTAATGCCATGCTCGATTGGTCGCAAAACACAGCTACACTGCGTTTTGACGTTTCAACCATGCGAACGACAAGCCGCGATTGGTGGGATATTTGGATCACGCCATGGGGCGATGTGTTGTCGTATCCCTCTGATGGATCGTTTCCCGATGGGAATGGCGAGCCGCGCAACGCCATCCACATTCGCATGAATCAGTTCAACGGCAAGACCACGTTTAACGTCAATCAAGTCGTGAATTATGTCTCATCGCCGGTGCCTGGTTCCATTGTCGGTGGCCGCGTCTACGAGAATGTATTAACACCGGATTATGTGCGGCGCGACACGTTTGAGCTACGCCTATCGAGCACACACATCTCGTTTTGCATGCCCGACTATACTCACTGTTGGGCTGATAATCTACCGTTGGCTACGTCGCTCGACTGGAATAGCGGCGTGGTACAGATCGGTCATCACTCCTACAATCCGCTGAAGGGCTGCATCGCGGGGCGTACACCATGTCAGCCAAATACCTGGCATTGGGATAATGTCCGCATGGAGCCAGCATTGCCATTCCAAATCATTCGCAGCGCGCCGCGTGCCGCATCGCTCACAATTACGAACGACACATTGACACTTGAGCGGCCTGCACCAGCAGGCGCTATCGTTCGATTTTTGGCTATCGGGAATGCTATCGAGGTGTCATTCGACGGTGGCAATACATGGCAACCAGCCGTCAAGCGTGAGCAGGAAAACAATCAGCCGGAACGGTTCAGCTCGTATTGGATGCCGATACCGGAAGGCACCACAGCAATCAAGGTTCGCGGCCAACGTTGGACAAGCAGCAGCGCAGGTGATTGGTGGGTTCACTCGCTCAGTGTGTGGGCGCGCTAGTACAACAACGTTACAACAACACCGACGTACACACACAATCACCCACGGAATGTGGATAGTCGATATTGCTCATTGTGTCGCCATAAACGACACACGCGGATACACACAAACAAGCAATGATCTGCCTTCCAAGCAGAATGTCGTGGGTTCGAGTCCCATCGCCCGCTCCGCATTAGAAAGCCCTCGATCGATTGTCGAACGAGGGCTTTTTTTCTTGCGTTACAACAATGTTACAACAACCAAGACCTTACTTGCAGGCTAACACATGCCACCCGTTAGGGCTGCAATGCCAGTCCACAATCTCATTTTGCTCGTTTCGGAGCCGAAATCCATGCTCAGGATCTAACGCAATTGCATTGCCAGCAAGTGCATGCCATTCAACCCGTACATCACCATGGTCTTCATGCCAAATTGCAACTACATAGAAGTTCAGAAACGACCACGCGATGAGTTCACCTCCGAGCGTGTCCTCTCTTGGCATTCCGTGATTACCCGGCAATATCCATTCCCCGCGCTCAAAATGTTGTAGTCTCATAGTGCTTTCTCACAAGTATATGCAAGTTGCTCACGCATTGACTCTTCAACATAAGCCATGGCAAAGCTCAAATCTACATTTTCCCCGTATGTGTCCATGTCGTTGATCGTGTCCTGATCAAACTGAGGGATACTCAGCAGGATACCAGGACTATAATACTGATTTCCAATCATACCATCCCATAGCACCCTGAACGTTCCATCCTCACACAATTCAACCGTGTAACCACTACCGTTAAACCCTGCCGTTGTTGAGGATTTTACCGCTTCCTCAAATGTCTTCCCACCATCATCGGCAATAAAGTGCTCAAACGCCTGTTGGACAGTCATAGTATTCTCCCATGTACAATTGCTTCGACCTGAACACAGTATAAATCAAACAGCTTGGTTGTTGAATGATAAATACCTGATAAAGAGGTGATAATTCACTTCATTCGCCCGTTTGGTGGCTTAATTTTGCCATCCAAATACGCTTGCCAGTTATCAATGCATTGCTGCCAATACACAGCACGACGGGCATAGCGCGGTTTATCTCCGAGTTTCAAAAGATTTCGATGCATGCCCGACAGAGCTAGCGCACGTTGATAGCGCTGCCTGTCAGGTTTGGGCGACGGCACAGCTACCCGCCATGGCTCGTGCTCGTGCTTGCCTTGTGGTCTGCCAGCGCCAGATCGTATGCCGCCACGGTCTACTGCCGCGCTCGTGTGTACTGCAACGAGATGACGGCGTGCTGTGGTTGGATGGCAATTGATACGCGCTGCCAATTCACTGGCAAGATGACGTATTACTTCAACAGGCAATGCATCACCTTGCTGAATATTGTGCTCGACAAGCAGCAAGCGCGCAGCGACTCGGATAGAGTCGCTGCGCGCCTTTGTGTTTATACTTTCACTCATTGATTGCATTACCACCCGTGCCCTGTTGGGCCGTCTAGATCTTCCTCTTCCTGTATTGCCTTGGCATGTGCTGCAAGGCGTGCATTGGTCGCCGCTTTCGCCGCTTCCTTGTCGGCTTGCACCTCTTGCTCCATGGCGATGACGCGACGACGATGAATTATTAGCTCGATTGCACGCTCACCTTGTTCATAAGCCGAAATATCAAAATGCGAATCGCCGTAATCAAATTGCGTTTTGGGTTGAACGCCATACGTCGCGCACAACTCCTCGTAGCGCTTGCGGTTTGGTGTTTCGCGCTTGATTACCTCCATGATCTCGACAATACGCCAATACGCTTTTTGCGCCCCTGCTTCGGTGCTGAATACCTCGTTGGATTCTGGCTGTACGTGTGGTGCCGTGTACGTGTATCCGCTTTCACATAGTCTAATATCACCAAACATGATCGTGTTTACTCCTTGATATTGGTTCCCATTGTTCCACCACAGCAGTTGCTGTAGCCACCAGCACCGTTGCCTCCGTCGCATCCGCATACAGAACAATCGGTGCCATTATCATAGGCACACGTTGAGCAAAAGAATTTACCAATTGCGTATCCGTCTCCACGAATGTCCTCACCGCAGGATGCACAGAATGCATCCATATAATTTTCGTAACCTTTAACTGCGATACGTTGGGCTGCCGACAATTGGGAAAGCTCTTGAAAACGATTGGCGTCCATGTCTTTTACTCCTTGATGAGTTCAATTGCTTCGACCTGAACACAGTATAAATCAAACAACTTGATTGTTGAATGATAAATACCTGATATTTAGGTGATAATTACTCAGATGTGTCCTGCAACTTCCTAGCCACATCCTCCAATGCGGCGCGCTCATCAGCGCTGTACGAATGGATGTACACGCGCTCCGTGATGCTGGTAGTGCTATGGCCGAGTACATCACGCGCCACTGTCGAGGCATACCCGCTTTGGGCGATAAGCGATGCTACCGCATGGCGAAGATCATGTAATCGGATCGATTGCGGCAGCCCGATTCGCTTCAAGTCGGCCTTGAACGACCGCCAGAGATTATGCGGGTTGTACGGTGTGCCAACTTCAGATGGAAATACAAGTTGATGATCTTTCCATCCTGGTGCATCGCGCTCCTCATTTTGCACAGCCCTATGCACCTCAAGTGTTTGTACAAGCCACGGCGCAAGCGGAAGCGTTCTAACACCGCTCTCGGTTTTTGCATCAGCAATATGCAGCGTGCCAGCTTGCATATCAACATCGGCCCACTTCAGCGCGATTAATTCGCCACGTCGAAGGCCGAGTGATGCGCCAATGACATAGAGTGCATAGCGCCGTGTACCGCGTGCGCCATCGAGTAGTTGTCGGATATGCTCAATGGATACCGGCTGCACTTTGTACTTTCTTGGTTTTGGCACATCAACATGTTCAGCCACGTTCCGTTGCACCATTTCGAGACGTACACCGTCGTTGAGTGCTCGACTCAAAACACCATGCGCGTATTCGATGGTACGAGTACTCAAGAGTGCGTCACGTTTCTTAGAACGCTTGTCACGCAGTTCTGAGAGCCAATGCTGTATATCTTGTGGCCGGAGCTTTACAAGTTTGATATGGCCGATATGCGGCTCGATATGCAGTCGAGACATATCACGGTAGCTTTCGTAGGTTCGCGCCTTGCCTGGTTTGACCGTATGCTCTAGCCAATACGCCATGTACTGCGTGACTGTCATTTTATTGTCGATTGGCTCAGAGCCACGATTAAGTTCAGCCAAGATATTCGCTTGCCAGGTTGCAACTTCCTTGCGTGTCTTGCCGTATTTCCACTTGCGTTTCCCATTGCCAAGTGATACAGCTGCGTACCATGTCCCGTCTTTGCGCTGCCCAATAGTGCCTTCATTTTGACCGCGTTTCTTAGGCATAAAAAATCCTCCAAGAACGTTCTTGGAGGATTATAGCATTTTTTTGTGTATCTGTTTGAATGTACCTTAAAATCCAGTTACCCTGACACCAGTAAGATCGAACGCATGATTAAACCGTTCCCGATCCTGGCCTTTGAATACCAAATAGATGGGCTGTCCATCTTCATCTGTTGTGTTCAAATACACGGCTACATAGGGCTTAATTTCACCCCCAGCCCGTGCTTCATCAGGATTTAACCACATCGGCCATTCCTCTAGCTCTTCAATGTGCGTTACGTGTTCTAGATTGATACGTATATTTCCAACACGAATCCAATTCATTACAAATACTCCTTAATAAATGCGATAGCAGGGCCGTAGTCCCGAGCACTGTCATTGATTTCTGTCAATACGCCTCCATCATAACTTATTGGGCTGGAAGACAATTCGGCCCATTCAGCAACAGGAAGTGGTAAAACACTTCCTTCCGGATCGTCATCAATATCTACACCAAAAGCATATATTTCAACGCCGTAATCATCACTGTACATGCGTTCCCATCGCAAATTTCCCGTTTCTTGCTGATACAAATCACAGAGTACACCTAAACAACAGTAAGTGTCATTACTCCAATGCAGTGCGTTAATACCATGTTTGTATTTGCCACTTTCCAGCGCGTCTAGCCACAACTGCTTAATGCGTGCATTCATTTTCCATACTCCTAAGCCATTGCTCTAATGCCTCGTGTCGAATAAAACGCCGTCGCCCACACTTGCCATAGCGCAACAGGCCACGGTTCATAGCCTCGTAGAGTGTAGTGCGACAGAAGCCAGTTAGGATACTGGCTTCTGTGATCGTGTACGATAGTTTCATGCGGCTTCACTGAGGATTTTTAACAGTGTATCGCGCTGCCATATTCGAGCATCAGCAGCAGCAGCAGCATCAGCATCAGCACGCCACTCACTGTTAGACGGCTGATCGCCATCAATATACCGCTGATACAGATTAGCCACATGCTGTACCGCTTCTTTGTCGCGTGCATACCGGATAACGCCGTGTTGCGAATCAGTCAGCATGGCCACGACAAAGCGCTGCCACACATATCGAAGATCAACTCCAACCGGCATGGCTTCCCAAAATTGTACCGGCCAGTTTTTGGCCTCATGATTAGGCAGGCGCTCAAAAATACCATCTTGTAATCGCGCAATAACACGCGGAATACCAATATATTCATATGCGGCATGATCGCTGTAATCGAACGATATACCAAGTACGTCGTTCATGTCGTACAGACTACACCCCACTGCGCAACCACGAAAACGATTGTAATCAAAGTTTCCATAGGAACCTTGAACGTAATCATCCTGTGCTCGATGCTGCTTTGCCCGTGCAACCAGTTGTGCCTTGAGATTATAATCATCATTAAACGTTGTCGTGGACAGTTCCCATGTGTACATTGATTACTTTCCCTTGCTAAATACGTATACCGTTTCCGATGTTTACTTGCTTTCCTTTTCTGGCTCTGGCTCTGGCTCTGGCTGAATGTAAGGATACAGCCGATCAAAGCAATAGTTACAAAATGCACCCACCTCTGGATGCAGCTCGCCACAATTAATACAGTTACTCCACATAGTAGATGCCTTCCCAGGTACGTTGTTACCTGACAACACATTACCACATCGGTAAGATATTGTCAATACCCCCATTTTAAGCAAAAAAAACACGCCCATGGTGATTGTGCCATGGGCGTGTCCGGTGATTAAAGTTACTTTTGTTTAATCATTGCGCGAATGGTGTTTGCAAGAGCGCCCTGTGTGTCAGCAGTTAAATCCCAAAAGATTCGACGGTTACTCCATGTCCAAACATAATCTTTTACGGCCTGCTCCGTCATGACCGGCCTACGTTTCAGTACATCGATTTCGTTGCGCAATGCCTTGACTTCTCGCTCCATTTGCGCTCTCAACTCGCTTATCTGTTGCCGTGCTGTGGCATCTACGGTGCTGGCTGGCTGACTCGGTGCAGGCGGAAGTGGTGCAACTTGTTGCCCGTTTGACGGATAGCCAGGTGTTACATAGCCAGGTACTTTGTAACGCACAAGTGCCTTTGCATCAGCAGACGGCCACGACACATACAAGCCATCTGGCTCCACCGCGCAACCAGCGCGCCCCTCAAAAAACGAAGGAAGGTCGATATACTCAGCCCTATTAGGAGTAAAACACCGTACAATATGCGTACCGAATTTGTGTCCAGTTCGTTCACCGCAATACACAATAAATACCGTGTTATCATCTGAACGAAACGACATGAGATCAGCACCACCGTAAATTTCACTACCACCAGGAAGATTGTAGACCGTCAATCACACATCACACTCCTTAATATTAATACCTGATTGTTCCAACATTTCAGTAGCTAACGGATGGATACGATAGCCCTCTCGATACACAATGCGCTGTATGCCTGCATTGATCAGCGCCTTGGTACAGCTCAGGCATGGAAAATGAGTCACATACAACACGGCTCCATCTGTTGCCCGACCGACATACGCGGCTTGAATAATGGCGTTGATTTCTGCATGTACCGACCGCACACAATGCCCATGTTCCAAGATGTGCCCAACATGATCGCAATCGGCAAGACCACGCGGCGCACCATTATAGCCCGTCGAAAGGATAATATGTTGACACACAAGTACCGCGCCGACATGCGCCCGATCACACGTTGCGCGCTGACTTACTGCCTGAGCAATCGTCATAAAATACGAGTCCCAATTTTGCCGCATTAGCGCACCGCAAATACCTGCACATCTGTATGTGCAATATGATATTCTGGATAGTTCTTATCCTGTGCAGCGCCGTAGTTAACATGGAAAAACGTAGCGCCAATGACATTACCGCGTGCATATTGGCGTGTCCACTCGATATACTCTCGTATCTTTTGCGCCGTAGGGATCTTTGGATTGTTAATCCCATACTCACTCAGCACCCATGGCTTATCAGCAAAGTACTTCAGGTGCAGTGCCAGCGCGTCATCGGCCTGTCGTGTTCGTGGCCCTGGATAGTTTACAACAAGGCTGTCATACTCGTACACATGTACGCCAACCGCATCACAACGCCGTATTGCGGCTGCCGCAATTTCGAGCCACAACGCCTCTCGATACGTAGTACGAACGCCGTGTGAAGTCATGAGCATAGCCGGTGAGATGATGCGGGCATACGGCATCTGCTTACGTATTTCGGTGATTGTCCTGTCAAGATGCCATGCCCATCCATGAATTTCACTCTCACTCAAGGAGCGTACATTTGGCTCATTCCCTAGTTCAATCCAAATATGCGGCTTAATCGCGTACCACGGTGCTATTTCCTGTACTACTTCCTCCGTATGTAGGAACACCGACCGACCGGATGCGGGATCGCCCACAGCTGTACGCACAATTGTATGGTCTGTTGCTGCACATACACGCGCTCGTGTTGTCGAGTTCCAACCCTCAACGAGTCCCCATGCCGTTACTACCTTAATACAATCAAGTTTACCGATCTGTGTCATGGCATACAGATCGTCTAGTCTTGCATGTGTTAAAACAGGCCCATGAAACACTTACAAAACACCCCTCTCTACCATGATGCGGATAATATCCAGCCAATACTCAACGCGCACTCGTGTACGCTCGTGAAGCATATAGTGCGTTGCTTTGCTGTAGTACCAATCAGACGGATCGAATCCTTGCCCTTGTGCCATGCTTGCACCCGCCCAATCTGCTACCATCTCCTTGATATATTTCTCTGGCATGTCTAGCGCTTTTGTTTCGCCGCGATCAAACGGCAAAAGCCAGTATTGCCAGTGATGTGGTTGACGTTTGACATGTGCATTCCAAGCATGTTGAAATGTGTCGGTCTCGACATAGTGCCTTGAACCATCTGGCTGATAAAATGTTTGTGCATATGGAATGAGTTCAGATGGCAGAAACTTACTCCAATCATGCGTAAGTGCTTGCCACCAATGCACGCCAATTGCCATGCAAGCCCGCCATACATAGTATTTATGCGTAATGACGTAGCGCAAATAGGCAGTATATCGCTTCATGTAGTATCCTCGGCCAATGCTTCATTCACAATATCGACTACGTGTTCAATGGGGGTCGATGTGATAAACCAACTGACAGCACCATTTGGTTCGTCATAATACACTTTCGTATTCCCGTTTTCCACTACTTCACAATACCGAATGACATCAGACCGAATTGCATGCGTGCGATCTCGATCATTAGTTCCAGGGAAATGAAGTAATTTCATTAGTGCCTCCTAATTACATAAAACAATATCCCGAATCACACACATCGTCATCTAATTCCGTCATTATTGCTTGACCACCCACAACCCGATCAAGTGGTCTTGATGTTCGCGTAAGATACACGTTCTTCCCATGTAGTCGCTGTGCTTTTGCTTGAACCGCCTTTTCAAACACAACAGCTTTCTGAAATGTATCTGGATCTTCCGAGGCAAGGCGTTGCCACTCACTCAAGCGCGTAAATGGACAAAAGTAGCAAGCACTTTTAGGTGGCACGGGCAATCCAGCTTGAACAATAATATTAATACAATCCTGTCGTGTTAGACGCAGATCGAGTAACGGATACACATTTACCGTATATTGGTTCTGTGTGTTCGAGTTGGCCCGCATGAACTCATCCATACTGATTCCTAAGCCGATAGAGGCGGGCTTTTTCTTTGTTGCACCGCGCTCCCGTGCCACATATGAAACAACTCGTATTTTCCACTTTGCGGTGCAGCTGCGCTGCCAAGGCCCGCCCGTGCCAGGGAAAACGGGGATCGGTATCGATTGTGTATCGCCCAATGTTTCCTCGGCAACAGTTGGGGCGACTTGTCCATTGTGTGTCACTTTCACACGTTCAATAAACTCAATACCGTGTTTGTGTGCATACGGCATGGCAATATCACGTACATATGCTAGCGTTTTTGGTGCTTCGCTGTCGTCACCCGTATTAGCAAATACATGCAGTGGGAAATCGATAACTCGTTGCGCGCTCAGGACAAGTGCCGCGATACTTTGTACACCCCCCCCACTACTAAACAATCGTATCATTTTTCATTCCTTTGTATCAAATTCGGCAGCCGCCATTACGGTAATACATACACACATACATGTACACTCGATAAATACTGATCAATCATTGGTTCAATCTTGCGCCAGTCACCACCGGCAAGACCTGTACCAATCTTCGGCATATGCACATCAAGGCCGCGTTCCGTTGCTTCTCGTTCGAGAAACATAAGACATGTACGCAATGCCTCATACCTCAATGGTACTTTATTTTGAGGCGAACGCAAACCGGATTGTGCAATCATATTGCAGACCCATATCTCGTTATGAATATGTACCATTTGTATATCACCAAGATATAGTCCATGTTGTTTTCGCGCTTGATGATAGTCCAATTCAGGTTTTTTCCACTGTCTTGAGAGAGCAGTAACAAAACCTTTTCCCCACGCCCCTTGATCGTTGCATACATGCGCCACAATTGCGCGTTCACTACCAATATGTTGAAAAAGGTCGCCTGTAATATATGTGATCATGATTGTATGGAAGTGTAAGATAGTCTTACACTTCCACTACTTTTATACTCCTAGCACGCGGTATACTCACAGGCTGTACACTTTGTACAGCCCTCCGATTTCATGAGACTAAATTGCTTGCGCGGGCATGGGCATAGCATCCCCGTAGCCTTGTGTGGCGTTTTAGCTACTGGTGTCTCTGCCTCGACTGCCCGATATGTGGTGCTGTACTCCGCTAGCACCTTGCCTATTGCATCCGGCACACTAGCTACCCGATTCAGCCCAAAACCAATGCTAGTACTTCCGCCGATTCCACGCAATTGCTCGCTAATCAAGTCAACACCAATGCCACAACGCAGCGCAAGCGACACGAGACGGCCTAGCGCCTCGGTGAAAGCACTCAAGTCACTTCCTGCTCTTCCGATAACTGCAAACGTCTCGACGGGCGCTCCATCCATCTCTGTCACAAACAGATGGAGATCACCTAATGGTGTTCTTACGCGATGCGCGGTCGCTGGTAGCTCATCAGGCACATCAATCGGCCATGACCGTAGCTCCTGTACCTCGACAATTTCCGGCCATTCTGCTGATTCAGTACTGCTTGTTGTGTTGCCTGTTGATAACACCTGCCCTGAGCGTGAGCCGTCTCGATAGACCGTAATACCCTTACATCCGAGCCGATATGCTAGCTCGTATGCCTGTACAACATCCTCAATGGTAGCTGATTGCGGCGCGTTAATTGTTTTACTGATGGCACTATCAACATGGCGCTGAAATGCGGCCTGCATGCGTACATGCCACGACGGATCAATCTCGTTTGCTGTTCGGAATAGGCGTTGCACGGCTGCCGGAATTTCAGGATGTTGAATACTTCCCGTGGCTGCAATGCGCTCCATTAACTCATCAGTGTACCATCCCTCCCGTTGAGCGCGTGCCACAAAATCAGCATGCACATCAGGAAGCTGCATACCGGCCTGGTTACGCATAAACGCCACGGCAAATAATGGTTCGACACCACCTGAGCAGCCAGCAATGATACTGATACTGCCAGTCGGTGCAACAGTCGTCACATTACAATGCCGCATCTCGATATGTGGGTGAATGCGCCGCCCTTGACTATCTCTTGCACATGTCTCATCCGGCCCCCAGGTGCTTTCGATCCATTCAGGAAACACGTTGCGTTCATCGGCAAGATCGCTACTGGCGGCATGTGCTATAGTCTGAATACGACTCATCACATAATCAGCAAGTTCAAGCGCATCCTCACTATCATACGGAATATTGAGTTTAATCAAGGCGTCGGCCCAACCCATCACACCAAGGCCAATGCGCCGAATGCTCTGTGCCAAACTTGTAATAGCTGGCAGTGGATAGGTATTTGCGTCAATGACATTATCGAGGAAGCGAACGGCAATACGTACTGTATCCTCCAATCCTGTCACGTCTATCGAGCGCGTATCCTCGTCAACAAATGCACTGATATTGATACTGCCAAGATTACATACATCATTTGCAAGAAGCGCTTGCTCACCGCAATTATGTACCAAAAACCCTGTCACCAAGGAGCCATTATGGGCTTTCTTGTCACATATAAAGAAATTATGCGCCTCCTCCACAGTGCCATCATAAACATCGGCGCAACCATCAGGAATGACCGACATAACAACATGGTTGCTATTGCATTGCTCAATAAAAGATCTTTCACTGCCAAATAAACGCGCTAAAACCTTACGACCGGGCAGGTTTTCTTTACGTGCGTGCGCAAGCCATTCGGTTAATGTAATAGGCCGACCAAGAACATTTGATAGTTTCACGCCCTGATGTAGTACATCATCGGCCTGAACATCCTTGTATTGGCTATTCATTGCACCTAACGCATGAAACTGCTTGTGTTCCTTGCTTCCCATAACCGTCAAATTATCCAGTCTGTTGTCTGTAAAGTCACCATTGACGTGATGAACAACCTGATCAATTGATAGAGTTTCCCCTGTAACGTACTCCATGAGTAAACGATAATGGGGACGGAACACGCTCAAGCCATTGCGCACCATCATATCTCCACGACGTGCGCCTTGCTTAATGAAATGAGGGTAGAGTCGATCACCAACGCAAAGATCACTCGCCTTCTTCCATGTACCATCACGCAACATAAACAAATGATCGGGCGTACATTGTACAAAATCTAAATCACGACCAACAGTAGTGCCTCCGCGTTTGTCATACGTTACACGTACAAGTGGCTTGTTTTTGCCTGTTTTGTGAATATTGTACATGCGTCGAACAACAGTTTTGTCGTTCAACAGACAGTACACCAAAGGTTCTGTGCCAACAAGATCAACAAATGGCTTTGGCCCTTCCACAGTTGAAACAAGTGTGTCGCCCGTAAAGCAAGGATTACACGCCTCGTAACGTCCGAGATGCGGCACGGGATTGTAGTAGTTTACTCTATCAATAAAGAATAATCCTGGTTCACCCGTTTCCCATGCACATTGTGCAATAAGACTAAATACAAGACGCGCTTGAATGATAGCAGGATAGCCCGCTTGAACCAAGACATCACCTGTAAGTGGATGAGTCATTGTCTCGTTTGGTACATGCACATCGCCTGTACGCGGATTCATTAGCATGTACGGCGCATCATCATATACGGCCTGCATAAAATCATCAGTGATAGCCACTGAAATGTTGAAATTCGTCAGCTTTGTTGTGTCGCGCTTGCATGTGATAAACCTCAGAATATCAGGATGTGTACAATGCAGGATCGCCATGTTCGCCCCACGCATATGTGTTACACTGCATAAGCAGGACTAGATCATTTCTGTCTAGTTCTTGCGTTTTCACGCAAGATCGGATCATATCATCAGGTTACACTAGTAAATTTTGCCCTTTTGCGCTCTAAGTGTATACTTGAACACCTATACATCATTGAACCAATTGCGTCGATAGTCTTGGGATTGGAAAATTCTATTAGGCTGGTACCCTTTTTGGGTTGGATACCACCCCGTAACACCAGAATGCCCTGCTCTGTCAGGAATTGGGCTAAACCACTTACAAATGGTTGACCACATGTAAAGGATAGTTTACATTTCTGATATGGCCCATATGTTTTATCTCTAACAGTATGAAAGCGCTTGTATATCGACAAACACCCATCGGCATCAAAAACACCCCGAATATAAGCCCAAGAAAGTATATGATCTGAAAATGCAATAAATGGTTCATTGCCGGATTTACGACCGCATGGCATGCCAGCACTGATTAAGTCGTTGCAAATTTGCGTATTATTTACGCTTAATCTCCACTTTGCTTGCTCTGTGGGATGGCCTAATGAAGACACAACAAGTCGCACCGCATCTGAATCCCCCAAGCATGTGGCAATGCGCTGAAGATGAGGCGCATCAACATCGGCCACTTGCAAAGACAGCCGTTTGGAAGTTTTTCGATCTGTTATATGCCCATCGGCTGTAAGAAAACCCAAAAGATAGGCTTGTTCGTCATTGGTAATGTCGTGGAAATAGTGCGTATTAAATGTTCTGACAACCGATTTTAATCTACCCGCAATGCTTGGTTGTCGTCTAGGTAGGCCATACAGTTCCATGTATGATACCACTGTATTGCGTCCTACGCCATAAAAACGGGCTATATCCACCGTAGACCACTGTTCAATGATATATAGTTGTTCAAGTACATCTCGCGTAAGCACATGAGCCAATTTTCGTGCAATCCCGTCGCGTGCCAACTGACCTTGAATATTGTCAGCCCCTACTTTCAACTGTTTCATATCCCCCCTTTACGGTTTGTATTTTGTATTATACCGTATCGGTAAGAAATGATCAAGTTGATTTTGGTGATCTCTGAACGTTTTACCGTGTCACCACGGCAACTTCGCTGCTGATTGTCCAATCCCCATATTTTTCAAACAATCACGCTTGCCATTACTAGCTACGTTGTTGCAATGAGGCTCTAAGGATGTTCCAGCAATTCACGCGATTTATCGTGCGCCAGTAGGTTAACGCACTCCGCCTTGTTTCACCGCTTCTGTTGCGGCATTAAACACTTCCAGGAAGCTTATCGGCCCTGATGCAACTCCACCTGTTGAGCCAACAGGATCACCGGCAGGACGCAACTTGCTGAAACTGTAGCCAACACCCCCGCCCGATTTGTGAATAAGTGCAGCGTTTTTCATGGTCTCGAAAATACCAGACATATCATCAGGAATATCCAACACATAGCAGGCGCTCATCTGAACCCCTGGCTTGCCTGCATTTGTCAGTGTTGGGCTGTTGGGCAGAAACTTGCGCGTTGCCATGATCTCGTAAAATGTGTTACGCCAGCGTAGTTTGTCTTGCTCACTTGCGCCATATACATCACGTTCAACATCACTTATTGCTGTAGCTACCCGTGCTAGCATATCCTCTGGCGTTTCCTGCGTGCCATCTTCATGCTTCCACAGATAGCGCTTTGCCAAAATCTGCTCTGCGACATCCGTTAGTTCGATTCGTTGCACACGTTCCCCCACTGTTCTTGTTTCATGCGCGCCCGATGGCGCTGGTACCACTTGCGGCGTTCTTCTCGATGTGACTCGTAATAGCGTTTGTTTTTACATTGCGTGTATGCCGATGTACCTGCTAGTGCGCCACATCCGCATACGCACAGACGGCGTTTATTCTTGATAGGTCTTCCCGTCGAATAGCTTAGATAAGATCCCACACTTCCAGAAGAGTCGCATGTTTCCATGGTAAATCCTTCTGCTTTTCTAGCTTCACCAACCATTCTAATTGCTCCGTATTATCATTCCAACACAACTTTGCTCGTTGACACGCATCTTTTGCTACTTTGTCAAATGCATCAGCATCATGCTTGCGCGTTCCTTTCCCGTACAATACCGTCATCGAGATGCGGCGCTTTTGCGGTGCTGCTAGTGGTTTATATGCTATTTCAGTGCCGTAGACCTTAATCAGTACCTCCATATTTCGCTTACCTTCCTCACAGATGTATCGTGCGCCCTGACTGCCAACCCACTCATTTGCTGCCAATGGCCGAAAATCAGGAATAAAGATACGCTGATAGGAATTTGGTACACACTGCAAGGACGTTGCATATTCTACGATAGTAGTAACATGTTGCGGCTGAAACAGCGCGTCAAGTACCGCATTTGGTGTCAATGCCGGTATCGACTGTAGAATACGCTCTAATTGTGTGCGATGTGTATGCATTACTCATTTTCACGACGAAGGCAAACAAGGATAAGCGCATACGCAGCAAGATCCATGAGCGTATCGTCAATACTTTCCCCAACTTGCTCATTACGCGGATTCTTCCAGAGATTTGTTAGTCGCGCCCATTTATCAGACATGCGCGTAAGTACACCTGCTTGAGCAGAAACACCAAAGACCTCGCAGTTGCGGAAATTTGCCCACGAATCGGGATTATCACCGCTGTAACCTGCATTTTTGCGCTGATGCAGATCGGCCATATCCTCTAGGAGCTTCAAATACTCAGTTGAGACCATAACCATCCTCTTGATCGATACCGTATTTACGCACAATACTAAAAACGACCGGCGCAATGTAGTCGAGTTGAAACGTAAGAATACCAATTGCTAATGGTGGACATATAGTACGAAACATATGCGCTAGGCCATGACCGATACGAAGAACAAGCCCACAACCCTGTAATAGCATGGAATCAGAGACAATACGTACAATCTGGATGTGTTTACACATACCTACTCGCTCTCCAATCGAATACTTGCGCTTGGCTGATTACCTATCCCGTCAATGGTGCCAGCTTTGCGTAAATACTTCTTCACTCGTGTTGTGTTGATCTTGAGATCAACTAACAGTTGCCCATCAATAGCATACCCGTCTTGAATTAACTGTAACGCCAGATCAATGTACTCCCGTGTCCCCTCATCTGGCAATACAAGCTCACCGACACGATCCTCGACAAGTGTTACACCACCAAAAGCTTTAACACCACCTGCCTGCATGTCTTGTGTAAGTGTTGCACGCAAGGCGCGTTCTTCCGCCTTTAACTCATTGACTCGTGCTTTATACGGTGCTATTTCTTCCTCTACATCAGCTTTGATGTGTTTGATGTATTGCTCACTGTCCTTAATCGTTTTTACAACATCGCGCAAGCGTGCTACCTTTTGATGGAACACAAACTCACTCATCGGTTTTAACCTGGAACTTTAATGCCTTATCGCCATAGAATACATCGTTTGCAAGCGCGGGCAGCTTCCAATTTCCTTGATGCTTCACGGGACGGCATGGTGCAGGACGCCCATGCACTTGCTCGAAAAATGCCATGACTTCTTCTGCTGAATACTCTCGCTTTGTCGTTACATACGTGTGACAATAACTTTGCACCCATGCCGGTGTGTCTTCCATTATGCAACCATCTCCTGTAGCATACGTTGACGCATCATGTCAACGTATTCCATATTACTATCCCCGAGAAACATAGATCCATGCAGCCCTGGCACGCGCCATGCTGCTACACCCGTCGAACCAGAACCCGCAAACGGATCAACAATAAGCACACTCGTTTCTTTTGGTGTATACGCATCAATCAAAATTTGCAATAAGCTAATCGGCTTTCTACTTGGATGTTTCCATGTGGCACCGACCCATGTTTCAGCCGGTAGCACGAAATAGTCACGAAGGTTCTTCAACGGCTCGCCTGTTACACCGATAAGTGGGTACCGTTCAGCGACTGTTTTATCGTAGTAACTCGATTGCTTCTTGCTACCACGAATAACTAGCACGCTCTCTGTTGAAGCCGTGAATTGTGTTCCTGCCATGTTGGGATATGGATTGCTCTTGCACCAGTGCAGCGCCTGCACACACCACATGCCAAGCTCATCTACAGCCCGTCGAATATGGTGCAGATTATGGATAAATGTCCCGAATACAAGAAGGTTGCCCCTCGTGGCAAGTACGCGCTGCGCTTCACGCATCCAATCCAGCGTGAATGCATAATAATCAGGAATAACATCCCATGCAGCGCGGAAATTCTGCCAATTCTTTGCCTTCATGACCTCACTGAATGTATATTGCGCTGTTCTATCACCGTCGCCAATACCATACGGCGGATCGGTAATAATCAGATCAACACTTGTATCGACAAGACCGCGCAACAGATCGTCAGCTGTCGTACACTGAATATTACAAGCCAAACTCATGACGCACCTGCTCAGGAAGAATAAAACGTTGATCTTCTGGAATGGCTTGCACCATCAGGCCAGCAACATGACGAATCTCAAAATGGGCATGACTTTCGGTGCGTAGCGCAGCAAAGTTAGCAAACGACCGCGCATTCATATGTACCACTGCGTTTGTTCGCCACGACTCAGGAAGCAGATACTTTATTTCATCTTGCTTATACGACTGCTCTAGCAATTCATGCGCATGCGCCATAAAAGATACTGCCGTTTGATATACATACGCGGCAAGGGCATCATCGACAGTTCCATTGCGCATAGGTGTCACAAAGAACTCGTGAAGGTCTGCACCTTCCTGATGCTTCTGTAGTGCCTTGCGCAGTGTGTAGCGCGTGCTCTCAACTGAATAACTCGCGATGCGATGCCGTGTCATTTCCATCAAACACAGACGCGACATACCCCGAATGTCAAACCAGTACCCAAGAAACTCCGCCTCACTCGTATGCTTTTTGACGGCAATAACCCGTTCAGCGCGCCCCTCAACTGGTTCGTGCTGATATGGCTTGGAGACAGCACGCTCGACAACCCATGTGGGCGTGTGATGAAACAATTCGACTTCAATGTGCTGCATACAGGATATTTCCACTCATCAATTCAATAAACAGTGTCTTTACAGTCTTGCCCTGCTCTGCAATTGTCCTTTTTGCTGCTTTATCGTGCGCTTGCTGGTACCGTTCCCGTAATGGTTGCTCGATAACAAGCCACAGCTCACAAATGACAGCACAATGATCGACAATGGCACGATAGAGTTTGTTCTGAGCTGATTCCTCGCTTGTTGCCTCCAACTCACGTACACGCTTACGGCGCTCGTTATCACGCCACGATATGATCTGTAATGCCTCCTGTAACTCATCTGATAATACCGGATCTTTGGCTTTGTGTTGCCGTGACATCATCCCCACAGCCATAGTATACCACCTTTTCTTCGTATCGTCAATTGATATTATAGTATGGACTAATATCCTTCAGCTGCTCGATACGTATTAACACGATAATCATAACGATTCGGGATAATCGGCAATGTCCAGGAACCAAGACGGCCACCCATGCGATTTTTGAGTACCTGCCCGTGGATGGCCTTTTCCCATCCCTCTGGTACCGTGTCGTCATTACCGTCATGATGCCGTACTTCGGCTGTGCGCGGGTTGTACAACACCGTTTGCAGTGCTGTAATACCCCATGCATCTTGCTCAAGATGTCCTGATCCGCGCAACATTTCCTTGGTGTACTGTAACGGCCCACCTCCCTCGGATGTCGCATCCTTGCGACTACGATTTAACTGAAGATTGGCCCATATTGGCGTACCCGTGTCAGCAGCAATCTGCATACACCATTTTGATGCAGCACTCGGTAGTTCAAATTCCCCAACAATACGACGCCCGCGTTCATCATCTACCTTAGCAATATTAAGATGATCAATTACTAGAAGATCAATCTCTCCCTTGACACGCAATTGTCGAACGTAGCTATAGACCTCGTTCAGGGTTCCAGCATCTTGGCCGGTAAGAAACCGAATATTGCCTATCCAGTCAGCAATCGACTCAAGTGCTGCCTTGACTGCTGCCGTCTCTGCTGCTGCAAGTGCAAAGTCTTCTGGCAGCATGCGTGCCATCACAAGTGATTTATAGTCAATGCCGGTAATGCGGGTGATCAGCATATCAAGAAGATCTGTGGCGGTCATCTCCCATCCAAGCCACAAAATCCTACCACCAGCCTTCGCAAACTCACACGCATACCACCAGGCAGCAACCGTTTTACCCGTAAATGGCGCAGCTGGAAAGAGATTGACAACACCCGGCAAAAATGGCGTTGCCGTAAACTCAGACCCACCGCTCCATACAAAGAGCTTCGGGTACCGATCCCATGGCCCGGCCTTGCCATACTGCGAAACAATATCCGATCCCGACAAACCAGGATCTTTGGAGACCACCGCAATACCAGCAATACGACTCAGGCCATCGCTAATAAGTGACTCAATAGAGCGCTCTGGTAACTGTACTTTCGCAATGAGGCTGTTGCAATGTTTTTGATATGATCGTCGCTGCGCGGCCTCAATAATACGATCTACGGCTGCCTGAATTTCGTGGACGGGAAGATTAAAGCATTGAAAATAGGGCTGTAGATCACTTCTCGGCACACTGAGATAATCACTCATAGCGGCGGTTGACGCATATAGATACCGATTACCCTGACGAATCAGACCGGCGCGATAGATGCGCTCACTCAGGCTTTCACCGTCCTCGCTTGGTGCGAAACATCGAGCAATGGTATCGTTCAGGAACTGATCACGCTCATCATCAAACCTTGGACGCATCGCAACAGACGCAACAATCAACTCGGCTTCGGGCGCATAGAGAGGCGAAAGTATTTCGTTGCTCATAGCTGTATCTTACCATATCGGTATACAACATGCAAAAAAAAGAGCTAGAACGTGATCCCGTATCCTGGTAGTGGATCACCATGCCGTCGCGTGTTCATTTTCCGATAGTGTGCTTCACGATCCCAAATGTATGGCTTATGTTCCTCTTGCTTTTTCTCAGACTCAACTGCGCCATTCACGCGCCATCCACCAGCTTGATAGGCTTGAAGAAAATTATCAACATTGCCCGCGAAATATCCTTTGAGTGCTCCCTTTTTGACAATAGCCTTCCACAACTCAATATCGGTCACTGTCTCCGTAATAGCCCTCCGTTGCGGCCCGCTCACCTTGTAATACTCGGTTTCATCATAAAACACCTGGACAGCAGGCGATACATCCTCACGCGGCTTACGCACCTTTTTAGACTTAGACGGTTCTTGCGCCTTTGGTTCCGGCTGTGCGTCTAGCTCCATCTGCACATCAGGTGCTGGCTCAGGTTGTGGCGGATGAGATGGCGCATCCATCACCTCAAACCAAAGCGCCATGAACACATCCCAATTGATACGATAATGGTTTACGCGATGGCCGTTCTCAAGCATTCGAGCTTCGACTTCAACCCCTACCGCCTTGGCCTTCTCGATGCAGGCACGAACTTGCGACTCTGAAAGCTCCGTCGCTTCGGCCCATTGCTCATGTGAGTTGTAAACCCAACCCTCTTTATTTTTTGTAACACCAGACCAGAAGATGAGCTGCCAGAGCCAGACCGCCGTATCGTAATCTGCTCGATAGACGGGCTTATCAGCGTTTCGTTGCTCAAGTGCCTTCAAAAAGCGTACAATAGGCCGTGGCACCGTGAGCGTATTACCCTGTCCACCTAGTTGCTGAAATAATCTCACTGCCTGATTCATTTATAATCCCCTTTTTAACTTTAATGCTTTTGCCATATCCCAACCGGCATTCAGTGCGTCGTCAATCTTTAGTCCAGCCTGTACCATGGCATCAGGAAGATGGATAACCCTGGCATACCAGCCAACCGACTCCATAACACGCTGTACGAATTGCGCGCCAGCAGCATCAGGATCGGCAGCAATAAAGACATCGCCCGTAATGTATTCCGCCCATTCCGGCTTCCATTGCCCCTCACCTGTCGTTGGAGAGAGCACACACACATCGTAGTCTAAAAGTGCTTGTGCGACTCGAATCGCTTTAATCTCCCCACCAACAATAAAAAACAGCTTTGGCGAAGGACTTGTATAGATGCTGTACGGCACAGCAACAGCCCTCCCATCATCAGCGGGCTTCCAGGGCCGATACGCACGCTTGCCCTGTGTTGATCGCTTTCGAGCGCCCACATAGCCTTGTACGTCATAATCCATCGGCGGCGTAATGGGAATTGTAGCCCAAGAGCGCCCATTCACATAGCCGCCCAACTTCAGATCATCCATTGTTGAGCGATGAATGCCACGAGACGCCCACCACGTCGATAACCATTCCTCATGCCCGTGCTCGTAGGTATGCGCAATGAAATCATCCAGATCTCGTGGCTCATAGCCACACACAGAGCAAAAGGCTGGTGAGTGCTCGTATTCTTCTTGTTGCTTTTTGGCCCTACCCGCACGATTTGGCTTTGGTAGTTCGCATCGCTCTATCGCGCCATTACTCAAGCGATCAAGTACCTGCTTAAACGTCTCGCTATACTTCCACTGCGCAAAGTCAAATATATCGCCGTGTGCGCCGCAACCAAAACAATGATAGTGATCGCCATAGATAGCAAGCGCCTCCGTGCGCGTGTTCTCGTGAAACGGACAAAAGGCCATAGCCGTTTTGCCTGTCATTTTTCCGAACTGCACACCATGCGCGGCCATAAAATCGGCTAAATCATAGCGGCGCTTCACATCATCTCGAATGTCGTTTGTGCTCATGGATCATGCTCAATACATACACAGAAGAATGAGTAATCGGGGCGCGAAGTGAATGCGCCCCCACTTCTTACTATGCTACCATGTCCTGCTACTTGATCAACTGCAAGCCTCGTTATTTGGCTCTCTAAAAGGGAATATTTTCGTCTTCCACTTCCTCTACGGGCTTCGACTGATTACGCGGTGCAGGCCGATTTGCTGGTGCTTGTGGAGCAATAGCACCCTGTTCTTTAGAGTCCAGCAGTACCAACTTCGTTACACGCCACTTGATAGCGCTGCGATCCTGCCCTGTCTGCTTGTCGTTCCAAGTTTCTGTTTTCGGTTCAGCCTCAAAATAGATTTTTGAGCCTTTCTTCGTGTACTTGGACAGTACTTCTGCTAACTTATCCCACGCGACAATCGATAGCCATTCGGTGTATTTATTGTCACCATAGCCCAAATTTGCGGCGACGCTCACTGATGCCACCGCGTTCCCGTTTGCTGTATGTCGCAGCTCAGGATCGCTACCAAGATTCCCAATAGCCGATAGACTTGCGTATGACATTCGTATTTCTCCTGTTTGTGATGCGGCACATGCCGCGCTTATCTGTACGTCAACATCATATCATAACGTGATATTATTTGTCAAATAATTGCTCGATACAAAAATACTCAGCATTACAAAGCCATGCACTCAAAGCGGAATATCATTTGACAACGTGAATTTCATGGATACAATACATATGGACATTTGTTTTTCTCACGAAAGGAACGTATGGACGTATCGAGTAAACGTGCGCAATTTCGTAAGTTTTACGATTCACTTTCTGGTGCAGGGCTGCCGGAACATGAAATTCAGCGCATTATCACCACACAAATGGATATTGCCGTGGGACGCTACCATGGCTACAAAACAGAACTCGGATTATCAAACGGTGGGCATGGCTATCATCGAGAGCCACAAGAGCGTATTGCTATCCCTCAGCCTGCACCGCGCCGATTTCCCGATCCCATTCGATTGCCAGATGAAAACGCGCTGATTGTTGGCGATCTCCATTGCCCGTATCATCACTCACGACTGCTTGAAATTGCATTCCGCGTTGCACAGGCCATGGATATGGAGCGTATCGTATTCCAGGGTGACAGCCTGAATGCTGATGAGGTCTCAACACACGAAAAAGATTTTTGGGTTGAAGATTTAGAGTTTGAAATGGCAACAAGCGGCGATGTACTGAAAGCTGCTGCACATCGTTTTAAGCAAGTCGTGATCCTTCCTGGCAATCACGATCAGCGCATTGCAAAGCGCATGGATGCACATTTCCAGTTCAAGCGGCTGGTGCGTTCAATGATTGACGATGACTTGCCAGCTGAAATTTTAGTCAGTGAACACGATTGGATTAGCCTTGGAGAAACCTGGGATGTGGGGCATTTATCGCAATACAGCCGCATGGCTGGCAAGAAGGCTAGCAGTATCGGGAATACACGAAAACGCCACGTCGCAGTGGGGCATGATCACATGCAGGGCGCGGTGCTGACAAACGAAGGGTATTTAGGGGTTTCGGTAGGATGTATGCTTCATCCTGAGAAGTTTTTCTACAAAGAGCGGCGGCTAAACGATTATCCTGAATGGCAGAATGGTTTTTTGATTATCCGCGATGGAGCGCCGTATTTGTTTAGTGAGTATGGTAGTTCGGTCTTGAACGGCTACGGCAAAAAGCCTTGGGCGTGGTGGGAAAGCATGTTAGGAATTGAACTTATGGAAGTGATGGAGGATGCCAAAGACGTACACCAAGCGGCGTAGGCCGATACATCCCGATGCGCAATTACAACAATTAGCCTGGAATATGATTGTAGTCGCCATTAAAGATATTGCCAAGCCGAAATTAACAAAATTTTATACAAACGCTGACTACGAACAAACAGTCGATGAAATTCTCGACTGGATAGGAACTAAGCATTTTTATGCCGTGTGTCTCGTAGCCGGACTTAATCCTGGCAAGGTTCGCGGCATTATCGAACAAGCAAGCGGTATCACGCCAGATTTTATACATAATGGCATGCCGTATTCAGTATAAAACAAGGCCGGTAGATAATCCTACCGGCCTTGCTTTACTCTTCTGGCTTTTTGCGCGGGCGATACTGGCGATAGCATCGCACAAGATCATCGACAAACACAAGCCGATCTCTATCGGTTAGTCCTTCAAGTACCGGCAAATGAATACGTCCCTTCCCTGGCTTGCCTTTTGTCCAGCTATCGATAGTCGCTGCCGGAACCTTCAACAAGCGGGCTGCACGCGGGATACTGATGATGTACGCCCCAAGCGTGCCAGCCTGGTATAACTGCTTCAAAAATCCAACAATCGGATCGCGATCAGGATCGTACTGATCAATATCGTACAATGGCCCTGATGGTTTCACATCATCACTGCTCATTACCGCACCCACATGCAGCACAACGCGGGGCTGCACACTAGACACTCGTTTTTGTTTCATATTGTCTTATCAAGCCTGTATATGATACGCGGTCTTGCGCACCTTGTCAACGACCAATTAGCGCCGCTTGCCCTGTGGAGCCGCGTGCTTGAGTTCACGCCAGACATAAAACGAGATAAAGCCTACATCGGACTCGCTTAAATCTGCGGTGCTGTCGTCTCGAATAAGTCGATCAATATCCACGAGTGCTAACTCAGCAGCAGCATCACCGATACTGGCGTACAATTCCAGAGCAAACAAATCACCAGCCTGAACAAGGACTTCATCTCGTGTCGTTCGCACCGTCTACCTCCTGGACATTCAGTAATCGTGTAATTGTCTGCTGATCGCGTGCTTCCTGGGCGCGCTGTTGCCGTTTCGAGACCGTTACCGGCCCCTGCTGCTCCATTTTTTTGCCAATCTTCATCAGCGCTTGCCCGCGTGCTGTGCTATACTGCTCTTCACTCAGCAGCGGCTCTCGTGGCACATCAAGTGCATCCTCAATACTGCCCATCCATTCCCCAAGCACATCCGAATCTTTGAGTTGAAATTTAATGGCGCTTTTTGAGACTAATTCAAACCCGCCACCAAGATCAATAAGTGTTTTCTGGATACCTTGATACAGTGCTTTCCCAAACAACGCAATCTGCTTGCGCTCTTCGGGAAGCAGTTCAGCCCAATTTTTCATACACAACATTTGATACTGGATAAGCTGCGCCCGAAGCGAGGCAAGATCAGCCTTAATCATCATCTCGTAGCGTGTTACTTGATGCGCTTGATCAATGTGGCTCACAAACTCTTTCATACTCACAGGAGTCCACACCAGTGCAGGCATGCCAATAAAGCCGACAACGCCAATAACAACCATCCAGACTTCCATCTGACTAGCAACGATTGCGGGCTGTGCAAGCCAGAACGAATACGACACATGCACACTGTACCCAAGCAGGACAAAAAACATCGTTGCAGCAGCGATTTGGCCGTATGTTTTGCTGCGTGTTTTAGCGAGCAGCATACCAGCCGGACTCCATGGCAAGAAAAAACTCGCTAGTCCTGGCGTACCAAATACAATGATCGCCGTGAATGCAACAGCGAGCACCACATTACCGCCCATCAACATCCAATGAATAGCACCCCAATATGCTGCACTTGCACAAATACCAAGCGCAGCGAGCCAATGCAACAACGTTTGACTTGTCCACCCTTCATGACTTGCGCGCTCCCGTCGCGCATACTCTAGATAGCGTTGCAATCCCCCCATGACAACTCCATTACTAAATATCATACCTATATATGATGGTATCATGTCTACAAATGATTGTCAAATGGTACTATAAAGCGCCCTGCAATGCGTATTACAGCATCACAAGGCGCTACAACGTGTTCAACTAATCTAATTCACGCCGTAAATACTCATGTAGTCCAGTGGATTAACATTAACCCCATTTCTCCATAGCTCGAAATGAAGATGCACGCCGGTTGACATGCCTGTAGATCCCATCAAGCCCAATACATCACCCGGCCTTACCTGTTGCCCGTCCTCTACTTTGATATGTGACAAGTGACAATACTTCGTCATCCATTCATCGCCTTGCACGATAACGCAATTACCACCCGGCCATGTATCGTGATGCGCCGCTACTGTACCAGCATGCACGGCATACAGTGGTGCGTCAACACTTAACGCCGGTATACCAGCGACAATTACATCAATCCCGCCCCACGCCGCGCCCTGTGCCGCATGTGTCGGCCCATAGTAATCCTGTGTCATAAACGCCTGTTGTGGCCCGAGCGGGCTTTGAAATGGCGCTACGTGGCTTGAGGCTTTCACTTCGCCCATTATACCTTGTAGGCTCTGATATGGTACCGACCATCCTAGCATGTTCGGATTCGCACAGCCGTACACGAGAAAAAGTACAACTGAGATAGTAATAATGTTGCGCATAGAATAAAAAAGCGCCGGAGTGTTCCGGCGCTTTTCCTTTCTTCTCCCATTTCAGGCAGCCTGAAATTCTTCTTCCGTTTCGACTGCTAAAGCTTTCGTTCGCTCGATTTCATCACGCAACTCTTGCACCGACAATGCCGCTGCGGTCTCTGGAGTCATTGGCGGTAGTGCCGCGCCACGATCACGCGCTACCTTGCGCTCTGCCTGCAAGAGCTTAATCAGGTCGCCCGTGCGTTCGTGTGGAGCACCTTCTGAAAGCCAATCAACAAGCGCCTTGCCAAAGGATTCACCTGGCTTGTCAATCGTCTTGTCCTGGAACCTACCAGTACGATCTTTAATGACATTCGCGATATGCTCAACACTAATTTCAATGAGCATGTCAAACTCGTATTCAATACCCTTGCCCTGCTCTGGCGACAAGCCCACGCGCTTCGGTGCGCTTTTCCCGTTGTGCTGCTCTGTAATCCATTCTGTCTTGCTGCGCATTGTGGCAATAACATGCCCTGGATAATCGAGGATGGCATCAATAAGCTGGCGCTGTTTTGGCGTGCCTTCGCTCCATGCGCTCCACGAATTGCCTTTGTATTTCGCCTTTGCAAGGCGCTCGACTTCTTCTAGTAATTCTTGCCATGCATGCGAAAGGCTGTCAATCACAAGCACGTTATAGCCTTGCTTTGCCGCTGCACGAATGGCCTCACAGTACGTGTCAATGTCTTTGTTCGGCAATTCCAAGACATCAAAATCAAAGCGATCAGAGTACTTGGATGCGCTCCCGCGCTCTGTGTCAATAAATGCAATTGGCCCACCGATGCCCGTGGCGATCCTCAGTGCTGTAAACGTTTTGCCTGCACCAGATGGCCCGAACAGCGCCGCCCGTAATTTTGCTTGCTTTTTGGTAGCTCTCGTGAATTGCATAAAAAATACTCCTAGTGATGTTGATGACTAGGAGTATCTTACCATATCGGTATGAAGTTGTCAATCTACCAGCATACAGACTCCTCTTTGCCGCTTGCCCACGCCATAACTGCACAATCAACAAAACTTTTGTAGCCCTGTACGTCGTTTTCAAACGCTGGCGCATACACGGGAATGACATCGGTAACGGTGCGATGTCCACGACCCTGGATATACTCCGTTTCGATGAGATGGAACCAATCGTAAATACCGCTACGCCAGTCAGGATAATCGCGAAAGCGCCCGTGACATGCGCCCTGCCAAAATGGACTACGACCGGCACAAATGATATTCCCGATGTTATGTGTGTGTGTACCGTCTGCTTTCCAGCCCGCCCAACCTGAAGCTGTGCCAGCACTCGACTCCATAATAAAAAATGCAAGGGCTATCATCGGATTGATACCGTATTCTTTACCCGCTTTTATCCAAAGGTTGCCCGTGCCGACAGCTGGCGACTGATACCGCGTCAAGATGGCCTCTATATCGGCTTCTGTGCCGCTTGGAGCGCCTTTCAGCACCACAGAGCCTTCATGTGTCTCTGGCGGCGCTACATCCTCCTGAAGCGGTTGAACGACCTCAACAGCAACAACAGGCTGTGGTTGCTGGTGTGTCAACAACCAGCAACCAGCAATACATACAATTAGTGTCAGCCACAATACAGAAGAAGACTCGCGTGGTGCAGGCTGCGCCGCAAGCAAGCCAAAATAGACAATATCATCATCAATGTCCCAATTATCCATCGACACTCCTCTCAATCGTAGGCACAACCCGCCATCCATGCAAAATGGGCGAATGGCCTGCAATAAGATGGCACAGTTCCTCAAAGACAAGGCCATGATCATGAGCAAATGCGTACACATCCGCAATGTTGCTGTAGAGTATACCGTCCGGCCCCAATAACGATAGTCCCGTTTGTCGATCTGAACACTGGCACACTGCCAATGGTACAATCTGATCGGCGCGTACATCTAATAATGCCCGTAGGCGCTCATATAATTCCTGGACAAAGACAACAACATGCCCGTGACGCGCTACCATGTCACGGCGATACTGATGTTGCTCTTCCAATAACTCCCGCAATCGATTATCCATCATCCCCTCGTACATCCTGCCTAACAAATGCCGACACAGCACCATAACATGACACAAATTTATTGTCAAGTCTAATATCCATAGTGTGTATATTCCGTTCAAATTACACGATACAGAGCACGATAACAGGTGTGTGTTTTCGCACCTGCCTTCAGCGCGTGTGTAAAAACATACATGGCACTAGGACGCCATGCGCCGAAGAGAAATAGCGTTATTCCGCATCACAATGCGGGGTGTGGAAACGCACAAGGGGGGGTGTGGGAATCCACACTCCAATAAATAAGGAAGCAGACATGATCATACAGACATGATCTTTGTTTGCATGCGGCAAATGCATCGAACCTGCCGCGCTGCGCTTGGCCGCTCGCTGCGCTCACGCAAAAACGTTCCGCCATTTTTCTTTTTTCTGTCTAAGGCGTAATCAGCATGCTCAAGAAGAGACGTATGTTCGTCGTTACTTCAATACTGTGGATGCTCTGTTCACACAACTCTTCCAGGCTGTACAGAAAGGCTCAGAATTAACAGAACGGGTATATATGGTATCTCTGGATACGCAGTTCGACAGAATGGCTCTCAGCGCGTTTCAGGCACTAGCAAATTCGTTCAAAATTACTCGCAATTTCATTTGACAATATCTTACCGACATGGTAAGATGAGATGTATGAAGATGAAGCGAGCGCCACGACCTCACACAATTGAACGCACGTACAAGTACCGCGTGTACTTAACACCGCATCAAGAACGCCTTATTGCCTCTTGGCAAGAGGTATTACACACCTTGCAGAGACGTGCAATTGTGGAGTATCGTGACTGGCTCAAGCATTCTAAGCAGCAACATGCGCTTGGATTGCAGCCAGAATACAAAGCGCCATCGTTTTTTTCATGGACAAAAGACCTGACACAGTGGCGGCATGATGATCTTGCTGTTGCTGCGGTGCCTTGTGAAATTGAGCGAGCCATACTGAGGCGTGTGTATCTCGCCTATCAAGCCATGTGGCAGAAATGGAAGCAAGGCAAGGAGGCGTGGCCGAAATATGCACGACATAGCAAGGATATTGGTTTAACGTTTCAGGGTACTCATCGTGGTACACGTCTGCTTGCTGACACAGGGCGAATCCGACGATGGGTATTAGCTGGAAGTGGTGAACTTGGCACCATCAAGGTTCGCATGCATCGACCATTACCGGCAGGAGTCATTGTTAATCAAGTGCATTTGACGCCATCCGCCGATGGATGGCATGCCTCGTTTACTTGCACTATTCCGGCTGTGGATGAATCATTGCCATCGACAGGCATGCAGATCGGTGTTGATCTGAACGTCAAGCACGATGGTGATGTGCAACAGGTTGCTGCTGTCAGTGATGCACGCCTGTATAAGCAGATCAGTCATCTCAAGCGCAATATGAAATTACTGGCGCATTTACAGAAAATGGCATCAAACCGGCGCGTGCATGCAAACGCTAAACACGCTGATCCTGCCAGTAAGCGCACGGCTAAACGTAAAGCACGAATTGCCAAAATCCACCAGCGCATTCAACGGCAACGAGAGCATACGCAGCAGTATATTGCCAAGCGCCTTGTTGATAGTGCTGATGTGATTGTATTCGAGCAACTGAATCACACGGCGATGCGCAGTAGTGGCAAGAAAAAACGCAGTAAACAGGCAGAGTATATCGAGCCAGTATTGCCAACAAAAAAGAAGCGGGTTAAGCTTGGTTCAAAAGCGGCAGCCCGAAAACGAAAACGCGGCCTTAATCGTGCATTATCAACTGCTGCACCAGGTCGATTAATTGCCTTAACGAAAGAAAAGTCAGCCAAGGCAAGGCGTGATGTGCGTATGGTGCCAGCACACAATACATCACAGATGTGTTCAGTGTGTGGGGATATTAACAAGCATCAGAAAAAGACACTTGATATTCGTGCATGGACATGTGCCAAGTGTGGCGCACAGCACGATAGAGACATTAACGCGGCTCGGAACATTCGAGCACGCGGGTTAGGCGAAGAACCTACGTTCAGTGGGGGATTGCGCGGAGAGGCTGCTGCACCTCGGTGCGAACGGCAGTCGAAGGATAGTGATACGTCATTATCTGAGTACCGCGAAGTGGTTCAACCACAGGTGGTGAGAAACACCGCCGATCACATACATCAACATACGACAGCAACGCTTGTTCGCAACTCGCGACGGAAAACACGCATTCCACAAGTTGCGGGACAAATGAGCTTTTTTGATCACGTTTAGCGCATTCTGGTGCAGGGTTGCGACAAGATCATGGTGATGAATGTGATTGAAAGAAGCTGAACGGCATGGGCATTCCCTCACCATCAGCGGCAGTTGCAACAAGATCATGGTGATGAATGTGATTGAAAGTGGCGAGAAGTTGCACCATTACTTGTGCAGTTAGCAAGTTGCAATACGGTGTTACTGATATATGTGATTGAAAGAACAAAGTATTGTTGATATATGTAATTGAAAAATCAGCATGATACAGCAACAAAAACATCACATCTAAACATGAGTCCTACACATGTAAAATATTGGTTAATTTCTTTGCCATTACTCGATATGTCGCATTGGAATGCGGTATCATAAAGATGAGTACATTGTTATACAATTGACTTGACATTGGTTTTAGATGTGATATAGTTGTCGAAGTTTCATTTAGCCGTGTCGGGAACATGATTACACTACAACGTATTACGTGGGGCAAGCGAGCACAGATTGCAGTAACGGCACAGGGCCGACGCACGGATGGGCCGGTTGAATTGGTTGTTCGCCGTCCTGGACAAGCGTTAGACACGGCACCTCTTTGTACGGTGCCGTGTACGGTATTTAGTGCGGCGAGCGGTCGGCAGTCGTGTGTATCGGTGCATGCAGAGTTGGACACCAGCACGCTAGAGGCGAATACCTATTACGCTTTTGGCGTGTATCAGTACACAAGCGGATGTGTGAAGGCATTACTGTTGGGGGCGTTTTTTGTCGAGGAGCCAGCGTATGAAGCGACTGCGTAGTCACACGGGAACCATCATCCCCGATCACGATGTGCCGCCGTGGATTATGGAGCGCATGGCAGCATACGTCCATGCGCTGTGCTTATTTGGCTGGCGATTCTACGTTGGGATGTCAGACGATCCAGACGGTGAGGGCACCGCTGATGCGGTTGTCTTGGTTGACAGTAAATACTTTACGGCGACGTTCCTGTTTTGTAGGGACATTGCCAATGATGAGGATGGGGCGCATATCATCCTGCATGAACTCATGCACGTTGCGTTATCGCCGTTATGCGATGCGTTTGATCAATCTGTGCGTCTGTTTGTGGATGAGTACAGTAATCATGTGCGTGTTGCCGAGTTGCGGGAGTATGGCGAAGAGCGCACGATTGAAAGTCTGGTTCGTGCGCTTAGGCCGGTCTTAGAGCCGCATGTCAAAAAGTACATGCGTGAGCAGCGTCAAGCAGCTACGCCTACAAAGAAGGTGGCATAATGGAAGATACCACGTATCCAGTAGTGCAGTTCCTTGAACTGTACGGCCATGTGTTTATTGCAGGTGCTGTAGTGTTTTGGGTATGTCTTATTATCGCATGTGTACTCCTAGTTCGATGGATTGTAAAGCATTAAGCATCAGCTGTCTTTTTCTTTGTCAGGCGCGGCCCTTTCCGCGTCTTCCGCAATCGGTAGTTGGGTGCTGGCATGGATTCTAGCTCGGCTTTGGGGACGAACCATGCCATTGCCCCTGGCCTTCCAAGATCAACTTGATAGGCTGTCTTGAAGACACCGCGTAAGCAGTAATGCTTGACGGTGTCTACCGCAATATTTACGTCATGGCCCTCGGCCTTCCATTTCGCATTGAGAAACTCCTGTGCTTCTCGTGTCGAAAGATCGGTCGGATCTTTCCGGCCTTGTGTGACCTCGACGGGCGGACGCTCATGTTTTTTATACTGTGCCATTATTCCTCCTGTTAACACGTTTTCGGCAAGCATTGTACCGTAGTGGTAAGTCTGTTGTCAAGGTGTATTTGACAGCGGGCTTTGCCGTGCTAGGATAGATATGTATTGTACATTGTATAAACAGGAAACTCATGCCTCGCCGAAATAGTAACGCTAAGAACCAGAAAGAGTCCTACAAACCGCTGAATGTGGTGGCTGTTCTTCGCTCGCTTCCTTCTCTTGGTTCTGGCAAACGATTGACCGTGCCAGCCAAGCACACCGAATCGACTTCGTGATGCTACATGGCCGATGCCAGCGATCCTAAACTCAAACCAGGCCGCTCGCCGCGCCGCCAAAAAAAAGCAACTGACGATCTTCGGCTAGAGCGTCAGTTCTTTGTGTGCAATTTGCGTTTTCACGAAAAGCTCTCGTATATTGAAATAGCCGAGCGCTACCAGCAGACATACAACGAGACTATCGCGGTATCGACTATTGGCGAATGGATACGGGAACATCGCAAGCGCTATCTGGCTGAGATTGATGGCATGCTCGATGTGGAGCGTGAAGAGCATCGCGCTATTCTCGATTATGCGCTGTCTGAGGCAGTGAAAGGATGGCGCAACAGCCTACAGCCGACAAAGAAAAAGAGTGTCATTGTTGAAAATGGTATTGAGCCAAAGACCGGCAACGCCTACGACAAACAGATTATTGGCGATGAAGAAACCAGTAATGCGGGTGATCCGCGCTTCTTGAAGGTCATGATTGAAGCGTTAAATCGCCATGCCAAGCTGACAGGTATCGATCCTGCACCGAAATCAGCCCAACGAGTTGACGCGCCGGAAGCCAACCCTGACAAAATGCCCTGGGCAATTATGGCGGCTGCCTTGCAGGATAAATTTGAAGCCTTGGACGATGATGATCGGCGCTTAATCTTGGGTGAAGTGGAGGATACCGGCGATGCAACATGACGCTATCGCCAAAGCAGGAACAGGTATTACTCTCTGCGCAGTTTGGAAAGACACGCCTTAACATTCTTGATGGTGCAGTACGATCAGGTAAGACCTATATTAGCATTCCTGCCTGGGTGCAGTTCGTCACCTCGTTTCCTGATCCGACTATCCCCTTTTTGATGACGGGCCGAACAGAGCGCACGTTGTATCGGAATGTTATTGGGCCGATGATCGGCATGTACGGCACATCGCACATTAAGTACAAAGGCTCACTTGGAGAGTTGCGTATCGGTGATCGTCTCTGTTATCTCGCTGGCGCATCGAATGAAAAGTCAGAACACAAAATTCGTGGTCTTACCGTAGGCGGCGTGTACAGCGATGAGTTAACATTACATTCACAGTCGTTCACCTCCATGGCTCTCAGTCGCATGAGTGTACCAGGTGCTCGATTTTTTGCAACAACAAATCCCGACTCACCAGCACACTACGTCAAGAAGAACTTCCTTGATCGTGCAGCAGATTTAGATTTACGCCATTGGCGCTTTCGCCTAGAAGATAATCTTCATCTTCCTAAAGAATATATTCGAGCGCTTAAGGCGGAATTTTCAGGATTGTTTTATCGCCGCCTGATTTTGGGCGAATGGTGCATGGCCGAAGGTGCTATTTATGATTGTTTTGACCCATCACTTCATGTTGTCGACTCACTGCCTGATAAGCGCATTCGTGCATGGGTTGGTATCGACTATGGCACGATGAACGCTACCGCATTTGTGTATATCCTGGAAGCACTTGACAGCACCAACAGACCAGCGCTGTACATTGCCGATGAGTACTATCACGATGGCCGTGGAAGTGGAAAGCAAAAAACTGATGCACAATATAGTAGTGATCTCAAACTCTGGCTAAAACAACTTCCTCTTGAGCCAGATAGGATTTACATTGATCCAAGTGCCGCGAGTTTTATTACACAATGTCATCGAGATGGCATTGCTCGTGTTAGCCACGCGAATAATGATGTATTAGATGGCATTCGCAGTGTGAGTATGCTGTACGCAGATCAGCGTTTATTCTACGTGAAGCACAAAGCACCGATAACGCAAGAGCAGACACAAGGCTATACGTGGGATGATAAAGCAACGTTGCGCGGGGAAGACAAACCGATCAAGGTAAACGATCATACACAAGACGCTAAACGATACGGCATCATGGGTGCTCGAAACACATGGCGACACTGGTTTACCGCAACAACACTACCAAGAAAGAAATAACGAGGCGCGTTTATGCCACTTGATATTGCTGCTACATCTGAATGGCCTCCTGCCTGGTGTCGTGGGCCGGTGTATTGGAAGTACGCAGAATGGGATGCGTGGTTCTCTGGCTCCCCTGATCGCCTTGCAGCCTATTATAGCCATGCCGTATCATGCGACACACCGCAAGGCCATATGTGGGCGCGTGAAGTCAAGCAGCAGATGAGCACCGTGGTACACATGCCACTTGCGGGCGACATTGCCGCTACGAGTGCAGCACTATTGTTTAGCGAAGCACCGATCTTCAGTATTAATCCTACAACGTCTCAGAACGTCGTAGCAGCCCAACAACGCCTTGATGCATACATTCAGCGAGCAAACATCATAGCCAAGCTCCTAGAGGCTGCTGAGACGTGCGCAGCCCTGGGCGGCGTGTATCTCCGCGCAACCTGGGATGTGCGTCTTGTCGATTATCCTATCCTCGATGTGGTACAGCCGGATAATGTGGTGCCAGAATGGGCATGGGGCATGCTACGGGCGGCTACATTCTGGCAGGTCGTGTATGAAGATGAAAAGGAATGTTTGCGCCATTTAGAGCGTCACGAAATCGGCGCGAACGGGAATGCACACATTTATCATTATCTGTATCGAGGAACATACGGAAAGGCGGGCGTGCCTATCCCGCTTACTGCAAGTGGGGTGACAGCTGATCTCCCGCCATTTATCGATACAGGCATTAAAGGCCTTGATGTGCGGTATATTCCGAACATGCGCCCGAATCGCTTGGAGCGTCAATCGCCGCTTGGGGTATCGGATTACGTGAGCAAAGAGTCCCTATTTGCCTCGCTTGATGAGGTCTGGACTCAACTGATGAACGAACTCATTCTTGGTAAAGCACGGCTGTTTGTGCCTGAAGAATACCTTGACTTTTCGCATTCCCGCGCTACATTTAATGTGGACACCTCCGTATTTACGCCACTGAATGTTGACCCGATGAGTACCGAGTCTTTTAACGGCGTCAAAATGATACAGCCTGATTTGAGAGTCGACAAGTATTTGCTTGCCTGTCACAGCCTCGTGCGTGAACTGATTAGTCGCTGTGGATATGCACCGCAATCGTTCGGCCTCGACATCGAGGGTAATGCACCATCAGGTACCGCGCTGCGCATTCGGGAGCGCAAGAGCTTGATTACGCAAGGCAAGAAGCAAGGATATTGGCAGAGTGCATTGCAGGATATGCTAGGTATTCTCTTACAGCTCGATTACACTGTATTCAATAGTGGTATTTTGCCGAGTCAGGTGCTGGTACAATATGCCGACTCAGTGCATTTTGATATGGCTGAAGTTGCGCAGACCGTCAACATGCTCTCAGCAGCAAACGCGGCAAGCGTTGAGGTAAAAGTACGCATGCTCCATCCTGATTGGAGTGATGATCAGGTATTGCAGGAAGTAACCACAATCAAACAGGAAAGCGGATCAGTTGTGCCTGATCCGCTCGAAATGATGATGATTGCCGGTATTGAACCGGATGGAGAAGTTGGAGAAGTTGGAGAAGTTTAAGACGGCTTTACATGCAAGCCAAGTGTCTTGTCGTAAGCTAAATCTTGAACAGCAACGACATCACCAAAGAATGGATCGTCAAAATAGAATTTGCCACCAGCAAACCAGTACGTAGCCGGTTCCATGGTCATTGCCCGAAGTACGTCGGGATCGATTATTTCCGTTTCCTGATAGCGAATAATCGTATCGTCAACGAGTTGTACGTCATTTTCGGATACGTTTGCTAATTGTGCCACATCAGATCGTCTCATGAGCCGTTCTCCTTGAGCCAGCGCTGTGCTTTAAGCCCAACAAGGCTGTTGGTGCTGGCAATGTCTTTCATAGCCTCAGATACACTTACCTCGCTTCCTGTAGGTGAAATAAGGAGCCATACATGATCGCGGTTGCCGTAAATGTCGTTGAACGCATTTGCGCCGAATGCATCCATACTTTCCTCATCTTCTCGATGCCAACGATAGCCAGCCTCTCTAAGGATGGCATTTACAATACGGCGCTGTTCGGCCCGCGCCCGTCGTGTGTCGTCAGCTTCGCGGCGGCGCTGCTCTTCCAGGCGACGCTGATTATTGATCGTGTCCGTCATTGCACGGGCACCCGTTCGGGCATACTCAATAATGTCGTCAATATCCGTCATGCCAAGTTCTTTGGCCTCAGTAAGGCGCTGCTTGGCCGCGCCGTATGCTGGCCCTGCTTGGGCTAAATCATTCAGTAGTTGTGATACCTTCGGATGATTCTTTTGACGCTTGCTTGTGGCCTCAAACACAACGCCTGTGTATTGACATGTGACTTGCATGAATAACACCTCGGTGATGTTTCTTTCGGAAAGTACATTGATTGAACCTGACAGCATCTTACCATAGCGGTACAACAAAGTCAATACCCCAATTTCACGACAATCCGGCTGCCGTGAATTTCACCTACATACCGTTTACCCTCCTCCATGTGTAATTGATCGCGCATGCCAGAAACGTTGATTCGTACACCGCCCTTGTTGACGACGACTGCATACCCACCTGCGTCTTCTGTAAGATACAACACACGATCTACCTGCTCGACACGTAGGCGTAGTGGCATTCCCGCATCGCGCTGACGCTGAAGCGCATCGTACAAGCTCTTGCCGATGCGTAGGCTAACAGCTGGCTCATGTCGCCGTGCCTGTGCCACGTATTGCAGATACACATGATTCGCACCAGGACGCCCGCCTTTGCCTGCTGTATTTCGGCGCTCCTTTGGGCGCTGTTCTTCTCGTTGTAACGCATCGGCTTTTACTCGTAGTTCCTGGCTGATTGTAGCCAACTCATCAGCCAAGACGCGACAAGCGCGAGGCGTCCTAGTGTTGATGAGTAATTCTTGGAGTTTCGCTCGTGCGTTCATCTGTCACCTCTAATACAAAGCCGGATGGTAGTAGTATACCATCCGGCTTGCCGTAAAATAGCAACAGTTACGAGAAGATATTGAACTTGTTTGCGTAATAGAGCTTATCAGCCGGTGCAGACCGCTCGAAACCCTTCACGGGCACCAGCGAAACTACCTCACTTGGAAAGGCCTGGGCGCTAATAATCGAGCCAATAATTAGCACATTTCCGAACAACTCTCGAATGCCAGCAATTTCACTATAGCCCTGCTCGCTGCCCGTAAATTGCGTGCTCACAAAAGTGATTCCAGCATTACGGGCTTCTTCATTTGTTACATCCACTTCTTGCGGTGTTGCTTTAAGTGTATAACCGCTTGGCTCTACCGTAACCACGTCGCCATTGGCGTTTTGGAACCGAATTTCATGCGGCGTACAGTTGATAAGATGAAGTCCGTCGATGTCGTAAATCATACCTTGGCGTCTCCTTGTGAGTAGTAAGTTCAATAGACGTACAATACCATATCGGTAAGAACTTGTCAAGTACTTGCATTACGCTCACGATGTCGCGCCTCTCGCTCTTTCAATTCCTCCTGTAGTGCAAGTGCCAATGCAGGCCAATCACCACAGTTGTGCTTCAAATCGGCTTGTAGATCTTGCCAGGTCATTGGCTTAGGCTCCCATTGGCTTTCTAGTCCATAACAACTGCAATGTGAGGCATGTACTTCAAACAATTGTCTGTTCTCCACATAATACACAACTGCTTGACCGTAGTAACCGTATTCGTGTGGATCGCCATACGCAGCAACCAATATATCGATACTGTCAGGAAGCTCTACTTCAAATTCCTTGGCAACGTCTTGGCGATTTTTGAACCAGTCCACATATTTAGGCATAAGATACTTCTCCTATACGCGATACACTTCTAGTGCTTCCACATCCTCTAGTTCGCGCTGGTATCGAAACGCACGATCATACCAGTATACAACAGCATCAAGATCGAGTGTCTGTGCTGCTTGACGCGCTTGTGCCTCGCAATACTCGATAATGTCTAGCAGGTCATCGGATGTCAGCAGTGCCATGGTTGTGCTCCTTACGTGCTTGAATGTCCTGTACAGACCTTACCATATCGGTAAGATATTGTCAAGCACGTATTTTGAAGCTACCAGATCGGCGACTGCTTGAGTATTTCTGACAATCGCGCATCAGCCTGCACATGTGCTAGCGAGCGAATAATAATGCGTTGTTGTATCTTTCCTGGTGCCGCAATCAAGCCATCTTCACCGCGATCAAGGTGTGTACTTGCAATAGCAACCTTGCCGCGTAGCTGGTTCAGGCGCAATCCATTGAGGCATACAACAAGCGCTAGATGTGGCTTAGACGCAAGATAGTATGTCTGTTGGATACCAGCAGTGTACGTTACAGCACACTGTCGAAACTGTTGTGGATTATCAATGAATACATGCATCTGTTTTCCTGACACTAAAAATCCGCTATGGTACTATGAAAATATAGTACCATAGCGGCAAGTTTTGGGCAAGATTTCAGTCACTCAATTGTTATTTTGCTTCGATAACGCTCAAGTATTTGTAGTTTTACCACGTTAGGTATATACGGCTTTTCTATGTTATTATTTCGCGTGTACATTGTACTGTACACCGCCACGGCTCTGAAATGATGCCTTTTACTTGATCGCTCGTACCTTGTGTACTCACAAAACATAAGCTTTTGTTCGCGATCGTCATACCAATATCCCCATTCTTCTTTGGTAAGCTCGTCTCCACTTACAATCTCTAGAAGCTCCATGTTTATGATCCTTTATGTTACTGATTGCTCAACGCATCTTACCACGCCGGTACATCGTTGTCAATCTTTTTTTGACATTGCATACCGATATGGTAAGATTATCTCATGAGCCAAGCACGTAATGACATCAGTATTGAACTTGCCCGGTCGGTAGCACGTATCTATGAGCAAGTCGAATATGAGTTGCTGCGCAAGATAGCGCGGCGTCTTGCTCGTGGGGCGACTGAACCAGGATGGGCAGAGGCGAAAATGCAAGAGATTGTGGCATTGCGCGCTGAACTTGCGGCTATCATTGCTTGGCTTCAACGCAACGGTGCCAGTGCGCTCGATGATGCAGCAATTCAAGCGTATATACAGGGTGACACAGAAGCTCGCCTAGACTTGCGCCGTGTGTATGCGAGTGCAGCTCGATTGCAGGCAGACCGCCGTACAACATTGGTAGCTGCTAGGGCTTATGCAGATGCCAATAAACAAACGTTTCTTGACTCACATCTGAGTGTCTATCGTGGCACCGAGGATGTCTACCGTTCAATTATTGCGAAAGCCGCACAACTGACAACGACAGGAACGATTACAACACAAGAAGCGATGCGTCGTGCGCTGTATGAATTTACTGATCGTGGAATTACGCGCTTTGTTGATAGGCGCGGGCGCTCGTGGGGCATGCAAGAATATGCAGATATGGCCGTGCGTACAGCGGTGACACGGGCATATATTCAAGGCTCTGTTGATCAATACCAGCAAAATGGGCATAACTTAGTTATTGTGTCGAATTCGCCTGAAGAATGTTCGTTGTGTCGCCCATGGGAAGGTAAAATTCTATCGCTTTCAGGGCGGCAATACAACTATATCAGTAATTCGTATTATCCGAGCATACAAGAAGCGACGGCTGCCGGATTGTTTCATCCAGGATGTACCCATCGTGTGAATGCCTACATTCCAGGCCTTACACGTGAGATGGAAGGCACCGAGAACCCTAAAGGCTATGAAGAACGGCAAAAACAGCGCGACATGGAACGCACGATACGTCAGTACAAGCGCCGTAAAGTAGCGGCGCAAGCAGTGAGTGACACACAACGCGCTCGTGAAGCACAAGAGAAGATTGACGCATGGACAGATGCACTTGAGGCATACATTAAGGAAAAAGATCGAACGCGCCGCCGCGATCGTGAGGGTATCGCTCGTGGCATTCCCTATGCCTCTGCCGATGACGTAACTTCGTAATACACCCATTACTGATACCTCTTTTCCTGTTTTTATTGCGTTCTAACGCCATATTTCGTGTACTATATTTGACACGTCTTACCGAAATGGTAAGATATATGTGATTATCGTGTTTTTATACAGGAATTTCCAAGAGTACCATGTCCAACGAAACAGAACAGACTCAGCCAGAGCAGGACTCTGGTGCCGAGCGCGCAAGCACAACTCAGGAAGTTGTATCAACGCCAGAAACATCAACGGACTCGCCAGCCACCAATGCACTTGAATCCCGTCTTACCGAGCTTGAAGCCGAGCGCACACGCTTGCAAAAAGATCTGGAATCTACGCGGCGTGAAGCGGCAAAGCATCGCACCGAGGGCAACAAGCAAGCCGAGCAATTGACACAGCTTACCAAAGCGGTAGCGGTTGCACTAGGTTTGCAGGCCGAAGCGCAGCCACCCGATCCGGCAAAGCTTCAGCAAGAAGTAGCAGATTTACGTGGTAGGTATCGCACCGAGCGCATCAGGAATGCGTATCAGGCATCAATTCACGAAGAGCAAGCCGATCCAGAGCTGACATGGGCGTATCTCACGGTAAAAGGCCAATTAGACGACCTAAATACGGATGATGATACGTTTGCTGCCGAAGTTCGAGAGCGTATTCGTGAAGCGGTAAAGAATCAGCCACGTCTCAAAGTTACTCCTACTGTGGTGGAAGTGCCGAAAGTTGACACAAAAACAGTAGACGTGCCGACTGTAACAAAAAGCGGGGCGGAACTCCAAAGGGCTGGCAGCGAGCAAGTGCTTACTCTTGATGCAATTAAAACATGGACGCCCGATCAAATCAATGCACATTGGAAAGAGATCGCGGCACTACTGAGTAAAAGCTAATTTGAATATGATGTGAGGATGGTGATCCGTTTTTGGCATTGACAAAGTTCCAGCCGGACATCTGGGGCGCACGACTCCTAAACGCGATGCGGAATCAGCTCGTGTATGCGCAGACAGGTGTAGTTAATCGCGATTTCGAGGGGGATGTTAGGAATGTGGGCGACACCGTACACATTATCAGCATTTCCGAAGTGACCATTGGTGATTACACCAAGAATACGACCATTAATGCTCCTTCGGCGCTTACAGATGCCGAGCGTACATTGGTTGTCGATCAGGCGCATTATTTCAACTTCTCCATTGATGATATTGATCGGTTGCAAGGTCGCCCTGATCTGATGGATGAGGCTATGAATAGTGCGGCGTTTGGTTTGCGCAACAAGGCCGATGCGTATATTGCAAGTCTGCATACGGGTGTTGCAGCGGGCAATACCCTTGGCGACGATACAGACCCTCTAGAGATTGATGACGACGAGGAAGGCTACAAGACTGTGTACAACACACTTGTTGACTTGTCGGTCAAGTTGGATGAAAGCAATACGCCTGGTGTCGGGCGGTGGGTTGTTGTGCCGCCGTTTATCCATGGCGTTCTTCGCAAGGACAATCGGTTCATTGCCACGGGCGCGGCCTCTGATAATGGCGTGAAGTACAATAGCATGATCGGTGAGATTGCTGGTTTCCGCGTGCTTGTCAGCAACAATGTCCCTAAGACTGCTGGTACGGGCGGGAATCCTGACAACAAGTACAAGATCATTGCAGGGCACGCTTCGGCCATTAGTTATGCCGAGCAGATCATGAAGATGGAAGCGTATCGCCCGGATGATTTGTTTGCCGATGCGCTAAAGGGTTTGTTTGTGTACGGCGCGAAACTCATTCGCCCGGCACAAATTGCTGTTGCCACAATGAATCGCCCCGCGTAATAATTCCCCTTATGATGAACGGGCAGTTCCTTCAATTGCCCGTTCATTCCTCTCAAAAAAACATATGGGATGGTACAAAAACAAAACGACCGGCCTGATTTTCGAGATTGACGATGGCGATGTAGCACTTAAGAACAAAGATCTTGAGCCGATTGAATCGCCGATTGTTGATGCTGTAGATACAGTGCCTACAGAAGTGTCTGAGCAGACTGTGGTAATTGATCAGGATACAACCTCTGTCGAGCAGCCTGAGCAGGCTGAGAAGCCCGTACAACGCGCCACACGCGCCCGTAAAGAATCCTGATGGCTTACGCAACACTGGCACAATTACAAACGTATGTTGGTGATGCGGTGGCATTGCCTGATGGTGCTAGTCGCCTGTTAGAGCGTGCCAGCGAGTTGATTGATTACGTGTCACTTGACAGGGCCAAGGACATGGCAACATCAACACATGTTGTCAATGCCGTGTGTGCGCAGGTCGAATTTTGGATTCACACGGATGAGAGCCATGCCGTTCTTGCGCCATCCGGCAGTTTGAGTATTGGTAGTGTCTCCATGAGTAATCAGCCCGGACAATTAGCACCAAGAGCCAAGCGCTATTTGTTATTGGCGAATCTTCTGAATCGTGGAGTTCGCGCATGAAGCTTCCGCGTTATCTACTACCTCATATTGTGCGTATCGAGCCGCTGATCGGGAATACGGCCTTTGGCGATATTTACGGTGAGCCGGTTGATATTCCGGGGCGGGTAGAGTTGACACAGCGATTGATAAAAAATGCAGAAGGCCGCGATGTCGTGGTGACGGCAAAGGTGCTTGTTAATGAAACACCTGGATTGGTGCTTGCCACACAAGCGCGCTTGACGCACAAAGGCCAGATTTTTACCATTGAGGCCATTAATTATTACAGCGAACTCAATGCATCGTTGCGCTATTGTGAATTGTGGTTAAGCCCATGAGCGTACAACATAAATGGTTTGGGCGCAGAATATCACAACAGGTCATGGCGGTTCGTAAGCAAGTCATGTACGACGCGGGCGAAAATATCCTGGAAGAAGCCAATCGTACTATCCCGCATGATGAAGGCGTGATGCAGGATAGTGGCTCAGTGAGTATTGCATCTGATGGTAGCGAAGCTGCTATTTATTACGATACACCGTACACTGTACGTCAACACGAGGATACGTCCTTGCGGCATCCAAACGGGCGGCGCGCAAAATGGCTTGAGTTGACACTGCAAGAACGTGGCTCTACGGTAGTGCAATGGATTGCAACTGAGTATAAGCGGTTGATGTCGTGATTACACTTGCGATTGCACAATACCTGCATCATCGCGGCTTAGTCGTGTATCGCCCAACAAGTGCGGGCGGCGATACATTTATTGCCGATGTGCCTGCACAGCCTGATAGGATTGTGGTTATTACGCCCACAGGCGGGCCGCAATCAAGTGGAACACTTGGATATGATACACGAACGTTTCAAATCCGATTACGAGAGGCACGGGGGAAACTTGCTGATCTCATGGCGCGTGCTGATGGCGTGTACGCTGCTCTTCATGGCCTACATCATACTGATCTATCGGGTACATGGGTTATTGGGGTTGTAGCATTGAATGCGCCCGTTTCTATTGGCACAGATGCATTATATCGACCGGAAGTAACTATTAATTTTCAAATTGAATACCGAGCGTTGACAACACATAGAGAGTAATACATAGAGGAGCGTGATTCGACGTGGCCGTTACGAAGGTACTTGCACGCGGTTGGACATTTGAGGTTGACAAGGTTGGAACCTGGGTTCCCATTAAGGGCATTAACAGCTTTAGCCCGTCGCCTGAGGCGAACACGGCTGACACCACTGATTTTGATAGCGCGGGCTGGAATGAAAACATGGTCGCATCTCGTGGCCTGAGCGTGTCGCTTGAGGGTCTGTATCTTGAAGATGTTGCAAATGGCGATCAGGACGAAGGCCAAGAGCATGTTGAGTATCTTGGCACGCTGATTGGGCCTGCCAGTGTTGGCAAGTTTCGTATGACCTCGCCCGGTGGTCGCACCAAGGTATTTTTTGCTACAGCGAATGTTACGAGTGGTGGAGGCGGCAATGACGATCCTGCTGCGTGGAGTGCTGAACTCACCGTAACCGGCCAGCCGCTTGACAGCACGGCCACACTTGTAACGATTACGGTGCTTCCGGATGCGCCTACCGCCGATCTCTCGGATGGTAATCAGCAGTTCACGGCCATTGGCGTGTACAGCAGTGGACAGAGCCGCGATATTACGGCGCTTGTTACCTGGACATCGAGCACGGCAGCAACGGCTACTATTGCCCCTGGCGGCTTGGCTACGCTTGTAGCTGTTGGTACCAGCACGATCACTGCAACACTGAGCAGCATTAGTGATACAAGTCTGCTGACTGTCACAACTTAATCTTCTTCCGACTCGCCCTTACATTGCATTGGCCGTGCAATGGACATGTGTAGCCCTGGCACGGGCGAGTCGATTTCCACAGGGTTACACAACAGGGAATACATCATGTCTGAGACAATCTATTTCGGCACGCAAGCCGACGAACCAAAGCACAAAAATCTTCAAGATTTTGATCAATTTTGGTCTGAGAAGAATACCGAGGGCTATCCATTTCGGCTCTTTGGGGAAGATCATATCCTGCCTGCTGGCATTCCTGCTGGTATCGTGTTGCGCATTATGCGATTGCGCGCTGAAGGTAAAGAGGATGTGCCAGACTCTGAAGTCGTTGCTATGGCGGAGAGTGTATTTGGGCGCGACAAGCTTGACTATTGGTGCTCGAAAGGTATGACCATTGATCAGATGGGCGATCTGATTAGTTGGGCATTGGAGCACTATCAGGCGCAGCGCCCTTTGGATCAAGTGGAGGATCGCAAGAGTCGGCGCGCAGTGGCGCAACGCGGGCGGCAACGATAGATATTCTTGCGGATTGGTCGCTGATTGAATGTGACTTCCTTCGAGAGTATCGATTGTCTTTAGTGTCAGTACTTGACAGTTTGACGTGGCGACAATTCCTCGTGTTACTATCCGGTCTCTCTGTCGATTCAATGGTTGTGGCGTTGCTCCGATCACGAACACCAACGAATAGGCCTGGTGAGCGCATGATTACTGATCCTGCTGCTGCCGAACGACATGTGTTCAATATGTTTAAGTAAAGATTAGGTGTTGCGTTGTGGCCTTGCAGGTCGGTGAACTATTCGCAAAACTCCGACTAGACGATAGCGAATTTAACAGCAAGCTATCCAGTGCAGAAGGCCGGTTCAACAGCGCAGCGGGCGCGATGGGCAATGCCACCGGCTTTCTAAGCAACATGCTTAGCACGGCTGGTGGCTTTGTTGTGGGCGGGATTATTGAGAATCTTGC
>Ga0224722_1000021_pt1 | contig 82896 bp, 70 predicted proteins | sample Balambano_FR1_Me_FD_161646 | JGI IMG/M metagenome (GOLD analysis project Ga0224722, IMG submission 161646) | Freshwater sediment microbial communities from Lake Towuti, South Sulawesi, Indonesia - Balambano_FR1_MetaG | ecosystem: Environmental > Aquatic > Freshwater > Lake > Sediment | place...
GGTGGCACACGCTCCGAGACTGGCTCAAACACCCGGATGAATCTGCAAACCTTGTTCGCCACTTGGGCTGCACAAGGCAAATCGGCCCTCGACGAGTGTCGGGCCTTGCTCGCGCACTATCGACCAGCTGCCTCGGTGCCTGCGCCTTTATCCCAAGTCTGAACTCTTACGGATTGCCTAACCGCGAAATGACAAGCATGTCGAGCGGAGGCGCTTCCCCCTAAAGGGACCTTCGGCTCGACTACGAAACGCCGAAGCCTCGGCGTTTCGTAGTCGAGGAATGCTTGCGCCGGAGTCGAGACAGCGGTGCTGATCATCTTGACTTTACGCAATCCCCGAGCACTAGCGCTTGACTAACTGTCTAACTTCGCTTCGAGATATGTCAGCGCCGGCGGGTCAATCGTTCCCTTTGCCAGATCAATGCGCTCCTCGAGATTCTCCACGCCAATGCAGTCATTCAACGCTGCGCGTGCAGCATCGTCGAGCGCGCCATTTGTTTCGCCGTGATACTGACCCGATCGCTTCGCCAAATCCTGAAGCAACGCGATCATCGCCGCGTCCAGCTTGAGTTTGTCTTCGGGCGCCGTCTTACCAAAATACAAGTCGTGCAGCCTGAGCAAGCGAGATAGTTCTGCCACCGGGTCGGAATGATCATCGGCGCGCAGATCGAGCCAGCGATCCGACCCGCCGCCGTAGCCGCCACCCGCGCGCACGATCAGCAACGCGGCAGCCTGCTTGCCACGCCGGTCGCCGCCGGCATCGTCGCCAGCCTTCAGCGCAGCCAATAACCGCGTCGCGAACTCGCCCGATGTGTACTCATAGGCAGCTGCCATGGCCGTCACCACTGCTGACCCAGCGAGGATGTTGCCTTGTACAGCATAGCCAGGGCCTGTCATCCCGCCGGCCCAATCCATACACTTGCGACCAGTGTAGGTGGCGGCATTGCCCTGCACATCCACGATGCCGAGCTGGCGCTCATCACGGCCATCGTCGGCATCAGTCAGCGTCTGTACCACCTCGGCAGCGCTACGGCCCGCGGCCAGCATGCCCAAACCGTCTGGCCCATAGCGCAGGTTGGCCAGGGCTTGCGTTGCAATTGCCCCAACGCCGGCCTGGGCGAACGGCACAACCGCGCCAACGGCGAGGAACTTGCTGGCCACGGCCACACCCAGGCTTTGCGTGGCGGCATCATAGGCAACAATGGAGAAAGTCATATCGAAAGTGTAGTCCCCTTCGCTATAATCCCGCGCGGCCAACACACGGCCACCACATCCTCCACCCATCATGTCACTCGCAGTCCTGAAATTCGGCGGCACGTCGGTGGGCGACGCCAACGCCATCCGCCAGTGCGCGCACATCGTCCGCGATGCTAACGCTCAGTTCGACCAGGTGGCCGTCGTCACCAGCGCGATGGGCAAATCGTCCGACCCACGCGACACGGTCAAAGTGACCGACACGCTGCTTGAGGCCGCGCGCAGCGCAGCTGCTGGCGATGGCGAGACGTATTCGCGCGCCCGGCGCGCCTTGGCCGACAAACACCACGCCGCCATTGACGCCACCATCACCAACCCCGATGAACGTCACCGCATCGGCGATGAGGTTGACCATTTGCTCAGCGGCTTCGAGATGCTGTGCGCCAGCGTGCGAGTGCTGGGCGAAGTGACGCCGCGCGCGCTCGACGCCATCGCCGGCCTGGGCGAGCGCATGGCCGCGCGCATTTTGGCCGGGGCGATCCGCAGCGCCGGCGTGCTGGCCGAGGCGATTGACGCGACCGAGCTGATCGTCACTAACGACCGCTATCAAAACGCAACCCCGCTCATGGAGCCGACGCGCGAACGCACCCGCGCCCGGTTGCTGCCGCTGATGCAGAGCGGCGTCGTGCCCGTGGTCACCGGCTTCATCGCCGCAACCGAGAAAGGCGTGCCGACGACGTTGGGCCGGGGCGGCAGCGACTACAGCGCCAGCATCATTGCCACCGCGCTGGACGCGACCGATGTGTTCAACTACACCGACGTGGACGGCGTGCTGACCAGCGACCCGCGCATCGTGGCCGGCGCGCGCACGATCCAGATGCTGACGGCGCAGGAGATGAGCGAGATGGCCTATTTCGGCGCGTCGGTGTTGCATCCGATGACCATTGCGCCGCTGATGGACAAGAACATCCCGCTGCGGGTGAAGAACACGTTCAACCCGTCGCACGAGGGCACGCTGATCGTGCATCGCAACGACGCCAGCCCGAGCGAGAGCGTGATCAAAGCCGTGACCGCAATCAAGAACGTGAGCATGATGACCGTATCGGGCGCGGGGTTGAAGGGCGTGCCCGGCATTGCCGGACGCACGTTCATGGCTGTGGCCCGCACTGGCACGAGCGTGCTGATGATCTCGCAGGCTTCATCCGAGCAAAACATCTGCTTTGTCATCCCACAATCTTCGTCCCAGAAAGTCGTGGCCGAGCTAAGCACGGAGTTCCGCAGCGAAATGGAACATGGCGCGATTGACCCGATTGACGCCTTCAGCGACGCATCCATCATCACCGCGGTGGGTATGGGCATCAGCGAGACGCCGGGGGTGAGCGGGCGGGTGTTTAGCGCGCTGGGCGCGAGCGCCATCAACGTATTCGCCATCGCCCAAGGTTCGTCCGAATGCGCCATCAGCATGATCGTGGCAGCCGACAAGTGCGACGACGCTGTGCGCGCCGTGCACCAGTTGACGGCGGCGTGACGCGTTCACGCCGTGCTGGTGTAATCTCAGGGTGTCAGCCGCAACGTTGCGGCAAGCACAGTCTTTCAACTACCAAAGGAGAACTTGACGGATGAATAACTGGAAGGCATTTGTGGCCGAGTTCATCGGCACGTTTACGCTGGTCTTCATCGGCTCAGCGTCGGTGTGGTTCGCCAAAACGTCGCCCGGGTATGGAGGCGGCACCATCGCGCCGGCGCTTGCGCACGGCCTGGCCATCGTCTTTGCCGCCTACTCCATCGGCTCGATCAGCGGCGCGCATATCAACCCAGCGGTGACCATCGCGGTTGCCATCGCGGGCGGCATAGATTGGATCAAGGCGCTCATCTACATCGTCGTCCAGATCGTGGCGGCGATTGTTGCCGCCTTCGCGCTGAATGCGATCCTATTGCCCGTCACACAGCCAGATGGCGTGACCAGCGCCGCAGCGAATTTCTTCGGCGCGTTCAGTTACAACACAACGGCCACCACATCCATCGGCGCGCTGTTCACCGAATCCATCCTGACGTTCTTCCTGGCGTTCGTGGTGGTTATGGGCGCTGTGTTTGGCAAGGCGGGCAACCTGGCCGGTCTGGCCATCGGCCTGACGTTGGCCATGTCCATCGCCGGCGCGGGTGGCATCAGCGAGGCATCCCTCAACCCGGCCCGCTCCATCGGTCCGGCGCTGGTTGCAGGTAACCTGGGCAACATCTGGATTTACATCGTGGGGCCGATCCTGGGTGCGGTTGTGGCCGCGGTGATTGCGCGCTACGTCCTCAACCCAACTGAGCCGCCGCCCACCCCGCCGGCGAAGAACACCGGCCGACGTTCGTAGACACACTGACCATTCACCACGAAGGCACAACCCTCCATGCGGAGGGCAAGCGGCACGAAGACCGCAGGGTAAAATCCTATCGCTTCGTGCCTCCGTGTCGCTTGTCCCCCGCATGGGGGATCGTGGTTTTTGTCTCATGACCAAATCCTTCGTCGCGCTCGTCGGCCGCCCCAATGTTGGCAAAAGCACCCTGTTCAACCGTCTTGTAGGCGAGCGCCTATCGGTCGTAGATGACCGCCCCGGCACCACGCGCGACCGCATCCAGGCGCCGGTTGAATGGAACGGCACGGAGTTCACGCTGGTGGATACCGGCGGCATCGAGCCGTTGGAACCGCTCCGCAATAAGGACAAGCAAGTGCTGGCCGAGGCGTCGGCCGACTTCGTGCGCGAGATTCGTGAGCAGGCCGAGGTGGCCATCAGCGAGGCCGACGTGATCGTGTTCTGCGTGGATGCGCAGGTCGGCCTGACCGCGACCGACGAGGCCGTGGCCGGCATCCTGCGCAAGCTGATCGGCCAGCGTCAGACGTTGGGCAAACGTGTGCCGCCGGTCATCGTCGCCGCCGGCAAGGCCGAGGCCAACGCGCCGCGCGACAGCGCCGTCGAGTTCTATAAGCTTGGGCTGGGCGATGTGTTTCCCGTCAGCGGCATCCACGGCGCGGGCACGGGCGATCTGCTCGACGCTGTGGTCGAAGCCATCCCGCCCGAAGCGCCCGACGAAGCCCCCGACGAAAGCGTGAAGATCGCGCTGGTCGGCCGGCCCAACGTCGGCAAGTCCTCGATGTTCAACCGCCTGATCGGCGAGGAGCGCGTGATCGTGAGCGACGTGCCGGGCACCACGCGCGACGCGATTGATACGGTCATCCAGTTCACAGAACAGAGAGTAACCACCGAGGTCACTGAGAGCACAGAGATTGAAGATGAAGCTGTTCTTCCGGCTTCTGTGTCCTCTGTGGTGAATCAAAAGATAACGCTCATTGACACAGCCGGCATCCGCAAGCGCGGCAGCATTGACCCCGGCGTGGAGAAGTGGAGCGTGTTGCGTGCGTTCAAGGCCATTGAGCGGGCCGATGTGGCGTTGCTGCTGATTGACGCCACGCAGGGCATCACCTCGCAGGACGAGCACGTGGCCGGCTACATCCTGGATGAGAACAAGGGCGTGGTGGTGCTGGTCAACAAATGGGACTTGGTCGAGAGCGCCGAAAAAGTGGAGCGGGCCGCCAAGCCGGTCGCGGGCATGGGCCTGCTGACCGAGAAGATGCAGGATTTTCTCAAGGTCGTGCAGGAGCGGCTGAACTTCATGGCCTACGTGCCAGTGCTGTTCGTCAGCGCCAAGAGCGGCTTTCGCACGGATCAGATTCTGCCCACGGCCTTGCGGGTGAACGAGGCGCGCTCGATGCGCGTCTCGACCAGCGACCTGATGCGCATCGTGCGCGACGCCAGCGACCGGCACGCACCGCCCACGCGCGGTGGCAAGCGCCTGAAGATTTACATGGCCTCGCAGGTCGGCACGAATCCACCCACGTTCGTGCTGCACGTCAACGACCCCGAACTGGCCCACTTCACCTACCAGCGCTTTCTGGAGAACCGCCTGCGCGACGAGTTCACTTTTCTGGGCACGCCAGTGCGGTTGATTTTTAGGGGCAGGAAAGAGGATTAGACAAGGATCAAGGCCAATGTGTGCTGGTGCAGTGTCAAGCAGACCGAGTGTATTTGAGCTTGAGTTGCAGAATGCTGTTACCTGTGATTAGTCACTCTGGCAAACATAGGCAATACTCTGCTTTGTTCTTGCATTCAGTTTTCAAGGGGGTTAGTGTATGAACCAGTTCAATGTGGCGGATTACGTCAGGGATTTGGTGCAAAAGTTCCGTGGGCGTCTTGAAGAACAAGCAAAAGGATTAAGTGACTCGGGGGAAAGTGATGAGCTAGCATATCATGTTCGCAGCCAAGGCCAGCCCGCAGACTCGGATGCGCAATCTGCCAGCGCGTACTACATTCATGAAGGGGCTTTGCATATTCTTCTGGCCATGGGCATGAAGTCTTGGCTACAAGTGGACTCGGACAGCCCAGACAAGCACAAGCTTGAATTCCAACAAGAACTCTTTAATCGCCTGCGTGGCAGCGCCCAGTTCGCGCGTGCTGTAGACGACTTTGTTCCATATGACAACAAAGACACTCACAAGGTGTTTAGCCCATTTACACATGACGCATTTGCAAAACTGCGGACGACCAGTAATGGCATTCCAGGCGTTAGAGAATGTGATCAGCTCGCAATGTTGGGGTACAACATCGCCGCATTTCGAGCAACATTGACCGATGACTACTGGATGCTGCGCACATACACGATAGACCACAGTTGGCTAAATCTAGGAGACATTGACGTCTTCTCGAAGCGAGGGGATGAAGAGGCAAATCGAAGAATTGCAATACTCAGCCAGTTGGTTTATCTGACATCTGCTCAAGAGCAAGAGGATTTTGTCAAGGCACGACGTCAGGAAGGTCACAAATGGCTCAAATATCTTTTGAATGACACTGATGCAATAGATGACCGCGCCTTCGAAAGCGTCAAGTCAGGTCTTCAACGCTTGCAATTTGAGTTTCGTGAAGAGATTGACTCCTCACAACCGTTACAAGCACTATGGCTATCTTTTAGCTACCATGTGCGCTTATCACGAATAGGGCTGATCGAAGTTCATCTGCAACAGGATTTTCCTATTGCCAAAAACCAGGCTTCGGAGGATGCACAGATTGAAGTTCAGTCCATACAAGATGTCTTGGAATGGCTGATAAAGCTACGAACGCGACTCGTGTCCAGCACTAATGCTAATGAGAATCAGGATTCGCGACAATGGCGATTGGCGCTGCATTGCGCCAAGCTTTATCTGACTTATGCGCAACACTCAGCCACATACCTGCAGACACATGCGCTCGACCTTCATAATCCGCACAAACTACAGGTCGTCAACGATCCGACAGATACTCAACCGGCAACCGATGGCCAAGCAAGGCAAATCGCAGAATTTAGCTTCCACAGCACTCAGTCTGTTGGCATGATCACGCAGATGCCAAGCGCAGCTACCGATACGACCAGTGTCTATCAGCAGGAGAGATTTGCGCGTTATCGTCTTACACAACTTTCCGAACCTATCGTTGCGCAACAGCGATATATCATTTTTGAACTTCGCAATGTAAGTAGAAAGCACAACGATGATTACAAGAATCCAATCGTTTTTTCGCTTGAAACTCGTGAGCCATTTTTGCAATTGGTTGCCCAAATGCTCGAAGGATTTATCATCCGATCTGACGACGGGTTCGAGTCGCCGAGGTTTGATGAAGCTTATCTCGGTCGATTGCGGAACTCCGATTTAGGGAACTGGCAAAAGGAAGTATGTGTATTCACTTCCGAGCGGGCTGTCATTGCATACCCTGATGCAAATGTAATGATGGCGGGCGCCGACAATGGAAGTGGCGACGTGAAAGGCAGCCACTCTGATGAAGCATTGCCATATCGTGACTACTGGCGTGTCATTATCCGGGGAATCGCACATGAGATTGCAGTGCGAGAAGCGCTGCAACTGGTTGCTAATGAAACGAGCAATGTGTTGGCTGAAGTGCCTCGACTAACTGAAGCGGCGCGTGAGTTAGTCGAATCGGGCGCAGAAGATAAGTTAGCAGATGATCGTTTCAAGGTATTCGTCCGTAGGGTCGGTGAGTTCAGCCAACGCGTTGCCAATGCAGTGAACATGCTCGTGCCATTGCGCAAAATCATGGTCACGACTTCGACATTTCGTGCCGACTATGCCGTAGATAAATTTCACTTCCTGAGCAACTCGGCACTCAAGATGGATCTTGAGCTTAGCCTAGTCGAGCGCAACATCGAAGACTTGGAAGACTTTCTTGAGTATCTCACCGCAGTTCAACAGCGGTATCAGAGCACACTTATCTCGATCAAACAGCAAAAGGTACTGGAAGCGCAGAATGAATCAAATGAACAGCAAGCTTCCGCAAATAGAGAGCAGGAAGAAGCCAACAGGTTGATAAGTCAGCAGAACCTGCGATTAACAATATTCGGTCTAATTTTCGCGGCAGTCACGATCATTTTCGGCATTCCTACGCTGTTGAATGACTACCGGAGCGCGTACACCAACTCACAAGAGTCTGCAAACACTTCGCATTACATTGACCTAATGCGGGTAGATCCACTTGAGGCGTGGTTCAGACTAGCCCCAACTGCCCTTTTCGTCCTGTGGCCCTTCTTGGTTTTTGCGCTATTAACATTTGCGGCCATGTATGTTCGCAATTTGCGAAAGGTCAAGAGGATTAGCCAAACCCTGCCACCCCAACCGCCGCAAGGATAGCCACGAAGGCCGGTCCAATCAGCAGTGATGGCAGAAAATTTGCCAATCGAATCTTCTTCAGGTCGAGCAGCGTCAGGCCGATGCCGATGATGAGCAGCGCGCCTGTGGCCGAGAGCACAGCCAGCATCGGCGGCGTAAAGACGCCCTGCATCAACCCGGCCAACAGCGCAATGCCGCCCTGGAACACGATGATGGTGATGATGCTGAAGCCCACGCCGATGCCGAGCGACGCGGCAAACGCCAGCGCGGCGAAGCCGTCCAGCGTGCTCTTGATCGCCAGCAGGCCGTAGTCGCCCGACAGGCCATCGTTGATCGAACCCAGGATTGTCATCGGCCCGACGCAAAACACCAGGCTGGCGGCAATGAAGCCGCGGATGAAGCGGGCCGTGCTCTCGGCGTCGTCGCTGCGCCCAAAGCGCCGCTCCAGAAACGCGCCGAAGCGGTTGAGCAGACCGTCCAGATCGAGCAACTCACCGGCGATGCCGCCAAACAGCAGCGCCAGCATGACGACGATGAACTTGAGCGGCACGTTCTGCTGGCCGGACATCGCGTCCACAATGTTGAGCACGGCGTAGCCAATGGTTGTCAGGCCCAGGCCGGATAGCACCGTCTCGCGCATCTTCTCCGGCAGGCGGTTGCCCAGCAACACGCCCAAAGTTGTGCCGATCAGCACGGTGATGACGTTGAGAATCGTGCCGACCATGATGGTGTGGGGCGGCCATTTTATATGCGGCCTCAAACCCATCTCGCCTGTATGCGCGTTCGCCAAAAGGGCAGCTTGTGACACGACCGCGCATTGTGCGGGATTTCCGTAGAGACGCGCCATGGCGCGTCTCTACAACTCCCTGTCAATCTGCGCATTGAGCATTCGCCAGACGTTCATGCGGGAGGATAGCGCTGCTCGGCGCAGCCTCGCGGTTCGTCCTGCTCTCTCAGCGCTGCGGCTTTAGCTCAGCGCTTGGAGATTGCGCTTTCACTTGCAGCCATATTGACAAATCACATCCTCTCCATAGACTTTTGACATCTGAACGCCTGCTCAGATATTAGGGTATGAACACCGTCAAGTCACACGCCGCCAACAAGGACATGCGCCTCGGTGAAGACGAGGCCGCTCATCTGGCCGAGTTGTTCCGCGCGCTGGGTGACCCCAGCCGCCTGCGCATCCTGGCGGCGATTGCCGGGCGCGAGTTGCACGTCGGCGCGATTGCGCACATCGCCGGCATCAGCGAGAGCGCCGTCTCGCACCACATGCGCGGCCTGCGACAGATGCGCCTGGTACGCGCCCGCAAGGACGGCCGCGAGGTGTATTACGCCCTGGACGATGACCATGTGGCCGACTTGTTCAAGAGCGGACTGGAACATGTGCGGCATGGATAACCCGCAAACTTTTCGCATCACGGGCATGGACTGCACCGATTGCGCCAAGTCCATCGAGAAGGGCGTGGGTAAGTTGGACGGCGTAACGGCCTGCGCGATCAACTTTGGCGCGGCCACGCTCAAGGTCGAAGGTAGCGCCGGGCGCGAGGTGGTCATCCAGCGCGTGCGCGAGCTGGGCTACGACGTGCGTGAGCGTGACGAAAAGACACGAGCGACGCAAGATGCACGCCGCACTGATCTAGTGTCGTCTGTCGTCAATCGTCTGCCGTCCACAGGCCCATTTGGCTTTCTCAGATTTCTACTTTCTCGCCGCGACACCGCGTTGGCCGTGCTCGGCGCGGTGTTGATCTTGCCCGGCTTGCTGTTCAACGAACTGCTGCCGTTCCTCGGCGTCGAGAGCTTTGTCTTTGATCTCACCTCCATCGCCGCGCTGTTGGTGGCGGGCTACCCGGTGGCGCGCAGCGCGTGGCGCTCGCTCACCATCAACCGCAGCATCAACATCAACGTGCTGATGACGATTGCGGCCATCGGCGCAATCGTCATCGGCGCATACACGGAGGCCGGATTGGTGATGGTGTTGTTCGCCATCGGCGAGGCATTGGAGGGCTACACGATGGAGCAGGCGCGCGATTCCATCCGCAGCCTGATGACCATCGCGCCGAACGAGGCCACTGCCCTGCGACTGTGCGTGGACTGTCGGGAACACCTCGGGCAAGACGACTACACTGACGGGCCATGCCCGTTTTGCGGCGTGGAAGAGACGCGCGTGTTTGTGGATGAGCTGCGCGTGGGCGACGTCATCGTGGTCAAGCCCGGCGAGCGCATTGCCATGGACGGGCGCGTGCGCGCCGGCGCGTCAGCGGTCAATCAAGCGCCGATTACTGGCGAAAGCGTGCCTGTGACCAAGTCGGTTGACGACGATGTGTTTGCCGGCGCGATCAACGGCCAAGGCGCGTTGGAGGTGGAGGTGACGCGGCTGGCTGAGGACAACACGCTCAGCCGCATCATCCACATGGTCGAGGAGGCGCAAGCGCAAAAGGCCCCGGCCGAGAAGTTTGTGGATCAGTTCGCGCGGATTTACACGCCGGCCGTCGTGGCGCTGGCCGTGCTGGTTGCGGTTGTGCCGCCGATCTTGTTCGGTGCGCCATTCCTCCCCTCGCCCTTTGGGAGAGGGGACTTGTGGCCCACTGGGGGCCATGGGGGTGAGGGAGATCAGGGCTGGCTGTATCGGGCGTTGGAGTTGCTGGTCGTGGCTTGCCCGTGCGCACTGGTCATCAGCACGCCGGTCGTGCTCGTCAGCGCCATCAGCAATGCTGCCCGCAATGGCGTGCTGATCAAAGGCGGCGTTTACCTCGAACTGCTCAGCCGGGTGAACGCGATTGCGTTCGACAAGACCGGCACGCTCACCGAGGGCCGGCCGCGCGTGATTGAAGTGAAGTCTGTCGCGTGTCAGCCTGCAGAAAAGCTGGCGGCAAAAGAGAACTGCCCAAGCTGCGAGAACTTACTCGCTCTGGCCAGCGCGGTCGAACGGCGCAGCGAACATCCGCTGGCAAAGGCGGTTGTCACCGCCGCCGAACAAGGCCGCGTGAGTGCGGCCTATCCGGCAGCTGAAGACGTAAAAGCCATCACCGGCAAAGGCGTCATTGGCACGGTGGATGGCCGCGATGTGTTGATCGGCAGCCACGCCTATTTCGACCAGGTCATGCCGCACGACCGCGCACAGTGCGCTGCGGTTGAGGCGGCCGCTGCGCAGGGCCGCACTGCGCTTTTGGTTGGCGCGGACGACGCCTATCTCGGCTACATCACCGTGGCCGACGCTGTGCGTGAGAGCAGCAAACGCGCCATCGCTAAACTCAAACGCGCCGGCGTGTCGTCGCTGGTGATGTTGACCGGTGACAACGCCGCCACGGCCGCGACGATTGCGGCTGAAGTGGGCGTGACCGAGGTGAAAGCCAACCTGCTGCCCGAGCACAAGGTGGATGTGGTGAAGGCGCTGTTGGCCGAGCATGGCACCGTGGCGATGGTGGGCGATGGCATCAACGACGCGCCCGCGCTTGCGACGGCATCGCTCGGCATCGCCATGGGTGCGGGCACAGCCCAGGCGCTCGAGACGGCCGACATCGCGCTGATGGGTAACGACCTGACCAAGCTGCCATTTGCCATCTGGCTCAGCCGGGCAGCCATGCGCACCATCAAGGCCAACATCGCCTTTGCCGTCGGCGTCAAGCTGGCCTTCCTGGCGCTGGTGTTGATGGGGCTGGGGACGATGTGGTTGGCCGTGCTGGCCGATGTGGGCGCAGCCCTGGTCGTCACGCTCTTCGGCATGCGGCTACTGAAGTGGACGCCCAAGCCAGCTTGAATAGCTCAGGACTTACGCGCCGACATCCATTCTGGACGCGGATGAACACAGATTTTGCGGATAGTGCAAAATCAATCCGCGTTTTCTGCGCGAATCCGCGTCCCAAATTCTGTTCTGCGTAAGTCCTGTAGCCGTTAGCGGGCGTTGGCGTGCTCGAACAGGTCCGAGATTTCGGTCAGCACCTTCTCGCGCTGTCCGGCGTCGTTGCCGCGCACGGCCTCGGTCACGCAATGGCCGAGGTGTTCCTCCAGCACCACCTGGCTGACTTTGCTAAGTGCGCTTTGCACGGCGTTGATCTGCCGTATCACGTCAATGCAGTAATCGTCGTTCTCCACCATGCGCTGAACGGCCCGCACGTGGCCCTCGATGATTTGCAGCCGGCGGATGGTTTTCTTCTTGGTTGTGTCGTCCATCTTGGTTGTTAGTTGTTGGATGCTGGTTGTTGGTTGACTTTGCGATCAACCAACAACCAATATCCAATCGTCAAATCTTCTTACTCCGCAACCTCAGACTATTCCCCACGACGAACAACGAGCTGAACGCCATCGCTGCCGCGGCCAGGATTGGCCCGTATTGGTGGAAGATGCCCAAGATGGCCGTTGGGATCAGGATCACGTTGTAGATGAACGCCCAGAACAGGTTCTGTTTGATGCCGCGCACAGTCAGTTGGCTAAGCGCGATCACCTGTGGCACCTTGCGAATGTCGCCGCTGATGAGCGTCACGTCGGCCGCTTCCATCGCCACATCCGTGCCGGTGCCGATGGCCATGCCCACATCGGCCTGAGCTAGCGCCGGCGCGTCGTTGATGCCGTCGCCCACCATTGCCACGACCTCGCCCTGCGTCTGCAACGCGGCCACCTTGGCGCTCTTGTCGCCGGGCAGCACGTCGGCGATGACCTCACTCACACGCGCCTGCTCGGCAATGGCCCGCGCGCTGCGGGCGTTGTCACCCGTCAGCATCACCACCCTCACGCCGCGCTGCTTGAGGGCCTCGATGGCCTCGGCCGAGCCGTCTTTGATCGTGTCGCTCATGGCGATGACGCCGGCCGGCTCGTTGTTGATGGCGACCAACATGGCGGTCTTGCCGGCGTCCTGCAACGCCGTGAGCGTCTGCGCGATGTCGCCATTGATAGCCACGCCTTGCTGCTGCATCAGCGCCAGGTTGCCCACGGCCACCTGCTTGCCATCTACGTAGGCGGTCAGGCCCTTGCCCGGCACGGCCACGAATTTCTGCAACGGCAAAATGGGAACGCGCTTGGTCTCGGCCGCCTGCACGATGGCTTGTGCCAACGGATGTTCACTGCCTTTCTCGGCGCTGGCGGCCAGGGCAAACCAATTTTCGATTTCGGATTTCGGAGTTTGGATTGAATCGAGCGATTGCGAAGCGTCATGTAAATCGAAAATTGGCCCCACAGGGGCGTCCCGCAATCGCAAATCCAAAATGTCCGTCACCTGCGGCTTGCCCTGCGTCACCGTGCCGGTCTTATCCAGCACCACCGTGTTGATCTCGGCTGCCTTCTCCAAAGCGGCGCTGTTCTTGAACAGGATGCCGTTCTCAGCCCCCTTGCCCATGCCGACCATGATCGCCGTCGGTGTAGCCAGGCCCAGCGCACACGGGCAGGCGATGACCAGCACGGCGATCGCGTTGATTAGCGCCGTCTCCAAAGGCGCGCGCCCAATCACCAGCCAACCCAGGAACGTGAGTGCGGCGATGACCAGCACCGCCGGCACGAATATTGCCGAGACCCGGTCGGCCAGCGCCTGGATAGGTGCCTTGCTGCCCTGAGCCTGTTTGACCAACCGGATGATGTTCGCCAGTGCAGTGTCCTTGCCAACCTTGCTGGCTTCAAACTTGAGCAGCCCCTCTTTGTTGACTGTTGCGCCGATCACGGCGTCGCCCGGCTTCTTGTCCCGCGGCAGGCTCTCGCCGGTGATCATGCTTTCGTCCACGGCGCTGCGGCCTTCGATCACGATGCCGTCTGCCGCGATGCGCTCGCCGGGCTTGACCACGATCACGTCGCCGATGTTGATTTGGTCGGCGGGAATTTCGACCTCGTAGACCTCCGGGGTCTCTGCACGTTGACCGCTGTTCAAGACTGCCCCCGAGACCCCGGAGGTCTTGTAACGCAGCACCCGCGCCGTCTTTGGCGCGAGGTTCATCAGCCGCTTGATTGCCTCGCTGGTGCGCCCCTTGGCCTTGGCCTCGATGTATTTGCCGACGCTGATGAGCGCCACGATCACAGCCGCAGTTTCGAAATACACGTGACCAGAGAACACGCCAAGCAGCACCAGCACGGAGTAGGCGAACGCCACGCCGCTGCCCAGCGCTACCAGCACATCCATGTTGGCCGCGCCGTTGCGGATGGCCTTGTAGCCGTGCACGAAGAATGGCTGGGCCGTGTAGATCATGACCGGCAGCGACAGCGCCATCAAGGCCCAGTTCAGCACAACCTGCGCCGCAGGCAGAGCGTGGCCCATCGCCATCATCTCCGGCGACATGGGCGCAAAGTCCGGCCCGAACAGACGGCCGAGCAAGCCGAGGTCGCGGGCCATGCTGATGATGAAGGCGGGAATGGCGAAGGCCAAGCCGACGATCATGCGCCGCTTGCGGTCTTGAATGTCGGCCGCGCGCGCGGCCTGCTCAACGTCTTCCTGACCCTTGACTCCTGATGCCTGACCACTCACTGGCACGTCATAGCCAGCCTTGCGAATGGCCGCCACCATGTCGCTGATGCCAACCGCGCCGGGCACGTAATCCACGCTCGCCCGTTCGCTGGCGAGGTTCACGGCCGCATTGGCTATGCCCGGTAACTTCCTCAGCGTGCGCTCGATGGTGTTGGCGCAGTTGGCGCATGTCATGCCCAGCAAAGGCAGATCGGCATGCGCAAGGGTCACGTCATAGCCGGCCTTGCGCACGCGTTCGATCAACTCGCCGGGCTTGACCTGCGCAGGGTCGAAGGCGACTTGCGCGCGCTCATTGGCGAAGTTGACGGCTGCGTTCGTGACGCCAGGCGTCTTCTTCAGCGTGCGCTCGATGGTGTTGGCGCAGTTGGCGCAGGTCATGCCCGTCACCGGCAGGTCGAGCGTGGCTTGGCCCTGTGCTGGTGCTGGAGTTGGCGTGGATAAAGGGGCGATGGTCGTCATGGCGAAGCCGCTCCTAGGGCATGACCAACTCCTGCGGGGCGTAGTTGATCTCGGTCAGGGTGGCCTTGATCTGATCCCACGTCGCAGGGTCGTCCCACTTGACGGTCACAACTTTCGTGTTCGAGTCGGCCTCGACGGACTTCACGCCGGGCAGTTCACCCACCTCGTTCTTGATGGTGTGGGCGCAATGGTCACAGCTGATGGCGGGCACGACAAAGGTCTTGGTATTCATGTGTTTATCTCCTGGCAAATCGGAATACCCGCATTATATCCAATCCCCCTGGGGGGGATATAGCTGATTGATCAAAGTGAGGAGCGTTGCTGTGTCGCGCAGGAACTGCTCGGGATCGTCGTCGCGCACAAACTCAAGCAATGCCGCAAGATTCGAGTTTCCTGCGGATGCTGTGTCAAGCCAGATTCGCCAATCACGCTCGCTGCCCGCCAGAGGAAGACGCACCCGTGTCGCCGCATCGCGGTGAATGACGTGCACATTCGCCAACCAAGGCAGCACCAATTTCAGGCTATGTAGCTGGGCTGGGCTATCAACGTCTATTGAAGGTTGCCAAAGCGTTTGCATGCCGGGTGCCGAACGCAAAAGCGCAACCACAGATTCACCCGTATCTGCAAGTGTCTTTTCATGAAACTCGTAGGCGACCGTGATGTTGTGCGCTTCCGCCAATTCGACGGCGTTGCGCGATTGCGCGACGACGCCCTCACGATAGGCTGCATCCGCTTCGGCCGATCCCAGTTGACCCGCCCAGATGCGAATGAGTGGCGCGCCAAGTGCGAGGGCCGTCTCAAGCACGGGTTTAAATGGCTCACCGGGCCGACAGCGAAAATAGGAACCATAGGCCAGCACGCGCAGCCCGGTATCTTCGGTCATGCGCTGCACATCCCGCGCCGCAGCCAGGTCGCCGTGCGGCACATGCACATCGCCGCCCCATTCGATGCCATCCAGCCCAGCTTGCGCCACCAACGAGACGATCTCTCGCGGCGGCAGCTTGCGAAAGGTGACCGAGACAAGGCCGGTGGTGATGTGGCTCATCCGCGCGCCCTCGCATACTCACGGCCGACGCGATAGCGCAATGGCTCGCCGCGCAGCCAACGCTCAAGTTCGTCAACCATGGCGCGGCCCATGCGCCGGCACTCGGCGTTCATGCTGCCGGCGATGTGCGGCGTGAGCACGACATTGGGCAGGTCGTATAGCAGCGAGTCGGGCGCGGGCGGCTCGGGGCAGGCCACATCCAACACGGCAAACAGATCATCGCGTTCTCGCAGCACTTCTACTAAGGCAGCCTCGTTGACCACTGCGCCGCGCGCGGTGTTGATGAAGCACGCGCCGGGCTTCATCTGTCGGAATAAATCGCCGTGCAGCAACCCTTCAGTCTCCGGCAGCCACGGTGTGTGGCAGGTGATCACATCGGATCGCGTAAACAGCGCGTCAAGCGAAACCAGTTCGACGTGCAACGCCTGTGCTTGCTCCGGCGTCGTGAATGGATCGTAGGCGATCACCTGGATGTCAAAGGCGCGCAGCCGCTCGGCTACCATGCGCCCGATCGCCCCCAGCGACACGATACCGACCGTGCTGCCATAGGTTCCTGCCACTGGCAGGCGCGCTTGTCTGAAATTTCGCACGCTCTTTACCCGCGCCGCCTGCCGCCACGCCTGTTTCAGGCACAGCACGATCTGGGCGACGGTGTATTCGGCCACCGCCACGCCGTTGGCGACATTGGCGTTGGTGATCTGCACGCCGCGCGCCCACACGTCATCGGTGACGAAGCCGCTGACCGCTCCAGCGCCGTAGAACAATACCTTGAGGTTGGGGAAGACCTCGAAGAACGCGGCATCCATCTTGGCCATGCCCCAACCGGAGAAGATGGCCTGCACGCCGTCGAGCTGGCCGCGCCATGCGCCGTAGGTCGTCGCGTCCAGCGGCGGGGCGGCCAATTCGACACGTGCCGCAATATCGCGCTGCTCGGCTGGGCCGTAGACTAGATCGAGGGTGTGTTTGGGGAGGAGATAAACCGCTTTCATAGGTCATGCAGTTGACAAGTCGCGTTGTCGCGCATATCCTAGATCATATAGGATATATTTTGCAATGGGGATGACAGCAACCAAGCGGGCCGTGCCGGCGCTCTCAGGCGCATTCCGCAGCAAGAAAGACGTGGTGCTGGAGGCGATGCGCGCGTCCATCGCCGGGGGTGTGTTCAAGCCCGGCGAGCGGCTGGTGATTGACGATCTGGCGGCGCAGTTCGGCATCAGCCCCATCCCCGTGCGCGAGGCGCTGCAGCAGTTGCAGGCCGAGGGCTTCGTCGAGATTCAGCCCCATGTCGGCGCCACGGTCACGCGCATTGAAGCCGGCCAGATCACCGAGGTGTTCGACCTGCTCGAAGCGTTTGAGCTGATCAGCGGGCGGGCGGCCTGCGGGCGAATGACCAAGGACGACTTCGCCCGCATGGAGGCGATGCTGCGCGAGATGGACGGCTTGGAGAAAGACCTGGACGCGTGGTCAGAGGCGAATATGCGCCTGCACCAGTTCATCTGCGATTGCGCCGGCATGCCGCTGGTCAAGAGCATGCTGACCAAGGCGCTCGACCATTGGGATCGCCTGCGCCGCTTCTACTTGAACGACGTGTTCAAGCACCGCGTGCGCGCCGCCCACCGCGAGCATTGGCAGATGCTGCGTGCCATGCGCACCTGCGACGTGGAACGCCTGGAGCAGGTGGTGCGCGACCACAACCGCGCAGCGCGCGACGCCTACACCGAGCATTTTCAAAAAGCGCTGAAACGCGAAGCGATGTGACGGTGACGCGAATGATGATGGACTCTCACCTGGGCCAGCCCGCTTGCGGTTTCAACGTGAGTGACACGGCAGCGCTGCTGCGCCGTTATCAGTTCATCGAGCGCAGTTGCATGCCTATCCTTGCTGCCTGGATTCTTCAAGCGCCCTCTTATGAGGACAAATATACGCTCGGCTACCACTTGTGGGATCACGCCGAACACGTACAAGTTTTACGGAACCGATTGACCGAATTGCGCGGCGGCAACGTTGACGCTGATGTGCCGCCCGCGCTGCAGCGCGTCATGGAGGAAGCGCGGCACGGGCAAAGCATCCAAGAGGTTGCGAGTGGTTTGTATCTGGGATTAAAGCGCGCGCTCGTTCGTGCATACAAATGGCATATTGAGATGGCGGATGCCTCTGCGAATGCTGTCGAGGTGCGACTGTTGCGGCGTTTGCGCGACAACTTAGAAACGCATATCGCGTGGGCGGAGACAGTAATTGCGCGTGAAGGCGTTGGGCCGGACGTGAACGACCAATGGCGGTCTTATCTATGCCACATGCTCGATTTGGCGGGCGGCGTGGATGGCATGGGTGAACCGCCGCGCCGTGAGGTGTTACGCCCTCACACGCACACTTTACCACGACCAACCAAGATAACGTTTGATGATCGCATTTTGCGCAGCCCACTTGCGCCGTATGAACAGCGCGAAGGACTGTCGCACGACGACAATATCAAGGAGCAGTTCGCGGTGTTCTTTAACGAGTTTTGGGCGGCAGGCCTTTTGGCTACGGTACTGATCGATGCCCGCGATACCAGCTTCCCCTGGGACTTCTATTACGACGTCTCACATCATTGCTGGGATGAAATACGGCATTCGGAATTCGGCGCGATTCGCTTGAAGGAATTAGGTCTGGTGCCATCTCGGGCAGACATGACCTTGTTTGATGAAGCGCAATCCTGGCCGATTCTGCATCGCCTCACCTACATTGCGCTTGATCTCGAGCCTTTCTTCATGAAGCGCAAACGTCCGCGTGTGCAGCGCTATCAGGAAGCGGGTGACATGCGCTCGCTAGTGTTTGCCGATGCCGACTGGTCAGATGAGATCAATCACGTTCGCTACGGCAAACGCTGGGTGGACTTCTTGCTCCAGGACGACATTCGCACCGTGGACGATATTAAGGATGAGATCAAAAACCTTATCGCCCGCCAGCGCGGCGCAAGTGCAGTGCCATTCTAGGAATTTATCCCATGAGCTACACCCGCGTCGCCGCGTTGCGCACCGCCGATTTGTTCCGCGAGCACCTCGCCAAATTGGGTGTGTCTTTGCCATTTGATGAAGCAGTGCAACACGGCACAGACGCGCCGCTGGCGCAACAGTTTGATGCGGGCATCAAGGTCGTCGGCAATCGCTTCGCCATCTTGCCGATGGAGGGCTGGGACGGCGAGGCTGATGGCTGTCCATCCGAGCTGACGATCCGGCGTTGGACGCGCTTCGGCGCGAGCGGGGCCAAGCTGATCTGGGGTGGAGAGGCCGTGGCGGTGCGGCACGATGGCCGCGCCAACCCCAACCAACTGATCGCCAGCGAGCACACGCTACCCGGCCTGATCACGTTGCGCGAGGCGCTGGTGCGCGAGCACGCAGCCCGCTTCGGCGCGACCGATGATTTGCTGATCGGCCTGCAACTCACGCATAGCGGCCGCTTCGCCCGGCCCAATGACAAGAAGCGGCTCGAGCCGATGACGGCCTATCACCATCCGCTGCTCGATAAGAAGTTCAACGTGCCCGATGGCGCGGTCATGAGCGACGACGACATCGCCCGGCTGATCGAGGACTTCGGCCGCGCGGCGGTCATCGCCCAGCGCGCCGGTTTCGACTTTGTGGACCTCAAGCACTGCCACGGTTACCTCGGCCACGAGTTGTTGAGCGCTTACGAACGGCCGGGCAAATATGGCGGCAGCTTTGAGAACCGCACGCGCTTCCTGCGTGAGTTGGTGGAGGTTGTGCGCGCGGCTGCGCCTGGGCTGGGCATCGGCGTGCGGCTGAGCGCGTTCGACTGGATGCCATTCAAACCCGGAGTGGACAAGATCGGCGAGCCGGACTTTCCGAGCGGTCGGAGCGCTTTGAGCGCTCCGACCGCTTACAACTACGCCTTCGGTGGGGACGGCACAGGCCTGGGCATTGATCTGACCGAGCCGAAGCGATTTCTCGACTTGCTCGCCGAACTGGGCATCAAGCTTGCCTGCCTGACTGCGGGCAGCCCGTATTACAACCCGCACATCCAGCGGCCGGCGCTGTTCCCGCCGTCGGATGGCTATCAGCCGCCCGAAGATCCGCTGGTCGGTGTGGCGCGGCAGATCCAGGTCGTTGGTGAGCTAAAGCGCTACCGGCCCGACCTGGTCATGGTCGGCACGGGCTACAGTTATTTGCAGGAGTGGCTGCCCAACGTGGCGCAGGCCGCCGTGCGCGCAGGCTTGGTGGATGCCGTCGGCCTGGGGCGGATGGTGCTGGCTTATCCTGATTTGGCGGCCGATGTGATCGCCGGTCGTGATCTGCAACGCAAGCGCATCTGCCGCACCTTTAGCGATTGCACCACCGGCCCGCGCAACGGGCTGGTCAGCGGCTGCTACCCCCTGGATGATTTTTACAAGCATCACCCACATCGAGGGTTGTTGGAGGCGGCTAAGAAGTGATGAGTTTTGAGTTGTTAATTTTGAGTGCAGACAACTCAAAACTAAAAACTCAAAATTAAGAACTGGACTATGGCAACTAACCCAATCACAACCGACAAAGACATTGCGCTGCACGACCCGCGGCTGTATGCGCGGCGGGCGGTGGCGCCGGGCATCCCCGGTGGCTTCGACGCCGTGACCGATGCGCATGTGCAGCAGTATCGCGAGTTGGGCTTTCTATCCATCGAGGACGCCTTCACGCCGGACGAGGTGCGCGACGGCATCGCCGGTCTGTTGCACCTGATCGGTGGTGGCAACCCCGAGTTCAAGAGCATCCAGTTCGAGGCGCAGGCTGCGGCCAACCTGGATGCGCTCACGATCGAGCAAAAGCAGGACGCCGTGCGCAAGCTGATGTGGTTCACCGAATTTGAACCGCGGCTGAAGACGCTGTCGCATCATCTCAAGTTGCTGACGTTGGTGGAACGATTGCTAGAGGCGAAAGCCCCGACGATGTTCCAGGACATGGCGCTGCTCAAGCCACCGCGCCTGGGCCGCGAGAAGCCGTGGCACCAGGACAAGGCCTATTTCAACATTGACCCGCGTGAGCGCGTGGTCGGCGTTTGGATCGCGCTGGATGCGGCGACCACTGACAACGGCTGCATGCACCTGCTGCCGCAACTGCCGCGCCAGCCTATCGTGCATTTCCAAAGGCGCGACTGGCAGATTTGCGATACTGAGATTCTGGGTAATGAGTGCGTGGCGACGCCGTTGCGGCCGGGCGGCCTGTTGTTGTTCGACGGCTTGCTGGTGCACGGCACGCCGCACAACACCAGCGGCCAACGCCGGCGCGCAGTGCAGTTCCACTATCACGGCAACCAATTTCCCAAGGTCAGGGACGAAGACCGCATGGCCCTGTTCGGCAGCGAGGGCAAGGATGTGGAGTGTTGAGACAAAGATAAACCTCCGGAGTCTAAACGCGAGACATGGGTGTGCAGGAAGCTTTTGCGAGACCCCGGAGGTTTACGAATGGAAATGATCAACTTCTCCGTCATCGGCATCAACCACGGCCACATCTACGGCCAGGTGAACGCGCTGCTCAAGGCTGGCGCGCGCTTCGTCTCGTTCTACGCGCCGGAGCCGGAGCTGGCTGTGCCGTTCGCCAAGGCTTTCCCGCAGGCCGCGCCGGTGCGCAGCGAAGCCGAGATCCTAGAAGACTTGGCTATCCACATGATCGTCACCGCCGGCGTCCCGCGTGAGCGCGCGCCGCTGGGCATCCGCGCCATGCAGCACGGTAAGGACTTCATGACCGACAAGCCGGGCTTCACCACGCTGGGCCAACTGGCCGAGGCGCGCCGTGTGCAGGCTGAGACCAAGCGCATCTACTCGGTGTGCTACAGCGAGCGCTTCGAAAATGGCGCGACCACAATGGCTGGCGAATTGGTGCAGGCTGGCGCGATCGGCCGCGTGATCCAGACCATCGGCCTCGGCCCGCATCGCACCAATTTGCCCTCGCGCCCGGCGTGGTTCTTCGAGCGCGAGAAATATGGCGGCATCCTGTGCGACATCGGCTCGCATCAGGCTGATCAATTTCTGTTCTTCACCGGCTCCACCGAAGCCGAGGTCGTTGCTGCGCAGGTGGGCAATGTCAATCACCCGCAGCACCCGGAACTGGAAGACTTCGGCGACGTGATGTGGCGCGGGAACAATGGCATGGGCTATGCGCGGGTGGATTGGTTTACGCCTGATGGTCTGGCGACGTGGGGCGATGGCCGGCTGACGATCCTGGGCACGGATGGATACATCGAGTTGCGCAAATACATTGACCTCGCTGGCCGGCCGGGCGGCAGCCATCTGTTCATCGCCGACAAGAAGGACGCGCGCTATGTGGATTGCAGCGGCGTGGACTTGCCGTATGGCCGGCAACTCGTGCAAGATGTGCTGGATCGCACTGAGACGGCTATGAGCCAGGCGCACTGCTTTCTTGCCTCGGAGTTGGTGTTGAAAGCGCAGGCGCAAGCCCGGCGCATCGCCCTCGCGCCGCAGGAGGTGCCCGCATGATCCGGCTTGGTTTGGTCGGCTGCGGCGTGATTGGCCAGGTGCACCTGCGCGTGGCCAAGAGCATCCCCGATGCGCAGTTCGTGGCCGTGTGCGACGTGCGTGAGGATGTCGCGCGAAACACCGCGCAGCAATACGGCATCGGGGCGGTCTACACCGATCCGGCTGCGCTGTTTGCCGACGCGAACGTGGATGCCGTCGTGCTGGGCGTGCCGGCCAACCTGCGCACGGCGTTGGGTGTGCAGGCGTTGCAGCAGGGCAAGCACCTGCTGACCGAGAAGCCGGTAGCGATGAACGCCGACGAGGTCAAGCAACTCATCGCCGCGCGGGGCGAACGTGTGGCCGCGTGCACCTCATCGCGCCTGCGCTTTTTGCCCTCGGCCAAAGCCATCACCGATTTCGTCGCGACGGGTGCGCTGGGCGACCTGCGCGTTGTGCGCTGCCGCGATGTCATCGCCGCGGGCGAGCCGCCGTCAAATCCTCCGCCGGTTTGGCGCTTGAATCGGTCGCTCAACGGCGGCGGCATCCTGGTGAATTGGGGCTGCTACGACCTCGACTACTTGTTTGGCATCACCGGCTGGCGATTGCGCCCGCGCCGAGTGATGGGCCAGACGTGGGCCAACGTGCCGGATTACGCCGCTTACGCCGCGCCCGGCTCCGATGCCGAGACGCACGTGGCGTTCTTCGCCCAATGCGACGGCGGCATGGCCCTGACCTACGAGCGCGGCGAATTCATGCCCACGGCGACCGACGAAATCTGGCAACTCATCGGCGCGAAGGGCGCGCTGCGCATGAACATGAAGCCGTCCATCGGCAAGCAGGTGTGGTTCGACAAGACCAGCCCGCACGGCACGACCAGCGAGCTGATCTGGCAGGGCGATGAGGATTGGGAGACGCAGCACCGCGGGCCGCTGGCCGATTTTGTAGAGGCGATTCGCGATGGGCGTGAACCGGCGACGACGCTGGAGAAAGCGCTGCTGATTCAGACGTTGACCGACGCGGTGTATCGCTCGGCGCAGACGGGGGCGTGTGTGGAGATAGAACTATCTGCTCTCGCGGGATCGCCAGATTCCGCGATGACGACGCGGGTCTGACGATCCGCTGCGAGCGACTGTGAAATGAAATACGCATTCATGACTTTCTCGAACCCGGCATGGACGTTGGGTGAAACGCTGGCCGCGGCCAAACACTACGGCTATGACGGCGTGGAGCTGCGCATTGACAGCCACCACAACCACGGCGTGGAGCTGAGCAGCGACGCCGCGGGACGCAGCGCCGCCAAACAGCAGGCGCACGAGGCCGGCGTCGCCATCTGCTGCATCGCCACCGGTTGCACCTTTGCCGACCCATCGAAAGCAGCGCAGAGCGTTGAACAAGCCAAGGTGGCGATTGACCTGGCGGCCGACGTCGGCGCGCAGGTCATCCGCGTGTTCGGCGGCAAGATTCCGGACGGCGTGAGCCGCGAGCAAGCGACGGCGCCCATCGTCGCGTCATTGCGCGCGCTCACGGGCCAAGCCGAGGCGCGCGGCGTGAACGTCGCTATCGAGACGCACGACGACTGGTGCGATCCCCAGCACGTCGCGGCCATCTTGGGGCAGGTCAATCATCCGCGCATCGGCGCGAACTGGGACTACCAGCACACGACCCGTGTGGCCAAGGCGACGGCCGATGCTGCGTTCGATGCACTTCGGCCTTTCATCAAGCACGTGCACTTTCACGATGGGACGATGGATGCGGATAAATTGGTGTTTTTGCCGGTGGGGCAGGGCACGTATGACCACGCGCGCGTGCTGCATCTGCTGCGCTCGATTCACTACGACGGCTACCTGAGCGGTGAGTGGATCAACTGGGAACCTGCCGAGATTCATCTGCCGCGCGAACTGGCGGCGATGAAAGCGATCGAAGCGATGGAGGCAAACGCATGACACACGTGTTGACACCTGAACAAGTGGCAGACTTTCACCGCGACGGCTATGTCGTGGCAGAGGCGTTCTTCGACGCCGACGAGATGGACATCATCAAGACCTACGCCAAGGCCGACGTGGCGCTGCAACAGGCGGCCTTCCTGCGGGCCGACACGCAGGGCGGCGCGGCCAAGATGACGCTGTGGAATGAGGCCGGTGATGACCTGTATGGCATCGTTTCGCGCACGGAGAAGCTGGTGGACGCGACCGAGTACCTGCTGGGCGAGGAGGTGTATCACTGGCACCACAAGATGAGCATGAAGGAGCCGTTCACCGGCGGCGCGTGGGAGTGGCATCAGGACTATGGCTACTGGTACAAGAACAACTGCCTGTTCCCCGATTTGCTCTCGGCCTTCATCGCCGTTGACCCGAACACGCTTGAAAACGGCTGCATGCAGGTGATCAAAGGCTCGCACAAGATGGGCCGCATCGAACACGGCAAGTTTGGCGACCAGACCGGCGCCGACCCGGAGCGCGTCGCGGCTGCATTGCAACAGCTTGAGCTGGTGCATAGTGTGCTCGACCCGGGCGACACGTTGTTCTTCCACAGCAACTTGCTGCATCGCTCCGACCAGAACCGTTCGGCCAATGCGCGCTGGTCGTTGATCTGCTGCTACAACACACGGCGCAACAGCCCGTTCAAACAGGGTGGCCATCCCAGCTATGCGCCGTTGCAGCGCGTGCCCAATGATGCGATTAAAGAAATGGGTCGTCGGCTAATGGCAAGCTCTAACTGACAACAGAGGATGGACGGCAGACGATCATCGTCTGTCGTCGTCACCAGATGATCCGGGTTCTCTCCGCCACCCTGCACACGCTGCCGATGCGCACGCGGCTGCCGTTCCGCTACGGCATCGTCACGCTGCGCGAGATCGAGCACTGCTTTGTGCGCGTGCTGGCAGCCGTGGATGGTGTTGAAGCGACTGGCATCGCCGCGGATGGCCTGGCACCGAAGTGGTTCACCAAGAATCCCGCCACAACGATTGAACATGACGTGGCCGAGATGAAGCAGGTGATCGCGGCGGCGTGCGCGCAAGCGGAAAGCATCGGCCAGGCCGAGACTGTGTTCGAGTTTTGGCAGCGTTTGTATGCGTTGTCCACTCAACCCTCACAGCGTTCCGAACCCTGTGAGGGTTCGCCCAGACTTCTCTTGTCTTTCGGCGCGAGTTTGGTCGAGCGGGCGCTGATTGACGCCTTCTGCCGCGCCAAAGGCGAAACTTTGGCCCAAGCGGTGCGTAATAACGCGTTGGGCATCTGGCTCGACGCGATCCACCCCGAACTAAGCGGGCGTGAGCCGCATGAGTTGTTGCCCACGCGACCGCTGCGCCGCATCGCGGCGCGGCACACCGTGGGTCTGATTGACCCGCTCACCGATTCTTCGGCTGTTTCTCCCCCAACAGCCGGGGAATCGGTTGAGCTTTCCGATGATGGCCTGCCTGTATCGCTCGAAGCGTGCATCCGCGTGTATGGGCTGACGCACTTCAAGATTAAGCTGGGCGGCGATGCGGCGCATGATCTCGCACGGCTACGCGATGTGGCGGCCGTCATTCAGCGCAACTGCCGAGACTACGCCTTCACCCTCGACGGCAACGAGCAATACCAGACGGCTGAGGCTTTCCGCGACGCTTGGCATGCCGTCACCTCTACCCCCTCGCTCCAAACCTTTCTGCGCCACCTCATCTTCGTAGAGCAGCCGCTGCATCGCGACGTCGCGCTGAGCGAGGCGACCGGCGAAGCGCTGCTGCGCTGGGCGGATCGGCCGGCCATCATCATTGACGAGTCCGACGCCGACCTCGATAGCTTGCGCGTGGCGCTGGCGCGCGGCTATGCCGGCGCAAGCCACAAGAACTGCAAGGGCGTGTTCAAGGGGATCGCGAATGGGTGTTTGGCGCAGGCCCCCTCACCCAGCCTCTCCCCAGAGGGGAGAGGAGTGTTGATCAGCGGCGAGGACCTGAGCAACGTCGGGCCGGTGGCGCTGACGCAGGATTTGGCAGTGATGGCGACGTTGGGCATCACGCACGTCGAGCGCAACGGCCACCACTACTTCAAAGGCTTGAGCATGTTCCCGCGCGAGCTGCAAACGCAGATGGTCACGCAGCATGGCGATCTGTATCGCTGGCATGCGAGCGGCTTTGCGACGCTGAATGTGTGCGAGGGCGGGATTGATATCGGCAGCGTCGCAGATGCGCCGTTTGGCTACGATCTGACTTTAGACCCCGGACGTCTTCAAGACCTCCGGGGTCTCTACGCAACTGCATGACCCATCACATCAACACCACCGTCGTCGGCAGCTATCCCATCCCCATGTGGCTGGGCGCGCTGCCCTCCACACCTGCGCTGCGCGACGCCGTGTTGGTGGTGATGAAGACGCAGGAGTTGGCCGGCATTGACGTGATCAGTGACGGCGAGCTTTCGCGCTTCGACCCCAATCACCCCGAGACCAACGGCATGATCGAGCACTTCGTGCGGCCGATGTCGGGCATCGGCGCCGAGTTGAGCCGGGCTGAGCTGGCCGAGTTCCGCGCCCAGCCGAACATGGGCTTCCGCACCGTGCCAGCCGGCGTGGCGCGCGAGGCCGTCGGTGAGGGCGCGATGAACTTGCAAGCAGCCTATAACTTCGTCAAGGCGCTGGCGGCCAAGCCGCTCAAGTTCACGGTTACCAGCCCCTACATGCTGGCCAAGACGCTGTTGAACAAACACTATGCCGACCGGCGCGCGCTGACGCTGGCGATTGCCGAAGTATTGCGCCAGCAAGTGAGCGCGATTGACGCAGCCGTATTGCAAGTGGACGAGGCCAATCTGCCCGGCTCGCCGCAGGACAGCGCCTGGGCGGCCGAGGCGATCAACGTGGTATTGAGCGGCGCGCCAGCCGGCACAGCGCGCGGCGTGCACCTGTGCTTTGGCAACTATGGCGGGCAGAGCATCCAGAAGGGTTTCTTCCGCGAGCTGCTGCCGTTCTTCAACGCGCTCGACGCCGATCATCTGGTGCTCGAATTTGCGCGCCGCGGCTACGACGAGCTCGACGTGTTCAAAGACCTCAAGCCCGGCGTCGCGCTGGGGCTGGGCGTGATTGACATCAAGGACAACGAGGTCGAGACGCCCGACCAGATTGCACGGCGGATCGAGCACGCGGTGAGCGTGATTGGCCCCGAGCGGGTGAAGTGGATTCACCCCGACTGCGGCTTCTGGATGCTGCACCGCTCGGTGGCCGACCGCAAGATGCGCGCGCTGGTGCAGGGGCGTGACCTGTTTGAGGGAACACGATGAACGCACGGCCATATGCAGGGATTCACGACGTGCAGCGCGCTGGCATGAGCGTGGCCGAGTGCGCGCGCCGTGCCGGGCGCTTCGGCTATTTCAGCCAGCAACTGATGCGCGTCCAGGCCGGCAAGATGAACGGCACTGCCAACTGGGACTTGAAGGCGATGCTGGGCCGGCAACTGTGGGAGAGCGCCGTGCATTGGGGCCTGTGGCGCGATCGCATCGGCGAGTTGCGCGGACACGAGCATGTGATCGAGCAGCACGCTGAAGGCAAGCTAGCCGACTTCTTTGGCGAACTTTTGGAGAGCCGCGACGATGCGGAGTTCGCCGCCGGGCTGTATGGCGTGGCGCTGCCATCGTATCGGGGCGCGCTCCAGCGCTACCTCGACGAGACCAATCCATTGGTGGACTATCCGACGGTGCGGCTGATCCGACAGGTGCTGCTGGACTTGGATGCGCAGACGGCGTTTGGCCTCGATTTGCTCAATACACCCCCCTTACCCCAACCCTCTCCCGCGAGGGGAGAGGGAGGCTGGGCGGCTCACCTGCGCGTGTATCTTGATGCGGCTGGCGGAGTGGACGGCACATCACCGGAACGCCCGTCATACGAATTGCCGTCGCCGCGCAGCACGGGTGAGTTCGAGCCGGCGCGGGAGTTCGCCCGCGATGCGCGCTTCACCACGACTGTGCCCAAGCTCAACCCATTTGGCGAAGCCGAGACGCGCGAGGCGTTGCTGGCCAAGATGTGGGTGCGCGTGCAGGAGATGACCGCAGCCGAACTATGCGCCAGCGTGTTGTTCGAGTGGGAGGGCTTGCCCTACGAAGGCTGCCTCGATCTGGCGCGGCACTGCTGGGACGAGGTGCGCCACAGCCTGTTCGGCCAGGCGGCGCTTGAGAGCGAGGGCATCGCGCTTGAGTCGCTGCCGAACTGGGTGGGCTATGCCGGGCACACCATGCCGTTCACGCCGCAGAAGCGCTATGCACACTTGGCCATTGCGACGGAGGCAGGCGCGATGGGTTATCCCGGCGGCAAGCGCGGCGAGTGGGAGTGGGTGCGCGACAAGGCACAACATGCCTTGATGACGACGTTTCAGGATTTTGATTGGGCCGACGAGGTGAATCACGTTGGATTTGGACGGGCGTGGTTGGTGAGTTACTACTACGGTGGAGATCGGGCGAAAGCCAAAGCTGTGGCCGATGAGACGGTGAAGGATCGCCTGGCGTTTTACGCCGGCTATCAAGTTCAAGCCGACGGCGGCTATTAACTGTGTCGAACCGCGCCAACCTGCGCGGCAGGCAAATCATTCAGCAGAACGTTCAGGAGGACAACCATGAAGTCAAAGATTTCTCGCAGGAAGTTTCTGATGGCGACCGGCGTGGGCGCAGGTGCGGCATTGCTGGCTGCCTGTGGCGCTCCGGCCCCGGCTGCGCCAGCCGCACCTGCCGCTCCGGCGGCAACAGAAGCGCCAGCCGCTGAAGCGCCAGCCGCAACCGAGGCACCTGCGCCAGCCGAAGCCCCCGCCAGCGTCGCCGGTGCGACGTTGACGTACTGGGCGTCGCTCAGTGCCAACGTCGCTGCCACATTGCAGAGCTTCAACGAAATGACGTGCTACAAAGCGCTTCAAGAAATTACCGGCGTCAAGCTGGACTTCCAGCACGTGCCAGATAACCCACAGGCAGTAGAAGCATTCAACCTGCTGATCGCATCTGGCAAATTCCCGGACATCATCGAGACGAACTGGCTGAACTTCCCAGGTGGCCCAGCCAAAGCCTTGAAGGATGGCGTGATCACGCGCTTGAACGAGATGATTGATGGCGGCAAGTCGCCTGCGTTTGCGAAAGTGCTGGCCGATCATCCCGAATGGCGCAAGATGATCCTCACCGACGAGGGCGACATTTACTGCTACCCGTTCCTGCGCGGCGACCCCGGCCTGCAAACGTTCTCCGGCCCGTATGTGCGCAAGGATTATCTGGATAAGGCCGGCGTCAAGGAGATGCCAAAGACGATTGACGATTGGACGGCCATGTTCAAGGCGTTGAAGGGCCAAGATCTAAATGGCAACGGTCAAGCTGACGAATATCCGTTCACCAGTTGGCTGGGCGGCAAAGGCCAGACCGGTTACAGCTATGGCGGCGCGTTCGCTGGCGCCTATGGCACGACCATCGGCTTCTACAACGAAGGCGGCATGGTGAAATATGGGCCTCTTGATCCGAGCTTCAAGGACTTCCTGGCCACCGTGGCCGGCTGGTGGAAAGAAGGCTACGTGCACCCGGACACGTTTACGATGGACGCCAAGGCGTTTGACGCCCAGCAGACGGGCGGCAACATTGGTTCGGGCGTGTTGCTCGTCGGCGGCGGCATTGGCCGGCTGACCACGTTGGCGCGTCAGACCAACCCCGAGTTCACGCTCGAAGGCGTGATCTATCCGTCGCTCAAGCCGGGCGAGAAGGCAGCCTTTGGGCAGATGGACAACGTCTACCCCGGCGGCGCCTCAGCGGCCATCACCACCCAGTGCACGAACGTGGATGCAGCCCTGACCGTGCTTGACTATCCCTACAGTGAGGCCGGCCATCTGTTGTTCAACTTCGGCGTGGAAGGCCAACAGTACGACATGGTCAACGGTTTTCCGACGTGGCGCGACGAGATCGTCAAGCCTGAGAAGCTGCCTTTGGCCCAGAGTATTGCCCAACATGCGCGCAGCAACTTTGCTGGCCCGTTTGTGCAAGACATCCGCTACTTGCAGCAATACTTCGCGCTGCCCGAACAGAAGGCCGCTTACGAGACGTGGGGGCAGGCCGACCACAGCCGCATCATGCCACCCGTGACGCCGACGCAAGACGAGAGCCGTGACTTTGCCAAGATCATGAGCGAGGTCAACCCGCGGCTTGAGGAGGTCTTCGCCAAGGTCGCGACAAACGCCGAGCCGCTGGAGGCTTGGGACGCGTTCGTGGGCGAGCTTGAGCAGCTTGGCATTCAGGACGCCATCAATATTCAGCAGGCAGCGCTGGAGCGCTACAACGCACGGCAGTAAGAGCAACTATCCCACCCCCATCCCCTCCCCGAAAGTGGAGGGGATGGGGGTGGACATACACTCAGCGTTGGAGGTGGCGCATGGCGACGATACAAGGGGTGACGGGGGCTGGCGTAAAGCCCAGGGCGGTGCAAAAGCCAAAGCCGAGCTTCTGGCATCGCGTCGTCAAGGACTTCAAGCGCAACAAGTACATCTACTTGATGTTGGTGCCGGTCGTCGCGTACTACATCGTCTTTCATTACCTGCCGATGTATGGCGCGCAGATCGCCTTCCGCGATTTCATCCCCACCAAAGGCATCACTGGCAGCGAGTGGATCGGCCTGGAGAACTTTGAGGACTTTTTTGGCAGCCCAGCTTTTGGGCGGTTGTTGCGCAACACGCTGGCCATCAACCTGCTCGATATTCTTTTAGGCTTTCCCGCGCCGATCATTCTGGCGCTGCTACTCAACGAGGTCTCGACGCCGTGGTTCAAGCGTACTGTGCAGACCGTGACCTACATGCCCTACTTCATCTCAATCGTGGTGTTGGTAGGCATGGTGATTGATTTTGCAGCGCGCGATGGCTTGATCAATCAAATTCTGATGGGCCTGGGCATGGAGCCGATCCCATTCATGACCAAGCCGGAATGGTATTGGCCGATCTATGTCGGCTCTAGCATCTGGCAGGCCGTGGGGTGGGGCAGCATCATCTATCTGGCATCCATCTCGAGCATAGATCCCTCGTTGTATGAGGCTGCCAAAGTGGACGGCGCCAATCGCTTTCACCAACTGTGGCACATCACGCTGCCGGGCATCAGCCCAACGATCGTCGTGCTGCTCATCCTGCGCCTGGGCGCGATGATGAGCCTGGGTTATGAGAAGACGATCCTGCTCTATAACCCGTTGGTCTATGACACGGCCGATGTGATCTCCAGCTACACGTTCCGGCGCGGCATCTTGGACGCGAACTACGGCTTTAGCTCAGCCGTCGGGCTGTTCAACTCGGGCATCAACTTTATCCTGCTGTTGCTGGCCAACTGGTTGAGCCGGCAGCGCGGCGGGAGCGGCCTGTTCTAGCCGGAGGGCACATGGCAATTCGCAAAACGACAGGCGAACGCATCTTCGATGCGATCAACGTTGCGCTGCTCTCGGCGCTTATCGTCATCGCCCTGTATCCCTTGCTCTACGTGCTGTTTGCATCGTTCAGCAACCCCGGTGAGTTGTCGCGCTATCGCGGCGTGTTGCTGGCACCTCTGGGCTTCAGCACGGCCGCGTATCAGGCCGTGTTTGCCAACCCCAACATCGCCACCGGCTATCGCAACACGCTTTTCTACGTCGTTGCGGGCACCACGATCAACATGATCCTGACCTGCCTGGGTGCCTACGCGCTCTCGCGCCGCAACGTGATGTGGAAGCGGCCCATTACGCTGATGATCGTGTTCACACTGTTCTTCAGCGGCGGCTTGATCCCGACCTATTTGCTGGTGGCGCGCACACTGGACTGGATCAACACGCCGTGGGCCATCCTGATCCCCGGCGCAATCAGCACATTCAATCTGCTGGTGCTGAAGACAGCGTTCGAGCAGGTGCCGCCGGCCCTAGAGGAATCGGCCCGCATGGACGGCGCAAACGACTTCGTGATTCTGTGGCGGGTGGTAATTCCACTGTCGCTGCCGGCGTTGGCGGTCATCACGCTGTTCTACGCCGTGGCGCATTGGAACGCTTACTTCAGCGCGCTTATTTACTTACGCGATCGGTCGCTGTATCCGCTGCAGTTGGTGCTGCGCGAGATTCTGATCGCCAACCAGACCGGCGACATGACCGGCGGCGCGCTGGGTGGTGACGTGGAGCCGATCGGCGAGACGATCAAATACGCCACCATCATCGTCGCCACCATCCCGATCCTGTTCTTATATCCGTTCCTGCAGCGCTACTTCGTCAAGGGCGTGCTGATCGGGGCGGTGAAGGAATAAACCCTTCTGCATGTTTGAATTAGCCGAGCCTCCCGCGACGCAATCACCATTCGCCAACACCTACGACTTCTGCCCGTGGCTGTTCCGGCGCGAGGCGACGGAAGTGGCGCAGGGAGCGCAACTCGCGCATCAAGCGGCGCTGGCCGCGACGGGCAAGGTGACGTTCGGCGAACAGTGCTTCGTCTCGCCGCTGGCCGGGTTCGTGCCCGACGCTGTGTCTTTGGGTGATTTGAGTTACATCGCCGCCTACGCCTACGTCACCGGCGAGATCACAACCGGCCAGCACTGCACCATCAACCCGTACACGGTCGTGCGCGGCGCGGTGACGATGGGCGACGGCGTGCGCATCGGCGCGCATGCGTCGGTGCTGGGTTTCAATCACAACAGCGACGACGTGACGCGCCCGATTTATCAGCAGGGCGTGTCGTCCAAAGGCATCACCATCGGCGACGACGTGTGGATCGGCTCAGGCGCAATTGTGCTGGATGGGGTCACGATTGGCAGCCACTGCATCATCGCCGCTGGCGCCGTCGTGACCAAAGACGTGCCCGATTACGCCATCGCCGGCGGCAACCCAGCCAAGGTGATTCGAGATCGGCGAACACCTAAGTTCTCCCCTCCCCAACGGGCGGCACGTCCCTGGAGCGAAGCGGAAGGGAGAGGGGCGGGGGGCGGGGGCGTCGTCGCGCTCCATGGCTTCGGCCGGTGCCTCGCCGAGCAATGGCCCGATGTGCTCAAACGCAGCGAAAGCATCGTCAACGGCGAGCCGGCCTACGTGAACGCGCCCGGCGCGCCGCCGCGCATCTTCCGCCCCAACTGCGACGCCATTGAGATTGCGGCGATGTTTGGCGAGGTGCCTTCGCTAAAGCTACGCGACGAATGGATTTACATCCTGCAAGCGGCGCAAGACGCCGCGACCGGCCTGCCGCTCGACCCGTGGCAGCCGCCATCGCCCGACGCGCCACTGCCCGCGCTGGGCGATGGCAACACGGCCTATCAAATCCTGTCCATTGGCTACGCGCTCGAATGTTTAGGCGCGCACTTCCGGCAGCCGATTCGTGTCGCCCACGAGATGAGCGTGGACGCGCTGCGCGCCAACCTCGCGGCGTTGCCGTGGCGCGAGCGCGCCTGGGGCGCGGGCGCGTGGGTGGATGCACTCGGCACGGCGCTGTGGATGAATCGCCAGCACTTTGGCTTGAATGGCCCCGTCGCGCCGCTGTTCGACTGGCTGCGCGAGCACTGCACGCCGCACACCGGCCTGTGGGGCGAGAGCCGCAGCGAAGACGGCTGGCTGCAACCGGTCAACGGCTTCTATCGGCTGACGCGCGGCACGTATGCCCACTTCGGCCTGCCGGTGCCGTTTGCCGAATCGGCCATAGACACCATCCTGGCGCACGTGCGGCTGAATGACGGCTTCGAGGCGAAGAACGTCAACGCCTGCAACGTGCTGGACATCGTGCATCCGCTGTGGCTGTGCCAGCAGCAGACGGACCATCGCCGCGCCGAGATCGAGCGCGTCATCGCCCGCCAACTGGAGTTGATCCCAGCACGTTGGGTGGACGGCCAGGGTTTCGGCTTTGCGCCGGGCGACGTGCCCGGTTTGCAAGGCACCGAAATGTGGTTGGCGATTGTCTACATCGCCGCCGATACGCTGGGCATGGCGAGCGAGTTGCCGTATGCGCCGCGCGGTGTGCACTGGCTGAGACCGCCAACGCCAACGGATGGGAAACAGATAAACGGATAAACGGATATGACTTACACAATTGACCTGCCGTTGGAAGATGGTGCGTTGACGCCCTACACGCTCAGCGAGCCGCGCGACTTCGGTTTGTACAGCACGCCGTTTACCAGCCGCGTCGCCTTCGCGGCGGCGCATGTGGTGGCGAATGCCACCCCCTCCCCGGCCCTCCCCCTCCAGGGGGAGGGAGCCGGAATTGATTGGGATTCGACGTTGGCCTATCGGCGTCACCTGTGGTCGTATGGCTTTGCCGTGGCCGAGGCGATGGACACCTCGCAGCGCGGCATGGGCCTGACGTGGCCGATGGCGCAAGAACTCATCAAGCGCTCGATTGCAGAAGCAAAGGCTGTTGGCGGCGTGGTCGCCTCCGGCGCGGGCACCGATCACCTGACGCCGTCGCCGGACCGTACGCTCGACGAGGTGATCGCTGCCTATGAATCGCAAGTCGGCACTGTCGAGGGCTTGGGCGGGCGCGTGATCCTGATGGCCAGCCGCGCGTTGGCGGCGTGTGCCAAAAACGGCGACGACTATGTGCGCGTCTACGACCGCATCCTGTCTCAGGTAAAGCAACCGGTGATCATTCACTGGCTGGGCGACATGTTTGACCCGCAGTTGGCGGGCTATTGGGGCTCACGCGACGTGAGCCAGGCGATGCAAACGTGTCTGGCCATCTTGCACGCGCACGCGGCCAAAGTGGATGGCATCAAGATTTCGCTGCTTGATGCCGACCGCGAGATCGAGATGCGCCGCCGTCTGCCCGCCGGTGTGCGGATGTATAGCGGTGACGACTTCAATTACCCGGCGCTGATTTTGGGCGACGAACGTGGCTACAGCGACGCGCTGCTGGGCATCTTCGACGCGATTGCGCCGGCGGCCGCGGCGGCCTTTCACGCCCTCGACGCGGGCGACACGAAGCGATACTGCGATCTGCTCGAACCGACCGTCGCGCTCTCGCGCCACATCTTTCAGACGCCGACGTATTACTACAAGACCGGCATCACCTTCCTGGCCTACCTGAATGGTCACCAGGATCACTTCAGCATGCTGGGCAGGCAGGAGACAGCGCGCTCCGTGCACCACCTGGCCCAACTGTTCGTGCTGGCCGACAAGGCCGGGTTGCTGCGTGATCCAGAGTTGGCCGTCGCGAGGATGACTTCATACTTAACCGTTGCACACTCAGCGTAGCGTCTTCACGTCGCGGGTTGCAGCATCGGTGTGATGCGAGAGACATTTTGGTGTGCATATGGCAATGCCAACTCGCGCCAAGCCGAATTGAGCGCAGTCATCAAATGCTCCAGCAGGTCGGGCGTGTGGAACGGCCCTGGCGTAAGCCGAATACGTTCCATGCCGCGCGGCACGGTGGGGTGATTGATCGGCTGGACATATGTGCCGTAATCGTGCAGCAGCAGGTCGGTCAGCCGCTTGACCTTTACTGCGTCGCCCACAACGATCGGCACAATGTGGCTGGGCGAGGGCAGGGCGGGGATGCCGGCCTCGCGCAACGCAGCCTTGAGCGCGGCGACGTTCTTCTGCTGTGCTTCACGTTCCACATTCGACCGCGCCAGGTGTTCGATGCTGGCGCGCGCCCCGGCCGCGATGACCGGCGGCGGGGCCGTCGAAAAGATGAAGCCGTGCCCGAAGCTGCGCACACAATCCACCAGCGCCTCATTCCCCGCAATGTAACCGCCAGCTAACCCGAATGCCTTGCCGAGCGTGCCTTGGAGCACGTCAATGTCGCGCTCGGTCTCGTGCATCTGGGCGATGCCGCCGCCGCGCCGGCCATACATGCCCACGGCGTGCACCTCATCCAGATAGGTGAGTGCGCCGTGGCGCTTCGCCACTGCCGCCATCTCGCGCACCGGCGCGATGGCTCCGCTCATCGAGTAGACCGACTCAAAGACGACGATCTTGGCTTGATCGCGTGGCAGCGCCGTCAGTTTTCGTCCCAGGTCGTCCATGTCGTTGTGCTTGAAGATGACTTTGGCGGCACCGCTGCGGCGGATGCCTTCGATCATCGAGTTGTGGTTGTCGGCGTCAGACAAAATCACGCACCCTGGCAGCAGGCTGCCCAGCACGGCCAGCGTGGTGAGGTTAGCGGCATAGCCCGAAGTGAACGTCAGCGCGGCCGGCTTGTTGTGCAGCGACGCAATCGTCCGCTCTAGTTGCACGTGCAGGTGGTGTGTGCCGGCGATATTGCGCGTGCCGCCTGCGCCGGTCGCGCCCGCGTCAATGGCGTCTCGCATAGCCCGCTGCACGGCTGGGTGGTGCCCCATGCCCAGGTAATCGTTTGAGCACCAGATCACCACCTCGCGCGGGCCGCCGGGGCTGTGCCACACGGCGTGCGGGTATTTGCCGGCCGGGCGCTCCAATTCGGCGAAGGAGCGGTATGCGCCGTCGCGCTTTAGGCCGTTGAGCCTGTGCTGAAAGATCGAGTCGTAATCCATGTGCGTTCAGACCCAATCGCGCGGCTGCAAGAAAGTGAGCGCCTCGGCCTCCGCGCTGTCGGGCGCAGGTGCGTAATCGAACGCCCAGCACGCCAGTGGCGGCAACGACATCAAGATCGCTTCGATGTTCCCGCCGGTCTGCAGGCCAAAGACCGTGCCCCGGTCGTAGACCAGGTTGAACTCGACGTAGCGGCCGCGCCGAACCAGCTGCCACTGCCGCTCGCGCTCGCCATACGGCATGTCCCTGCGGCGCTGCACGATGGGCAGATATGCGGCCAGAATCGTCTCAACGCCGTCGCGCACAAACGCCAAATCGCGTTCGAACGAGCCCAGCGCAATCTCGTCGAAGAAGATGCCGCCAATGCCACGCATTTCACGGCGGTGCTTGATGGTGAAGTACGTGTCGCAGCCGGCCTTCAACCTGGCGTAGTCCGTGCCGTGTTGCGCGCAGTAATCGCGCAACGTCCGGTGAAAGTGTCGCGCGTCTTCATCAAAGCCGTAGCTCGGCGTCATGTCCATGCCGCCGCCAAACCAGCGCTCACCGCCGCTCTCGAAATAACGGAAGTTGGCGTGAAACGCCGGCGCATACGGGTTGCGCGGGTGCAGCACCATGCTGATGCCCGAAGCGAAGTAGGGCTGGCCTTCGGTGCGTGGGTGGGCCTGCCACAGCGACGGCGGCGTCTGTTCGCCATATACGGCGCTGGTGTTGACCCCGGCCTTCTCGAAGACCGCGCCGTCGGACAGCACGCGCGCTGCGCCGCCCCCGCCGCCAGGGCGCTCCCATGTCTTTTGTTCGAACCGGCCCATGCCATCCACGGCCTCAAGCGCAGAGCACAGCCTCGCCTGCCCGGCTGTGAATACCTCGACGGCGCACTCACGCTCGGTGCTCACGACGCCTGCACCTCTGTCGGCAAGGGCATCGCCTGGCGCGCCGAAGCAGCGTGCACGAACTCCACGAGCCGCTTCACGTTGTCCACCGGCGTCTCGGTCATGATGCCATGGCCGAGGTTGAAGATGTGCCCTGGCCGGCCATTGGCGCGATCCAGCACGTCTTGCGCACGGCGTTCAAGCTCCGGCCACGGCGCGAACAATGCAGCCGGGTCGAGGTTGCCCTGCACGGCCACGTTGCCCAGTTGCGCCCACGCTTCATCCAGATAGATGCGCCAATCTACGCCCAACACATCCGCGCCGGTTTGTTGCGTCAGGCCACTGAGGCCGCTCATGTCGGTGCCGAAGTAAATGATTGGGCATTTTCGATTTTCGATTTTCGATTTTGGATTGAAGCCGCTTGACACTTCGGCAACTGTGGCAACCACGCGCTGCGTATACGGCAGCACGCACTCGGCATAGTCGAACGGCGAGAGCACGCCGGCCCAACTGTCAAACAGTTGCACGGCGTCCGCGCCGGACTCGATCTGGGCGATGAGATACGCGCTCACGACGTCGGCCAGCTTTGTCATCAACGCACGCCATGCCTCCGGCTGCGCCAGCATGAGTTGCTTCACGTGGCGATAGTCTTTCGACCCGCCGCCCTCGATGGCATACGCCGCCAGCGTAAACGGCGCGCCGCTGAAGCCAATCACGGGCAGGGAGTTGCCCAACTCACGCTTCACCAACCGAATTGCATCAAGCGTGTAGCCCACGCACTCGCGCGGGTCGCCCATGGCAAGCGCTGTCACATCGCCTTGCGTTTTGATGGGGTTGTGGATGATCGGCCCTTCGCCTTGTTCATACGTCAGGCGAAGGCCCATGCCTTCGAGCACGGGCAGGATGTCGGCGAAGATGATGGCCGCGTCCACGCCGAATGCGCGCACCGGCTGCAGCGTGATCTCGGCCGCCAGCTCCGGCGTCTTCACCATCTGCAAGAAGCCGTGCTTCTGGCGGATGGCGCGATATTCGGGCATGTAGCGGCCGGCCTGCCGCATCAGCCAGATCGGCGTGCGCTCGGTCGGCTGGCGCCGGCATGCCCGCAAAAACAAGTCGTTCACTTTAGCCATGCGGCAGCCTCTTTTGCAAAGTAGGTGATGATCATGTCGGCCCCGGCCCGGCGGATCGCGGTCAGCGTCTCCAGGGCTACCCGTTGTTCGTCAATCCAGCCGTTGGCGGCTGCCGCCTTGATCATGCTGTACTCACCACTGACCTGATACGCTGCCAGCGGGAGGTCGTGCGTATCGCGCACGCGTTGAATGACATCGAGGTATGCGCCGGCCGGTTTAACGATCAGCATATCTGCGCCTTCGGCCACGTCCAACGCCACTTCGCGCATCGCCTCGCGGCCGTTGGCCACGTCCATTTGATACTGCGCCCGGTCGCCGAATTGGGGCGCGCCCTCGGCCGCTTCACGAAACGGCCCGTAAAGCCCGCTTGCAAACTTGGCGGCGTAACTCATGATGGCAATGTGCTCCAGCCGTTCGCTATCGAGCGCGCGCCGGATCGCGCCGACCATGCCGTCCAACATGCCGCTGGGTGCGATGACGTCTGCCCCGGCCTGAGCGTGCACCACGCTGGCCTTGCCCAGCAGCTTGAGCGTGACGTCGTTCAGCATGTAACCGGCGTCAAGATGCTCGTTGTAATCGTCGCTCTCTGGTGAATTCACGATGCCACAATGGCCGTGGGTCGTGTATTCACAGAAGCACATGTCGCTGATGACGATCATCTCCGGCACAGCCTGCTTGATGGCACGGATAGCCTGCGGCACAACGCCGTTGGGGGCGTAATTCTCGCGGCCGAGCAAGTCTTTTGCAGCCGGGATGCCGAACAGCAGCACAGCCGGCACGCCGGCCTGTGCCAACGCCTCAGCCTCACGCGCCGCCAGGTCTGCCGAGAGTTGTGTCTGGCCGGGCATGGATGCAATGGGCTTGCGGGCGTTCTGGCCGTGCCGCACAAACAATGGCGCAATGAAGTTGCTTGCGCGCAGCGCCGTCTCGCGCACCATCCGGCGGAGTGCGGGGGTGCGGCGCAGCCGTCGCGGTCGCGCCTGTGGGAAGTGACTCATGCTATGTGTTGACTTACGGCCTGCACCAGCGTTTCGATCAAGCCGTCCTCAGTCGCCGTCTCAGCGGCCTTCGACGAAGTGAATCCGGCCTCGCGCGCCGCCTCAGCCGTCGAGGGGCCGATGCACACGGCAAGCAAGTTGCGGTCGGATGAAAGGATGTGCGGGTCGAGGCGCTCGACGAAATGGCGCACAGTGCTGCCGCTGGTGAACAGCACGGCATGCACAGCCTTTGCCCGCAGCAGCGCAGATAAATCCACGTCTTCAGACGGGGGCGCGGGAATGGTGCGATAGGCAATCACGCGATCAACCTGCGCGCCGGCCAGCTGTAGTTGCGCTTGCAAGTCAGGCTTCGCAATGTCGGCGTTTAGCAACAGCACACGTTCGCCGCGCTGAACCCCCATGACTGTGGCCAGCGATGTTGCGTTGAATGCGTCGGCCTCAGGCACGACGGTGGCGCGGTGCTGCAACAGCGCCTCGCACGCCTGCGCGGTGGCCGGACCCACGGCGGCGATGCGCACACGCGGCATGGGTTGCGCGCCGTTTGCCCGCAGCCAATCGTGGATCGCCTCGACGCTCGTCGCGCTGGTCAAGGCCAGCCAATCGTAATCACAGCGCATCAGCCGCTGCATGGCTGCATCGAACGTGCGCATGTCTTCCGGCGGCGCATACGCGATCACAGGGTAGAGGATCGGCGTCGCGCCCAGTTCGCGCAGTTTCGCTACCAGACTGGCGGCACGTGATTCGGCGCGGGTGATGACGATGCTCATGCCTGACAACGGGCGCGATGGCTGGCGGCTTGCGGCGCGCAGCCTGGCCAGAATTGCGCGCCCGCCGCCGGCGATCACGTGCTCTGCCAGTCGCGCGCCCAGTTGCTCGGCTGAGTGTGCCGCGCCGGTGGTGTCTCGCTTCACGATGGCCGTTCCATCCAGCGAGCCGACCAATCCGGTCAAATGCACCTGTCCGGCATTGACGCGGGCGTGGGCCGCGATTGGGGCCTGACAGCCGCCTTCGAGCACGCGTAGAAATGATCGCTCGGCCAGCGTGGCGATGCGCGTCCCGGCGTCGTCGAGCGCGGTCAGCATTTCATTCGTCCGCGCGTCGCTGGCGCGGCATTCGACGGCCAGTGTGCCCTGTGCGACGGCGGGCAGCATGAGTGCCGTCGCCACGGGTATCGCAACGAGTTCAGCATGGTTTAACGTCACTTTGACGGCAATGTCGTCTGCGCCGCGCTCGATCAGCCCCAAACGTTCCAGGCCGGCTGCGGCCAGCACCAGTGCGTCGAATTGGCCGTCGGCCAGTTTGCGCAGCCGGGTGTCTACGTTGCCGCGAATGTCTTCGATGTGCAGGTCGGGGCGCAAGGCCCGCAACTGGCAGATGCGGCGCGGGCTGCTGGTGCCCACGCGCGCGCCCGCAGGCAGCGCGTCAAGGGGGTATCGGCCTGATGACGTTGAAGATGCGCGCAAGACGAGCGCATCGCGGGCATCGCCGCGCGGCAGAAACGCGGCTAGGGTCAGGCCGTCCGGCAATTGCGACGGCAGGTCCTTGGCGCTGTGCACGGCCAGGTCAATCTCGCTGTCGAGCAGCGCGGCTTCCAACTCTTTGACGAACAGGCCCTTGTCGCCGATCTTCGACAGCGGCACATCGAGGATGCGGTCGCCTATGGTGGTGATGGTCTTGATGCGCACTTCCAGGCCCGGGTGCGCCTGCCGCAGGGCCGATGCGGCCATGTTCGCCTGGGTCAACGCGAGCGCACTGCCGCGCGTGCCGACAGTGATGACGCTCACGCGACCACCTCGATTCGTTGGTCAATGCGCTCAGGGCTAAGCACAGGCAACGCCGCGATTTGCCTGGCTGTCTCTTGCGCCTGCCGCACGCAGTCGGGGATGCCGAGACCGCGCAGGCCGGCGCCGGTGAGCAACACGTTGGGTAGCGCCGATGCGAGCGCCGTCTCAACTTCTTTCAGACTATCGAGGTGGCCGACTGGGTATTGCGGATTGCCCGGCTGCCAACGGAAGACGCGCGCGACAGCCGGCTTGCCCTTCACGCCGAAGATGCGCGCCAGTTCGCGCTGCGCGACCTCGATCAACTGACCGTCTGTTTGCGCGACCATTGCTTCGTTGCGGTGACCGCCCACGAAGGCGCGCAGCATGACGTGGTCTGCATTGGCACGCCCCGGCCATTTGTTGGTGAGCACCTCGCAGGCCAGCAACGGCGAGTGTTCTGATTCTGGCACGACCACGCCGAAGCCGGTGAACTGCGTCGGGATGTCGGCCTTGCGGTAGACCAGTGTGGTGGTGGCGACTGACGCATGGCGCACGTCGCGCAAGTGCTGTGCCGCTGCTGCATGATGTGGCGCGATCAGGTCGGCCATAGCGAAGGCCGGAATAGCCAACACGACGGCGTCAGCCTCAAACATCTCGCCCTGCTGGGTGAAGACGGCATAGCCGCTGTCAGCGCACTTGGCAATGCGGCCGGCACGCGCGTTGATGCGAATCTCGCCTCCAGCCGCGCGCACGTGGCCGGCCAACGCCTCGATCAACTCCGACAAGCCGTTAGGCAGGGTGACGAACGGGGGCGGCTTGGGCGTGGGTGTGGCCAGGCCGCGCGAGGTGCGCCTGGCCGCCCGCTGCATGGCCAGCATGCCCTTGAGCAGGCTGCCGTACGAATGCTCAAGTTTCAAAAAGCGATCAAACGAGACCTGCGCGCTGAGATGATCTACATCTGAAAGATAGATGCTGCCGACGGCCGGCGCGACGAGCGTATCGGCCACTTCATCCCCGAACCGGCGGCGCACCAAATGGCCCAATGACTCATCGCCGTTCGAGGTTGCCGAAGGGATGAGCAACTCCTGGGCTGCGCGCAGCTTGCCCTTGAGTGAGAGCAGCGGCGTGGTGACGAAGCCGTGCGGGGTCGTGGGTGCCAGCGCCGGCCGGCCGCCGTGCAGCACATAGTTTCGGCCAGCATCATCCGCGCCGAGCAGCCGGTCACCCAATCCCAACTCGCGGCACAAGGCCAGCGCCCACGGTTTGCGCGTGACAAACGACTCGGGGCCGCCCTCGATGATGAACCCGTCCACACGCTCGGTGAGCACCTTGCCACCCAGTCGCTCGTCACCTTCCAACACGGTGCAACGCGCGTGCGGCGCGAGCCGTTGCAGGTAAAAGGCCGTGGCCAGACCAGAGATGCCGCCGCCGATGATGAGGATATGTTGCATTCGGGAGGAACGTGCGGTGCAGCGCGTGACGAAAGTCAGGCCATAAATCTACCTAAAACTATACAATGCTACACATTCCTGACGACGAAGTATACCGATGACGGATCGAATGACCACTGACAAACGACGGGCGGAGCACCCGCGCAATGGCACTGCCCCGCACGCTGGGCCGACCGCACCGACTGCGATCGTGATGTTGAACCTGGGCGGGCCTCGGACGCAGGCCGATGTGGGGCCGTATCTGGAGCGGATGTTTCTCGACCGCGAGTTGATCCCGCTGCCGCTGCAAGCGACGTTGGGCAAATTCATCGCCCGCCGGCGCACGCCCAAGGTGCAGGCGAAGTATGGCGAAATCGGCGGCGGCTCGCCCATCTATGCGTGGACGCAGGCCCAAGCCGTCGGCATGACAACTTTCCTCGACGAACTCTTGCCGCAGACGGCGCCGCACAAGGCGTATATCGCTTTTCGCTACGCCGAGCCACTGACCGAGACCGCGTTGCGAGCGATGCAAGCCGATGGCGTGACGCGCGCAGTCGCCTTTACCCAATACCCGCAGTGGAGTTGCAGCACCACCGGCGCCAGCCTGAACGAACTGTGGCGCGAGGTGGACCGGATGGGCATGCGCAAGGCCTTTACGTGGAGCGCTATTGACCGCTGGCACACCCATCCCGCATTCATCAAGGCGATGGCGGACAAGGTGCGCGAGGGGCTGGCGCAGTTCGATCCGAATGACCGCGACGGCGTGTTGCTCCTGTTCAGTGCGCACTCGCTTCCGCTGAACGTGATCGAGCGCGGCGACGCCTACCCGCAGGAAGTGGGCGCGAGCGTGCAACGGGTGATGGAAGCGCTTGGCTTCAGCAACGAATTTCTGCTGGCCTATCAGTCCGACATCCCGCCGCTCAAGTGGCTGGGGCCGAGCACCGAGGGCGTGATTCGCGCGCTGGGCCGCAAGAAACGCCGGCACGTGCTGGCCGTGCCCATCGCGTTCACCAGCGATCACATCGAGACGCTGCACGAGCTCGATATCGAATATGCCGAGCTGGCGTACGAAGCCGGCGTCACGCAGTTCAGGCGCGCGCCGGCGCTGAACGACGACCCGCGCTTCATCCGCGCGCTGGCCGAGATCGTGCGTGATCACCTGTGCGGTGGTGAGCTGCATTCCACGCAATACAAGTTGCGCTGCCCGGGCTGCGACAACGCGCTGTGCCGGACGTTGCTGAATCCGGCCCCTATCACAGCCCCTAAACCAGACCGGCGGGCGGTGACCCCATTCGCTGCGGCGCAGTAGCCCTCTTCGTTTGGAACAGGCTGAATACGCGTTGTGAGTCTGCGTTGCGCAAGCTCATGTTCCCGATTACGCCTGCCTCACGCTGTTCGCTTGATACTGGTTAACTGCCGGACTTGATCTGATGTCTGGACGCGGGGCTTCGCGGTCGCTACGCTCATCGCTTGTAAACCACAAGTGACTCTGAGCAAGTGACATGCATATGCCTACGAACAAACCAGATCCCAAAGGTGTGACCATCTCGCGCCGGCGCTTCCTCATCGGCGCGGCGGGCCTGACCGGCGCAGCAGCGCTCTCGGCCTGCGTAGCCCCACCAGCACCAGCCGCAGCCCCATCCGCGCCAGACGGCGCACCTGCCTCGGTGCCAGAGGCCACCAGCGTGCCTGTAGCGGAAATAACTGCTTATCCACGCACGGTCAAAGACATGGCCGGGCGCGAACTCGTTTTGCAGCGGCCGCCAGAGCGTGTGGCGTTGATGACGTATCGCTACATACTGGACGAAATGCTGCTGTTGGATACCGAACCCATTGCATACGCCAAATGGGTGGAGGATGTGCTGCCAGCATGGACGCAGGAAGCACTTGATAAGCGTGGGCTCAAACCGATTGACATCAATGCGAAGGGCTACCCAGCAGAACCCAATCTTGAACTATTGGCGACGCTGAAGCCCGACTTGATCGTCACTCTTGCGGAGAAGGGCAAGGCCGAGAACGTAAAAAACCTTGCACTTCTGGAGCAGATTGCCCCGGTTGTTGTGATGGACTGGGCCCTGCGCGATTACCAACGCCTGAGCATTCTGAGCGAGATTTTTGCGCGCGAATCCAAAGTAAATGAAATCAAAGCACGCGATGACGCGCTGTTTGCGAGTATCACTCGTCCGCCTGAAGGTATTGAGCTGGTTGTGGGATACCCGTATGTCGATGGCGGACCAAAGATTGATATAAGCAACGCGCGCGCCCTCCCAGTCCTCGTGCGTGCCGGTTTCCAGCTTAAGGACTTTGGTCGGCCAGAGACGGAAGATGGCTTCCAAGTCGTCGAAGAGAAATTCGATTTGCTTGAGGCAGGCATGTTGTGGAGCGCAGCGCCGATACCAGAAACATCAGGTGCTGAGGCGTTCGAGGCGAGCAAAATCCTGAAGCAGCTCAAGGTCGTTCAGGAGGGTCGTTATCGTCGGTTGGATGTTAACGAGGCAATTGCCGTGTTGGACTGGACGCCGCTGGCGACGCCATTTTTGGTGAAGACGCTGAACGAGCTGGTGGCGAGCTACAACTTTGAGGGGACAAGCGCGCCCGCCGCTGCCGTCGCCACCTTCCCGCGCACGATCACCGATGGCGCGGGCCAGCAAGTGACGATTCCCGCCAAGCCCGAGCGTATCGCCGTGCTCGACCCGCTGTGGAGCCTGGAGGGGCTGCTGTCGCTTGGCGTAGCGCCGGTGCTTGTCGGCCAGCGTTCGTTTGTCCAGAACTTCAACGGCGGCGATCCGCTCAAACACTGGCCCTGGCTGGAGGACGCGCTGACAAAGTTGGGCGCGCAGCCGACGCGCATCAGCGCCGACAAGACCAATATTGAGGCAGTAGCGCAGGCGAACCCTGACTTGATCATTGGCATGCCCAACTGGGTGGATGAGAGTCGCGATCTGCTGCAAGGCATTGCACCGACGGTGACGATTCCGTTGAAAGGCGGCGTGGGCGCGGCCATCACGTTGTTGGGCCAAGTCCTGGGCATGGAGGCGGAAGCCGCCAAGGTAATCGCCGATTGGAATGAGCGGATCAAGACCGAGGTGGAGGGGCTCGTGCCGCCTGGCAAGACGGCGGCCATCATCCGCACCGACGGCGAGGGCACATTCACGGTGTTCAACACGCCGGGGTATGGGCCATACGACATGTTCACGCAGATGGGGTTTGGTGTGCCAGAGACGTTGGCCACGGTGCCGAAAAACGAATACGGCCTGGGTTCGGATTTCTCGTTGGAGAAACTAGATGTGCTCGATCCCGCGGATGTGATCATCGTCCTGGGCTTTTCGGTGGATGCGACCGACGAACTGCTCAAGAATCCGTTGTTCACGCGCATTCCGGCGGTCAAGTCTGGGCGCGTCTTGCGCATCGCGCAAGGCCCGATCGCGCAGGGATTGGCGGCGCAAAGCCCGCTCAATTTGAATGCGCTACTGGCCGAAGTGAAGAAGGCGGCCGAATTCGTGCGGTAACCCAATGATGAACACCAAAGACACGACACCCACCGCCCGCATCTCGCGCCGGCGCTTTCTGATCGGCGCAGCCGTTGCAGTGGTGAGCATAGTGCTTGCTGCCTGCGCGCCGCCGGATCAACTCGCCCAGCCCACGGCAGCGCCGGCGACGAGCGCACCTGCAACAAAACAGCCGACCGACGCGCCGAACATCAGTGCCTTCCCTGTCACCCTCGCCCACAAGTTCGGCGAGGTGACCATCCCCGCCGAGCCTCAGCGCGTGATCGCGCTCGGCTTCAGCGAGGTAGACCCAATACTGGCACTCGGCGTCGTGCCGGTGGCGGTGCGCGACTGGTTCGGCGACCAGCCCAACGGAGTGTGGGAATGGTCGCGCCCGGCGTTAGGCGACGTTCAGCCCGAAGTGCTGAAGATGCCCTTTGGCGAGCTGAACTTCGAGAAGCTGGCCGCGCTGCAGCCCGATCTCATCGTCGCCACACATTCCGGCATCGCTGAAAAAGAATATGCGCAACTGGCGCAGATCGCGCCGACCCTGGCGCAATCGGGTGATGTGCCGGACTTTGGCATGTCATGGCAGGACCAGACGCGCGTGATCGGTCAAGCGCTCGGGCGCGAGCGGGTCGCCCAAGGCTTGGTGGCGAAGGTCGAGACGCAAATTGCCGCAGCGGCTCAAGCGCACCCCGAATTTGCCCAGACTAGCTTGTCATGGTTCTCGCCAGCAGGTGACGCGTCGTATTGGGCTGTGGGCCCAAATACGCCGCCAATGAAGTTCCTGGCCGCGCTTGGTTTTCAGTATCCCGAGGCCTTGCGCGAGGCGGTCGGCGAGCAGGACTCGCTCAAGCTCAGCGCCGAGCGCATGGACTTGCTGAGTAAAGACGTGCTGATCCTGTATGCCAGCACGCAGACAGAAATGGATGCGATGCGCGCTGAACCAATCATCGAGAACCTACCCGCGGTGAAGGCAGGGCATGCGCTGTATTTCGTCGGCAACGACCCAGTCTTCGGCGCACTGAGCTTCAGCACCGTAGCCAGCCTGCCCTACGCCGTCGAGAAGCTTACACCGCAGTTGGCGGCGGCAATGAGCAACGCGGGCACGCAAGCAACCTCTCCATCAACAAGAGCGCTGCAAGTCACTGGGACTGCCAACGAATATCGCCTAGTCAAGGATGCGTTGGGCGAGAAGCAGATCCCGCTCGAGCCGAAGTGCATCGTCGCGGCGGGGTCAGGCTATCTCGATCATCTGCTGGCGATTGGTGTGACGCCGTGCGGCGCGGCGCACGGTCCAGGCGGCAGCGGCTTCCCCGAGCACTTGGCCGATCAGCTCAAGGATGTGGCCTACGTTGGCGGCACGTTGGAGATCAACCTCGAATCGGTCACCGCGCTCAAGCCCGATTTGATTCTGGCCATGCACCCGGCCCACACCGAGGGCGACTTCAAGACGCTGCTCGATCCGATCACCACCACGGTTTACCTGACCGAGCCGTGGGCCGATTGGCGCGCGGCCATGCGCGAGATCGCGATGATTTTGGGCAAGGGAGACATCGCAGAGCAGCGGCTGGCCGAGTTCGAGGACAAGCTCGCCAGCGGCAAGGGCACACTGTCGGGCAAGCTGGCCGGACAGAAGGTGATGTTCCTGCGCATCTTCCCGGAGAAGCTGCGTATCTACGGCGTGGGCAGCCCGACCGGCGACATCCTGTATCGCGGCCTCGGCTTGATGCCAGCGACGCTCACGCCCTCGTCGGAGCACTCGACCGAAATCTCGCTGGAGAAGTTGCCGGAGATTGACGCCGATCACATCTTCCTGCTCGATCAGACCAAAGACCAGATGACAGCGCTGACAGCCAGCCCGCTGTGGCAAAAGCTGGCCGCAGTGCAAAACAACCAAATCTATCCGGTTGATGTGAAGATCTGGGTGCAGGGTGAGGGCGTGTTCGCCTACGACGTGTTAATTGACGATGTGCTGAAAGCGTTGGGCGAGTAAGCACGCGACCCTCAAAGTCTTCAAGACTTTGAGGGTCTGGTCACGACTAAAACTCTGATGAATCGAAACATATGAGCACCAAGCAAAACAAATCTAGTGCGCGCGTTTCGCGCCGACGATTCTTGATTGGCGCAGCCAGCATGGCTGGCGCGGCAGCGTTGTCTGCGTGCGCCGCCCCATCAATAGCCCCATCCGCGCCGGCAGACGCACCTGTGCAGCCGTCGAGTGCGTCGGCAAGCGCTGCTGCGGGCTACCCGCGCATCGTCAAAGACAAATATGGCGAAGTTGAGATCACGGCCAAGCCCGAGCGCATTCTGGCCTATTACGCCAACAGCCAACTGGATGCCTTGTTGGCGCTAGGTGTCAAGCCAGCCCTGATCATGACTTACCAAGGATTCGACCTGGCACCATGGCAGAGCGGCGCTAAAGACGTATCGATGGTCTTCTTTACCGACGGGATGATCAATTACGAAAAGGTGCTGGCAGACAAGATTGACTTGATCATCACGGCTGAGTATCCGACTACGACCCAAGCGGCGCGCGACGACAGAGTGGCCAATAAGACTGACATCCCCGTCATCTCGCTCGATCAAGCCGACTTTGAGGAGCAGTTGCGCATCGTCGGCGACATATTCGGTTTAGAGAACGAGGCCGCAGCGAAGATCGCAGAAATGCAGGCGCTCTTCGCCGATTTCAAGCCGGCGCGCGTGCCCGCGACGGTCAAAGCCTTTGGCAACTACGAAGACGGTAAGTTCTGGATGTATCGCGAGGCTAGCGGGCTGGGTGCGATGCTCAAGCGCTTTGGCCTACCGGCGCTGAGCACACCGACAACAGTAGGTGACCAAAACGTTGACCCTGAGGCGGTGCAGGCCATCTCGTTCGAGGCGATGACCGAACTCGATGCCGATCTGTTGATTGGTACCGACTTTGGTCAGGGCTATCGCGTGTCGTTCGTGTCCGACTCGCCGTTGTTCAAACAACTGCCAGTGGCAAAAGAGGGTCGCTATGTTGTCTTTGACCAGATCGAATCGCAGGCCACCTGCTACGGATCAATCCTGTCCATTCCAACGGCGAAAGCGGCGCTGACCAAAGTGTTGGAACAGTATGCCGCGGCTGCGCTGCCTGCTGCTGAGGCACGCACGGCCGCCGCTGCCACCTCCCGCGACGCGCTCATCGCGGAGGGCATCGCCAAAGCGCAAGCCTTCACACCCGCCCTCACCCCGGCCGAGGTGACAAGCGAGCACCGTCTGATCAAGCAGGGCGCGTTTGGCGATGCCAAAGTCCCGCTGGCGCCCAAGCGCATCGTCACGCTCGATCCCAGCCTGACCGACACGGTGATCGCGCTCGGCTACAGCGACGCCATCGTCGGCACGATTGTGGATTACAACGGCGATGTCTTCCACGAGCACGTCGCCGGGCTGCTCAAACCCGGCACGGCCAAGCTGGGCCAGGAAGGCTCGCCCAACCTCGAACGGGTGGTGGCCGCCAAGCCCGACCTGATCCTGACCTGGGACTGGTACCCCGACAACATCGCCCAGTTGCAGCAGATCGCGCCGACCGTCGTGATGCCCTACAGCACATATGAGCAGGGGATCGGCCAGACCTACAGCAACGAGCAATACGTGACCTGGCTGGTGCGCGAGGTGGCGGCAGTGCTTGGCCTTGATGAGCGCGTGGATGCTGCGCTTCAGCCTTTCCGCGGGAAGAAGGCGGCCGGGCGCGTCGCGCTGGCTGCTGCGCTGGGCGATCAGAAGGTCGGCTTTGTGGACATCCGCAAAGAGAAGATCTTGCTCTCCGGTTACGGCTCGGACGGCATCTCGGCCTTGCTGTATGGCGACTTGGGCGTGCGGCCCGACCCGCTGACCGACGCGCTGTATGTATGGGAAGACCTGTCGCTGGAGAAGGTGCCGGAACTCACCGCCGACCTGATGCTGGCCTTTGTGGATGGCGACGACGCCAAACAACGCTACGACGAACTGACGCGAAACCCGCTGTGGCAGAAGGTGCCGGCGGTGAAGAACGGCAAGGTGTTCATCGTGCCGTCGGGGCTGTATTACCGCGGCGACGACGGCCCGCTAGGCGCGGCGCGCGTGGTGGATGACATTGTGCTGAAGCTGACCGGCAAGCCGTTGTAGGCGGTGTAGAGCGCGGCGTAACGCAAGTCTTTGCGCGGTGTAACTGCGCGGTTAACGCAGATTAACCCGCCGCATAAACCCGCGGGCTTGGCATGCATGAAAGCCTCGATTAGGCTGCATTTGTGTTTGGCTCACACCTGTCATGATAAGCATCTCATCAATCACAAAATCCAAGGCCGCGCCGCTCGACCGCACGTTGGGCAAAATGCGATCCACGAGCGAATGGTATGCAGCCTCGGCCGGGCCAATTGACGACTGGACGGGCTGGACGTGGGCCAGCGCCTATGCCTGCAACGACTTTGCGGCGTTCCAGCCCAAGCTCGATGAGGCCCTGCGTGGGCCAGTGCCAAACAAGCGCATCCACGGCTATGGCCTGTTTGGCGGCTATGCATGGCTCATCGTCGAGAGCGCGGTAGCGTGTTACCTGTTCGACCGGCGCATGCCCGATCTCACGCCAGACGCCATCGCCTTCCGCACCTGCAAGCATGAGAGCGGCGAAGACATGACCGAGTTGCGCTATCTGCAACCGCGCTTCTTTTGCCTACCCGACGATCCCGATGCCACGCATGCCGACGCGACCGTCGTGCCGGACGAGGCGGCGTTGCGCGATCTGTTTCACCGACAGGTCGAAGCGCATTTGCCGCCAGTGATGGGCGCGATCGAAGCCAACACCGGCCACCCCATCCGCCTGATGTGGGCGCAGGCCAGCGACTGGGTGGTCGGCTCACTGATTCACTTTACGAAAGATTCGCGCGACCGCCAGCAGCTTGAGTGGCTGGTGAGCCAGTTCGCCCAGCGCGACGGCTCGCCCCTAAAGGCGCGCAATGCCGGTGTGATCCCGCTGCACTTCGATGACCCCGTGACCGGCGTGGTGTGCACGGAGTACATGGTGGATCGCGCCTCATGCTGCCAGTGGTATCGCTATCCGGATGCCAAGGGTGATCGTTGCAGCACCTGTCCGGGCCGTCTGCGCCAGCAGCGCGTCGAAAAGATGACGGCTTATTACCGCGAGGAGCGGGCCAAGCAGCACCCGATAAGTGAGACAAGCAATGCTTAAGCGACCCTACAACTTCAAGTTAGACGAACAAAACGCACACGACATCGAGATGATGAACCGCATCACGCGCCGACGCTTCATTGGCGCGGGTGGTGTGGCAATTGGCGCAGCGCTGGCCGGGTGTGCCGCACCGCCGGCGCGCGAGACGACGCCGACGGCAACGCCGGCGACGCGTACAGTAGTTGATTTGGCAGGCCGAAGCGTCATGGTTCCGAGCGACCCGCAACGGGTGGTCGCGATTGACAACAATCGCCTCATCGTCCATCTCGTTGAACTTGGTGTGCCAGTGGTCGGTGCAACCAGCAATTCGTCAAATCCTGACGGTGGTCTGGCACCCACTTTGGGTGACAAGGCTGCTCAGATTGCACTTGTTGGAGAAGAAGCAAACCTTGAAAAGATTACAGTGCTCCGCCCCGATCTCATCATCTTCAACAAGAGTTATGACGTAAAGCTGGAGCTACTCGAAGCAATTGCGCCAGTCGTTGTGTTTGACGGTGGTGCTCTGCCCAGGTTTGGATTGTTTGAACCCTTGCAATGGCTTGGACGGATGGTGGGGCGTCAGGCTCAGGCTCAAGAACTGGAAGCAGCTTCTCGCAATACGATTGCTGATGAGGGCTCAGCAGCGGGTTTGAAGGGCAAGCGTGTCACGTTGATTAATATGTTGAACTACGATGCGGGCGACACTCTGGCCATCTACTCGCCATCGAGCATGTCGGGCGAGTTCGGACAACTGCTAGGCGCGACGATTGTGCCGGTCGAGATTGACGGAAAGACAGCGGACATAGCGACTTCAGTCAGCGTTGAGGTTTTGCCGTCCCTGTTGGCAAGCACCGATGTATTGATCGCGGGCGTGTATGGCGGCTCGGAAGACAACGCCAAACGCTCTGCCGACCGCAAAGAGTCGGCGGTGTGGCGCAGCATATCGGCGGTTCAACGCGGCGATGTCGTCTACACAGACGTGCAAAACTTCACACACAACTACGGCTTGGCTGGTTTGAAGCAGACACTCGACGACATAGCTGAACAGCTGCGCAAATGAAATGCAGCAGTCACTGCCATTTGCCCAACACACTGCCTGCCGCGACTGCCCGAGAAATGCGGATAGCCGCACAACAAGTTCTGTGATGGATATGTGCAGACATGAAAAGACAACCTGTTTACTTCAAGCTGGACGAACTGAACGCGCACGACATCGAGCTGATGAACCGCATCACGCGCCGACGCTTCATTGGCGCGGGCGGTGTGGCGATTGGCGCAGCGCTAGCGGGGTGCGCCGCACCGCCTACCAGAGAGGCTGCGCCGACCAATCCGCCGGCGACGCGGCGGGTAAAGCATGCGGGCGGTGAGACGGAGGCGCCGGTCAACCCTCAGCGCATCGTTGCGCTCTACACCTACGCGTGGGCATGGCCGATCGCTCAGTTGGGTGTGGACGTATTGGCCACCGATGCCCGTCCCGAGTGGCTGGAGGAGATCAGGCGGCTCGACCCGGAAAGCGCCGCTCGGCTGTCAAAAGCCGAGTTCATCGGCAGCGACAGCGGGCCCAATCTGGAGAAGATCGCCGCGCTCAAGCCTGATTTGATCGTCGGAGGCTGGTGGAACGTTGATACCTACGACAAGTTGAGCGCGATCGCTCCGACGGTATTGCTCGATTACCGTGATGAGGCCGACATCATTGAATGGCAGCGCTCGCTGATTGATCTGATTGGTGCGACCGACACGAGTAGATTCGACCAACGCGTGGCCGCATACGAGCAACGCATCATGGAACTGCGCGAAGCTTACCCAGATGTGTGGCCCAACTTGGAGTATGTGCGCATGGATTCATTTGCCAATGATGTGTATGTCGTTGACACAATTCCGTTCATGCCTGGCCGAAAGGTGTTTCGGGATCTTGGCGCTGGTCAATCCAAGACTATGGGCGACACCAAAGCCCCCATTTTCGATGGCCCAATCAGCTTGGAGAAGCTGCCTCAGTTTGACGCGGATGTGATCTTCGTGGCAGGGCCGAACGGTGAGCCAAAACCAGAAATCCTCGCGATTCTGCAGGGCACATTCGCTGGCAAGCGCGATCAAGTCTTCAAGATCAACCCGGAAGATTGGAATTTCGCAAATGTCGAGTCGCTCCATGCCATTTTGGATGAGATCGAGCGAGTGCTCGCAGGTCGCACGATTGACACCAGCGGCGACTTCCGATGACGACCGCAACCACCGCCCTCGCCAGCCCCAAGGCCCCGGCCAAGCAACACCGCGTCACGCGTCTGGTGCGCTCGCGCCCGGCGCTGGTGACGGGCATTTTTGTATTGCTCGGCGCGCTTGTGTTCGCGGCCATGAGCAGCATCGCCTTCGGCGCAGCCGACATCACCCTGCCGGCCGTGCTGCAGGCCGTGTTCGCCTTCAACCCGGATGACACCCAGCACCTCATCATCCGCACGTTGCGCGTGCCGCGCGCAGCCGTCGCCGTCATGGTCGGCGCGTCGCTGGCCGTGGCGGGCGCAGTCATGCAGGGCTGGACGCGCAACCCGATGGCCGACACGGGCATCCTGGGCATCGAGACCGGCGCGGCGCTGGGCGTGGTGACCGGCGTGTTCTTCCTCAAGATCGGCTCGCTCAGCGTGTATGCGCTGTTCGCCTTTGCCGGTGCTGCGGCCACATCGGTCGCGGTGTATGCGCTCGGCTCGCTCGGGCGGGGTGGGCCGACGCCGCTCAAGCTCACCATCGCCGGCGCGGCGCTGACGGCGCTGCTGGCGTCGCTCACCACTGGCCTGCTGATCTTCAATCAGCGCACGCTGGAGGAGGTGCGCTTCTGGCTAGCGGGCAGCGTGGCCGGGCGCGACATCGAGCTGTTGTTTCAGGCCGCGCCGTATTTGCTGATCGGCCTGGTGATTGCGCTGGCGATGGGGCGGCAGATCACCGCGCTGTCGCTGGGCGACGACGTGGCCAAGGGCCTGGGCCAGAACACGGGCTGGGTGAAAGGGCTGAGCGCGCTGGCGGTGGTGCTGCTGGCGGGGGCGAGCGTGGCCGTGGCCGGGCCGATTGGCTTCGTCGGGCTGGTCATCCCGCACGTGGTGCGCTTCGCTGTTGGGGTGGATTACCGCTGGGTGCTGCCGTATTCGGCGCTGTGCGGCGCGATCTTCCTGCTGCTGTGCGATGTGGCGGCACGGCTGGTGGCGCGCCCGGCCGAGATGCCGGTGGGCATCATGACTGCGTTGATCGGCGGGCCGTTTTTCATCTGGTTGGTGAGATGGAGGGTGAAGCGATGAATGCGCCCGCGGGCACGTTGTCTTTTACGCATCCCAAACGCGAAGCGCTTGGCGCGCCATTGCGCACATTGCTGGTGTTTCTCAAGCCGTATCGCGGGCTGATGCTGCATGTGTTTTTCTGGATGGTCGTCGTCACCGCTTGCGGTTTGGCCGGGCCATTGCTGGTGCGCGATCTGGTGCGGGTGACGCGCATTGGCGTTGAGAGCAATAACCTCAGCGCAGCGTGGCAGGGCATTCTGCTGATCGCGCTGGCGTTGGCCGTCAGCTTCGGCCTGCGCAGCCTGGGCCAGTTTCTCACCTTTCACCTCTCGCATGTGGCGGCCTGGAAGGTATGCCACGACATGCGCGTGGCGCTGTATCGCAAACTGCAATCGCTCTCGCCCGCCTTCTACGCCAACCGGCAGACCGGCGAACTGGCCTCGCGCGTGCTCAAGGACACCGACAACATCGAGCCAGTGGTGGCCGACAACATCCACGAGGGCGCGCTGAGCGTGATGGTGATGCTCGGCGTGATCGCCGTGTTCATCGGGCTGGATGCGCGCCTGACGCTGGTGGCGCTGTTGCCGCTGCCGTTGGCGCTGATCGGTGTCGTTGTGCTCACCAAACGTCTGATCCCGGCCTTCGATGCCGAGTCCGAGCACTGGGGCGCGTTCAGCGGCCTGGTGCACGACAACTTGTCCGGCATCCGCGAGATTCAGGTGTTCAACCGCGAGCATCATGAGCTGGCGCGCATCCACAAGGATTCAAACGTGGTGGCCGAAAAGCAGATCTATGCGCGCAAACTGGCCGCCACGTTGCAGCCGGTGATCGAGGGCGCGACCGGTGCGAGCATGGTGCTGGTGGTGCTGTTCGGCGGGTGGCAGGTGTTGCAGGGCGGGCTGAACGTCGAGGACATGGTGGCGTTTCTGCTCTACGTCAGCGTGCTGTATCAGCCGCTGTGGATGCTGGTGGGCGTGACCGAGAATTTTCAGCGCGGCCTGGCCAGCCTGCGGCGCATCGGCGAGGTGCTGGCTGTGCAGCCCGATGTGGATGATCCGCCTGACGGCGTGGACCTCGGCCGGGCGCGCGGGCAGACTGAAAGTCCTTTTAGGATCATGCTGGAGGACGTGACGTTTGGTTATCTGCCCGGCATGCCGGTGCTGCAAGGCGTCAGCGTGGCCGTGCCGCCGGGCCAGACGCTGGCGTTGGTGGGGCACACTGGCGCGGGCAAGAGCACCTTCGCCAACTTGGTGCCGCGCTTCTACGACCCGCAACAGGGCCGAGTGTTGATTGATGGCGTGGACGCGCGCGAGGTCAAGCTCGAATCGCTGCGGCGCAACATCAGCATGGTGTTGCAGGATGTGTTTTTGTTCAACGGCAGCGTGCGCGAGAACATCCGCTTTGGCAACCCCGATGCGACCGACGCGCAAGTGACCGCCGCGGCCAAGCAAGCCAATGCGCACGAGTTCATCCTGGCGCTGACCAACGGCTATGACACCGAGGTGGGCGAGCGCGGGGTCAAGCTGAGCGGCGGGCAGAAGCAGCGCATCAGCATCGCCCGCGCGATCTTGAAAGACGCGCCGATCCTGATCCTGGATGAGGCCACCAGCGCCGTGGACAGCGAGACCGAGGCGGCAATTCAGGAGGCGCTGGGCCGGCTGATGCGCAACCGCACCAGCATCGTCATCGCCCACCGCCTGAGCACGGTGCGCGACGCCGACCAGATCGCGGTCATGGAGCACGGGCGTGTGGCCGAACTGGGCAAGCACGATGCGCTGATGGCGCACGACGGCGTGTATCGTCGCTTGAGCGAGCGGCAGTTTGCGGGCGCATTAGAAATCGTCGGCTCAGGCTTGCCGGGCGCGCCCGGTGGCAAACGTTCTGAGGCCTAGTTTTTAATCGTTCCGATGGCAACCAACGCTAAAGCAATCCCCAACTACCCCTGGCTCACCCTGCGCACGCGCGCGCTGTCGTTGCGAGTGGATCGGCGCGTGCCGCTGGTCGTGCTCGTCACGCTGCTGGCCACTCTGGTCGTGATGGTCATCAACATTGGCGTGGGCGAATATCCCATCGCCCCGCTCGATGTGATCAAGACCGCCTTGCGCATCGGCGAGGCCAACAAGGACTACGACTTCATCGTGAACACGCTGCGCCTGCCACGCATGCTGGTCGCCGTCGGCGTCGGGCTGGCGCTGGGGGTCAGTGGCGCCATCATGCAAGGATTGACGCGCAACCCGCTGGCCTCGCCCGACATCATGGGCATCAGCGCAGGCGCAGGGCTGACGGCCGTCGCGTTGATCGTGTTGGTGAAGGATGTTCCGTCCGGCGTGATTCCCTTTGCGGCGTTTGCTGGGGCCGGCGTCGTCGCGCTGTTGATCTATTCGCTGGCCTGGCGTAAGGGTGATTCGCCCATCCGCATGGTGCTGATCGGCATCGGGCTGGCGGCGATTGCTGGCGCGGGCACCAGCTTCATGCTCACCTTTGGCGACATTTACGATGTGCAGCGCGCCCTGGTATGGCTGACCGGCAGCGTGTATGCCCGCTCGTGGGAGGAGCTGCACGCGCTGCTGCCGTGGCTGATCGTCTTTGTGCCGATGGCGCTGCTGATGGCCCGCCATTTGAACGTGCTCAACCTCGGCGAAGAAGTGGCCATGTCGTTGGGCAGCAAGGTGTCGGCGCAGCGCGGGCTGCTCATCCTGGTCAGCCTAGCACTCGCCGGCGCCAGCGTGGCCGCGGCCGGCACCATCGGCTTTATTGGCCTGATGGCCCCGCACATTGCGCGCAGGCTGGTGGGCGTGCAGCACGAGGGGCTGCTACCCATCTCAGGTGTAATCGGCGGGTTCATTTTGGTCACGGCCGACTTGGTTGGGCGCACGATCTTCGCGCCAATCGAATTGCCGGCCGGGCTGGTCGTCGCCGTCATCGGCGCGCCGTTCTTCGTGTATCTGTTGATCCTGAACAACCGCCGATGATCTTTCATCTTTCATCTTTCATTGGATCGCTACTCAGTAACAAATGAAAGATGACAAATGAGACATGAAAGATTCCCATCATGATCGAAACCCAACATCTCGCCCTCAGCTACGACAGCGTGCCCGTGATTGATGCGCTGGATGTGCATGTGCCGGCGGGCAAGATCACCGCGCTGGTCGGCCCAAACGGCTGTGGCAAGAGCACGCTGTTGCGAGGGCTGGCGCGCCTGCTCAAGCCGAAGGGCGGGGCGGTGCTGCTGGATGGCAGGGACATCCACGCCATCCCCACGCGCGAATTGGCCAAGCGCATGGGCATCCTGCCGCAAGGGCCGGTTGCGCCGGAGGGCCTGACCGTGCGCGAGTTGGTGGTGCAGGGCCGCTATCCGCATCAAAGTTGGTTGCGGCAGTGGCAGGCCGACGACGAAAGCGCGGTCGTCAAAGCGCTCAACATCACCGGCATGGCTGAACTGGCCGAGCGGCCGGTGGATGCGCTGAGCGGCGGGCAGCGCCAGCGGGCGTGGATTGCCATGACGTTGGCGCAAGAGACCGAGATCATCCTGTTGGATGAGCCGACCACGTTTCTCGATCTGTCGCACCAGATTGAAGTGCTGCACCTGCTGGAGCGGCTGAACCGCGATGAAGGCCGCACCATCGTGATGGTGGTGCACGACTTGAACCACGCCACTCGGCACGCTCATCACATCATCGCCCTGCGCAACGGCCGCATCGCCGCCGCGGGCGAGCCCAAAGCAGTGGTGACGCACGACCTGCTGCACAGCGTCTTCAACGTGCGCGCCGAACTCTTGCGCGACCCGCGACTGGATGTGCCGATCTGCGTGCCGTATGACCTGGTGCGCCACGAAGATGACGCAACGTAAGCCCAAACTCTACGCGTAGCGGCACGCTGAGCCCTGAGCTTGTCGAAGGGTCGAAGCGTGCTTTCGACGTGATAGTGCGTAACGTCAGTGAATAAGCTATCCGCTCTTGACGAACGCAGGCGTTGCCTCTCGTGAGACTACAGACCGCCGCTCACTCGTTTCCACGCTCGCCAAGATTACCTCACGCACCGACACCACATCACCCACCACCACCGTCGCCGGTGGGCGCGCGTCTGCCGCGCGGCTGAGGATGTCGCCCAGCGTGCCGGTGAAAACGCGCTGGTTCTCCAGCGTGCCTTGCTCGATCAACGCAACCGGCGTGTGAACGTTCCGTCCATGCGCGATGAGCTCCGCGACGATGGTCGGCAAGCGCTCGACGCCCATCAAGAACACGGCCGTCGGGATGCGCGCCGCGACCTCCCAGTCCGTGCCCGATACGGATGCGTCGCTGGCCTCGTGCCCGGCGAACACGGCGAAAGACGCGGCTACACCGCGATGGGTGACCGGGATGAAGGCGGCTTCGGGCACGGCGATGGACGCGCTGATGCCCGGAACGATTTCAAACGGCACACTGGCTTTGGCCAGCGCCAACGCTTCTTCGCCGCCGCGGCCAAACACAAACGGGTCGCCGCCCTTGAGCCGCACAACGATGTGCCCGTTGCAAGCGAAACGAATGAGCATCTGGTTGATCTTGTCTTGCCGGCCAAGATCAGGCTCGCCAGCGGCGCGGCCGGCATAGATCCGCTCGGCGTGCGCGGGCGCATGATCGAGCAGGGCGGGGTGGGCCAGCCGGTCATACAACACCACGTCGGCCTGTCGCAACGCATTCACGCCGCGCACGGTGATGAGTTCGGGGTCGCCCGGCCCAGCGCCGACGAGAAAGACTTTCCCAACATTCATGGTCACACGTCACACTCCCTTGCACGCGCGGCACACATCGGGCCGGCCAGTTTGGGCAGCGCAGGTTGCTGCCGGGTTCGATGGCGCTTGTGCGCGGCGCAGACATACACGAATCACTTCGTCAGCGCAAGCAGCATCACCTGACGCTAACAACTCCGGCATGCAACTTTCTAAAACGCCCTCCCAGAACGCCTGCCGGCGCTGATAGGTGTCAACGTGGCGCTTCACCTCCGGCCGCCAGCGCCCCAGAAAGTCGGCCAGCCGCGCGGCCTCGTCAGTCAGCAACTCGCGCTGAATGCGGTCGCGAATCTGTTTGGCCAGTGCCGGGCTTTTGCCGGAAGTGGACACGGCCACCTGTAGCGCGCCAGCCTGCGCCACAGCCGGGGCGATGAAATTGCAATTGTCCAAGTCGTCCACTGCATTGACCACCATGCGCCGGCTATCGGCCAGTTGATACACGGACGCGTTGAACACGGGATCATCCGTGGCTGCGTAAACCATGAACTGAGCGTCCAAGTCGGTTGGCTCGAACGGGCGTTGATGCCAGACGAGTTTTCGCTCGTCATGCCAACGCGGGATTGCGTCACCCACTTCTGGCGCGACAACCGTCACGTATGCACCAGCGTCGAGCAGGCCACTCACTTTGCCCGTCGCAATCGGCCCGCCGCCGACGACCAGGCAGTTGCGCCCGCGCAGATCGAGGTAAACAGGGTAGAAGGTCAAAACGCCCTCGCATACTGCGGCGGCGGCGCGAAGTCGTGCTTCAACTCGCGCGCTGCGCGCAGCGGCCAATTCGGGTCGCGCAAGGACTCGCGGCCCAGCAGCACGACGTCAGCCTCGCCACACGAGATGATCTTGTCGGCGTGTTTGGAGTCGGTGATCAATCCAACTGCGGCCGTGGCAATGCCTGCGCCATGCCGCACAGCCTCGGCAAACGGTGCTTGGTAGCCCGGCCGCGCTGGCACGTGCGCCGTCGCTGCGTTGCCGCCGGAACTGCAATCCACCAGATCAACGCCGGTGTGCTTTAACCGCTTGGCCAACTCAACCGTGTCGTCGATCGTCCAGCCGCCCTCAACCCAATCGGTGCTGGAGAGGCGCACGGCCAGCGGTAGCTCATCGGGCCAGACGGCGCGCACGGCTTGCGCCACCTCGATCAGCAAGCGAACGCGGTTGTCAAAGCTACCGCCGTATTCGTCGGCGCGATGGTTGGCCAGCGGCGAGTAGAAGCTGTGCAGCAAGTAACCGTGCGCGGCGTGGATCTCGACCAGCTTGAAGCCCGCCTCGCGCGCGCGCAGCGCCGCCTGCAAAAATGCCGTCACGATGCCGTCAATCTCGTCACTCGTCAATTCATGCGGCGTCGGATAGCCCTCTTTGAACGGAACCGCGCTGGGGCCGACGATGCGCCATTGGCCATCCGGATTGGGCAGCGGTTGCCCGCCTTCCCACGGCCGCGCGGTGTTGGCTTTGCGGCCCGAGTGCGCCAGTTGGATGCCGGGGACGGCGTCGTGTTCGCTAATGAAGTGAGTGATGCGGCGCAAATTTGGAATGTGGTCGTCCTTCCAAATCCCCAAGTCCTGCGGCGAGATGCGGCCATTCGGTTGCACTGCCGTCGCCTCGGCGATGACCAGCCCTGCGCCGCCGACCGCGCGCGAACCGAGGTGCACCAAGTGCCAATCGTTGGCGAAGCCATCGGTTGAACTGTATTGGCACATCGGCGAGACGCCGATGCGGTTGCGCAACGTCACGCCGCGCAGCGCAAGCCGATCGAACAGATGGGTCATGCTGGCTGTGCCACTTGCGCGACCTGCGCGGCGGCTTGAACCGTCGCCTTCAGTGACTCGAAACCGACGCGATCACAGAAGTCGCCGAAGGGTTCGCCAGGCAGCCGTTCGTCACGGAAGCGCGCAAAGATCGGCTTGAGCGTCGCGGCGAGTTGATCCATCGGCACCACATCCATGAACGGCCGGGCCAGGCGCGTGCCGACTGCGTTGCCGCCCAGATAGATCACATACTTGTTGAGCGAACGGCCGACGAAGGCGATCTCGGCGACATACGGGCGCGCACAGCCGTTGGGGCAGCCGGTCATGCGCATCACGATCGGCTCCTGAATCAAGCCCGTCTCCTCCAGCGCGTCCTCAATATCGTCGAGCACATTTGGCAGCACACGCTCGGCCTCGGTGATGGCCAGGCCGCACGTGGGCAAGGCGGGGCAGGCCAGGCCGTTGCGCCGCAGGCCGGTGATTTGCTCAACGGTGGTGATGCCGTACTCCTGGAGCATCGCATCCACTGCGGCGCGATCTTTGGTGCGAATGTCGGCCAGCAAAATGTTTTGCTGAGCCGTGAGCCGAACGGATAGGCCGAACTGCTCGATGATGGCGCGCAGGCCGCTGCGCAGGCGGTAATTGCCACGATCGGCGATGCGGCCGCTCTCGATCGGGATACCGACATACCATTTGCCGCGCGCCTGTTTGTTCCACCCCAGGTGGTCGTCAACCTTGAACTCTGGCATTGGCCGGGCCGGTTGGATGGGGAAGGGCACGCGGCTTTGCAACTCGGCGCGGAACTTGTCCACACCCCACTCGTGCAGCACATACTTCAGGCGGGCATGCTTGCGATTGGTGCGGTCGCCAAAGTCGCGATGCACGGTGACAATGGCCTTGATCGTCTCTACGCCCTGTTCCGGGGTGACGAAGCCTATGACGTCGGCTAGGCGGGCGAACGTCTCCTCGTTGTTGTGGGTAATGCCCATGCCGCCGCCGGCCACGACGTTGAAGCCGATCAGCTTGTGTTCGTCGTCGAATAGCGCGATCAGGCCGGCGTCGTTGGTGAAGATGTCTACGCAGTTGTCACCGGCGAAGGCGATAGCAGTCTTGAATTTGCGCGGCAGATAGGTCTGGCCGTAGAGCGGGTCTTCCTCGTCGGCGATGATCGCTTCGCCCTCGATCCAGATTTGGTGATACGCCTTGGTCTTGGGCAGCGTTTCGGCGCTCAATTCATTGGCGACACGCTGCACTTCCAGCCGCTGCGGATCGCTGGTTGGGGCCGGGCAGCACATCACGTTGCGCACCACATCGCCGCATGCCCCGAACGTCGTTACCAATGAGTGGTTCAGCTCACGAATCGTGTCGCGCAGGTGCCCCTTGATCACGCCGTGAAACTGGATGCCCTGGCGCGTGGTGATGCGGATGGTGCCGTTGCCATAGCGCGAGGCGATGTCGTCGTGAGTCAGGTATTGCGCGGCGGTGAGCTTACCGCCGGGCAGCTTGCTGCGGATCATGAACGAGTATTCCTTCTGATCCTTGCTCGCGCCGCGCTGATCGCGGTTGGTCTGCTCGTATGAGCCATGAAACTTGATCAGAATCTTGCCAGCATCGCTCAGATAGGCATCGGAATTCGCCAGGTCGGCCGGCAACGCGCCGTATAGGCCGTGGCTTTCAATCTTGATTTGTTCGACGTTCGCGTTTGCCATTGTTGTAGTCCTACAGGTTACACACCAAAGCCCATGTGGACTTCGGGAGGTGATTCTGATTGAGTATTGGGTTCAATGAAGCCAACCCCGGCGGTGTTGTTCGTCCACTCATCAATCAGGACGAACGCGCCGTTGGCTGGGTTGTCTTCGTAATCATCGGCATAGATGGGCTGCCCGAGCTTGAGGGACACCGTGCCGATTTCGTTGAGATTGAGTTGCGGCGGGCCTGGCGTGATGTTCAGGCTGGCCACATTCACCACGCCATAGATCGCCACGACTTTGGCGCGCACCCGCTGCACGCCGTGTTGCAACACGTATGCCTTGCCAGCCGTCAAGGGCTGATGATCGAGCCAGCACACCCGCGCATCTATCTCGCGGTGTGGAACTGGCGCTTCACTGGGCTTGGCCAAGAGATAACCGCGGCTGATGTCAATGTCGTCAGCCAATTGCAGCGTCACCGATTCGCCCGCCTCCGCGCTTTCGACGCGCTGGCCGAATCGCTCAATGGCGGCGATGCGGCTGTTGCGCTCATCGGGCAGAACGACGATCTCATCGCCGATGGCGAACGTGCCACTGGCCACGCGGCCGGCGTAGCCGCGATAGTCGTGCAGCGCCTCCGTGCGTGGGCGGATGACGTGCTGCACCTGCAATCGGGCTGGCAGCGCGCGTTGCGGATGCGCCTCGGCGCTCTCCAGCAGATCGAGCAAGGCTGGGCCGCGATACCATCTCAAATTGGCAGATGGCCGCGTGATGTTCTCGCCATGCAGCGACGAGGCGGGCAGGAGGTGAATCTCCTGGCCCTCGGGCTTGATCTGTTCGGCCAGCCGCTCAAAGTCGCGCGCGATCTGGTCGAAGCGCGCCTGCGAATAGCCGACCAGATCCATCTTGTTGACGCACACGATGACGGTGCGGATGCGCAACAGCGCGGCGATGAAGTAGTGGCGATGCGTCTGCTCGACGAGGCCGTTGCGCGCGTCAATCAGGATGATGGACACGGACGCCTTCGACGCGCCGGTGACCATGTTGCGGGTGTACTCGAAGTGGCCCGGCGTGTCGGCGATGATGTATTTGCGGCGCGGCGTGTTGAAGTACACGTGCGCTACGTCAATCGTGATGCCCTGCTCGCGCTCGGCGATGAGGCCATCGGTCAGCAGCGACAGATCGAGGAAGTCCACGCCGCGCCGTTTGCTGGCGGCGTCAATCGCGTCTAGCCTGTCCTGCGGCACCGAGCGCGTCTCATACAACAGCCGGCCGATCAGCGTGCTCTTGCCGTCATCCACCGAGCCGGCGGTGGCAATTCTCAAGATGTCCATCTGCAAATTTACGATTGCCGATTTTCGATTTTCGATTTGGCTGCGCAGCAATCCAAAATCGGCAATCGCAAATCGAAAATTCTAAAAGTAGCCTTCGCGTTTCCGCCGCTCCATCGCGGCCTCCGAGCGCTTGTCGTCTATGCGCGCGCCGCGCTCGGAAATCTCGGCCGAGCGGATTTCGGCGATGACTGTGTCGAGGGTGGCCGCGCCCGATTTCACGGCGGCGGTGCAGGTCATGTCGCCTACGGTACGGAAGCGCACGCGGGCGCGGTAGGGCCGCTCGTCGGGCGTCTTGTGGATGAACGGCGAGTCCGACCACACAAGGCCGTCACGATCAAACACGTCGCGCTCGTGGGCGAAGTAGATCGAGGGCAGCTCCAGATTTTGTTCGCGAATGTAGTTCCACACGTCGAGCTCGGTCCAGTTGGAGATGGGGAACACGCGCACGTTCTGGCCCGGCCCGATGCGGCCATTGAGCATGTCAAATAGCTCCGGTCGCTGGTGCTTCGCGTCCCACTGACCAAATTCGTCGCGCACCGAGAAGATGCGCTCCTTGGCCCGCGCCTTTTCCTCGTCGCGCCGCGCGCCGCCGATGCACGCGTCGAACTTCAGCTCTTCGATGGCGTCGAGCAGCGTGACGGTTTGCAGCACGTTGCGGCTGGCGTATTTGCCGGTTTCCTCGCGGGCGCGGCCGCGGTCAATCGAGTCTTGGACATAGCGCACAATTAGGTCCAAGCCAAGCGACTTCACCAGCCAGTCACGATAGTCAATCGTCTCGGGGAAATTGTGGCCGGTGTCTATGTGCAGCAATGGAAACGGCACTTTCGCCGGCGCGAACGCCTTCACCGCCAGATGCGTGACGACGATGGAGTCCTTGCCGCCGCTGAACAGGATAGCCGGCCGCTCGAACTGCGCCGCCGCTTCGCGCAGGATGTAGATTGCCTCGTCGGCTAGCTCAGTTGGAAAGGCAGTGTGATCGTCTATGAGCAACTGTGTATTGGGTTGACTGAGTTCTATGATGTCAATCATCATACGCGAATCAATTGCCGATCTGAAATCAAGACCGGTGTAAGCCGCACTCCTTCTTTGAGGTCTCCCACCACCACCGGCCGGCGCGTGGATCCTCGCCTGGCTCGATGGCGCGGGTGCACGGCTGGCAGCCGATGCTGATGAAGCCCTTGCGGTGCAGTGGGTTATCCGGCACGTTGTGGGCCGCGAGGTAGTCCAGTGTCTGCTGATACGTCCAGTGGATCAGCGGGTTGAACTTGAACAGGCGATAGCCCTCGTCCCATTCGAAGATGCGCATGGCCTGGCGGTTGGCCGATTGCTCACCCCGCAGACCAGTCACCCATACCTGCGCGCCGTTCAGCGCCCGGCGCAGCGGCAGCACCTTGCGGATGTAGCAGCATTCTTTGCGGTTCTCCACCGACTCGTAGAAGCTGAAGAACCCTTTCTTGCTGACCAATGCCTCAACGTCTTGCGCATCGGGGAAGAATGTTTGGATGGATTGGCCGTACTGCGCGCGCGTCTCCTCGGCCAACGAGTACGTCTCCGGGAAGAGCCGGCCCGTGTCCAGCGTGAACACCTGGATGTTGAGGCCGTTGCGCCAGATCGCGTCGGTAATGACCTGGTCCTCTTGCCCGAGCGAGGTGGAGAACGCAACGCCGCCGGGAAAGTGTTCGGCGACCCAGCGCAGGCTGCTGACTAGGTCGAGCGATTCGAGCGTCGCTTCGGTTTCAGTTAACTCAAGAGTTGTTGTCATGCTGTGAATTGGTTCGATAAACCTCACAGGTTGGCCCTTAAAGCACGCGTCAGCGAAAGCATTGAGGGCCAACCTGTGAGGTTTTGTAAAACGATCAAATCCCTGTCGCGCCAAACCCCCAGCGCTCCGCCACGCGCCGCTCGATGGGTTCAAACAGCAGTTGGTTAAAGGCCACGCCGACGATGACGATGAGCACCATCACCGCCATCACCTGCGCCGCGTCGTTCAGGTCGCGCCCGGTCTGCAACAGGTTGCCCAGGCTGAGTGTGTAATACAGCAGTTCGGCGGCCATCAGCGAGCGCCAGGCGAAGGCCCAGCCCTGCTTCAACCCGGCCAAGATGGTCGGGAAGGCCGAGGGCAGGATGACCTGTCCATACAGCCGGAAGCCATTTGCGCCCAGGTTGCGCGCGGCTTTCACGAAGATTGGCGGCGTGTTCTTGATGCCGCTCTCCACCCCCAGCACGATGGAGAACAGCGAGCCCATGATGACGACGAACAGGATCGCGCGTTCGTTTAGCCCAAACCACAGGATAGCCAGCGGCAGCCAGCACACGCTCGGCAGGGCTTGCAGGCCGATGACCAGCGCGCCGATTGTGTCTTGCAGGATCTTGTTGCGCGCCAGCAGCGCGCCCAAAACCACGCCAATCACCAGCGAGATAGCATAGCCAATCACCAGCCGCAGCAGGCTGACCCACGCGCCCTGGATATACAGCCCTTTGCGCAGGCCGGAGAGGAGTGCCTGACCGACGGCGATGGGGCCGGGCAGCAAATAGTCCGGCCAGATGCCGCTGCGCGAGACCAATTCCCACAACACCAGCAGCGATGTGAAGAAGACGATGCGCCGGACGAGCGTCGTCCGTTTTGCCCGTGATTCGTTCGCGCTTTCGGCTTTGACCTGTGTCGAGCCAAGCGCTGTGCGTTGGGTCAATGTTGTCACGTTGTTCTCCACAATGCGCTCAGATCAGTTGAGGCGCTGCCTCAAGCCCGGCGCGCAGCACGCGCATGATCTCGGCCGTTTGCTGAATCACCGCGACGTCTTCGAGCGAGCGCGAGCGGGGCAGGGTAATGCGAAAGTCGCCGATGATGCGGCCCGGCCGCGGCGAGAACACCAATACGCGGTCGCCCAGCGCCACCGCCTCGCGCACGTTGTGCGTCACGAACACGATCGTCTTCTTCGTAGCCGACCAAAGAGATTCGAGTTCGCCGTGCAGCCGGTCGCGCGTCAGCGCATCCAGCGCGCCGAATGGTTCATCCATCAGCAGCATGGAGGGATTGATGGCCAGCGAGCGGGCCAATGCGGCGCGCTGGCGCATGCCACCGGAGAGTTGATGCACGAAGGAGCGCTCGAAGCCGTTCAGGTGCACGCGCTCAATCCAATCCTGCACAATGCGGCGTTGTTCGTCGCGCGGCGTGTTGGTCTGTTGCAGGCCAAACGCCACGTTGGCCTCCACGTTCAGCCAGGGGAACAACGCCGCGTCCTGGAAGAGCAGCACGCGGTCGGGTGATGGGCCGGTCACCTCTGCGCCGTTGGCGATGATCGTGCCGGTCGTTGGCTTCTCCAAGCCCGCGATCAGGCTGAGCAAAGTGCTTTTGCCGCAGCCGCTCGCGCCGAGCAGACACACGAACTCACCCGCATTGACATCGAGGTCAATGGGGGTGAGGGCCTGCACGTCTCTGCCGCGCGACGTGAACGTTTTGCTCACGCCGCGCAGTTGCAATACGCTGGCCAAACTCATTTGTCGGTCAGCCCCTTCACTGTCGGTAGCCCTTTCTCTTGCAACACCTCGTTGAGCGGCGTCAAGTCGTAGATGCCGCTCAGGTCGGGCTTCTCGTCGCCGAGGAACCCTAGCTCGAAGGCATAGTCGGCCGACACCAGCAGTGTTTGTGGCAGCGGGTCGTAGGTGAAATCCACATTCTGGAATGCGGCATCGAGCACTTGCTGCGGCAACGCAGCCGTGGTGATGCGCTCAATCTCCTTATTGGCGATGGACTTGGCCTCCTCAGGATTCTTCAACACAAACTGCTCGGCGTCCACGTGCGCGCCCAAGAACGCCTTCACCAGATCGGGGTGCTCGTTGAGGAACTTGGTGGCGACGATGACATGCGTGGTCACGAACTTGCCCTCGGGCCACTGCGTGCGCTCGTCAATGAACACCTCGCCGTTGGCCTCTTGAATGAGGCGCGTGCCCCACGGCTCGGGCACCCATGCGCCGTCGAGCTGGCCTTGCTTGAACAGCGTCAGGATGTCGGCGTTCTGCGTGGGGATGATGCTGACTGTGCCGCCGTCGTCAGCCGTCTTCAAGCCGTTCTCCTTGATGAAGAAGCGCAGGGCGACGTCTTGCGTGCCGCCCTTCTGCGGCGTGGCCAGCTTTTTGCCCTCCAAGTCTTTAGCGGTCTTGATGTTGGCCTCGGGCCGGACGACGAACAGCGCGCCGCCGCTGGACGCGCCGGCGATGATGCGCAGCGCCTCGCCCTTGCTCTTGACGTAGCCGTTGATGGCTGGATTCGGGCCGATGTAGCCGAGGTCAATCTCACCGGCCAACAGGGCCTCGATCAGCGCTGGCCCGGCGTTGAACGATTTGACATCGAGCGGATTGTCGCCCAATGCTTTCTGCACGCTGCCGTTGGCAATGGCAATCAGGCCGACGGCATGGGTGAAATTGGGGAAGTAGGCCAGCCTCACCGTGACCGGCGCTGTGCTTGCCGGAGCGGCTGCGGTTGCGCCCGACTGTGATCCGGTGGGCACCGAGGCAGTCGGCGCGGCGCAGGCGGTCAATGCCACAGCAGCGGCTGTGGCGAACACAATGGCTGCGTGGCGGCGCGTGAACTTGTAATCGTTAGTCATGACTCGTTACTCATTACTCATTACTGGCTACTTCTCGATGGGCAGGCCCACGCTGTTGCCCCACTCGGTCCAACTGCCGTCGTAGTTCTTCACGTTCGGGTAACCCAGCAGGTTGGTCAGCACGAACCAGGTGTGGCTGCTGCGCTCGCCGATGCGGCAATAGGCGATCACCTCCTGGTCGCCCGTCACGCCCTTGCCCTCATACAGCGCTTTGAGGTCGTCATAGCTCTTGAACGTGCCGTCTTCTTTTACGGCTTGCGCCCACGGGATGCTCTTGGCCCCAGGAATGTGGCCGCCGCGCAGTGCGCCCTCCTGCGGATACTCCGGCATGTGCAGCTTCTCGCCCGTGAATTCGGGCGGGCTGCGCACGTCCACCAGCACGCCGTTCTTCTGCGTGTGGGCCAGCACCTGGTCGCGGAAGGCGCGAATCTGGCTGTCGTCGCGCACGGGTGTGGGATAGGTCGCCGCGGGGTAGACCGGCACGTCGCGGGTCAGTTCGCGGCCCTCGTCAATCCACTTCTTGCGCCCGCCATTGAGGATCTTGACCTTGTCGTGGCCGAACAGCTTGAACACCCACAGCGCGTAGGCCGCCCACCAGTTGTTCTTGTCGCCATACAACACAACGGTCGTGTCGGGCGAGATGCCCTTGCTGCTGGCGAGCGTGGCGAACTTCTCGCCATCAATGTAGTCGCGGCGGAGTTGGTCGTTCAAGTCTGCCGTCCAGTCAATCTTGACCGCGCCAGGGATGTGGCCCTGGTCATACAGCAGGATGTCCTCGTTGCTCTCGACGATGCGGATGTCGGGATCGTTGAGATGCTCGGCCAGCCACTCGGTGCTGACCAGTGCGTCTGGATTTGCGTAACCGTTGCCGTTATTGCTTGTCATGATTTTGAATTTGCGCGTCCGGCGGAATGAAGCGTGCGCCACCCGCCCAACGGGCACAGAGATGTGAGAGTGATGCGAGATGAACGCGCCCGAAGGGACTTCGGCGCGCGGGGGCGGATGCGGGCCTGCCTCAATCGGCCTGGATTGAGGGGCAGGTCCCGCTAACTACACAGGCAGGCTCCCCGGCGGCGGCGCACAGGCAGCGCCGGAAGGAAGCGGGTGCGATGGACGATGCTCAACATACAGTCGAATTTCTGCACGAGTAACGCGCAAACGGAAAGCAAAACGCCCTCTTGTCAGCATGTTGTGACAAGAGGGCGGTAACATGCGGTTACAGCTTCTCTCATCTTCCAGTTACACGCTGTCGGACTTGGCACCATGCGAATTCAAGGTTGCCGAGGCTTCATCGGGCCGATCCCTCCGCCTCTCTGGATAAGAGCAGTTGCGAATCTATTCAGTTTGCGTCGAGGGCATGTTAGCGATTCAAATTTGAAAGTCAAGCGCCTTGCCTTCAAATCCATCGGTGAGCACGCGCTTGGTCATGACGGTTGATAGCGCAATGGACGTGGCCACCTGTCCATTGGCAGCAAATCTATCCAGAACGCTTTCCAAATGCGGCAAAGACGACACGACGACCTTCACAATGAAGGAGTCATCGCCCATGCCGCGGTGGCATTCCAATACTTCGGGCGATGCTTTGATCATGCCGGCCAGCGTCTCGAGCTTGTCGGCCTGAGCCTTGACGCGCACGAACGCGGTGATGCTATAGCCCAGACGCGACAGGTCAATCTCAGCCCGGTAGCCGGCGATGATGCCCAGCTCTTCGAGGCGGCGCATGCGTTCGGCCACGGCCGGCCGCGACAGATTCACCGTTCGGCCCAACTCCGCGAACGACAGCCGGGCGTTGTGTTGCAACTCGCGCAGGATGCGCCAATCGGTGTCATCGAGTTCGTCTATCGTGCTACGCATTGATTCCGCCTTGTGTGGATCGGCCGGGCCACGGGCCGCCCAGTGCAGTGCACGCTAATCCACCTGCGGCGTGCGATACAACACCTTGCCTTGCACTTCGACTTGCACGTCCACAAGGTAACGTTTGATCGCATCGAGGTCGAGCGTGATGCCCAACCCCGGCGCGTCGGGCGCGCAAATCTGGCCGTTGGCATCGCGCTCCAAATGATTGCGAGACAGCTCGTACGCGAGCGGCTTTAACTCGACCGGGTATTCGCAGATTGTATGGCCGCTCAGGCCGGCGTAGGGCTGGAGTGAGGCGCTGAGCGCCAGGTGCGATTGGAAGGTGTGGTTGACGTAGGTGACCCCTTGCGCGACCGCGTGATCGGCGACCTGCTTTGCAGGGGTGATGCCGCCGATGCGCCCGGCGTCAATTTGGATGAAGCCCACGCGGGCATAGTCAATCATGTGCTTGCCCATGTAGGCGTTATGCGAGCCTTCGCCGCCGGCGATCTTGACCGGGCCGCATAGGGCCGCCAAGCGTTGGTGCGCCTCGAACGCTTCCTTGTCGAATGGCTCCTCTAGCCAAGTGGCCCGGCATTCTTTGAGGATGGGCACGCGTGCGGCGGCGGCGTCCAAGTCGTCGCCCCACACCGTGCCGGCGTCAATCAGCAGAATGCCATCCGGGCCGATGCCCTCGCGCGCAGCTTGCACGTGGGCGATATCAGTCTGCAAGTCGCGGCCAAATGGCCCCCAGCCAAACTTGGCCGCGCGAAAACCGTTGGTCTGCGCGCGTTTGCCCTTCTCCAGCGTCTCCTGCGGCGTATCGCCGAACAACACCGAGGCATACGGCATCTTGGGCTGGGACTGTTCATAGCCCAACAGCCGCCATACCGGTTCGCTCAGCTTCTTGCCCATCAGATCCCACAGCGCCATGTCAATGCCCGACAGGGTGTGATCGGCCTGCAACAGGTCGAAGCTATGCAACCGCACCAGGCGGTGGATGCGCTCAATGTCAGTGATGTCATTCAGCGGCTGGCCGAGCACCGATGCTTGCACGGGCTTGCACGCGCCGTGCGACATGGGACAGACCATGCTGGCGATGGACGGCAGCGGCGCGGCCTCGCACTCGCCCCAGCCTTCGTGGCCGCCGGCGCGCACGCGCACTAACAGCGCGTCCTGGCTGCCGTCCGCGATGTCGAGCACTTGGGGCATGGAAAGATAAAACAGATCAACGGACTCGATGTGCATGATGGTGTTCCTCGGTGGCGGTGAATGCGCAGGTCACTGCTGCATGCGGCCAAGTGACGACTGACGACTGACGACTGTGTCAAGGTTGAACGACGGAGGTTGGCATGCGCTTGAGGGCGTGGCAGGCAATGGCGTCGGGGCAGGGGGTGGGTTCAGCCGCAGCGATGGCGCCTGCGCTGGCCGAAGCCATCACCACAACTGCGACGAGCGTGGCCACAACCAGGCCGATTGCGGCCAGCGCCCATACCCGCACTACGATGGGGTTGCGCGCCGCGCTCATCCCTTCAACCCCGTGGTGACGATGCCCTGCACGATGTAACGCTGCGAGATGAAGTAGATGACGATGCAGGGGGCGATGAACATGACCGCTGCCGCCATTTGCAACGACAGTTCGCCGCCGCCGCGGAAGTTGCGCAGGAAGTTGATGCCCAGCGCCAGCGTATACATGTTGGGATCGCTCAGATAAATCAGCGGCGTTAGAAAGTCGTTCCAGTTGGCGATGAACGAGAACACGGCGATGGTGGCCAGGGCCGGCTTGGCCAGCGGCAGGATGATCTGCCAGAAGATGCGGATTTCGTTTGCGCCGTCCACCTTGGCCGCCTCGTCCAACTCGGTGTTGATGGTCATGAAGAACTGGCGCAACAAAAAGATGCTGAAGGCCGGACCAAAGAACGGCGGCAACACCAGCGGGCCAAACGTGTTGGCCATCCCCAACCCGCGCACCCACAAGATAAAGCTGGGGATCATGGTGACCGGGTAGGGGATCATCATGGTGGTGAGCAGCACCAGGAACAGGATGTTGCGGCCGGGGAAGCGCAGGCGCGCGAAGCCGAAGGCTACCAGCGACGCTGAGAGCAACTCGCCCAGCACGGCCAGCGTGGTGACGATGATGCTGTTCAGCGCGAAGCGCGCGAACGGGATCATCTGGAACACCTGCGGGTAATTGGCGAAGTTGAACTCGGTGGGCAGGAACTGCGGCGGGAAGGTGATGCCGGCGCCGGGGAAGCGCAGCGATGACGTGACCATCCACAGGAAGGGCAGCAGGAACAATCCGCCCAGCAGCAGCAGCAGGCCATACACGACGATATCCTTGACGATGCGGCGAGCGGTGAGTTTCGTCGTGGATGGGCGGGACAAGGTGACGCTGGCCATCGGCTATTTCCTCCCCAACCCTTCGTAATGTACCCACAATTCTGATGAACGCAGCAGGATCAGCGTGCAAACCAGGATGATCAGGAACAGGAACCACGCCAGCGCCGAGGCGTAGCCCATCTCGAACCAGTTGAAGGCGTTGCGATACAGATACAGCAGGTAGAACAGGCTGGCGTTGGCCGGCCCGCCGCCGGTCATGATGTAGGACACGGCGAACGTCTGAAACGTGGCGATGACGCCGGTGATGAGCGAGAACAAAATCACAGGCGAGATGAGCGGCAGGGTGATGTTGAGGAAGCGCCGCCAACTGGTTGCGCCGTCGAGTTCGGCCGCTTCATACAGCTCGACCGGCACGCCCTGCAACGCCGCGATGAAGATGACGACCGTGCCGCCGATGCCCCACAGGCTCATGATCACAAATGCTGGCAGCGTCCAGTCCGGGTCGCCCAACCAGTTGGGCCCGTCAATGCCGAACAAGCTGAGAAAGAAGTTGATGACGCCGAAGTTGGTGTTGAAGAACCAGGCGAACACGATGGCCACAGCCACGCCCGAAATCAGCGACGGCAGATAGAACGCCGTGCGGAAGAAGCGTAGCCCGCGCACGCCCTGATTCAGCAGCACGGCCAACCCCAACGCGGTGATGAGACCCAGCGGCACGCTAAGCACGGTGTAGACCGTGGTGATGCGCAGCGAGTGATAGAACAGATCGTCGCCAAACATGCGCACGTAGTTCTCTAGCCCGATCCACACCGGCGTCTGCCCGGGTTTGTAGGTGGTGAAGCTGAGATACAACGACGCGAGGATCGGCCCGATCAGAAAGACGATGAAGCCAAACAGCCACGGGCTGATGAACAGATAGCCCATGATTGCCTCGCGTCGTGACAATGCGCCGCCGCGCGGCCGGCGCTGCATGCCTTGTGTGCCGACGGAGAGTTGGGCTTGTGCCATTAGTACTTCAGCGGTCGGAGCGCTTTAAGCGCTCCGACCGCTCACCGGGCTACTTCCGCGCCAGTTCCTCGTTCACTGCCGGCTCGGCGGCGGCCATCGCCTCGGCCACGGTCTTGCGGCCGATGTAGGCCAGGTCAAGCTCGGCTTGGATGAGGCCCTGAATCTTGTCGAAGCGATCGCCCGCGCCGGGGATGCGCAACACGCCCGGCTGCTGCACGATCTCGGGCAGGGCTGTGTAGCCCAACTGCTCGTGATCCGCGCCGGTGAACGTGGGCAGCAGCGACTTGAGCGGCGGGACATACGGCGTGACCGAGTCAATTGGCCGCTGCAACACGAAGTCGCGCGCATAGGCCCAGGCCGCGTTCGCATTTTGTGACTGGGCGCTGATGGACCAGCAGCCCAAGTGCATGTACCAGACGCGCGCGTCGGCACTGGACTTTGGCGCCAGCACCGCTTTCCAGTTGACCGTGCTGCTGCTCTTCAACTCGCCCAGGTCCCAGTAGTTGCCCAGACGCATCGAGATTTGGCCGGTGCCAAACGACTTGGTGGCGTTGTTGCCCAGGGCCTGCACGGCGTCGGCGTTGGGTGAGACCTGATCTTTGTTGACGAGGTCATACCACCACTGCACCGCCTCAGACGCCTTCGGATCGGTGAGCGCGGCCGCGGTCTGTTCGGCGTTGAAGATGTCGCCGCCATTCGACCAGATCCAATGCTGCCAGGTGACGAACCAGTTCTCGAAGTTGAGGCCCCACTGCTCGACCTTGTCGCCGGCCTTCTTGGTCAGCTTGAGCGCAGCCTCGCGCATGTCGTTCCATGTCCAATCCGGCGTCGGCTCGGCCATGCCGGCATCCTTGAAGTGGTCCACGTTGTAATACAGCGACACCGGGCCGGGCATGAAGCCATACACGAAGGCATAGGACTTGCCCTGATAGCCTTGCGCCGGGACGACGACGGGCAGAATGTCTTCTGTCTTGATCTTGGTATCGGTGTTGATCAGGTCGTCCAACGCCATGAGCGCGCCGTTGGCGGCGTAGGGCTGCACATAGCCCTCCCACATGTCGAACACGTCGGGCATCTGGTTGGCGGCCAGGAGCGTCTGCAGTTTTTCGAAATAGTTCTGCCCAGCGGGCGGCGCTTCCTGCGCCACGGTCACGCCGGGGTTGGCGGCGGCAAAGTCGGTGTTAAATTTGGTGCGCAAGGGTTCTTCGGCCGGTGTGGCACAGCACACCAGCACGCGCAGGTTGGTCGCGCCTGCGGCCGCAGGCGCGGTCGTTGGCGCTGCAGGTTGCTCACCGCTCGCTGCTGGTGCAGCGGGGGCGGCCGGCGCAGCCGCAGGCGCGCAAGCGGCCAACGCCAGCCCTGCACCACCCATGCCTGCCAACTTGAGCAGGCGCCGCCGGCTGATCGTGCGGCCAGTCTTATCGTTCGTCTTCATCTCCTGTTACCTCCTGAATATCGAGCACTCACTTTGTGGTTGTGTGTTCTCTCGCCAAGCACGCCAAGAATCGCCAACGAATGAGAGAGCGTATATCTGACTTTTTGTACGCTCTCCTGATTACCTGAGGTTTTTCAAACCTTTGTGCCGTCATTCCCGCGAAAGCGGGAAACCAGATCACGATCAGCACTGGATGCCCGCCTGCGCGGGCATGACGATGAAAACCTGTAGTAATCAATACGCTGTCTCAGAGAGCTTCGCGTCCTTTGCGAGAGCAATCGTGCCACTAACTCTGTAACGCCGTGGCGTAGGCCGGGCCCATGCCCAGCAACTGCATCTTGACCGGGTCGCCGATTTCTCTAGCCCAATCCTGTAACCTCTGCGACGGCTCGTAACCCGGCCAAATCTTCATCCAATGGTGGCCGTAGTTGTAGATCAACACCTTGCGCGGATGGTCGCTGTCGTTGTTCACCGCCGCGTGATACACCCGCCCGTTGAACAAGTAGGCCGTGCCGGCCTTGCCGCTCATCTGCACCGCACCGGGCATTAACTTGGGGTCGCCCACCTCCGGGAACTGGAAGTCCATGGGCAGGCGGTGCGAGCCGGGCACCATGGCCGTGCCGCCGCTGTCGGCGTTCACGTCGCTCAACAGAAAGAACACCTTGACCATCATCACTGACAAGGGGTGATACACGCCCGGCAGGCCGACGTCGTGATGCCAGTCGGCATGGGTGTGCGGGGTGTGGGGCGGGGTGATGTAGTAGCTGTTGTCAATCATCGAGACGTCATCGCCGAGTACCTCCCGCACGATTGGGAAGGTCTTGGGGTGCCACAGCAGGTCGCGCATGGCCGGGCCATATTCGATCGGGCCCATCAACTCCGACAGCGCCGGCTTGCGAAAGCCGGGCAGATTCGGGTTCTCGTCCCACAGCTTCTCGGCGTTGGCGGCTTCCGCTTGCACTCGGGCCAATTCCTCTGTCGAAAGCGCATTCTCGATGACCAGAAAACCATTTGTCTCAAAGGCGATGCGTTGTGCATCCGTCATTACTTTAGGTGCCATATGTTGATTTCCTCCTGAGTGTGGCATGCGTCAGTTGGCTGGGTCGCCTATCACCCAGCCTGACCTGACGCATGCGCTGCTTTAGATATGCGATGGACTGTTCATCCACGCGAAACTGCACCACCACATCGGGCTGCCGTTGGGCCACCCGGCGGAACACGTCGGCGGCGGTGTGTGTGACGATCACGTGACCGCTCGTGCGCGCCACCCGTTTGATGCCATTCGGATCGTCAATCAACGCCACGTCCACCGTGTGATCGGGGTGATAGCTGTTGATGATGTGCCGCAACGTGCGCGCGGTGTTGTCGAGCGTGCACACCAGACCGATGTCCTGAGAGGTAATGCGCGCGATGCGCAACAACGTGTCCGGTGATGGGCGCGTGTCCACGCCGATGACCCGGTCGGCGTGCTGACCGAAGGCGCGAGACACCTCGGCCAGATGATGAAAGGTAGTGATGACGAGGTCGTTGCGGCGAGCGAGTGATGCGGCGCGGCGCAACGCGGTATCGAGCAGGCACGCCTCCACCGTCTCGCCCACCAGGTGCGTCAACTCATCGGCCATCTCGGCGCTATCCATCTCGTTGCATTCGATGAACGTCATCCGCAGCCGGTGTGACTCGTACACATTTGCGACGACGGACATGAGGTCATCCATCATCTGTTGGCGCGGCACGCCGGCGGCCATGGCCTGCCATACCAGTTCGGTCGCTGCGCGCTGGAGTTGGTCGCCTGCGCCTCTCAGTAGCGCGCCTTCGCCCACCACGAACGACTTGTGGCTGGGGCTGAGCGCGATCACGCCCGTGTCGCACAATTGGCGATAGGCCTTGTTGACAGTGTTGCGGTTGGCGCCCAACTCATCGGCCAGATCACGGACGGTGGGCAGGCGGCTGCCGGCGGGGTGAACGCCGGCGCTGATCCGCTGCGTGACGGCTTGCTTGACCTCGTCCACTGTGACGCGGGCTTTGCCGCGCGAAGCGCGCACCTCAGCGTTCAGCGAGGCGTAGGGGCGTGGGTCAACATTCGTGGTTTGTCCCATGTCCTATGACGTGGGACATGTTAGACGTGGTTGTTTGACCTGTCAAATGGCGGGCGGATAGTAACTGTTCAGGGTGGCGGATAACGCTCTTTGCGGCGTCGAAGCTGGAAATACAAGAAGACGATCACCACGTTGAAGAATGGATCAATGACGATGGCGACGAAGTTGGTTGTGACGACGTTTAACAGGCGCAGCGTTGCGATGGGAAGGCTCACGGAGGCAATGCCGACGACGAATGTCGGCACAAGGGTTGCGAGGGTGAGCAACAGCTCGGCAATCAACCATATGACCAAGACATACCAGAAGTAACCGCGCGTGAGCGCAAAACTGCGCCGGATGGCGGCGATGCCTCCCAATCCCTCCGATATAAGCGCCTGTGAAATCAACAGCCAGCGTGGATAAAGGGCCAGCATCAGTGCGATAAACGGGATGAGATCGAAGTCGGTCCCAGGCAGACGCGCCGCCGTCAGGGCGATTGCGACGACGATGAATGCAGGCAGCCCAATCCCCACGGCCAACGCCGGAAGCCGGCGCCCGGCTTCGGACAGGGCGTCCAGCGCGTGAACCGATTCTCCGGCATAGCGCCTGGACAAGGCGTAGGCCAGCGCGCCACTTTGCAACAAGGCGACGACCCCTGAGAGGACGAGACTGGCAAGCTGCGCCCCGCTCGGCCGCTGTCTCGTCAAGGTCTGGAACAAGCCCGCCACAGTCGCCAGGTCGCGGCCGGAGCGATAGCGAAAGGGAATGTCCCAGCTATCGGGTTGTGCGAGCGCAAAGACCTGCCAAACAAACAGTGGAACGTTTGCCACGATCACGATCGTTGTAATGAGCGCGAAGTTGTGAAGCAGAAAATTGGCTGCTTCGCCGATGACCTCGTTCACATCCATGTTGCGAAACAGCAAATTTTGTCCGTCCAACCATCTCCTCTTGGCTATTCGCTGCACTCAACTGCGCCGCACATAGATGCGATAGGCGCCAATCGTGTTCATGAGCTGGTAGTGCGTCCTCAAGTAATCGTCCAGCAGCGTGACGCCCGTGCTGAGCGAGCTGTCGTTCGGCTCCTCGGCCCCCTCAAACATGGCGGTGAGCACCACATACTTAACGTTGTTGCGTTCGATGTCGGCGATCATCTCGCGCTGCACCGGCTCGGTGTTGGTCAAGCCGGGATGTAACTCGTGATAGCGCGTCGGACTGTGCCGCTCCAACAGGAAGTAGAACATCGCGTCGTTGGCGAAAACACGGTCGTGACGCGACAGGCCCACATACACCTTGTCTCCCGGTTGCGTCAATGTTTGCAGGTGACGAACGGCAAAGTTGTGATCCGGGCTGACCAGCGCGCCTTGTGCAATCGGCAACGTGTTCTCCAGCGTGCGCGCGATGCTAGGGTTCGCACGCATCTCCAATTGGCGCACATACAGGTTGATGGGATCAATGATGCCCACGATGGCGATCAACACGCCAACCGTGGCCGTGATATACGACAGCCAGCGGCGAGGCGGCGCGCCGCGCCAAAGCACGGGCAACAGTAGCAGCGCCGGTAGGAAGAACTGCACCGTGTGAATCTCGTCCGAGCGCACGCGCGCTTGGTTAAACCCGAAGACGCCGAACAAGACCACCATGATGATGCCCCACGCCTGGCTTGGGTCTGGGCTGGGTTGGCTGCGTTCATCCTTTAACTTGACGATGGCGATGACGAGGGCCAGCGTGTAGACCAGAACGGGCGCGTAGAACGGCAGGTTCTTGGGCAACCACTCGAGTTCGGGGTAGGGGAGGTCGCGCACTTTGGGAAACTCGACCAATGGGAAGACGAACAACTGTTGCAACAGTTCGCCCGCCGGCACGTTGACTAAAAAGTACGCGATCACCGGCGTCAGCACGACCAGCGCACCAATCAGCCAGGGCGTCAGTCGTCGCACGGCATCCCTAACGTGGCGCGATATGGGCGCAACTTGATCGGAGCCTGACTGCAACGCCCACAGGACGAAGGTGATGAACTGTGCGGCTGTCACATACACGGCCATGTCATGCCTGAAGATGGCGACGAAGCCGAGCAGTACACCCGAGGCGGCCATCCACGCAGGGCGACGTAGACCCTCGATGAACGCATACAGGCTGGCCAGGCTGAGCAACACGCCGACGAAGATGGGATAGCCGAAGAAGCCGTAATACTGCACCCACATCACGGCCAGCACCCATACTGGCGCGGCCGCCTTGACAGACGACAGCCGCGCGCTCAGCGCAAAGATCATCAGCGCCAGCGCAGCGCGAATGACGATGTCCCACAGGCGCGCCACCATGACGCTCTTGCCGAGCGCAGTGAATAGCGCCGACAGCACGTAGAGCTGGCCAGGGCTGTATTGGGTCCAGAAGTCGCGATAGGGCACCTGGCCGTCCATCACCCGGACAGCGCCGTAGAGGATGATGCCTTCGTCGTAGATGTTGAGCGCGGCCAACAGGCCGGTCTGCAAGTAGGCCAGCGCGGCGACCATGAGCAGCAGGCCGGCCAGCGCCCACAGCCAGCGGCGAGAAGCGACCGGCACGTCAGATGCCCTGCAACTCGATCTCTTCCGCGCGATGGCAACTGGCCAGACGGCCATCGTCCATCGCGCGAAGTTGCGGCACCTCGGTCTTGCATTTGTCTATGGCGTATTTGCAGCGCGGATGGAACACGCAGCCGGAGGGCAAATTGCCGAGGTCGGGCACTTCCCCGGAGGAGATGATGCGCTTCGAGCGGGTGCGGCTGGTGGTGCGAGGCACTGACGACAGCAATGCTTCTGTGTATGGATGTTTGGGCGATGTGAGCACTTGTGACTTGGTGCCCAGTTCCACCAGTTTGCCGGCATACATCACGGCGATCCGGTCGCACATGTAGCGCACCACGTTCATCGCATGCGTGACGAACAAATACGTCAGTTGATATTGCGCCTGCAAGTCTTTCAATAGGTTGAGCGTCTGCGCCTGCACCGACACGTCCAGCGCAGAGACGGGCTCGTCGGCGACGACGAGTTTGGGCTTAACCACCAGCGCCCGCGCGATGCCGATGCGCTGGCGTTGCCCGCCGCTGAAGCTATGCGGATAACGCCGCAAATGCTCGACTCGCAGGCCGACTTGAAGGATGACTTCGCGCACGCGGTCTTCCATCTCACGGCCGGACGCCAGTCCGTTCACATACAGCGGTTCGCCCACGGTCTCCAGCACCGTCATGCGCGGGTTGAGGGACGAATACGGGTCTTGGAAGATCATCTGCGCGTTGCGCCGCAGTTGGCGCAACTCTGCGCCATCCAACCCGGTCACGGATAGTTCGTTGCCCTCTACGCGCAAGGTGACTTCGCCGGCCGTGGGCTCATACAGCCGCAGCAGTGTCCGGCCCAGGGTGGTTTTGCCGCTGCCGCTCTCGCCGACGACGCCCAGCGTTTCGCCCGGTTGCACGGTCAGGTTGACGCCATCCACGGCCTTCACGTAGCCGACGGTGCGTTTGAGGAAGCCCTTCTGGATGGGGAAGTACTTCTTCAGATCACGAATTTCAAGCAGAGGTTCAGCGGTGGCTGTCACGCTCATTTTCCTTGTCTCACAACTATTTTTGATACAACACGCAGCTCACTTCGTGCGTCGGCGAAACGCGCACCGCTGGTGGACGATGGGTGTCGCACAGGCCCACGATGCGGTGCTCGCAGCGTGAGTAAAACGGGCAACCCTTGTGCACGGTGAACGGGCTGGGCAACGACCCACTGATCGGCGTCAGGCGATCCTGGCCGCCCTCGATGCGCGGGATGGAGCGCCACAGCGCTTGGGTATAGGGATGCAACGGGTTGTCGAACAATTCGTCGCGGCTGGCGCGCTCTACCACCATGCCCAGGTACATGACGATGACCTCGTTGGCCATTTCGCCGATCACGGCCAGGTCGTGGCTGATATACATCATGGACATGCCAAACTCGTCCTGCAGCGACTTGAGCAGTTCCAGGATTTGGGCCTCGATGGTCACGTCCAGGGCGGTCGTGGGCTCGTCGGCGATCAACAGTTTGGGCCGGCACGACAGCGCCATTGCGATCATGGCGCGCTGGCGCATGCCGCCGCTCAGTTGGTGCGGGTAGGCGTCAATCAATCGCTTCGGCTGAGGGATGCCGACCCGGCCGAGTATGTCAATCGTGCGTTCGCGCGCCTCCTTATTGGAGGTGCCAGGATAGTGCAGCACGATCGCCTCGATGATCTGATTGCCGATGGTGAACAGCGGGCTGAACGACGTCATCGGCTCCTGGAAGACCATGGCGACTTCCTTCCAACGAATGCTGCGCATCTTCTCGCCGTCGGCCTCCAGTTGCAGCACGTCTATGACATCGCCAGCGTTGCCGGTGTTGCTGTTGTTCGCGCCGTCACCGGTGTGAAGCAGGATTTGGCCGCCGACGATGTTGGCTGGCGGGGTGGGCACGATGCGCATGATGGACTGAGCCGTGACGGACTTGCCGCAACCGCTTTCGCCGATCACGCCCAACGACTTGCCGTAACGGATTTCAAAGTCCACGTTGTTGAGGGCGTGCACCGTGCCCTCGAATAGTTTGAAGTCCACTTGCAGGTTGCGCACCTCGATCAGCAGCGGGTTCGGCGCCGTCGTGGCGGCTTGGGCCGGAGGAGTGTGGATGATTTCTGGCACCATCACGTTTGGGTTGTGTGCACGTCGCGCTAGCGCGTATATGGGTCGGCCGCATCGCGCAGGCCGTCGCCGACGAAGTTGAACAACAGACCGGTGGCGATGACAAACAGCGCCGGGATGAGCAGCCATTGCTGCTGCGCCACGGCCACAAGGTTTTGCGCGTCTTGGAGCAACACACCCCAGCTCACCGCTGGCGGCTGCATGCCCAGACCGATGAAGCTCAGCGCGGTCTCGCCCAGGATGGCGGCCGGGACAGCCGCTGTGATGCTGACGATGAGATGGCTGGTGAAGCCGGGCATGAGGTGGCGCATGACGATGCGTGGCTTGCTGGCGCCAGCGGCTTGCGCGGCCAGGGCGTAGTCTTCCTCGCGCAGTTGCAGCAGCTTGCCGCGCACCACGCGCGCCAACCCCGTCCAGCCGATTAACGACAGCAATAGTGTGATGGCAAAGAACGTCTTTTCGGTCGGCCAGTCGCGCGGCAACGATGCCGCCAACGCGATCCACAACGGCAGGGTGGGGATGGATTGCAGGAAGTCAATGATGCGTTGGATGATCTCGTCAATGATGCCGCCGAAGTAGCCGGAAATGCCGCCCAATGT
>Ga0224722_1000022_pt1 | contig 82063 bp, 69 predicted proteins | sample Balambano_FR1_Me_FD_161646 | JGI IMG/M metagenome (GOLD analysis project Ga0224722, IMG submission 161646) | Freshwater sediment microbial communities from Lake Towuti, South Sulawesi, Indonesia - Balambano_FR1_MetaG | ecosystem: Environmental > Aquatic > Freshwater > Lake > Sediment | place...
GCAATTCGAGATTGGGAAAGCACAAGTCACCAACGGCGCGCTGAGCAGCTTCGTCCAGCTCACGCGCGGGCCGGCGGGTCAACCCTCGCGTGGGCCGGCGTGGTCGTCAGACGGCAACTGGGTCGTCTTTCAACGTGATGTGGATGCCGGCGCAGGCGAGGACTGGCGCTTGTTTGCCGTACGGGCCGATGGCGCTGGCTTGCGCGCCTTGAATGTGAGCGGCGTGAACGCTGCATGGCACGGCGGCGGGCCGGCCGCACCGCTACCCAGCCTGCCTGAGCGCGCGAGATTGCCCATCGTCACGCGATAGCCTAACCTGGCGCACAAGCGTGTGATGGTTCTCATGCCCCGGCTTGGCAGAATAGCTGCGGCTCGCCTATCATGTCTATCCCGTGGAAAGATCCTTTTACGACTCGACGCAGTTCAAGGTCATCCCCAAGCCGGAAGAGTTGGCGCAACTTGAGCGCCGCATGAAGTTTCACTCCAGTCGTGTGACAGACCCCAGGGCGCTGACGCCGGAGCAGGTCGCCGCTTACAACCGCGATGGCTACGTGAGAGGGATTCGCATCTTCAGCGACGCGGAGATCGCTGAATATCGCCGCATCTTCGACGACATCCTCGCTGGCACGCTGGCCTCCGGTGGCAACAGCTATTCGATCATCTCGGCGCACGTGAAGTATGGCGCTGTCTACGATCTGATGAAGCATCCGCGTATCGTGGCTTGCGTGAACGACATCCTGGGCGAAGACGTGATCGGCTGGGGCGCGCACTACTTCTGCAAGCTGCCTGGCGATGGCAAGATTGTGTCGTGGCATCAGGATGCCAGCTTCTGGCCGCTGTCGCCATCGAAGACTTGCACGGTCTGGCTGGCAATTGACGACGCCGACCGCGGCAACGGCTGCATGCGATTTATCGCCGGCTCGCATCTCCTCGGCCATCTGACGTATCGCCTGAGCGAAGATGCTGAGCAGAGCGTGCTGAATCAGACAGTCGAGAAACCCGAGCTGTTTGGCGAAGTGATCTATGACGAACTGCGGGCGGGTGAGGTCTCGCTGCACACCGACCTGTTGTTGCACGGCTCGGACAAGAACACTTCGGCCCGGCGCCGATGTGGATTGGCTCTGCGCTATTGCAGCGCCGAGGTGCGCAGCGATGAGCAGTTCGGCTGGCACAAAGAGGGCGTGATCGTGAGCGGCGCTGACCCAAGTGGTCACTGGTGGAATCCACCACGGCCAGCGCAGGACTGGGACCCAAGCGCGAAGGCCCAAGCAGGGATGTGATTGGCGCATGACGCAATCGCACTGGCAAACCACATCGCGCTCACCGGCACTAAACGACGCATTGCCGCACACAGCCGATGTGATTGTGGTCGGCGGCGGCATTCTGGGCGTGAGCGCAGCGTATTGGTTGGCGCGCAGCCGTGCACGCGTCGCGCTCATTGAACAGACTGCCTTAGCTGCGGGCGCAACTGGCCGCAACGGCGGCTTCGTCACCGACGGCGCGGCGATGCCGTATACCGAGGCCATCGCAGGGATGGGCCACGACACGGCGCGGGTTATCTGGCAGATGACTCAGGACAACCGCGCCCTGCTGCGCCAGTTATTGCGCGAAGAAGGGATTGATTGCGACTACCGCGAGCCGGGGACGCTGCATCTGTTTCTGCGCGAAGAAGACATCGGCCCGGCGCGAGCAGAGATCGCGCAACTCAACGCCGACGGCTTCGTGCGTGAGTGGCTCGACCATGAGCAGGTGCAGCAACTCGTCGGCACACCCATCAGCAGCGAGATTGTGGGCGCGTCGCTGTTGCCGCAGGGCGGATTGCTGCACTCGGCCAAACTCGTGCAAGGCATCGCGCGAGCCGCGCAACGGCATGGCGCAACGTTGTGTCAAGCCGAGGTGACCGGCGTGACCCGCATGGGCGATGACATACGCGTGACAACGACGCGAGGTTCCGTTGACGCGCACGGCGTCATCATCGCCGCCAACGCCTGGATCAGCCGGCTTGTGCCAGCGATGCGCGACTTCATCGTGCCGGTGCGCGGGCAGATGGCGAGCTTCGCGCCCATCGAAGCGGTCTTCACCCACGGCATGGGCGCGGCCGTCACCGACACAGAGGAGTATTGGCAGCAGACACCCGACGGGACGATCTTGATCGGCGGATGCCGCGCTACGCACCCGACTCGCGACGAGGGCACGCTCGAAGATGCGGTGACGGCCGACGTACAAATGGAATTGGAAGATGTATTGCCACGGCTGCTTCCGGCGCTGACAGGAAAGTTACACGTAATGCGGCGCTGGAGTGGGCCGATGGCGTTCACACCAGATCGGCTGCCGGTTGTGGATCGCGTAACGGATGTTTCGAATGCTTGGTTCGCTGGCGGCTTCTGCGGGCACGGCATGCCGTTTGGGCTGGTGTTGGGGAAGGTGTTGGCAGAGCAGATAACAAACAGCGGGGTTACTACACCACCCAGCATGCAGCATGGTGGCCGCCGCCCTTATCCACCAACGGCGGATGATCGCTATCGGCACACATCTTTTGTGCCAGCGGACAGCGGTCATAGAAGCGGCAGCGTGGCTTTGGATCAATCGGCTTGCTGATGCCGCCTTTGATTTCCGGCGCGACACGTTTGAGCGATGGATTCGGCACAGGCACGGCCGAGAGCAGCGCCTGGGTGTAGGGATGAATCGGCCGGCGCAGCACCTCTTCGGTCGCGCCGATTTCGACGATCTTGCCCAGATACATCACCGCCAACCGATTGGACATATAGCGCGCGACGGCCAAGTCGTGGGTGATGTAAAGATACGTCACGCCGAATTGGTCGGCCAGCTTTTGCATCAGTTGCATCACGCTGGCGCGGACGGACACGTCGAGCATGGAGGTCGGCTCGTCAGCCACGACGAAGCTAGGCCCGATCACTAACGCGCGCGCAATCGCCACGCGTTGGCGCTGCCCGCCGGAAAGCTCGTGCGGATAACGAAACAAAAACGACGCCGGCGGTGTCAGGCCGACCTGGGCCAGCACGTCGGCCACGCGGGCCTGCCGCTCGGCCACGTTACCGATGCGCTGCACGTTTAGCGGCTCGACCACGATGTCGAAGATGGTCTTGCGTGGGTTGAGCGATTCATACGGGTCTTGAAAGATCATCTGCACGTGACGGCGATAACGTTTCATGCCGCTGCTGTTGATACGAGCCACGTCGAGCGTCTCGCCGTCCAGGCTGGCCGTAAGCGTGCCTTCGGTCGGGCCGGTCAAGCGGGTGAGCAGGCGGCCGGTGGTGGTCTTGCCGCTGCCGCTCTCGCCCACCAGGGCCAGGCTCTCGCCGGGCCAAATGTCGAAGTCCACGCCATCCACCGCGTGGATGAACGACTTGGCGCGTGAGAACAGACCGGTGCCGAGCGGGTAGAGCTTTCGCAACGACTGGACGGAGAGAAGAGGCTGAGTATTCATTTCAAGGGTGTCATTCCGAAGGCCAGAGGCCTGAGGAATCCCTGCGACGTAGTGGGCTTGAAGTGTTGCAGGGATTCTTCGGCGCTTCGCGCCTGCTCAGAAACATGCCCTTCGGCTGTAGGGGTCGCTCTCCGTAGCGACCCTGGTAACCCGACGACGGCGCGCTACGGAGAGCGCGCCCTACCGTTTCTGCCGCTTCGTCTGGCCTGCGGCCATCTCGAACTCTGAATGACGTGTACTGCGTCAAGTCGCCACAGGATGAAAACAGGCCACAAAATGCCCGTCACCCATGTCCTCGAATGTCGGGCGCTGTTCGCGGCACACATCGGTGGCGAAGGCGCAGCGCGGGTGAAAGCGGCAGCCCGTGGGCGGATTGAGCAGATTTGGCGGCTCACCCGCCAGTGTTTGCAGCGGCCGCTTGGGCCCGGTGACGCTGGGGAAGGCCGACATCAGCGCGGCGGTGTATGGGTGCAGCGGACGATGAAAGACCGCATCCGATGAGCCTAGTTCGACCAGCCGCCCGGCATACATCACGCCGATGCGGTCGCTGACTTCGGCGATCACGGCGATGTCGTGCGAGATATAGATCATGCTCATGCCGATGCGCTGTTGCAATTGTTTAAGCTCGCGCAACAGGCTGTCTTGCACGATCACATCGAGCGCCGTCGTCGGCTCGTCGGCCACGACGAGGTCGGGATGGCACGCCAGCGCCATCGCAATCACGGCACGCTGGCGCATGCCGCCGCTGAACTCATGGGGATAGCGATCCATCAGCTTGGCATCCAGCCCAACCATGCCAAACAGTTGCGCCACGCGCTCGCGCGCAGTGTCGTATTCAAATGCTGGCTTCCCCTTCGCTTCGCTACGGGGACGTTCCGCATGCGTTTGGATCGCCTCGACAATCTGATCGCCGACCGTGTAGACCGGGTTGAGCGAATTCATCGCGGCCTGAAACACCATCGCCACGTTGCGCCAGCGGTACGGATTCACTTCGGTCTCACTTAGCGGAACGAGGTCAACACCCTTGAGCACGATGCGACCGTCGGTGATCACTGCGTTCTCGGCCAGCAGTTTGAGCAAAGCGCTCGCAATCGTGGTCTTGCCGCAGCCGCTCTCGCCGACCAAGCCGAGCGATTCGCCTTCAGCCAAGCTGAAGCTCACATCGTCCACAGCCGACACGTTGCCAGCGCGGGTGCGGTAGTGCAGTGACAGGTGCTCGACGGAGAGGATTGGGGTCATGTTCCGTTTTGCGTTTTACGTTTTGCGTTTTACACGTCGTGCATACGTAAAACGCAAAGCGCAAAGTTATCGTTTCCTCAACCTGGGATTCACCACCTCGTCGAGCGCGCGGCCGACGAGATAGAACGCCGAGCACAACAGCGTGATCGCCAGACCGGCCGGCACAATCAGCCACCACGTCTCGAAGTTGAGCAGATAGCCGGATGTCTGAGCCGTGTTGATCATCAGGCCCCACGACATGCGAACGTTGAGCAGGCCGAAGAACGACAACACCGCCTCGGAGAAGATCGCCTCGGTGACGGTGAACATCATGAACAGGAACGACAACGGCAACAGATTCGGCACGATGTGCGAGAAGATGATGTGCGCGTGGCCGCCGCCGGCGATGCGGGCTGCATCTATATAGGCGCGCACTTTGATCGTCAGCGCCTGCGATTTGATGATGACCGTCGCCCCGCCAAAGCCGGACAGCAAGCCAATCACAATCGCCAGCGTGACCAGATCGAGCTTGAACAGCGAGCCGATCACGATCAAGATGACGATGCTGGGCAGCATGATGGCGATGTCGGCCAGGCGCATGAAGATCGCGTCGGTGACGCCGCCGAAATAAGCCGCAATCGCACCGATGGTCGTGCCGATGACGACAGTGACGATGGCGGCCACCATGCCGAGGGCAAACTCGCTGGCCGTGCTATACATGATCTGGCTGAGCACATCGCGGCCAAAGGGATCGGTGCCGAGCAGGTGTTGTGGCGACGGCGGTGCAGGATGCGCGGCGATGCGCGAGTCGAAGCCGGTGATTGGGTCATAGATGCCGGCTGGCCAGACACGGCCCATCAGCAAAGGATGCAGCACGGCCATGGCCGCGAACAGCGCGATGATGGCCAGGCCGATCAGGCCGATTTTGTTCTGGGCGAAGATGCCCCACCCTTCGCGCAAGCCTTTCAGCCATAAGCGCAGCCGCATGCGCCACAACACGCCGTGCGTGAGGGTATGCGATTGCAAAGGCGCAACCTCCAGTGGTGGAGCCGCTGACGAAGCAGACTGCGCAGGTTGAGTCTTTGCGTTGATGGTCATTGGTCATCCCTCACCCATCCCTCTCCTATTCGGAGAGGGTTTTAGAAAGCGTCTCAAGAACAAGCCTCAAGCATTTCAAGCGCCCCCCGATCCCGTTTCCCGTTTCGGGAATCGGAACGGGGATCACGGGAGAATCCAAGACGCGAAGCGTCGCAGGATGGAGTCGAGAAAGGCGGCGTCGCAGCTACGTCCCCGCTCTCTCGACTGCGGCGGCCAGCAAAGCTCTAAGTTCTGAGACGGCTTTGTGGCCGCCTCCGCTCGAGATGCTGATCTCATTTGAATGTAAGGTGCTTTCTTAGGCATATCGAATTCGTGGGTCGAGCACGGCGTAGAGCAGATCGGCGACGAGGTGCGCCACCAGGGCCAGAACGGCGATGAAGATCAACGCGCCCATCGTCGTGGGGATGTCTTTCGTCGTCGCGGCTTGCAGCAGCGTCTGGCCCATGCCCGGCCACGAGAAGATCGTCTCGGTGATCACCCCGCCGCCGATGGCGAAGGCCAACGCGAACACGAAGGACGTGGCCACGGGCAGCATCGCGTTGCGCGCCGCGTGTTTGTCGCGTATCACGCGGTCGGATAAACCTTTAGCGCGGGCGGTAGTGATGTAATCCTCGCGCAATGTCTCGAGCATGCTGTTGCGCGTCAGCAGCATGGTGCCAGCAAAGTTGATCAGCACCAGCGTCAGCACCGGCAACACCAGGTGGTGGGCGATATTGAGCGCATACGGCCCCAGCCCGCTGGCGACCCAATAGCAAATGGCTAATGCCGCTGCGACACACGCCACACCCCAGCGCGTCAGACTGCGCCGGCGAGCGGTCCAACGCCGAGTCCACCAATAGACAGCGAAGATCACGGCGCTGACCAGCACGATGGTCACGAGCATTTGGATGAAGACCGTGTTGGCGTCCACCGGCGCGCTGCGCCACACCTCGGGCGTGACGAACTTGCCGACCGGGAAGAGCTTGAGCTGATAGGCAAACAGCCACAGCATCATCAGCCCAAACCACGGCGTGAACACGGTGTAGAGCATCACCCCGCCGACTGTGGCGCCGTATTCGATGGCCTTGCCGCGCCGCCACGCCAGCACCTTGCCCGCCACAAAGCCGACCGCGAACGACAGAATCGTCGAGGTGAGAAAGAGTGTGAGCGTGCGCGGCGCGCGCTCCAGCAGCACTTCCGTCACCGGCTTGGGGTAGAACGTGAAGGAGAGACCTAGATCGCCACGAGCCAGGTTGCGGAGGTAGATCACGAAGCGCTCAGCCGGTGGCCGGTCTAGGCCGAGGTTGCGGGCCAGCGCCTCACGCTGCGCCGTGGTCAGCTTGGGGTTCGCTGCGAACGCCGCGGCGAAGCTGCCGGGCTGCGACTCGATCAGCACGTAGGTCAGGATCACGAACAGCACGAACGTGATGACGATCTGGCCGAGGCGGGTGAGGATGTATTTGGGCATGAGAACAGGGGAGTGGGGGCGCAGAGGAGCCCTCTTGCTCCTCCGCACCTCCGCTCCCTCAGCTCACTTCGCCTTCACCGTGTTCGGCAGGCCTTGCACGAATTGCAGACCGCCCAGCGCGCTGGTGTAAGGAAAGTCGATTGAGTCGTTGCGATACGCCTCGGTGATGCCGGTCTCAAACAGCAGCACGTAGGGCAAGTCTTCGCTCAGCAGCTTTTGCACGTCGGCCGCGACCTTCTTGCAATCATCGTAAGTCAGGCAGGTCTTGATGCCATTGGCCAGCTGGTCAAATTCGGCGTTGTTGTAGCCGCCGGAGTTGTTGTCGCCCTTGCCGCTGCGCTCGCTGTGCAAAAAGTCGCGCACATAGTCGGGGAAGACGGTCAGCGACCAACCTAGAATCCACATGTCCATGTCCTGCTGGATGATGGCGCGGTCAAACAGGTTGTTGAAGCCGAGCAGCGTGGCCTTGAGCGGGATGCCGAATTCCTTTAGCCATTGCTCGATCCAGATGGCGTAAGTGGAGCGCAGTGGGTCATAGCCGGCACTGGGCGCGAGCAGCTCGATCTCGCGCATCGGCTGGCCGTTGGGCATCAGCAAGCGCCCGGCAGCGACAACCTGCTGGTTGTCGGCGTCCCAGGCAGGTTTCTTGTCGCCCTCCCACTTGTAGCCCGCATCCTCCATGATCTTGATCGCCGCTTCCAGTCGCTCCTGCCGTGTCATGCCTGTGCCGTCGTCCTTCACGCCCCAACGCACCACGTCGTCGGAGAACCAGAACGTGTTGTCCTTGGGCACGTAGGTGTCCACGGTCTTGGCCACGCCCTGCAGGATATTGCGCGCAACGAAGTCTTTATCTATCAGCGTCGCCACAGCCTGGCGGAAGGCCTTGTCGTTCATCGGCTCGCGCCGGAAGTTGAAGCCCATAAAGCGGAAGGCATTGTTGGGGTTGTCAATGATCTGCACGCCGTCCTGCCCTTCGAGCTGGGCGCGCAGGCCGCGCTGCAGGCCGAGCGAGTTGAGGAAGAAGTCAATCTCGTTGTTCTTCAGCGCCAGCACCGCCGCGTTCTGATCCTGATACACAGTGTAGATCGTGGCCGGCACGCTCGGGCCGCCGGTAAACGAGAGCGTCTTGTCGCCGGTTGGGTCGCCGTAGGCGCTGAACGTCGTGCCATCGGGCTTGGCCTCTTCATAGGCGCCGTTGGCGAATTGGGAGAAGGTCGAGCCAATCTGGAAGAAATTGGTGTTGGCTATGTTCTCTGCAAACGCGCCCTTCTCCCACTTGTTGAACGAGAACGCGCCCACATGAGGCTCACCGGTCGAGTCGGCGTTATACAACTCGTTCAGCGCCTCCGACACGGCAGTGTTGTGCGCGGTTTTCTCGTCCTCGCTGGCCGTCTCGGCCGGAGCAGTCAAGGCATTCACTTTCTCGGTGACTTTGTCCACGACCGGCTTCCAGAACGCCTCGGACAAAATCGGGCCTTGCAGGGTGTTGTTCTCGTGCACCGCGATGCCGGGCTCCTGCTTGTAGACAAAGCGCACGGTGCTGTCGTCCACCGCCTCGGCCCGCTCCAGAAAGTTCGGATCGTAGACCGTGGCCCAACTGCCCGGCATCTTCAGGCCAACGGCGGCATTCACGGTGAAGGCCACATCGTTCGCCGTCAATGGCTTGCCATCGCTCCAGGTGATGCCCGGCCGGATCTTTATATCAGCGATCCAGAAGTCGCCTTCCTTCTTGAGCGGCCGCTCCGGCATGCCTTCGGCTGCAATGGGCACGATCTTGAAAGACTGATCGGCCAGACCATACAAGGCCGTGGTGGTGGGGTTGAACACATATTGCTCCCACACCGAACCGTTCGGGCCGAAGTATGACCAGAAGTTCGTCGTCTTCAAGTCGGAGAAAATGCCGACTCGATATGGTTTGTCCGAAACCTGGGCTGCCGGCGCGGGTGCGGCCGTCGGCTCGACCGGCGCATCGGTAGCGGCTGGCTGCTCTGCGGGCGCAGAGGTTGGCGCTTCTGTCGCTTGTGCTTGTGCTGGCTCGGCAACCGGGGCAGACGCAACGGTCGCCGGGAGCGCAGCGGGTGTGGCCTGGTTGCACGCGGCCAGCAGCAGTGAAAGCGTCGCTGTGCCGACAGCCAGCGCATACGGGGCAAGTCGTCTATGCATCATGGTCTCATCTCCTTGTCGTTGTGATTACAAACCTGGAGGCGATGCCGACGACCGCGACGGGCAGGATGAAACGGCGAGGTAAGGTATGGCTGGTCTGAACCGGCAACGCTGTGCAAAGTGCATGCGCAAACTACCGGTGGTGGGCAAGGACCCTATGCCGCAGAACCTCGCCCACCCAAACTCAGAAGGAGAACCGGTATGCGCGTGCGAACTTTAGCGATCAACCGGGGGTAGCGTCATGTGCCCGCAGGTACATTCAGCGGTTGATTTGGTTGATGTGAGGATGATGGGAGATGGAGCGCGCGCTGACGATGGCCTCGGCACGGGTGCGGGCATTCAGTTTGCCAAAGATGTTGTGCACGTGCCGCTTGACCGTGCCAGGCGCGACGCAAATGCGCTGCGCGATCTGCGCGTTGCTCAACCCTTGCGCCATCAGCGCAACCACTTCCAACTCGCGCTCACTCAAAGCGTCAGTGGCCGGATTGGCATTCGAGTGACGATGCGGTTGTCGCGTGTCACCGTCCGGCTCACGCGCACACTGCGCAAGGAACTGCGCGAACAGGCGGTGATAACGATAGCGATTGCCCGATTCATCCACGGCCTGCACAAATACGTTGGCGCGGGCCAGGCGCTCAAGCACATCGTCGCTGCCTGTGCAACCGAGGGCGGCGTCACACATCTGTGGGCTTAAGAAGCCCAACTGCGCTGTTCGCACCAGAAACTGCTGCGTCGCTGAATCCTGGTGGATAAAGACTTCCTCGCGCAAATAATCCCGCACAAAGCGATGCCCGCCGCCAAAATCAGCGATCGCCTGCGCGCGATACTCCGGCGGTTGCTGCGCCAATGCAGCGGCTGCGAGCCGCAAGCCGGCGATCCAGCCCTCGGTGCGTTCGGCCAGGTCAGCAATCTCGCGCTCACTCAGCCCCAATTGCATGACGCCGTTCAACAGTGCGTCTGCCTCAACTGGCGTAAAGCGCAGTTCATCGGCGCGCAATTCGACCAAACCGCCTGTGGCGCGCAGGCGGCCCAGGGCCAAGGCAGGCTGCGCGCGACTGGTCAATATCAGGCTCACACACTCAGGCAGGCGATCCAACAATGTTTGCAACACCTGCTGCGCAACCGGCGATGTGATCACGTGGGCATCATCCAGGATCAGCACGGCCTGCCGCTCACAGCGCGTCAACGCGTTGATGACCGTCGCAAGTGACAAGGCGTCGTCGCCGTGCAATGGCGGATCGCACACCGACGCTAACGCCGCGACCACGTAGCGCTCAAATGTGTGGCCCTCGTTGTCTGTTGGATCAAGCGACATGCACGCGGCCGCACAATCGCCCTGACCGGCAACCCATTGCGCCGCCAGCGTTGTCTTGCCATAGCCAGCCGGCGCGGTGATGAGCGTCAGCCGGGCCGACCGCGCGCATCGCGCGGTCAACCGTGGCCGTTCGATCAACCCATCCGGCAAACGCGGCGTGCGCAACTTGGTCAGCACCAAGGGCGCTTGCGCTCGGGTCAAATCAAGATCGCTCATCGGAATCGGCATACGTGACGCGGACTACTCAAATGGTGAGCATCTCGTGCAGGCGCGATACGGCGCGCTTTCGAGCGCGGGGTTTCGCACAACCACCCAACCACCCGCGCCCGCAGATGCCGGTGCAGCCGCGGGTGCGATAGACACATCATTGTTGGGCGCGTCGAGCACTGTCACCGGCGCATCCGTCAGTGGCTGAGCCAGCAGGTTGGCATCGTCAATTGGCCCGGATACACGTCGTGCATCATTTGGTTGCGTGGCCGGCACGACCAAGGGCGCAGCCGGCACGACGCCAGGCACGCTGGGCGCACCGTCTGGAACGAGTGTCGCAACTGCATCGCGTGTCGGTTGCGGCTGCGGCAGTGGCCCGCCCGGCGGCAACGCCACCAAGCTGAGCGCCACAACGGAGGCGATGACGGCTGAGGCCAGGAACATCAGCGTGCGCGGTGCCACCCAGTTGCCAACGCCGCCGCTAAACGTCTGCTTCACGCGATCAGCCAGCGTGGGCTGGCGGTGCGGCGCAAGGCTAGCCTGCAGGCGTGCCCAGGCAACCGGCGACGGCGAAGCCGAATCGGCCCTGGCATGCAGCGAACGCGATACGTCGGCTTGTAACTCTGACAGCCGCGACAGCTCGGCCTGGCAACGCTGGCACTGCGCGATGTGGGCCCGGATCAGCTCGCGCTCCGAGCGGCCCACCTCGCCGTGCAGATAGGCGGCGAGTGATTGATCAACTTCCTGGCAATTCATGTTGCGTTTATCCCGATCCGGCGGCTCGGATCAATTCCATTCTCAATCGTCCTTGTCGTCCTTATCCTCGTTTAGTCAACAAATCCGGCGGCAAATCTCCCAACACACCTCGGGCTGCTCTGCCCGCCTCAAGGTCGCGCTTGACGATTTGCAGCGCCTGATTCAACCGTGATTTCACCGTGCCCAGCGGCACATTCAACACCTGGGTCAATTCGGCATACGACAGATCCCAGTAATAGCGCAGGATAACGACGATGCGCAGCTTGGGCGTTAGGCGGCTGATGGCTTTCCACACTTCGTCCGTCATCTCAAGGCGCTCATCGTGCAGCGCGTGTGCTTGCGGCAAGGTCGTCACGTCATCCAATGGCACGGCCGTCCAGCGCCGGGTGCGCTTGTGATTCAGGCAGTCGTTGACCGTGATGCGATACAGCCAGGTCGTAAACGCGCCGCGTGAAGGCTGATAGCTGCGCAACGAGCGATACACCTCAAGAAAGACTTCTTGAAGCAAGTCCTCGGCCTCGGCCGCATTGCCGAGCATGAGGAAGGCAGTCTTATAGACGAGGTTCTTGTGCTTGTGAAACAGAGCAGCAAACGCCTCGCTGTCGCCCGCCTGGCCACGCCGGATCAATTCCAGTGTCTCGCCGTCCATGCCTTTTGCCTGCATGTGCATGTGTCAACGCTGAATCGTTCGCCTTGCGCCATCCACTCGCTTCGCCAGCCGCGTGGCCCACACCCGCACCACACCGTCCGACGCTGCGCAGGCCAAGTAGCGCCCATTGGGCGAAAAGGCCAGGCCGTTCACCCCTTTCACCGGCATCTGGATGCGCTCAACCAGCGCGCCATCGCCCAATGCAAATATCAAGATGGCGTGATCCACGCCGACCGCAATCATCGTCCCCTTTGGCTCAAACGCCAACTGCGCTGCGCCCTTCCCCACGACTGGAATGCACCCCACTTCGTCCCAGGCGTCGGTGCGCCACAGCCGCAGCGCGCCCTCGCTCCCCACGGATGCAAGCAGGCCACCCGTCGGTGACACCTGCATGGCCGTGACCAATAACCGATGGCCAGTCAACGCTGGCTGCTGCGACAGATCACTCAGCTTGATGCGGTGAATGACGCCCGTCCCACCGACCAGCAGCGTGCCGCCATCCAGTGCAAAGGTCACACAAAACACCCGCGCATCCAGCGACGGCCAGGCTGCCACGCATTCACCCGTGTCCGCGTACCACAACGCCGCGCCGCCAAAGTCAGATATCGTCGCCACATGGCGGCCGTCGGGTGAAAACGCCGCCGTGTGACCGTCCAGCACGTGCAAGACCTCGCCACGCGGGAATGACCACACCCGCACTGTGCCATCGGCGGAGCCAGAAGCCAGTTGGGTCCTATCGGGCGCGAGGGCGAGTGAATTTATGGTCTTGGTGTGACCCGCAAACACGCCCGCGGGCCGAAACCCCGGTGGACGCCACAGACGCACGGCCGCATCCTGGCCGGACGACACCAAATACATCCCATCAGCAGTGAAGGTAACCGCGTGGGCATGGCGGCCGTGCGCATCCAGCGCGACGACAGGCTCGTCGTTCGTGCGGGCCAGAATTCGGGTGTTGGACGGCGTTGGCGCAGCGTGCGCTGTGCCAACTGTGGTTACATCCGCGTCTATGCAGAACTATGCACGGATGCAGGGGAAAAGGTTCGATTTACCCGGCGCCGAGCCGTACCACGTTGCGTTTCGCCCCATCCACACCGGCCGTGGCGTTGCAACAATCCACGACCGAGGCGGCCGTGTTGACCACATAGCCATAATCCACGGCGCGGTGGCCGGTGACGACGATCACGCAGTCGGCCTTGCGCAGGGCGGCCTCGCTCAGCGGCTGCGAGAGCAGCGTCACCCGCTCGCGATGAAAGACGTTGCCGCCGATATGAAATTTGGGCACATACGGGTCGTGATAGCTCACCTTCGCGCCGCGGCCGAGCAGCAGCTCGATCACACGCTCGGCCGGCGAATTGCGCGGGTCGTCCACGTCGCGCTTGAAGGCCACGCCCAACACCAGCACGTTGGCATCGCGCATGGCCACGTGATTCCGGCTGAGCGCCTGCTCGGCCAGATCAACGACGTGAAAGGGCATGCCCTGGTTCATCTCGGCTGCCAGCTCGATGAACTTGGTGTAAAAGTCGTATTCGCGCGCCTTCCACGACAGGTAATACGGGTCCACGCCAATGCAGTGCCCGCCCACGCCAGCGCCGGGCGTAAACGGCATATAGCCGAACGGCTTGGTCTTGGCGGCGGTGATGACTTCCCAGATGTCAATGCCCATCCGTTCCGACAGCAGGGCCAGCTCGTTGACCAGCGCGATGTTGACCGAGCGAAAGATGTTCTCCAGCAGTTTGGTCATCTCGGCCGCCTTGGGCGATGACACGCAATGCACCGGCGCACCCAGCGACGACAGCAGCGTGGCCGCGCGTTGCGCGCCGTCGGGCGTGATGCCGCCCACGACCTTGGGCGTGTTCGTCACTGTCCAGTCGCTCCGGCCGGGGTCAATGCGTTCGGGGCAAAACGCCAGGTCAAAATCAATCCCCGCCTTCAGGCCGCTGCGTTCAAGGATCGGCTGCACGATCTCCTGGGTGGTGCCGGGGAAGGTGGTGCTCTGCAAGACCACCAGCTGGTGCTTTTGCAGGCGCGGCTGGATGCCCTCGGCGGCACTGACGATGAACGACAGGTCGGGCGCGCGCATGGCATCGAACGGCGTCGGCACGCAGATGAACATGGCGTCCACATCGCGCAGCAGGTCGTAGTCGGTCGAGGCCTTGAAGCGGCCGGCTTTGGTTGCCTCGGCCACGTCGGCCCGCGAGACATCGGGGATGTAGCTTTGACCGGCGTTGAGCTGGGCCACCTTGCGCGCATCCACGTCTATGCCGACGACGCGACAGCCGGCCCCGGCAAACGCGACGGCCAGCGGCAACCCGACGTAGCCTAGCCCGATGACGGCGACGCGTTGATCGGTTCGGTAGGCGATTGAGCGGGCGGCGGCAGCGCGCTCCCCTGCGGTCCGGTCTGTCCGGTCTGTTCCCAGTCTATTGTTGTCAGTCTCCACGGTCCGAACTCCATGAACCAGATCAGATAGGCGCCGACGGCGACGAGCGCAGCGGCGATCAGCAAGTTTGCCCACACATTTGCGACCGAGGCGATGATGGCGATGATGCCGAGCGCGCCGCAGGCCAGATACAGAATCATCACCGCCTCACGCTTGGTGAAGCCATGATTTGCGATGCGGTGTGAGGTGTGATCTTTGCCCGGCGAGGTCAACGGGTTCCTGCCCCGGCGCAGCCGCGAGATCACGACCAACGTCATGTCGAACACCGGTAGGGCCAGCACGATCAGCGGCACCAACCACGACACGCTCTGGCTTTGGCCCAGGAAGCGCAGCTTGATGGCGATGCAGGCCAGCAGGAAGCCCAGGAACATGCTGCCGCTATCGCCCATGAACACGGTGGCCGGGTTGAGGTTCCAGATCAGAAAGCCGATGCATGCGCCCAGCACGACGGCGCTGAGTAGGCCGACGAGATACTGGCCGTTCAGCACTGCCAACACAAGGAAGAAGGCTGCGGCCACGGCGCTCACGCCCGTCAGCAGTCCATCCATATTGTCGAGGAAGTTCATGGCGTTGGTGATGCCGACGATCCACGCCACGGTCAGCGCCGCATCAAGGATGGGGTTCGAGAACATCATGATGCGCACGCCGAACAGCCACACAAACAGCGCCGCGCCCACCTGGGCCGCCAGCTTGACGTAGGCGTTGAGATTAAAGCGATCGTCCACCAGCCCCATGAACGACATCAGCGTGGCTGCAAAGACCATCGCGCTCAACTGCTGGAATTCGAACCTGCCGGAGAACAGCGGCACCATCAGCATGGTGCCCAGCAGGATGGCCAAGCCGCCCATCTTCGGCACCGGCTTGGTGTGGACGTCGCGCGCGCGTGGCTGGGCGATGACGCCCACGTGCGGCGCGAGCCACCTGCTGATCGGCGTGGCGGCCACGGCGATCACCAGCGCGCCGAAGAAGAGCAGGATGAGTTCGACCATCTGAGGTAATTCGTAATTCGTAATTCGTAATTGGCTATTGGCTATTGGCTATTGGCTATTGCCGCTCATGCTCAATTGCCAGTTACCAATTACGTGTCATGGTGCTGCGGCTAGCGACTGGATAAACGCCTGCAACACTGCCTTTTGGTCTTCAGGCGCAAAGGCCAGGGCCTGGGTGGCGTATTGTCGGGCCAGGTCGAGTCGGTTGGTGTCGCTATAGATCACGGCCAGATTCTTCAACGAGTTCCAGTCGTTCGGCGTTTTCTCCAGCAACTTCTGGGTGGCGCTGATGGCGCCCTCGGTGTCACCGAGTTGGATATCAATGCGGGTCAGCTCCTGATACGCCTGCAACGCATTCGGATCCACCGCGATGGCCGCCTGCAGTTCGGCCTTCGCACTCTCCAATTCCGCCCGCCAGGCCGCCTCGTCCTTGGCGCGATCAATACCGGCCGCGGTCTCCAGATGCCAGGCCGCGCGCAGCAAATACGTGGGGCTGAACTTCTGATCGAGCGCCAGCGATGTGTCCAGCTTTTGTTTGGCCGCGTCGAAGTCGCGTAAGTTGAACAGCGACAGGCGCGCCCACTCGTTCCACAGTTGGGCGTTGTTCGGGCTGAGGCGCGTGGCGGTCGCATACTCCTTGTCCGAGTTCGCATAACGCTGCGCCTTGAGCGCCGCATCGGCAGTGATCTCGGCCTGCTGCTGCCACATGCGGGCCAGGTTGGCGCTGTGATCGGTGTTGAGCGGGTTGATGACCCGCGCCTCTTCCAAAATGATGCGCGCCGCGCTAAATAAATCCTCGCGACCCAACGCCGCCGAGGGCAAGGCATCGGAGCCAGCCACGCGGTTCCAGTTCTCCGGCTCATTGCCAATCACGCGCGTAAAGGATGCGTCGTCGGGGATCAGCCGCGCATCTGTCGTGACCGGCGTGACCTTGGCCTTCTCCAGCAGGGCGCGACCAAGCCATAGGTAATAGAAGTCCTCGTTCGGCGCGAGCTGAATGGCCTTGCGGTAATGCTCGATGGCCAGGTCCCAACCCTGGATGCCGGTACCGGGCACAAGCTCACGGCCGCCGCTTTGGTCCCACGGGTTGGCTTGCTTGTAGATGATGTCGGCGGCGATGGGTTGCAAGTTGCTGGTGGCCACTGTGCCAGGCCAGATCACCAGGGCAAACGCGCCCACACCCAGCGCCGTCGCGCCGGGCCACGACAGCGTCTTGGCGGGCATGATTCGTTCCTCAGCGCGCAGCAGAAAGGCAGACGCCACCATGATGAGGACGATCAAGGTGTAGACGTAAGCCGGGAAGGCGGCGAGTTGATCGGCGATGGCCAGCACGTTGCCGATCGTGTTGCCCTGCTGGCTGGAGATGAAGTCCACCAACCGGCCAGCGATGAACGTGCCAAAGGCGATCCACACGAACGCGGCGACGGACAGCACCAGCAAGACCGCCGCGACGGTCTGCTCGTTGGATTTCAGCACGTCGCTGCGGCGCAACTCGGCGGCGATGATGACGGTGCCGATGCCGAGCGTGAGCAAGAACATGGCCAGCACGCCCAGGCCGGGCGCGGGCACGGCCCGTCCAGCGCCGGCCGGCAACTCAGTCATGGCCTTCAGGAACACCTCGCCCGGAACCAGATAGCGCGTGGTGTTGTTGGTGAAGTCGAAGGCCAGCACCGCTAGCACCAGGCCGAGCATCAGGCCGTAGGTGGCGACCGTGCCGAACCAGCCGGGCAGGACGAAGCCTGTGGATGAAGAAGATGAACGGCGCGTGGTTGACGATGCGGCTGCTTGCTGGGCCCGGCGCTGACGGCGTGTGCCGCCAGCCGAGGGGGGCGGTGTGTTGGCCTTTTGTGTGCCCGGCTTGGCTGCGGCAGCAGCAGCGGCAGCAGGCTGAACTTGATCGGATGACACACTGCCAGCGGCAAGCCGTTCGTTCTCGGACGCAATGAACCCTGCACCGACGACGACCATCACGCTGATCAACACCCAGAAGTTGGTGCGCGTGGCGGCGATGGCGATGCCGGTATGAATCTCGACGAAGTGCGCGACGACAGTGGCAATGATAGCGATGAGCAACAGTTGATCGCGCAGCGAGAGATGCACCGGCAGTTCTACATTGTCGCCGCGCCGGGCGTTGAGGATGGCGCTGATGAACAGGAAGATCGTCAGGCCAAACACCACGCCCGCGCCCACGCCCACGCCCAGCAGCTCCACGTTGCCGGTGAGCACGGCGCCAAGGCCAAACAGCGCCGCGCCGACGATCCACAGCACGACGAACAACCTGGCCTCGAAGCGCGAGGCGATCAGGCCGACCCAGCGGAAGCCATAGAACAGCACGCTGCCGAACAGGAACAGATAAGCCAAAAAGCCAAACACGCCGGTGATGACGAGCGAATCCCACGTTTCGTTGTGGCTGCGGTCGGGCGAGGCGTTGCGCGCCTCGAAGTTGGCCAACTGCGGCGGGTAGAAGCGGTTGTAGGCCACATACATGGACTCCGGCCCATAGCCGACCAAGGGCCGGATGGCGTTAAAGGCATCGGGCGAGCCGTCGGGCTTGGTGATCGGGTCGTGCGGCGAGACCAGATCGGCCGCGCCCTCCCAGATCAGCACGCGCACGGCGTTGGTACCCTCGCTCGTGGTCAGCACCGTGCCCAAGCGACGAAACAGCGGGAACTGGCGCAGAAAGTCAAAGGCCGGGTCGTTGCGGGTGACGTTCAGGAAATACAGAAACGCCAGGCCGGCGATGCCGACGCCAACCATGCCGATGGTCAGCGCCAGGCGCGTTTTGCGCCGGCGGATCAACTGCACCAGCAGCAGCGCGAAGAAGAGCAGGCCGCCCAGCCAGCCCAGTTGCGGGCCGCGGCTGCCGGCCAGAACCAACACCACGATGGCGTTGAACAGGGTGATGAGGATGTAGCAGGCCGCGCGCACCACATCGCTCCACTTGGGCTGCTCGCTCTGGAAGATGGCGGTGAAGCTATCGGCGATGCGATACAGGGTGATGAAGAACGTCATCACCAGGTAGGCGGCGATGAAGATGGAGTTGCCCATGTTGCCGGCCACGCGCTCGACCGTGTCGCCGCCCCACGGCAGCGGGTCGAGTTGCAGGCGCTGTAACAGGCCATACATGGCGATGGGCAGCGAGGTGATGATGATGACGGTCAGCAGCCGGTCGAGCTGGGCGCGGGTGCGCATGCCCTGCATCACCATGAAGAACACGATGATGTAGGCGAAAGTGGTGTAGGTGCCTTGCAGGCGCTGATATGAGCCGAGCAGGCTGGTGCGCGGCGCGACCGACAGGGCCGTGCTGATCATATAGACCACCACCAGCAGCAACGTGGGCAGCACCAGCGGCGTGCGCCACGTCACGCTGCGGTCGCGGTTAGGGTTGCGGAACTCCTCGATCCACTTCACCAGCCAGGCCAGCGCCATGAACAGGGCGATGGAGCGGAGCGTGGTGAGCTTGTCTGGCTCGAACACGCGGCTGGAGTAGATATTAAAGAAGAGCGGGACGACGATCACTGCGGCCAGCCAGCCGGCTTCGATAAACCGGTCGCACCACTGGCTCAGCTTGCTGGCCGGGACGGCCGTCGCCGGACTAACTCTAGATTGTTGCGCTTGCGCTTTGGTCTGTTCAACGCCGGACATCGGCGCCGCGGCAGCCACACTCGACATGAATTACACCCTCTTTGCGTATTGGCGTTTTGTCGCGCTTTCCCATCGCGCCGCGTTGCTGGAAGGCAATCTGAGCGGAGAAATGCGCGCGTAACTGTATCACAGCGATATCACAGCGATGCAAACAACCGAAAGCTGAACCTCGGGTTAAAGCAGTCGTTTTGGTATCATGCGGCTGAGAGGGCGGTCAAGACATCGCCCTCTTGCACTGTCCATTTTTATACAAGGCAAGACGAACACGGCATGGCATCCAAAATTGACCCCGCAGCGCGCTACCTCAAGACGCATGAATGGGCCCGCCCCGATGGCGACGACATCGTATGCGGCATCAGCGACCACGCCCAGGACGCGCTGAGCGACCTGGTGTATGTGGAACTGCCGCGCGTGGGCGCGCAGCTCAAGGCCGGCGACACGTTTGGCGTGGTGGAATCGGTCAAGGCTGCATCGGACGTGTATATGCCCATCAGCGGCACGATTGTCGCGGTCAACGACGCGCTGGAGAGCGACCAGTCGCTCATCAACAAAGACCCGTATAACGCCGGCTGGATGATCCGCGTGAAGCCGGGCAACCTGGCCGAGTTGGATGCCCTCATGGACGCAGCGGCCTACGAGCAGTTCCTGAAGGCGGAAGAAGGCCACTGAGGATTTTCGATTGCCGATTTTGGATTGGGCAATCGGCAATCGGCAATCGGCAATCGCAAATGAACTACATCCCCCACACAGACGCGGAGCGCCGCGAGATGCTGACGCGCATCGGCGTCCAGACCATCGAAGACCTGTTCGTTGCCGTCCCAGAGAAGTATCGCTTCCCCAAGCTTGATCTGCCAGAAGCGCTGACCGAGATGGAGGTGATGTGGGAGCTGAACGCACTGGCCGAAGCCAACACCGATGTGGCGCATCACGCCTGCTTCCTCGGCGCAGGGGCTTATAACCATTACATCCCCAGCCTGGTGGATCATCTCATCCGCCGTGGCGAGTTCTTCACCGCCTACACGCCGTATCAGCCCGAGGTCAGCCAGGGCACGCTGCAGGCCATCTTCGAATTTCAGAGCATGATCGGCAACCTGACCGGCATGGAAATCTGCACAGCCTCGCACTACGACGGCGCAACAGCCTTTGCCGAGGCGGTGCTGATGAGCATGGCCGTGACGCGGCGCAACAAGGTCGTGATCTCGAGCGCGATTCACCCGCACTACCGCCAAGTGTTGCGCACCTACACCCAGTTCAACGCCGACATCAACATCGTAGAAGTAGACCCCGGTGGTCTCGGAGACCTCCGAGGTCTTGTTGATCTCGACACCGCCTGCCTCGCCATTCAGAATCCAAATTTCTTTGGGCAGTTTGAGGACGTGGCCGGCCTGGCCGACAAGGTTCATGCGCCCGGCGCGTTGTTCGTGGTGGCGACCAACCCGATGTCGCTCGGCTTGTTCAAGCCGCCGGTCGAATATGGGGCCGACATCGTCGTCGGCGAAGGCCAGCCGCTAGGTGTGCCGCTCAGCTTCGGCGGGCCATATCTGGGCTTCTTCTGCACCAAGCGCGAATACATGCGCCGCATCCCCGGCCGCATCGTCGGCGAGACGGTGGACAAAGCCGGCCAGCGCGGCTACGTGCTCACGCTCAAGACGCGCGAGCAGGACATCCGCCGCGAGAAAGCCACCAGCAATATCTGCACAAATCAGGGGCTGATGGCGCTGTGCGCGTGCATCTACATGAGCGTGATGGGCAAGAGCGGCATTCAAGACGCGGCCAACCTGTGCTACCAGAAGGCCCACTACGCCGCGGACCAGATCGGCAAACTGGATGGGTTTGCGGTGTGGCAGGACAAGCCGTTCTTCAACGAGTTTGTGGTCAAGTGCCCTGCCCCGGTCAAAGAGATCAACGATTACCTGCTCGACGAACACGACATCATCGGCGGTTACGATCTGGGCAAGGACTACCCCGATCTGAAAGATCACATGTTGCTGTGCTGCACCGAGACCAACACGCGCGAAGAGATTGACGCGCTGGTCGAAGCGCTGGCGGCGTTGTAGCCTCAGTCCTTGAAAACATCGGCTCGCGCTTGCCGTGTCCGCCCACCGATAAATCGGCGGGCTACAAAACAGCCCCGGCTGAAGCCGGTTTTAAGTCCCAAGCTTGGGACGCTCCTCTGTAGCACGGCCATCTTATGGCCGTGTGAACGCGGCAAACGGCGAAATTTTCAACTACTGAGTCTGGCCCTGACCGATTGACAGCAACGATGCAGCGCATATAACTCTGTGCGACTGTCATCACACAGGCAATCCCGCAATCACAGGCACAAAGAGCATGGCAAACGAATCAAAACTCCGCGCGGCTGTCATCGGCGTCGGCGTGGGCTGGAATCACATCGAAGGCTATCAGACCCACCCAGGCTGCGAACTGGCCGCCATTTGCGACGTCAACCCGGCCATCTTGAAGGAACGCGGCGACAAGTTCAACGTCCCGGACAACCGCCGCTACACCGACTATCGTGAGCTATTGGCATCGAATGAAATTGACGCCGTCAGCATCGCCCTGCCCAACTGGTTACACGAGCCCGTGGCAACCGCAGCCTTTCAACACGGCAAGCACGTGCTGTGCGAGAAGCCGTTGGCATCGTCGGTCGAAGCCGGTCAGCGCATCCTCGACGCGGCTGAGGCGGCGCACAAGACGTTGATGGTGTGCTACAACCACCGCTACCGTCCCGAGATCGTGTGGCTCAAGGGCCAGATTCGCAACGGCGACTTCGGCCACATCTACGCCGCCAAGGCTGGCTGGCTGCGCGAGGGCTGGATACCGACCCACGGCGCGTGGTTCACCCAAAAGGAACGCGCCGGCGGCGGCGCGCTGATTGACCTGGGCGTGCACGTGCTCGATCTTGCGCTGTGGCTGACGGGCTACAAGAAGCCAGTCGCAGTCAGCGGCGCGGCCTTTGCCGAATTCGGCCCGCGCGGGCAGAAGACCAAGCCACGCGAGATGAAGCCGAGCGCTTTCGACGTGGACGACAGCGGCTTCGGCTTCGTGCGTTTTGACGACGGCAGCGTGTTGCAGTTCGAAAGCGCCTGGGCGACGCACCGTGAGCCGATGCAGGACGGCTACTACGTGCGGTTGTTTGGCAGCGAGGCCGGCGCGAACTTCTTCACCGGCGCACCCAACGGCGAGACGGTCTCGCTGTTCAAATACATCAACGATCAGCCCAGCGCCATCGTGCCGCGCCTGCAAACCGGCATCAGCGGGCACCGCATCGCCGTGCACCACTTCGTGGATTGCATCTTGAACGACAAGACGCCGGAATCACCCGGCGAACACGGCATGATCGGGCTGAAGATCATTGACGCGATCTATCGCTCGGCCAAAGAGGGCCACGAGATCAGCTTGAGCTAGCGGTCAAATGGCCGTGTAGCCGCCATCCACGCACAGCACCTGGCCGGTGACCATGCGCGCCGCGCCGGACGCCAAAAAGACGACCGCGCCAGCGATCTCCTCCGGCTCGGCCACGCGGCCCATCGGCACCTTATCCAGGTTCTTGGCGAAGGCCGGGTTTTGCAGCGCCTTCTCCAGCATCTCGGTGCGGGTGAAGGTGGGCGCGACGGCGTTGACGGTGATTTTGTTCGGTGCCAGCTCAGCTGCCATCGAGCGGGTGAACTGGCCGGCTGCGCCCTTCGCGCCGGAATAGATCGAGCGCAGCGGCCCGCCGACCACGCCGACCTGCGACGTGACGGTGATGATGCTGCCCTCGACCCCGCGCTCGATCATGCTCTTGGCAACAACGGTGGACATGAAGAACGCGCCCTTAAAGTTGGTGTCGGAGATGCGGTCAAAGTCCTCTTCGGTGTATTCGATGGCGGGCTTGGGCGTGTTGTAGCCGGCGTTGTTCACCAGCACGTCAATGTGGCCGTAGTGCGCCAACACCTGATCCACAAACGTGCGGATGCTGTTCAGGTCGGCTACGTCGAGTCGCCACGCCTCGGCGCGCCGGCCGAGGGCGCGGCAGTCGGCAGCGGTGGCCTCGCATTCGCTGACGGTGCGGCTGCCCAACGCCAGGTCCGCGCCGAATTGCGCGCACACCGCGGCGACGGCTTTGCCGATGCCCTTGCCCGCGCCCGTGACGACGACGATTTTGCCGGTTAGGTCGAAGCTCACTGTTTTTGTCATGATGTTGATGGGACTTTACTGCAATCATCACGATTCGCGATTTACCGATACCGCAGCACAAAATCACGGACACCATCAATCATCCTTGTGGCTGAACCAGGGTCAATCGCATTGGGATGCGTGAAGTCTCCATGATCAACCTGATTGCGCAGTTTCCCCCAAGCTTCAATCTCTCCGAAAATGACTTTGTCATAGACGTTTGCTGAATACAGCGCCACATTCAGTTTGCTTATGCTGCTGCCACCAGACCAACGAATCTCTTTGCTTTTAGCGAGATTGCGCATACTCGACTCGAGTACTGCTCCAGCAACGGCTATTGCAGGAATGTGGTGTTTCTGTTCAAGAAGATATACAGCACTTTCAAGAAGGTCTCCAAACGCTTCAGCTGTTACTAATTGCCGTAAGTCCGCGAGCATTCCAGCTTCTAAATCATCGCGTGCTGCCTCAAGGACGCCTCGACATGTATCCAGATCGAGACCCGGACCATTCTCCAGTATGAATCTTTCGCGCACTCGTTCTAATTCGCGGAGATGCGGACTATCACTACCGCACGAACTTCGCACCGTCTGAATTGACGAAATTAGAAAGCGCCAAAGTTCGCTCTTGGGCGCTGAAAACTTAACTGGTGTACGTGGTTCAGTACTGTTATCTCTTTCCCGTGGCGGCAGGAAAACGTCACAGCGAGCAATAAGCACATTTAGCCGTCTACGAATGTCCTCAGGTTTACGCGCCATTTCAGAAATCCCCTTCATCCACTAACCCTCAATCCCAATACACCTCGCCCTCGGCATGGTGATACCAAGGCCGGGTTGCATGCGTTCGACAATCGCCGCATCCCTTCTACAATCTTGCTTCATGTCCAACATGCTCAACAACTACTCGCACGTCACCGAGGACACCCTTCGCGACTGGGTCGAACAATTTCACCGCGACGGCTATCTCTTCCTGCCCGAATTTCTGACTCCTGACCTCATTGCCGCGCTCAAAGCCGATCTGGATCGCGAACTCGAATCAACAGAACTGACCTACACTGGCAAAGACGATCGCGACGACACGATGCGCCTGCGGGTACGCTTGTTCGAGCACAGCGCCGCCAACCTCAGCCTGTTCGACATGGACCCGATGGCCGCATTTGCCGAGATGGTAATCGCGCCAAATTGCCACGTCATCCACAACAACTCGTTCATCACCCGGCCCAGCGGTGGCATCACTACCTGGCACCAGGACGATGCGTCGCACTACCTGGTCACCCACGGCGAGCCACCGACGAATGTGCGCTTGCCGGTGTTGTTCTTCACCGCCAACTATTACCTGACCGACGTGACCGAGAAGAAACACGGTGGCACCGAGGTCATCCCGCGTTCACATTTATTCGGCGGCGCGCCGCCCAAGGTGATGGAGGGTACGCCCTACGAGTCGCTGATCGAGCCATGTCTGGGCAAGGCCGGCAGCGTGGTGCTGTTCAACAATCAGGTGTGGCATCGCGGCGGGCCAAACCAGAGCGACCGCGTGCGTTACATCACGCAGGTGACGTATGGCCGGCGCATCATCAGCCACATGTTCTACCCGTTCATGAACTACCAGATGCCGGAGCATGTGTATCGCGACGCCAGCCCGCGGCTGCGCCGGTTGCTCGGCTTCCTCGAACACGGCGCATACGGCTAAGTTGGTTGCCAGATGTTCTGTCGCTAGTAGCTCCGTAGCGTTCCCCGCTGGCACGCTACGGAGAGCGTGCCCTACGACAGGCCATTTCTTTTGGTAACTCACTTAGCCGCGCGACGGCTCCTTCATCTCCAAACGTGCCTTTTGCGACAACTCGGCCAGATGACCGTCGTTAGCCATCACCTGCTCGAGGTGGCGCATGCGGTCAGATCCGGCTGTGCCGACCATCGCCAAGCCATACACACGGTCGAGCCAGAAGCGCGACGCGCCGCTGATGTAGACGCGCAGATCGTCCAGCTTGTCTTCGGGATAGCGCTGGCACAGGTTGATGGTGAACATGCGGCGGTGTGTGCTGCCGCCAAACGCGGCGTGCTTGGTGTTGTGGTTGAACACCAACACGTCGCGGCCGTGGATGCCCCACAGCGATTCACTCTTGCGCACCTGCGCCTGAAGCTGGTCGGCATAGCGGTCGCCGATGAGGTGGCTGCCGGGAATCACGCGCAGGCAACCGGTGTCGCGCGTGAGCGGATCGAGATACAGCGCGATCTTGATGTGTCGAATCTCAGGGTGCCAGCCATCCGAGTGCCAGGCCGTGTCGCCGACGTAGTAGTTGCCGTCGCTGCCCATGTAGTTGAAGTCCTCGCCCAATAGCGAATTGGCGATGGCCAGGATGCGCGGGTCATCGAGCAGCGCGCTCAGCCGCTCACGCTGGTCAATGAACGGCACGATGCACGAGCGCGCCGTGCCATCGTGCGCCTGGCCATTGTGGCCGCCGCCGCGCGACGCCCACAGCGCTTCAAACTCATCGGCAATCTCGCCAATGCAGTCGGCAAGCAAACCGGGAAAGCCAAGATAGCCAAATGTCTCGAAGAATGAGACGTGTGCGTCAGACAGCCGGGGTAAGGAGTCAGTGGGCATGAGGAAGTTTTAGCACCAAGCCTGCTTGGGCGCGAATTGGTCAAGTGCATCAACACCGCAGCCAGCGGTATGATTGCCAGCGTAACGCTGTCGCGTGGCCGCAGATGCACATGCGCGCCCGCGCGCACCGGTCAATATATACACAGGAGAAGACACATGACACAAGCCCCGCCAACCATAGGCCCCGTTGAATATCTCATCATGACGTTCAAAGGGAACCAGTTCACTGGAGAGATCACGCCCGCCTTAATGGACTTGTTGGACTCAGGCATGATCCGCATGATTGACCTCGCCGTCGTAAGCAAGGATGCTGAAGGCAACGTCACCATCCTGGAGGCAGGCGAGCTGAGCGAGGATGTGGCCGATGCGCTCGTCAAGCTCAATGGCGAGCTGACCGGCCTGCTGTCCGAGGCGGATCTGATGCTCCTGGCCGAGGACATGGACAACAACACGACCGACGTCGCCATGCTGGTGGAACATGTGTGGGCCACCCAGTTTGCCCAGGCAGTGCGCAATGCTAAGGGCGAATTGGTCACCAGCGTGCGCATCCCGCACGATGTGGTCGAGGCGGCGCGCCAATCGCTGCTGGAAGCGTCGAAGGCAGCCCACTAATTGATCGAACGACGCACACGAAGATAAACCGATGCCGCAACATCCCTGCGGCCAGCAAAACACGAGGAGTAGCATGAGAAATACACGTTCAGGACGCCCCAGCCTGGTGGGCACGATGGCCCGCACAGCCGTGATCGCCGGCACAGCAACAGCCGTATCGGGCAGCGTGGCCGCCAAGCAACAGGCCTCTGCGCAGCAAAAAGCCGCCGGGCAACAAGCCATGGCCCAGCAACAGGCCGCTGCGCAGCAAGCACAATTGGATGCCGCCGTTCAGCAGGCGCTGGCGCAGCAGGCGGCGCAGGCACCCGTGGCCGCGCCCGCGCCCGTCGCAGCCCCGGCCCCGGCCGCTGGTGGGTTGACGGATGAAAAGGTGGCGCAACTACAAAAGCTGGCCGAACTGCAGAAGGCTGGCATTTTGACCGAAGAGGAATTCGCGGCCCAGAAAGCAAAGATTCTGGCAGCGTAGTCAGCCACACAATCACAAGGGGGATAGCCAAAGCCACACCCCGCGCTCGTTCGCGTTTGGGTGTGGTTTTTGATTGTTCACTGCAGCCGCATGCGGCCTACGCGGGCACCTGCACGATGCCGTCACCTGAGGCGCGCCGCCGGCTCACGCGCGGCTCACGATCACGATTCGGGTTGCACCAACCCTGTGCGAATCGCATACCGCACCAAGCCGGTGATGTGATGGATATTCAAACGATCCATCAACCGGTAGCGATGGGTCTCCACCGTCTTGGGGCTGATAGCCAGAATGTTGGCGATGTCCTGCATGCTGCGCCCCTCGGCAATGAGTTGCAGCACCTCGCGTTCGCGGGAGGTGAGTTCGGTGCGCGCATTCGCGCTGCTGGCATCCACGTTGACGATAAGGCCGAAGCGTTCCTCATAATCGGCCATGCGCTTAGACGCTTCCCGGCTGAAATACCGTTCTCCGCGCAGAACGGCGCGGATTGCGCTCTCCAACTCCGATGCTGCCGCATCCTTTAATAGATAGCCCGAAGCGCCAGCTTGCATCGCCTGCACGATGTATTCCTCGTTCTTGTGCATTGACAGAATGATCACGCGCACAAGGGGGTGTTGTTTGACCGCGCACAGGGTGGCCTCCAAGCCATTCAAGCCAGCCATGCCCACGTCCATCAATACGACGTCTGGCGCGTGCATCTCAATCATCCTTAATGCCTCACGGCCATCGGACGCCTCAGCAATCACGCGCATTTCGGCCGTGCGTTCGATGAGCGCTTTCAACCCACAGCGCACCAGGGTATGGTCATCAGCGATCAAAACACGAATTAACATCACAACACCCCTTGAGCACACTCTATAAATTCCCAAACCAACAACTGATTCTTCAGCACACGAGACCAATTGCAAACAAATGGCCTCGAATGAAAGTATATTCGATGTGTGCAAAGTTTAGATGAAGGGCGGCGCGATGTCGAATAAGACACCGGTCAGATCCACATCGTTGTCAATGGGCAAATTCGCCCGCCAGGCGAATGCAGCAGCACGCGGCGTTTGGCGGAGTGAACACCTGTATGCGGCGCGTATCGCACTCATCGTTGCCATTGCCTATTTCGTCGGCGCAAGCATCGGCCTCGCCTTTGGGTTTCCGGCCACCCAAATTTCAGTCATCTGGCCGCCCAACATCGTGTTGATCGTGGCGATGTTGTTTACACCCCGGCACCTGTGGTGGGTCGTCATTGCGGCTGGGTTACCGGCCGAGATCGTGGGTTTCGGCTTCGCCGGCGCGCTGGCCTTCGTATCGGTGCTGTATTACGCCAGCAACGCCGGTCAGGCGCTGTTGACGGTGCTGCTCCTGAAACGCTTTTGCGGTGGCGCGCCGCGCCTCGATCATTTTTCGAGCACAGCCTGGTTCATGGTCATCGCCGCGCTGGTTGCACCCGCCGTCATGTCCTTCCTGCTCGCAGCGATCTTGGTAACCATCGGGTGGATCGAGGACGGCTGGGTGTTCTGGCAAGCGCGCTTTCTGACCGACGCGCTATCCACGCTCACGCTCATCCCGCTGGCGCTGGTGACACTCAAACTGGATGTTTCAAACATAAAGCGTATTCGCCCCACACGCTACCTGGAAGCTGGGCTGTTGGTGATTTGTCTTGTCATCATCGGGGGACTGACATTTGGCAATCAATTTTCGCAAGCGACGAACCTGCTCATCGTCCTCTTTGCCCCCATCCCACTGTTTCTTTGGGCCGGCCTGCGCTTTGGCGTGGCGGGCGTGTCGCTGGCGATGCTGATGACAGCAGTCTCATCGCTGTGGAATGCCAGTTATGGCCTGGGCCCATTCATGGCGCAGTCTCCGGCCGACAGCGTGCTGAAATTGCAGTTGTTCATCATCGAAGTTGGCGTGCCGCTCATCCTGATGGCGGCGCTGTTGGACGAGCGGCGCGCTTCAATCTCTGCGCTACGCACAAGCAATGAACAGATTCACAAGCTGGCCAGCAAACTCATCGCAGCGCAGGAGGAGGAGCGCCGCCGCGTCGCGCGCGAACTTCACGACGAAGTCGGGCAGGCCCTCACCACAATCAAGATCAGCCTCGACACGGTGCGACTGACACAGAATGAGCCTGCTGCATCTGCGTTGCCGGCCCTGCCTGACTTGCTGGATGAGAGCGTGGCACGCGTGGATCATGCGCTCGAACAAGTTCGCAACCTGTCGTTGTTGTTGCGCCCGTCCATGCTGGACGATCTTGGTTTGGTTCCGGCGCTGCGCTGGCTGGCCAACAATCAGGCCGAGCACGCCGGCTATCGCGTCATTTTCACCGCCGACAGTTTGACGCCACGCCCGCCTCCGAACGTCGAAACCGTGTGCTATCGCGTGGCGCAGGAGGCGCTGACCAACATCGCCCGGCATGCCCAGGCCAGCAGCGTGTTTATCCGCCTGCAGGTTGCAGACGCGCAGTTGCGCATGACCATCCGAGACGATGGTGTGGGGTTCGATGTCGGGGAGATGCGCCAGCGCTCGGCAGCCGGTTCGAGCATGGGCGTGCTGGGCATGGAAGAGCGCGCCATCCTCGCCGGTGGGGCGCTCACCATTCAGTCGTTGCCCGGGCGCGGCACGACGCTTGAGTTGCGCCTGCCCTACATCGCCAGCCCAGAACCAGATGCCGACACATCTGACACCTCATCCGAAGCCCGATTCAAGTCTGGGCAGCCGTCGCGTCAACGGGATGGCAATGATGATGATGTTGGTGCTGCTGCCGCGCCGGCCCTGCTCAAGACCAAATTTCACGTCCCGCGTGCCAACCATCGCTGGCTGGCGCGCCCGCGTTTGCTTCACCTGATGGGCAGAAACGGGTCGGCCCGGATTGTGCTCATCATCGCTGCGGCCGGCTTTGGCAAGACCACGCTGATCGGACAATGGCTGGCGCAGCACGACGAAGCGACCAGCAGGAAACGCGCGGTGGCATGGCTGTCGCTCGAAGCCAGCGACAACTCGCCTGAGCGGTTCTTCGGCTACCTGATCGCCGCCATGTGCGACGCCGTCCCAATGGCGTGCGCTGGCGTCAAAGACTTGACCAGCGGGGCGCACTTCCCGCCCCTGAATGTGGTGACAGACGCCCTGCTCGACGACCTGGCCGCCCTGCCAGGGCCGCTCGCCATCGTGCTGGATGACTATCACGCCATTACTGACGACCGCATCCATGCGGCCATGGCGCGCATCCTCGACCATTTGCCCGCAGGCGTGGACGCCGTCATCACCAGCCGTGAGGCGCCGCTGTGGCCGCTGGGCCGCATGCGCGCCGCCGGGCGCGTCGTCGAGGTGAATGCAGATGAGCTCGCCTTCACGCTGGACGAGGCGCGCGCGCTGCTGGGCGCACAAGCAGAACGCGCAGGCGGCCTCACAGAAACCGTGCACCGGCGCACCGAGGGTTGGCCGCTGGGTCTGCAACTGGCCCGCATCTCGTTGCACGACCAACCCCGCTCAGCCGCTGGGGTGAATGAATCCTCCAGCGCCGACCATTACACCGTGAGCTACCTGTTCGAGGAGGTGCTCACGCGCCAGCCGCAGGCCATCCAGGATTTCCTGCTGGCCTCGGCGTTGCCAAACCAATTCTGCCTATCGTTGTGCGATGCATTGCGCGACAAAGATCGCTGGGTTCAGTCGAGCGAAGACGCACTGGCATGGCTGGAACAGCGCAATCTGTTTTTGGTGCCGCTCGACGATGAGGGCACATGGTATCGCTATCACCACCTGTTTCGCGACGCATTGCTGCAACAACTGCACCGCGTGCGCAGCGTGGGCGAGGTCGAACGCCTGCACCTGGCGGCCAGCGAATGGTTCCAGGTACGCGGCCTGCGCGAGGAGGCCGTCCGGCACGCACTCCTCGCAAATCAGCCCGTCCGCGCGGCGCGCATTGTCGAGCGCAACGCCCATCAACTCATCGAGAGCACGCTCGCATTTGCACCAGCCGTGCAGTCGCTCCTCTCCAGCGTCCCCTCGGACATGCTGCATACGCGCCCGGTTCTATTGGCCATCCAAGCCTTTCTGGCGTACAGCACCTCCGACATGGCGGCCATGACGGATTTCGTTGTCCGCGCCGACAGGGTAATGGCCCAGCCGCCTGGCGACATGAGCGAGGAAGACGTGCAGACGGCCCGCGACCATCTGAACTGGCTGCGCGGAATTACGCTGTTCATGGGCGGGGACCTGGCCGGGTCTTTGGATAGCAGCAGACGGGCGCTGGAAAGCTTGCCCGTGACTTTTCGCTTTGAGCGGGCGATGGCTTTGACCTTTGAGACGGTCGTGCGCGCATTGCTGGGCGAGGTTCATCAAGCGCGTCAATTGCTGAGCGAGGCGATGGCGAAAGAAAGTGATCCGTCGAGCGACTGCGCGAACGTGCTGATCGCGGCTGCGTGCCGTCTGGAAATTCATACTGGCAACCTGGACCGAGCATTGCGTTTCGCCGCTCAATTAACCGAGGCGCATCCGGACAAAGGCAGATATTGGTTCGCGCTGGGACACAACGTTCAAGGACGAATCTTGCATGACCTTTGGGGACTGGACGCCGCCAGCAAGCATCACGAATATGTGATCGGCAACCGATACGGCATCGGCCACCGCAGCATTCAAGATAGTCTGGCCGGTTTAGCTTGGATTCGGCTGGCTCAAGGCGATCCAGCCAAAGCATGGGCTTGGGCGCGCGAGGCAAAGGCATTTGCCTGCGAGGTCAACGACGGGTATATGCAAGAACTCACCGCCTCGCTTGAGATAGGGTTGAGCCTTTGGCAGGGCGATCGCGACACGGCCATGTGTCAGATGAACGCGATACAGCAGCAGTCCAACATCGGGGCATCGCTTTGGCGTATGGAACCGCGCTTGCGCCGAGCACAGTTGTTGATCGCGCAGGCGGCCCCGCAATCGGTTGCCGAGGCTGTTGCAGACTTACAGGTGTGTCTGCGCGACGCCGAACGCGCTAACAACACCTATCAAGCCATTGAAGTTCGGGGGCTGCTGGCGCTGGGGTTTGCAGCCCTTGGCAACACAGATGTCGCGCTCACCACACTCAAGCAAGCGGTCGAGGCAGCAACGCCTCAAGGCATCATCCGCCCGTTCGTTGACCTCGGCCCGCCGATGCCTGCACTCCTGGCGCAACTGGCCGCATCAACACACATCAGCGCACATACACATACTGAAGTTCGGCTGCACATCGGCCGCATCCAGGCAGCATTCTCCGGCGCGTCCACACCTGTGGCCGGCAGACCGTAAGGGTTTCAGAGACTCTTCAGGTGTTTTCCTGATGGCAAACCCCTGGCCATGGGCATACAGTGGCAGCACACAGGTGAACTACGTGATCAACGCCCCGCTTACCGACGCCGAATGGTATCGCATTGAGCCATTGTTACCACCGCAAAAGCCGCGCACTGGCCGGCCGGCCCACGATCATCGCCGCATCATCAGCGGCATTCTGTGGGTACAGCGGAGTGGCTATCCATGGCGGAGCATGCCATCACAGTTTGGGCGTTGGTCAACCGCCGCCAGCCGTTATCACCGCTGGAAGAAAGATGGCGTGTGGCAACGTGTGGAGCAAGCTCTGGGTGAAGCGAGTCACGCGCCGGCCTCAAACGGTCACGACACGCATACGGGCGCACTCACTGAAGAATTTGCGGCCCACACGGCCGGGCCCTAACAACCTGGCGTGGCGGGCGCAGCCATTGTTGAAGATGCGGGTTCAAAGAAACACACTTTTGTTTCGGCCTCATCGGCGGCGCAATCTACAGCAACCAGCACTACATACCCGGCCAGCAAAAGGCGACCAGCGCGGTCTCAACCGCATCGTGGCCGGCCCGTCGCTGGCGCTGGTGGTGTTCGGTGCAGCCAATATGTTGCCGTTGCCCGTCGCCTGACCGCATGTGACACCATGGATTCCGTACGCCGAATCTTCCGCACCTTGTTTCGTTTGGCCGTCGTGTGGCTGTTGGATACCCTGTCACTTCTGCTCACCGCCGCCCTCCTGCCAGGTATCGTCATCAGTTCACCGGATGGAACCCCCCGGTTGGTGATTGCCGCCGCTGCTGCGCTCGGGCTGGGCATCGTCAACTTCCTTGTCCGCCCATTGATCCTGTTGCTGGCGCTGCCGTTTGGCTTCTTCATCATTTTTGGCGTGGGGTTTCTCGTGAACGTGTTCGTGCTGCTCATCGCCAGCGATCTGATGCCCGGCTTTGAGGTAAACGGCCTTGTGGCAGCTGTGGCCGGCAGCCTGGTGCTGTCCATCGTCAACACCGTCCTGACCACCATCGTCAACGTGGACGACGACTCGTTCTACAACGGCATGGTCGAGCGGCTGGCCAGGCGGCAGACGTTCAAAGCCGCTAGCGACGGCACAAATGGCTTGGTGATCGTTGAGATTGACGGTCTGAGTTGGCATCACATCCAAAAGGCGCTGGCCGACGGATACCTGCCCACACTGAGAAGAATGCTGGATGACGGCAGCCACATGCTCGACCGCATTGACTGTGGCCTGCCTTCGCAGACCAGCGCTGCCCAAGCCGGCATCATGTTTGGCGACAATCACGATATCCCCGCCTTCCGCTGGTATGACAAGCGCCAGCGACGTGTCTATGTTTCGACCACCGACGCGGCCGAACTGAACACCCGCTATGCAACAGGGCAAGGGTTGATGCGCGATGGGTCATCCATCAACAATATGTTCGACGGCGACGCTGAGAAGTCGTTGTTCACGCTGGCCAATCTGAAAACGGGTAGCGACGAAGAGAAGAAGCGACGCGCCAGAGACGTGTATTTGCTCATGATGAACCCGTATTTCTTCATGCGCACCATCGCACTCTTTATCGGAGATGTCATCCTCGAACTGTGGCAAGCCACGAAGCAGAAACTCAGGCGGGAGGAACCGCGCCTCAACCGCTTGAAGAAGGCTTATCCCTTTCTGCGCGCGGCCACCACCGTGTTCATGCGCGACATCCCGCTGTACTTCGTCAGCCTGGACGTCGTGCGCGGCAGCCCGGCCATCTATTACACCTTCGTCGGTTACGACGAGGTAGCGCATCACTCTGGCACATGGTCAAGCGATGCCTTCGGCGTGCTGCGCCAGTTCGACCGCACGATCGGCCAACTAAAGGACTTGATCGAGCGCAGGGCAGCGCGGCCCTATGAACTGGTGTTCCTGTCCGACCACGGCCAGTCGTTCGGCCACACGTTCAAGATGCGCTATGGCCTGACTTTGAAAGACCTGATCACGCAGCATCTGCCGCAAGACACGCGCGTGTCGCAATCCATCGGCGGCGATGATGGGGCCATGTCGGTGGGTGCGCTGGCAAGCGAGCTGGACAACATGCAGGCGCAGGGCGTGGGAGGCGTCTTTGGCCAGACCGTGGTCAAGCGCTCGGCCAAGCTGGCGCAGCAGGGGGTGGAAGAACAAACATCTGGCCAAGCCGTTAGCGACGGGAGCACCAACCAAGATAATGTCGTCGCCTTCGGCAGCGGCAACCTGGCTCAGGTGTATTTCGATTTGTTCCCGCGCAAGATCAAGCTGAGCGAGTTGAACGCCGCGTATCCCGGCATGGTGGACGCGCTCGTGCAACACGAGGGCATCGGCTTGGTTGTCGGCTACGATGACGATGACAGGCCCATTGCGTTGGGCAAAGGCGGCGCGCATCACCTGCACTCCGGCCAGGTGACCGGTCACGACCCACTGGCGCCCTATTCCGACGAACGAGGCTCGCCCGAGTTTCGTGCTGTGCAACTGCGCCGCGTCATGGACTTCCCAAACGCGGGCGACTTGATGGTCATCAGCACTGTGTATTCGGATGGCAGCGTCGCTGCACTCGAAGAACTGATCGGCTCACACGGCGGCTTGGGCGGTGAGCAAACTGACGCATTCATCCTGCATCCGGCGTCTTGGGGCAAAATCCCCCAGACTAAGTGCACGACCGACGTATTTCACATTCTGAATGCGCGGCGCGGCCTGCCCGCGCAGATGCCGCAAACACAGCGTGAAGAAAAGGTCACCGCAGTCAGATCGTGGGCACCCGCCACGCTTAAGGCCGGACTATCGCGCGTGAGCCGCTGGCTGGGCTTGGCTGGGCGCAGCGCCGTGATGGATCGAATGGCCTATCGCGACGTGGCGGGTGACCCATTCATGACCGGCCCAGCCGTGTTGATCGGCATAGTTGGATCGGTCATTGCCGCCATCGTAGGCAACGGCGGCGTGCTGGATCTGCGTCTGATCCTGTCGCGCGTCGCCGTGTGGCTTGTGGCAACGCTGGCCATCTGGGCCGCTGCGCGCACGTTGGGCAGCAAAGCGATGTACACCATCAACCTGCGCGCCACCGGCTTCGCGCACACCGTCGCAGTCGTCGAATTACTGGCGGTCATCGCGCCGTTGGCGCCCCTGGCCCGCATCCTTACAAATGTGCTGTTATTTTTCGGCGTGTGGATTGGCGCGTCCGAGGCGAACGACCTGCGCGGCTGGCGCTCGGTGGCGCTGCCGATCGCCGCAGTCGTGATCCTGTACGCCGGCATGTTCGTGCTGCGCACGCTGTTGCAGGGCGCAGCCTTTACCTTCGACGCGCTGCTGCGCGATCTGGGCTTGGTGCCTTGATGTTTTGCGCGCCATCCGCGGCATCAGGTCTTTTCCCGATGGCGCAAGCTGCACGAATCACCCACACTGTCCGTGGGCTGGAAGCCCGTTCGATGTCAATATCGCATGCAGGTGTTCCGCAACCCAACAGGCAACCCGGCGTTACGGCATCGCGGAGCGTGCACACGGTTCTGGCCGACGACAACGCGGAGTTTCTGGACGCCATCCATCGCTTTCTGGATGCGCACGCACAGCGCATTCGCATCGTCGGTGAAGCGCGCACAGGTAAGGAGGCGCTCGGGTTGGTCGAGGTGCTCAAACCGGATGTGCTGCTGCTGGATTTGGAGCTGCCCGACATGAGAGGGCTGGCTGTGCTGCGGCAGAGCAAGGCCATGCCGCGGCCACCCTTCGTCATCGTCGTGACCTTGCACGACCAGGATGAATACCGGTTTGCAGCAAGGGCGGATGGAGCAGATGGGTTCGTATCCAAGCACGCGATAGCAACGGAATTGGTGCCCTTGATCAACAAGTTGATTGACCACGCGCGCACCCCATAGCCACGACGAATGCTTGACCAAAGGCGCAAGTTCATATAAACACCACCGTATGGCAAAAGACGCTGTTTCAACTACGCCTGCCAAAGCGGCCGACGCTGCGCTGGCCTCATGGCTGCCGCTCATCATCATCGTCCTGGCTCAGCTTCAGATGGGCTTCAACATCAACGCGCTGCCGGTGTCCATCGGGCCGATCGCTGAGGATCTGAATGCGCCGGCCACCGCCATCGCGACGGCGCTGGTGGTGTATTCACTATTTGTGGCGGCGTTCGTCATGCTCGGCGCCAAGATTGGCAAGCTGTTTGGCGAGCGACTCGCGTTTCAAGCCGGCGTGGTCGCACACGGCATCTCGATGGTGATCATGGCCCTGGCCACCGATGCCAATGCGATGAATACGGCCCAGTTGATCGCCGGCGTGGCCGCGGCCGCGTTGGTGCCGACGCTGGTCGTGTTGATTGCCGCCAACTATCGCGACCAGCAGCAATCGCAGGCGCTTGGCATCCTGGCCAGCATCCCCGCCATCGCCAACGGCGTGGCCTTCATCATCGCCGGGTTGATCGCCACGGCGCTGACTTGGCGCTACTCTTTTGCGCTGATTGCGATCTTGTCAGTCGTCGTGCTCATCCTCAGCTTCCGCATGAAGCCCGTGGCGCGGCAACCCGGCATCAAGATTGACTTCGTCGGCGTCGTGCTCTCCGCAGCCGCCATCGCGCTGATCCTGTTCGCCTTTAACAACATCAACAACTGGGGCTTGCTGCTGGCCAACGATGGCGCACCGTTCAACATCCTGGGGATTTCGCCTGTGCCGATCTTTCTGGTGCTGGGTCTCGTGCTGGGGCAAGCGTTCTTTGCCTGGTCGGAGAAGCGCGCCGCGGACAAGAAAGCGCCGCTGCTGGCCCTGGAGGTGCTGGACAGCCCGGAAGAGAAGAACGCCGTGCTGGCTTTTCTGGTCGCGGGCGCGCTCAGCAGCGCCGTGAGCTTCCTCATCCCGCTCTATATTCAGTTTGTGCAAGGGCGCACACCGTTTGAAACGTCCATCGCCATCGTGCCCTACGCCATCGCCGTTGCGCTGTCCGCCATCTTCTCGCTGCGTCTATACAGCACGTTGACGCCGAAGCGGCTGGCCGTGATCTGCTTCATCATGATTGCCCTCGGCGCGGTGCTCGTCGCCTTCTCGATCAGCAACGAATGGGGCACACTGTTCGTCATCCTTGGGTTGATCGTGCTTGGTCTGGGCGAAGGCGCGATGCTGACCCTGCTGTTCAACGTGCTGGTGTCGGCCTCGCCCAAGGAACTGGCCGGCGATGTGGGCGCGCTGCGCGGCGTGGCCAACAATGTGTCGTCGGCGCTGGGCGCGGCCTTTGCCGGCGTGGTGGCCGTCGGCATTCTGGGAGTGTTAATCACCACGGCGTTCAACCGCTCGAACCTGCCGCCGGCGCTGGAGACGGAGATCAATTTCGACAACATCAATTTTGTCAGCAACGACCAGTTGAAGGTTGTGCTCGGAAACACCTCGGCGACGGCGGAGGAAGTGGACGAGGCAGTGAAGATCAACGAAGATGCGCGCCTGCGCTCACTGCGGGCGACCTTTCTGCTGATCGCTGTCATTTCACTGCTCTCCATCTTCCCGGCGTTGAAGTTGCCGAATTACCTGCCGGGCGAACTATCTGCTGAGGACATCGTGAATGAAGAAGCGCCGGACGAACCGAGCCGAGCCAGCGCATAAATCTAAGTACGAAGGAGTTCAAACAATGGCACAGAAAAAGAGCAATAGCAAAAAGACGACGACGACCGCCAAGCAGCGCAAGGCTGCCGCCGACGCCCTTGACACCGCCGCCGTCGTCGGTGGCGTGGCTGGCGCAGCCAAGACCGTGAAAGGCGCTCAGAAGGTCGAGGCCGCGGCGGCTGGCGCTCGCATGAGCAAAGCGGCTGCGGCATCGGCTGCCAGCAATGTCACCCGTGGCGTGAGCCAGGTGCGCGTCGGCGTGGGCATGACTGCGCTTGGCGATGTGGCGGCCGCCGGCGGCGCGGCCGACATCGCCCAGGGCGAGGTGATGCTCGATCACGCCGACGAAGTAGCGGCCCTCGGCCAGATCATGAAGGTGATGAGCGCGGTTGACCTGGAACAAGGCCTGGAGATGGCGGGCATGGCCGGGCAGGTGGCTGCGGTCAGCGATGTCGTGCGCGCGCTGGACATGCCGGCGCTGGGCGCGTTCCTGGTCGCCATGAGCCGCCAGATGCGCGCACATGCGGTCGAAGACCTGATCCGCTCGCGCGGCACGCGGGCGCTGGCCAGAGCCATGCGCGAGACGAGTGAGGACATGGCCGACCTGGGGCTAAACGAGATTGACGAAGGCATCCTGCGCATGCAGGCCTCCGATGCTCTGTATGAGGCGGGCGAGGCCTATGTCGAAAGCGGTGTGGACCATACGCTGACGGGCATGGTGGAGGCCGAGGCGTCGCGGGCGATGGGCGAGGCGAGCGCAGAGTTGGCCGCCGAAGGCGTGGCCAAGGTGGCCGCAGGCGCGGCCAAGGTTGGCCGAGCGGAGGTGCGCAGCAACGTCGCCGATGAACTTCGCGCCAGCGCCGAGAAATAGGAGTCGGACTCCTGCGAGGAGTCCGACTCCTTAGGTAGAGTAGGAGACGAGATGGCACAGATGAAAGAGGCAACGCAGGCAAGCGAAGCGGCGCGGGCATATTCACGCGACCAGGGCGACAAGTTTAAGAACGAGTTGTTCGAGATGCTGCGCATCCCCAGCCTGAGCGGCGACCCGGCCCATGCGGGCGACATCAAAAAGATGGCCGACTGGCTGGTGACGCACATGAAGGGCCTGGGGTTGACCAACGTGGCTGCCATGCCGACAGCCGGTCACCCGGTGGCGTATGGCGAGTATCTGGGCGCGGGGCCGGATGCGCCGACGGTGCTGGTCTACGGCCACTACGACGTGGTGCCCGCAGCGATGGAAGACGGCTGGACCACTAACCCGTGGGAGCCGGTCGTCAAGGATGGCCGCATCTACGCCCGAGGCGCGACCGACGACAAGGGCCAGATGATGACCCACATGAACGCGCTGGAGTCGTATCTGAAGACGGCTGGTAAGGCGCCGGTCAACGTCAAGATTCTGTTCGAGGGCGAGGAAGAGGTGTCGTCGCCCAACCTCGCGCCGTTCATCAAGGAGCATCTGGACTTGCTCAAGGCCGACGTCTGCGTGGTCAGCGATACCTCCATGCCGAACATCGAATCGCCTTCGATCACGCACAGCCTGCGTGGCATGACCTATATCCAGGTCGAGGTCGAAGGGCCAAAGGAAGACTTGCACAGCGGGCTGTGGGGCGGCGCGGCGCACAATCCCGCGCTCGCGTTGGTCGAGATTCTGAGCAAGCTCTACGCACCCGACAACACCATCGCCGTGCCGGGCTTCTACGACGACGTGGTGGCGCTCACGCAGGCCGAGCGCGACATGATCGCCAAGACCGACATGAGCGAGGCGCAATACAAGGCTACGACCGGCGTGCCCGCGCTGTGGGGCGACAAGCGCTTCACCATCCGGGAGCGGCTGGCTGCCCGCCCCACCCTCGACATCAACGGCATGTGGAGCGGTTGGGCCGGGCCGGGGCCGAAGACGATCATCCCGCAGAAAGCCGGGGCCAAGCTCAGTTCGCGCCTGGTGGCGAATCAAGACCCGCAGAAGATTTACCAACTGCTCAAGGGCTACATCGAGTCCATCGCGCCACCAACGGTCAAGGTCTCGGTCGAGCTGTTGACCGAAGGGCGGCCGGCGCTGATCCCGTTCGACATCCCGGAGATGCAGGCGGCAGCGCGCGCCTACGAGAGGGGCTGGGGCCATACGCCAGTGTTCACCCGAGGCGGCGGCAGCATCCCGGTTGTGGCCGACATCGGCGACATGCTCAAAATCCCAGTGGTGATGATGGGCTTCGGCTTGGACAGCGACGGCCTTCATTCGCCCAACGAGAGCTACAGCATCGAGATGTTCCACCGGGGCATTGAGACGTCCATCGTGTATATGGAGGAGTTGGCGCAATTGCCGCGCTGACACAGATATTCGTCGGTAGGGGCGAAGCATTCGCTACAGAAACTCTGCAAAACACGCTTTTGCGGCGAATGCTTCGCCCCTACGATTCAAAGGAGAAACAATCATGAGTGACAACCCAATTCAAGTGATCGTGGCGGCGTTCACCTCGCCCACCAAAGCCGGCGAGGTGATGAATGACCTCAAGGCTGGCAAGAAGGAAGGCCTGGTCGGCATCATTGATGCGGCTGTCGTCGTCAAGGGCGCGGATGGCAAACTGAAAGTCACCGACTCCAAACGCCGCAGCACGAAGGGCTTCATCACCGGAGGCATCATCGGCGGCGTGGTCGGTCTTCTGGCCGGGCCGGTGGGCTGGGCTGCGTTGGGCGGCGGCGCGATTGGCGCGCTCATCGGCAAACTGCGCGGCGCACCGCTGAAGGCCGAGATGACCGACATCGGCTCGGCGCTGACGAACAACAGCTCGGCCATCGTGGCCGTCATCGAGCATGTCTGGGTGTCCAAGCTCGAAGCGGCTCTGGTCGCCGAGGGCGCGCAGATCGTGCGCGACGAACTCAAGGCCGACATCGCCAAGCAACTGGATGAGGGTGGCAACGTGCTCTACACCGCCGCAGCTGGCTCTATAGCCGAGGGCGCAGCGCGCATTGTGGACGGCAAAGACAGCACGCAAGTGAGCGCGGTTGGTGCCAGTGATTCAGGCGTATTCATCGGCGATGCCGTCATCACCGACGAGCAGCCCGAAGAAAAGCCGGCCAGCACCGACAAGCCGGCCTAGCACTGCATTCAGGAGCCGGACTCCCTTGGGGAGTCCGGCTCCTCGTGTAGTCAACTTCATTTCACACGACCAGACAAACAGGAGACACATGTTGGGCAATATCTTTGGAGCAATCATTCTGGCACTCATCGGCGCGGCGCTGCTGCTCAACGGCTACCGCTGGTTTCGCTTGCTGTTGCCGATCTGGGCCTTTTTCGTGGGGGCCGGCGGCGTCACCGCCGTCGTCTCAGGCTTGTTCGGCCAGAACTTCTTCAGCACAGCGCTGGCGTGCATCCCGGCCGTGTTGGTCGGCCTGGTGTTCGCGGTGGTGTCCTATCTGTGGTTCTCGCTGGCTGTGCTGTTCTGGGCAGGCACGGTTGGGTTCACGCTGTTCGCTGGCCTGCTTTCGGCGCTGGGCATCAACGGCTGGTTCATCCTGCTGTTGGCCGGCATCGCCGGCGCGGTTGTCTTCGTCGTGCTGGCGCAGCGCTCAGAATTGAAAAAGTTCCTACCTATCTTCCTCACGGCGGGCGCAGGCGCGACGATGCTTCTTTCGGCCGTGCTGCTGTTGTTTGGACGGCCGCTGGAGGATCTGAATTGGGGCACGGTTTATGGGCCGCTTGCCAGCGGGGCCACCGGCTCGTTCTTGTCCATCGTGGTGTGGCTCGTGCTGACCGGCATCGGCATCGGCCTGCAATCGGCCACCAACAACCGCAGCCTGGAAGTAGACATGGCGCGCTACGATGCGCAGCGCGTCTAGCGTGAGGGCCTCTTGACTTCACAGGTTGGCCTTCAGTATCGCCGCAGTCTCAATATTTGAGGGCCAGCCTGTGAGGTGTATGCAACGACCTATGAACGCGCAATTCAATCAAGAACTCGAAGCGCGCTTTGTGCGCTACGCCAAGATAGACACCCAGGCTGACCCGGCCTCCAAGACCTCGCCCAGCACGGCCAAGCAATACGACTTGCTCAACCTGCTGGTCGAGGAGCTAAACGAGATTGGCGCGCAGGATGTGACGCTGACCGACTACGGCGCGGCGCTGGCGACGATCCCCGCCACGGTCAAGACCAGCGCACCGACGATTGCGCTGCTGGCGCATGTGGACACCGCGCCGCAGTTCAGCGGCACAGGCGTCAAGCCGATCATCCACCGCAACTACGACGGCAAGGACATTCGGTTCCCCGATGACAAGAGTTTGGTGCTGTCGCCGAAGGATTACCCTTATCTGGCCAAGAAGGCTGGCGAAGACATCATCACTACCAGCGGCAGCACGCTGCTTGGCGCAGACGACAAGGCCGGCATCGCCATCATCATGGCGGCGGCGCGCCACTTGTTGTCGCATCCAGAGATTCCGCACGGCGCGATTCGCATCGGCTTCACCCCCGACGAAGAAATCGGCCGCGGCGTGCACAAAAATCTGCCTGAAGACCTGGGTGCTGAAGTGGCCTACACGCTGGACGGCGCGCACCTGGGCGAGATCGTCTACGAGACGTTCTCGGCCGATGCGGCCAGGGTGACGGTGAAGGGCGTATCGGTGCATCCGGGCTGGGCTAAGGACAAACTGGTCAACGCGCTGCACCTGGCCGCCAAAATCATTGACACGCTGCCCCAGGCCACGCTCACACCCGAGACGACCGACGGCCGGCAGGGCTTCTGGCACATCGTCTCGATGCACGGTTCAGCGGCGGAAGTGACGCTCGACATCATCCTGCGCGACTTCGAGCAAGACAAACTGGATGCGCACGGCGCGCTGCTGAAGAAGGTGTGCGCAGCGGTGCAGGCCGGCGAGCCGCGCGCGCAGATCACGTGCAAGATCACGCCGCAATACAAGAACATGCGCTATTGGCTGGAGAACGACATGCGCCCGGTCGAACTGGCGCGTCGGGCCTGCGACGAACTTGGCATCGCGCACTACTCCATCCCCATCCGAGGCGGCACGGATGGCTCACGCCTGACCGAGATGGGCGTGCCGACTCCGAACGTGTTCACCGGCATGCAGGAGATTCACGGCCCACTGGAATGGGTCAGCCTGCAAGACATGGCCCACGCAACCGAGGTGTGCATCAAGCTGACCGAATTGTGGGCCGGCGCCGGCGTGGGCAAAGCAGGCAAGAAGGCGAACACGCCAAAGCGCGGCAAACAAAAGCAGACCGAGGCGGCGGTGGACTGGACAGGCTAAACATTGAACGTTATCTGAAATAACAATTCGCATTGTCGTAGGGGCGAAGCATTCGCTGCCAGAGCTTGCGTTTGCTACATGTCGCGGGCGAATGCTTCGCCCCTACCGGCGGAAATCTCTATTTCAGATAACGTCTATTAAACAGCGATGCACATGCAACGAATTTCGTTGAAGGAACGGCCTAAACATGATTCTGGTTGATCTGCTGCCACTTATCATCGCCGCCGCCACGCTGCCGCTGTGGATCATCATCTCGCTGCTGCTGTTGCGCGGCCAGGGCGGCGTGACCCGAGCAGCGGCCTTTTCAGCCGGGGCGATGACGGTGCGCGTTGTCGTGGGCTTGCTGTTCGGCTTCGTCCTGGGTGGATCCGCCGACGCCGACGCCCGCAGCGGCGTCATCAAGTCAACACTGCTGTTGGTACTGGGCATTTTGTTCCTAGTGGCCGCGTATAAAAAGTGGCGCAAGGAAGACGACCCCGACGCGCCGCCACCAAAGTGGATGGCGACGCTGAGCGGGATGACAGCGCTTAAGGCCTTTGGCCTCGGCGCGCTGCTGATGACCATCGCTGTCAAGCAATGGGTCTTCACACTCTCGGCCATCGCCACCATCAGCGAGGCGCAGTTGGATCAGGTGGCCAGCGCGCTGGTCTATGTGTTCTTCGTGGTGGCGGCGCAATCGCTCATGCTTGTGCCAGTCGTGGTCACGCTTGTGGCACCGGCGCAATCGGCCAAGATTCTGGACTCTGCTCTGGGTTGGTTGGAGCGAAACAACCGCCCAATCACGGTTGCAGCTTCACTCATCTTCGGCGTGTGGTTCGCGTGGCAGGGCATCACCGGCATCCTCGCCTAAACAGCTTGTTCTCTTGGGGGTAACACATGGACATCAGCGTTAAGACCGGCGACGTGTTGAACAACAAGGCCGATTTGGCCGTGCTCGCCGGCTATGAAGGCGTAGCATTGCCCGAGGCGGTGGCCGGACTGCTCGAACCGAACGACTTCAACGGCGAGGCCAACCAGGTGGTGTTGCTTTACCCGCGTGGCGCGGTCGCGCCCAAGCGGCTGCTCCTGTTCGGCTTGGGCAAGCGCGACAAGGCCACGCCGGATGGCCTTCGGCGCGCCGCGGCGACGGCCACGCGCGAGGCGCAAAAGATGCGGGCCGCCGCGATCACGCTCGGCGTCAATGGCGAGATGCCGTTCGACGCCGAGGCGGCGGGGCAGGCCTTTGCCGAGGGCATCGAGCTGGGCGCGTATCGTTATCACAAATATCGCACCGGCCTGACCACCGCGCAGAAGTTTGAGGTCAAACACGCGACGGTATTCACCGACGGCAGCCGCGCCGGGAAGGCCAGGGCCGGTGTCGCGGCCGGACAAGCCATCGCCCGAGGCGTGATGTATGCCCGCGATTTGGTTAACACGCCAGGCTACGCGCTCACTCCAGCGGCATTCGGCGGCGAGGCGAAGTCGCTTGGCAAACAGACTGGTCTGAAAGTCAGCGTGCTGGATAAGGCGCAGTTAGAGAAGGGCGGCTACGGCGGCATCCTGGCCATCGGGCGCGGCTCGGCCAACGATCCGCGCTTCATCATCCTGGAACATGGCGCGGCTAAGAAAGGCGCGCCGACGATTGTCTTGGTCGGCAAGGGTCTGACCTTTGATTCGGGCGGACTGTCGCTCAAGCCAGCCGAGTTCATGAGCACAATGAAGTCAGATATGGGCGGCGGCGCGGCCGTGTTTGGCGCGATGCGCGCGGTCGCCGAGCTTGATCTGCCGCTGCACGTGGTCGGGCTGGTGCCCTCGGCCGAGAACATGCCCGGCGCGAACGCCGTGCGCCCGGACGACGTGGTGACGACGCTAAGCGGCAAGACGGTCGAGATCATCAACACCGACGCCGAAGGTCGGGTGATCCTGGCCGACGCGTTGCACTACGCTCAGCGCTACAAGCCCGCCGCCATCGTCGAGCTGTCCACGCTGACCGGCGCCATCATCATCGCCCTGGGGTCGCATGCCATCGGCATGATGGGCACGGCTCAGGCCCTGTGCGACCAGCTTAGCCGGGCTGGAGACGCCAGCGCCGAGCGGGTGTGGCAGTTGCCGCTGTGGGACGAATACAAGCAGATGATCAAAAGCGAGGTGGCCGACATCAAGAACATCGGCGGGCGGCCCGCCGGCTCCATCACGGCAGGCGCGTTTCTGGCCGAGTTCACTGGTGACATCCCGTTCGTGCATCTCGATATCGCCGGGACAGCCTTCGCCGAAAAGCCGGCCAAGCCGTATGACTCACCTGGGGGCACCGGCGTGGGTGTGCGCCTGCTCACGGAATTTTTGAGGAGCTATTCGAAGTAGGAAGGCACGGGTGATTGTCATTCCGAGGTGATAGCCGAGTCCCATGATCTCCGTTCCGTGCTCCGGAACGGAGCCACGGGATCGGGGTGAATCCCAAATGCGCAGACCGACCACTGTCACGATCGGCTGGCCGATTCTCTCAATGGTTGAGCACGTCTCACGGGATTCCTCACTCTGTTCGGAATGACGCGCAATGGGCTGAGTGAGACGGTAAATACTAAGGACTTAAGGAGGAAGAAATGGCAGCATCAACAGCAGCAGTGCCCGAACCCAAAAAAGACGGGGGCGGCGGAATATTCGGTGCAATCGAACGAATAGGTAACAAGGTGCCCCACCCTGTGCTCATGTTCCTGTATCTAATCATCGGTGTCATCATCCTGTCGCACATCCTATTTCTGTTGGGCGTCAGCGTTACCGACGAAGTCGTCACCCCTGTGCCCAAGGCGCAACTGGTCGAACTGCGCGATGCGCTGGGCGGCTCGGTTGTGCCCTATAACCCAGACACGGGCGAAGTGGTGGAGTTACCTGAGTTCACCGTCAAGGAAGTGGAATTCCCGATCAGAAGTTTGCTGACGACCGAGGGCATTCGTCACATCTTCAGATCATTCTTGCCCAACTTCTCCGGTTTCACCGTGTTGGGCGTCACGTTCGTCGCTCTGCTGGGCGCCGGGGTGGCCGAACGAGCCGGACTGATGAATGCCCTGATTCGCAAGCTGGTGGCGGTCGCCCCGGCCGGCCTGCTGACGTTCATCATCGTGTTCGTGGGCGTCTTGTCCTCCATCGCCTCGGATGCGGGCTATTTGATCTTGATTCCATTGGCCGCGGCTGCGTTTGCCAGCATCGGCAAACATCCGCTGGTCGGCTTGGCTGCCGCGTTCGCCGGCGTAGCAGCCATCTTTACTGTCAACATTGTGCCTGCGCCGACCGACGCAATGTTGACCGAAATCACCAATGCGGCCATCGCCATCACGGGCGGGCGGCCGATCACGCTGGGCGCTAACCTGTTCTGGAATGCCGGATCGTCCATCATCCTGGCCATCGTCGCCACGATCGTCACCAATCGCATCATCGCGCCGCGCTTGGGCACATGGAACCCGGCCGAGGGTGACCCGAATGCAACGGCGGACGCCCAAGAGATTTCGCCGGAGATGGAGGCGAAGGGTCTGCGCGCGGCGTTATTCGCCTTTCTGGGTGTGACGGCGTTGATCCTGCTGTTGACGCTGCCGCCAGGCGCGCCGTTGCGCCGGCCGGATGGCCAGGTGGACGGCAACTCGCCGCTCATGGACAGCTTGCTGTTCATCATTACGCTGTTCTTTCTGGTGTCGGGCATCGCCTTCGGCCGCGTTGTCGGGACGGTCAAAGGCAGCGGCGACGTGATCAAATATGCCACTGCGCAGTTCAATACGATGGGTGGCCTGGTGCTGATGTTCCTGATGATCAGCCAGTTCATCGCCTTCTTCAACTACACCAACCTGCCCACCGTGATCGCTGTTTGGCTGGCCGGAATCCTGCAACAGCTCGCCATCGGCCCGCTGCCGTTGCTGATCCTGATGACGGTCGTCATCATCCTGCTCGACTTCATCATTCCGGGCAGCGTGCCCAAGTGGGCCATCTTCGCGCCCATCTTCGTGCCGTTGTTCATTCGCCTGGGCGTGGAGCCGCAATCGGTATTGGCGGCCTATCGCATCGGCGACTCGCCGGTGAACCCGATCACGCCGTTAATGGTGTATCTGCCGTTCATTCTGATCGTCGCGCAGCGATACAAGAAGGACGCCGGCATAGGCACGCTGATCTCGCTCATGTTGCCCTACACCATCATCATCGCCATCGCCTGGCTGATCCTGCTGGCCATTTGGTTCGTCCTGAATATTCCGCTTGGCCCGGGATACTTCCCCCAAGCCGCGGTTGCGCCGTGAGACACGTGGAGAACCCTCACAAGGTTTGTAACCTTGTGAGGGTTGTTGTGAAGACATGCGAAACCGTCTCAAACGCCTGCACGAGTCACTGGCTGCGGCTGATCTGTCTACCCTGCTCATCGGCGCATCCGCCAACCAGCGCTCGTGAGAGGATGCCATGACCAGTAGCACGACTGCTGCGATAAGCGCAGCAACTCCCGACGACATCGTCATACAAATCAACACAATTAACCAACTGTTCAACGCGCCAGAGATCAATCCGTTCTCGGATAAACCCATAGACGTGGCGGGCGAATCGGCGTTGACGCGCATGGTGAGGCAACTGTTGTCGCGTTACATGCAAAAGTCAGAAGGCACACGTCTGATCATCCAAATGCCGGCCGACCAGATTACGCCGGGTCTGCAAACGAAGACGGCCGAAGCAGTGCGGCGCTACGCAGACGCAAAGATCAAGGACAACAAGTTGAACATCCGGGTGTCGCGCAGAGTTGGGTTGATCGAACTGCTTGTCGCCTGCGCCGTGGCCATGGTCGCGCTGGTCGTGACCACGGCGGTGCTGGCTGGGCCGCTGGCGGGGTTGAGCGAGACGTTGCGCGGGTTTATCCTCGGTTTCGTCAGCATCCTAGCCTGGGTGTTGCTGTGGAACCCGCTTGATAAGCTGTTGTTCGCATGGATCGAGCCACGCGAACGGATCGCGATTCTGCGCAAGATCAAGTCTATGGACATCGTGATCGAGCCGCAAACCGAAAATTGATGTCTCAGCATTGTGCTTGTGTGGCGCGGCGCGGTGCGCGTTTCGGCTCACCATGAGCGATTTCCTCCTCGTCGTTTTCATCGCCGCCATCGCGGCTTTTCTGACCTATCTTGGCGCGCCAGTTGCGGAGCGATTCGATGTGCCGAACCACATCGTCAGCGCCTCGTTGCAATTTGCGGCCGGTGTGCTGACGGCTGTGGTCGCGATCAGCCTGGCACCGCCGGCTGTGGCATTGGGATCGTTCCCCGGCGTCGTGCTGGCCTTCTTCATCGGCGGCGCGCTTTTCATCGCGTTCGAGTATTACTCGGCCAAGCGGCAAGCCGGCAAGCCGCCCAGCGAGACGAATGTGTCGTCGCTAGGGTTTTACGTGGGCATTCTGGTGGATCTGTTCATTGATGGCGCTGTGATCGGCATCGCCTCGACGCTGACGCTGAGCGCGGGACTACTGCTGGCGCTGGGTCTGGCCATCAGCACCGCGCCATTGGCCTTTGTGACCATCTCGACGGCCAAGCGGCAAGGCGTGCCAAAGGAGGCACGCCAACGATTGTCCTTCCTGTTCATCGCCTGCGTAATGGGCGGCGCGATTGCCGGGTTTGTGTTGTTGCGCAACCAGCCAGACGCAGTGCGCGCCGTGGTGATTGCACTTGCGTCCGGCTTTCTGCTCACCACCATCACTCAAAGCATGATCCCCGAAGCCAACCGCGACGGTGAGCCAAGCCTAGCCGGTGTACTATACGTAGGCGGCATCGCGTTGTACGCAGTGCTCTCGGTGCCGGCCGCGTAGCCAGCCACATTGGCTAAATTAGCGATAAAGATAACGTTAACGATGCGAGAAGCCATACAAGAGTTTGAAGAGCGCCGCGCTGCCCGGTTGCGCCAATTGAATGACCTGTTGTCGGCCACATTGATGGCCGTCGCGACGATCGCAACTGCCTGGTGTGGCTACCAGTCGGCCTCATGGGGTGGTGACCAAACTGTGCATGAGGGCCGCTCGTCCACCGCTGTTGTTCGGGCCGGCGAATTCAACAATTTAGCGCTACAGAAACAATCGTTGCACGTCAATATCTTTGGCCAGTGGGCCGCTGCCGTTAGCACGGACAATACCCGATTGTCCGAATTTCTCTTGGCCCGCTTCCCCGAACCGCTCAAAACGGCGACGACCGCTTGGCGAGCGACCGACCCGCTGAATGATGCAGCCGCGCCGGCAACGCCATTCGATATGCCAGAGTATGTGCTGCGCGAACGGGCCGAGGCCGACCGATGGGAGCAAATTGCGATTGACGAATCGGCAGCGGCCGATCGGGCGAGCGAATACTCCGACCGCTACCTGGTGTTCACGATCATCTTCGCCTCTGTGCTGTTCTTCGCCGGCATCAGCGGCAAGTTCAATTCAAAGATCGTTGATGTCATTGTGCTGGTGTTGGGCGCGCTGACGTTGCTTATCGGCTTGGGCATCACGCTGGCGACGCCGGTCGCGTAGCCGCACGCGGCCATAGCACCGCAAAGCTGTAACAAGGAAATGTAAATGCTCGAGCCCGCGGTTCAACTGTTGCTCACCGGCATCTCACGCGTAATCGTGCCGCTTGCATTGACGGTGGTGACCGTCATTGTGGGGTTGCGGCTGGTCTTGCTGGTGGTGCGCCAGATTGACCGGCGTATCAACATCACTTATGCCGAAGAACCCGACCGCCGCGCGCGATTGATGACGCTGTTGCGCACCGGGGCCACCAGCGCCCGGGCCGTCATCATCACCATCGCCGTTCTGACTGCCCTGGCGACCATCGGCATTGATATCGCTCCTGTGCTGGCGGCGGCCGGCGTGGCCGGTATCGCGCTCTCGCTGGGCGCGCAGACCCTGATCAAAGATTTCCTGGGCGGGCTGACCATTCTGCTGGAAGACCAGTATCGCGTTGGCGACGTGATCACGATCGGCGCGGTCACTGGCACAGTCGAGAAAATCACCCTGCGCCGCACCGACATCCGCGACATCAACGGCCGGGTGCACATTGTCTCCAATGGCGACGTGCGCATGGTCGGCAACGACACGCGCGATTGGGCGCGCGCGCTGGTCGAAATCAACCTGGCCTTCGATACCGACGTAGACAAAGCCGTGGCTGCGCTGGAAGCGGCGATGATTCGTGCTGCCGGGGATGACGAGATCAAGGACGATTTGCTTGAGCCGCCCGAAATCCTGGGCTGGAACCAATTCAGCGATTGGGCTGTCTCCGTGCGGCTGTGGGCCAAAGTCAAACCTGGGGTGCAATGGCGAGTGTCGCGCGTGCTGCGCCGCTACGCCATGGACACGCTGCGCGACGCCGGCGTGACCATTGCCAGCCGCACGCGCCTGAATTGGCAAGCGATGAGTAATGAGTAATGAGTAGTGAGGTGTGAGACGTGAGCAGGGTGCAGATGGAGTAAACCGCAATGCCGCAGCAATTTGCAATTCCGATATACCTCGAATGGATCGCGATATTCACTTGGGCGCTCAGCGGTGCCATCGTCGGCGTGCGCAGGGGTTTTGACGTCGTTGGGGTGTTCGTCATTTCCCTTTTGTCTGCCTTCGGCGGCGGCATCATCCGGGATGGCTTGTTTCTCAGCCGCCCGCCTGCTATTGGCACCAACACGAGCTATCTGGCAATCGTGGTTGTCGCGGTGATTGTGATCTCGGTGCTGGGACGATTTGTGACAAGAATGCCGCACTTAGACCAAGTGATTGGCTTCATCGACGCCATCGGCACGCCGGCATTTTGCATCATCGGTGTGCAATTGGCCTTGAACGCGGGCTATCCCCTGCCCGGGGTGGTGCTGCTCGGCGTGATTAGTGGAACCGGCGGCGGCATCCTGCGCGACGTATTGACGGACAAGGTGCCCGCGTTATTACAACCAGGACAATTCAGCACGTTGTTCGTACTGCTGGCCTGTGTGCTGTTTCTGGTGTTGGAACTCGTCTTTTTTCTCGACCCGGCCGTGGCCGGGTGGATCACGGTGGTTTTGTTTTTCGTCGCGCGCACTGTGACGACCCGTTTCAATTGGCGGACTGTAGCTGTGGTCAGCTTGCCCATGTGGCAAGAAGAAAAGGACGGTGTTTGATGAACAGACGAGAAGTAAATGGAGCGTAGCAACCATGCCAAACGCACGTGTTGAACAAGACTTCCTTGGCGAGCGCGAGATCGGCGATGAGTACTACTACGGCATTCAGACGCTGCGCGCGAGCGAGAATTTTCATATCACCGGCATCACCATCTCCAGCGAGCCACGATTCATTCAAGCCTTTGGCATGGTGAAGAAGGCGGCCGCGCTGGCCAACCGCGACTGCGGCGTGCTTGACCCAGCCGTGTGCGACGCCATTGGCTACGCCTGTGACCGGTTGATCGCGGGCCAATACGCCGACCAGTTCATCAGCGATTTGATACAGGGCGGGGCCGGCACCAGCACGAACATGAACGCCAACGAAGTGATTGCCAATATCGGGTTGGAATACATGGGCAAGCGCAAGGGCCAATACGAATTCCTGCACCCGAACAACCATGTGAATTGCAGCCAGAGCACCAACGATGCCTGGCCGACCGCCTTTCGCCTGGCGCTGTATTTCAAGATCAACGATCTGGCCGATGCGATGGGCGTCTTGCGGACTGCCTTTCTGCGCAAGGGCGATGCGTTCAGCCGCGTGTTGAAGATGGGGCGCACCCAACTGCAGGACGCCGTGCCCATGACGCTGGGGCAAGAGTTCACCGCGTTCGGCGAAAGCATCGGCGGCGATTGCGAGCGGCTGCTCGCAGCACAGCGCCTGCTCACTGAGGTGAACATGGGCGCAACGGCCATCGGCACCGGCGTAAACGCGCCGCCCGGTTACTCCGAAAAGTGTGTGGCGTATCTACGCAACATCAGCGACGTGGATGTGACTTTGGCGCCTAACCTGGTGAAGGCAACGATTGACATGGGCGACTATGTGCAGCTGAGCGGCGTGATCAAGCGCGCGGCCGTCAAGCTGAGCAAGATTTGCAACGATCTGCGCCTGCTGGCCAGCGGGCCGCGGGCGGGGCTGGCCGAGATCAACTTGCCCGCCCTGCAACCCGGCTCCTCCATCATGCCGGGCAAGGTCAACCCGGTCATCCCTGAAGTAGTGAATCAGACGTGCTTCTACGTTATCGGGGCCGACCTGACGGTGACGCTGGCCGCCGAAGCTGGGCAACTGCAATTGAATGTGATGGGGCCGGTAATCGCCGCCGCGTTGTTTACATCGCTGACCTTTCTCACGCGGGCTTGCTTGACGTTGCAAAGCAAATGCGTGGACGGCATCACCGCCAACGCGGAGACGACCCAAGCGCAGGTGATGAACAGTGCCGCTATTGTCACGCTTCTCAACCCACTGCTGGGTTACGAGATGTGCTCGGCCATCGCAAAGGAGGCGCTTGCAAGCGGCAAGAGCGTTCACGACATCGTCGTGATGGAGCGGCGGTTGATTTCGCAACAGCAGTGGGACGATCTGTACTCGCTCGACAACCTGATCAATCCCACGTTCAGGATCGAGTAGCACATGACGCCCAGGAGGATCATTGATGGACAAAAGACCAATTGCAATTTCAGGGATGGCGCTCGTGCTGGCGGCACTGGGTGCGACGTTTGTGCTGGTGGCGTTTGGTGCGATCCGCGTCGCAGAGAATGGCATCGGCTGGATGGCCGTGGTGTTTGGCGTGGGTGGCATATTGGCGATTGTGTTGGGCTATGGCCTGTTCACGCTCAAGTCGTGGGCTTGGCCGCTCGGCATTGTGATGGTCGCCATCAGCGCGGGGCTGGCGCTGCTGTCGGTGATAAGCCGCGGCTCGTTGGCTTGGTTGGTGCTTAGCCTTCTACCAGCCATATTCCTGCTCGGTGGATTGGCGTTGCCCGATGTGCGTGCTTCCCTCGGCCGCGAGCGTCGGGCCAAGTAGCCGGTCCAAACTCAGTCGTCAGTCGTCAGTCGTCAGTCGTCAGTCGTCAGTCGTGACAAAGGAGAAACAAGACTCATGAAAGTACGTGCTCGAATGTGCATCGCGCCTCTTGCAGCCGCGGCCCTGCTCATCCTCGCGGCCTGCGGCGCGCCGGCCTCAACACCCACTGCCGCGCCAGCCACACCGCCGGAACTCACCGCTGCGCCAACGACCAGCGTCGAATCAACACCGGTCGTCATCCCGCCGCAAAGCGTCGACGACTTGGCCCGCATCACCGCATCGGGGATGCTTTCAGTTGGCATCTCGGCCGATAACCCACCCTACTCTTTCTTCAACAGTGAGTTCAAGCTCGATGGCTTCGAGCCAGCGCTGATCAACGATCTGGCTGGCCGCATCGGCGTCAAGACCGATCTCAACGATTTTGCCTTCGATGGGTTGTTCGCCGCGCTGCAACTCGGCCAGGTGGACGCCATCATCGCCGCGATCTCGGTCACCCCGGAGCGCCAGGAGTTGGCCGACTTCTCCAACGTCTACTACATCGGGGCCGATGGCGTGCTCGGCCCAGCCAATGCAGCCACGATCAACGGCGTGGCCGATCTAGCGAGCAAGCGCATCGGCGCACAGACAGGCTCTGTGTATGCCACCTACCTGAAAGAGAATCTGGTGGATAAGGGCCTATCGAAGCTAACCGACATCTTCTTGTTTCAGGACGTGAACGGCGGGGTGCGCGACCTGAAGGACGGCAAGCTTGACTACTTCATGCTCGACCGGTTGCCCGCGCGCAACTTCGCCCAGGCTGAAGGGTTGAAGGTCGTGGGTGAAAACTTTAACCCGCAACGCTTCGCCGTGGCCGTGCGCAGAGGCTCCAACCTCACGGCTGCACTGAACGATGCCTTGCTCAAGGCGCAGAACGATGGCACCGTTACGAACTTGATCCAGGAGTATTTGAAGCTCAGCCCGAATGAGATCGAACCCGTCCCAACACCAGCGCCGGTGCCGACCCTGCCGCCTCCGCCCACATCCATGCCCGGGCCGACGCCTGTGCCCACACCGGTGCCGTGCGTCAACAGCGCCAGCTTCGTCGAGGATCTGAGCTTTGACGACCAGAACATGACGTCCCCACCGGTGCTGCAACCCGGCCAGGCATTCACCAAGGGTTGGCGTTTCCGCAACAGCGGCAACTGCGACTGGGCGGCCAGCTTCTTCCTCGGTTTCGCCTTTGGCAACGTGCCCGCCGCACAGATGGGTGGGCAGCCCACGCCGGTTGGCCGCGTGGTGGCACCAGGGCAGACCGTGGATATCAACGTCAACCTCGTCGCGCCCAATGCACCCGGCACATATCAGGGCTTCTGGCAGATGAACGACGCCAACGGCGTAGCGTTCGGCGAACGCGCCTGGGTCGGCATCACCGTGCCTGCGCCTGCGCCGCCACCTGCGCCACCGACATCAACACCCGTGCCTGGCATCAGCTTCACCGCCAACCCAACCAGCATCAATCAGGGCCAATGCACGACTTTCCAATGGAATGTGCAGGGCGTGAACGGCGTGTGGTTCTTCCCGCAGGGGCAACCCTGGCAGAACTTCGGCGTGCCCGGCGTCAGCAGCCAGGTGCAGTGCCCGCAACAGACGACGACCTACTTCCTGCGCGTGCAATTCAACGACGGCAGCGTGCAGCAGCCGCAGATCACCATCTCAGTCGCGCCGGCGTCGAACACCGGCACCGTGATCAACGCGTTCACTGCATATCTGGAGTCGAACGGGTGTGTGCTGTTGCAATGGCAAATTACCGGCGGACCGGTGACGCGCGTGGCGCTGCTGCGCGGTTCCCAGCCCGTGTGGGATGGCGCACCGATCTCCGGCAACTTCAGCGACTGCCAACCGGGTCAGGGTCTTGTGACCTACACCTTGCAAGCGTTCGGGCAGAACGGCCAAGTGACGCAGGCCACGCAGACCGTCCAGGTCGGCGGGCCTGGCTTCCCCACACCCATACCAGGGCCAACTGCCCAACCGTAAGGCGCGGCGCTTCGCTGGCTTTGACGCAACGCCAACACTCAAGCTAGCGCGTCCGCTCATCTTTAAGGAGGACAGGGTTACCCCTGTCCTCTTTGTAAATCGAATGTCAGCAAGATCCACCAGCCGGAATCGCCAGCGTCTGGCGCACCGCAAGCCACACAGCAACGGGTTTTTCGCACAGGTGCTCGCGCCGATTGATGGCCTGTCGCAGATCGTCTACACCGTCCTGGTCTTGCTGACATTCACCCTTGCCTTTCGGGTCATCATCATGCGCAGCGGGTCAATCGAGGGGCCAACAAGTGAACACATCACCGAGATTCTGATCGCGGCAGTCGGCGCGACTATTGCATGGAGCCTGATTGACAGCCTGATGTACATCATCCTCTCGGTGTTCGAGCGCGGCGAACGCCAGCGCATCCTTCAGAGTATCCGGCGGGCGTCCACAGAGGAAGAGGAGATCGAAGCGATTGCGGCAGAGCTCGACCATATCCTTGAGCCGATCACGAATGACGAGACGCGCACCCTGATGTATCAGGATGTGCTGGCCTATCTGCGCGAGAGTAAACCTCGCCCGGTCAGAATCAAGCGCGAAGACTTCTATGGCGCGCTTGGCTCGTTGATCATCAGTCTGCTGGCCATGCTGCCTTCGGTCGCGCCCCTGGTGCTGTTGCGCGGCAACCCGGATGTAGCGTTGCGCGTCTCGAACGTGATTTCGTTTATCGTGCTGTTTGTGTGTGGCTACTTCTGGGGCAGGCACACAGGCTCGCGGCCGTGGCGGACAGGGCTGTTTCTGCTGCTTGCCGGCGCAGCGATGGTGATGATCGCCATACCTCTGGGTGGGTAAAGACTAGGCCGATATGTCTGATTGGTTCAGCGATGGATTGCTGGCGGCTTGGACCTCACTTTGCGGCGACGCCTCCGCCAACGCATGCGGCGCGCTGCGTGATTTGGCCAGATACACCACGATTGCGCCGGCCAGCATCAGGATGCCAAACCCAAGAAACAATTGCCCCAAGCCGTCCGTCCAGGCATTGGCATAGTCCAGCGCAACCACTTGCGCCAGTACGGCCGGCGCTTGGGCATACGTTGGCTCGATGGCGCGTTGCAGATAATCTGGCAATGCGCGCGCCGTCGCATCCAGCATCTCCTGGCCGACGCCCATTGCCCGCAGGTCGTTCAAGAACGAGTTGTCGGCCAGGCGCATCACGACCACGCTCGCGGCAGCGATTCCCAAAGCATTGCCCAACTGGCCGGTGGCCGTGTTGACCGAGGCGGACGCGCCGACCAGTTCTCTGGGTGGTGCCGTCAGGATAATCTGCGCCCGGATGGGCGTAGCGATGCCGAAGCCAAGGCCCATCAAGAAGATCGGCCCGAACAGCAGCCAGTAGGGCGCATCCAGCTGCAGCAGCGCCATGCACAACAGGCTGATCGCCATCAGGCACATGCCGGCCGTGAGCGCTAGCCGCGCGCCGAGCCGTTGGGAGACTTGCACGATGATGAGCGAGCCGATCAAGATGCCCACCACATACGGCGCGATGCGCAGGCTGGCGCGAAACCAGTCAATGCCCTGAAATTCGCGGCTGAAGGTCCAGAACTCATGCAGGAATGCGCCCTGCACACCAGCCATCAACATACCGACCAGGATAGCAATTGCGACGTCACGCGGGCTGAAGTTCTCCCAGCTCAGCAAATAGCGTAGCCGCTTTACCCACCAGCGCGCAGTCACCGACAGCACAATTACGGTGCCGAACGCCATCACCACCATCGCCACTATCGCGCCTTCGCGCAGCAAAAACGCGCTGCCCAACAAAACGAAGAACGCGATCATGAACGCCGTGACCAGCAGGATGAGGTTGAAGACAGCCGCCGTTCCGCGCACGGCCTGCGTGGCTGCGCTTTCCGGCACGTGGCGCGCCACCAGCCAGATGGATACCAGACTAAGCACGATCACCGGCACGAACGCCAACTCACGCACATCCAGCACGCCGGACCAATAGCCCATCACTGAGCCAATGAGCAGTGCGGCGCTGCGCAACCCGAAGATAGCGCCAAAGGCGAAAGTGCGTTGCGGGCCGTCGAATGCCAGGGTGACGATGGCGACGCTCATTGGCACGACCATCGCGTCGGTCACCAGGTTCAGCCGATGCACCTGCAGGTAGGCGGGCGTGCCAACGGTGACGATGCCGGCTACGTTGGTGATACAGATGCCGGCCAGCCCAACCAGCAGCACGCGCCGTCGTCCAATCACATCGCCGGCCGTCCCGCTGATCAGCGCGATGATGCCGAGGATCAGAAATTCAATTGCAACGAGCAATGGCGCATTGCTCTGAGGCTCGCGCAGGAAGGCTTGCACTTCGGCCGAGGTCAACCCCAGAAAGGCGGGGTCAATCGCCGTGCAGATGACCGCCAGGACGCATGCGCCGAGGATGCGCCAGTTCTGCCGGCTTCCGGTCAGGGCTTGAAGAATGCGCGTAATGGCCTCGTTAGCGTGGCTCATCCAAAGACGGGGCCGCCGAGGCAAAGATGTTCAGACCCAACACCTGTGAGAGGAATCGCGCCGCAAGCTGGCCCTTGACGCTGTTGCCTGCCGCATCCAACGGCGGCGCAAAGATGCTCATGCCACCCTTCCCAGGCGATGCAACGATCACCCCGCCACCTACGCCGCTCTTGCCCGGCAGGCCGATGTCGAACAACCAGTCGCCCGACGTTTCATACATGCCCGCAGTCGTCATCACCGCCAACACACGCTGGCAATTCAATGCGTCAATTACGCGCTCATGCGTGATTGGGTTCACGCCACCATGCGCCAGCGTCGCGGCCATCACGGCCAGATCTTTCGCCGTCACATCAAGCGAGGACTGTTTGGTATACACATCCGTCGTCTCAATGGGGTCGAAATACAACCGGTCATAGTCATACATCAGCCGCGACAGCGCCCGATTGCGATGATTGGTTGAAGATGCAGATTCATACACTTCCTCGTTGAGGGTGAGCACGCGGCCAGCGAATCGCGACAGCCCCTCATGAATGAACCGCCACTTGGCGTCGCTCGTCTCGCCCGGCATCAAGCTGACTGTGGCCAGCGCGCCCGAATTCACCATCGGGTTGGTCAAGCGCTGGGGGTGCAGCTCAATAGCCATGATCGAGTTGAACGCCAGACCCGTCGCGTTCAGGCCGAGCTTGGCGCGCGCTTCATTTGCGCCTATGGCCTGGCACACCAGCGCAAACGTGAACGGCTTAGCCACGCTCATGATCGTGAACGGATGATCCGCATCGCCGGCTGAATACACCCCTCCGCTGACGTCAGCTACGCTGATGCCAAACAAGTCACGTGGCACACGCGCCAGCGCCGGATAATGGTTAGCGTTTTGGCCTGCGTCGTTGGTTTTGAATCGGGCGTGCGCTTCGTTCACCAATGCCTGCACGCGCTTCTTTGACGGCAACTTGCCGGTGGAGACGAAGTGTGCACTGGTTGCATTTTGCGATTGCGGTTGCTGAGGTGCGGCTTCCATATACATGTGCTGGTGATACAAAGATAAAGCGCGGTCAATCACATCACGGGACATCCCTCAACATGATTGACCGCGCTCGACCTGACAACACGTCGCGCTTAACGCAGGCTGTTACTCAGCCTCGCTCAGCACACGCTTCAGCGTCTCCTCGTTGGTGGTGGAGAGCGATGTGTGATGCACAGTGCCCTTGTAGGGCTTGAGCGCATTGAACACCGCGTCGGCATGTTCGTTGGCCGTGATGATGAACAGCGCCGAAGAACCCGGCTGCAGAGCAGCTTTCACCTCTCCGATGAAGCCCTTGTCCACATCGTCGCCGAGCGACTTACCGATCACTGCGCCAGCCGCAGCACCACCCACGATGCCGGCAATGGGGAACAGGAAGAACAGCAACCCACCCAAGATGCCGCCGCCGATCAGGCCCCACTTGATATTGCGGCCCACCTGATTGTTCACCTTCACCTCGCCCTGTTCATCCTTGACCACCACCGCACTATCCAGAATGGTGAGATGGCCCTTCTTGCTCAGGTCGCGCAGGGTGTCGCGGACTTTGTCCGCCTCATCCATCGCGTCAAATGTGATGACAGTGATGCGGCTCATGGCAGACTAAGCCTCCTCGCCAAACGCAGCCTTGAGCTTGTCTTCCTGCTCTTTGGACAGGTTGCTGGCGATCAGCTCAAACTTGGGCAGGGTCTTCTTGGCCTCATCCACCACGCGATCCACCACGGCACCGCTAGTCAGCAGGAACAGCGCCGAGTGACCTTCTGTCACCTTGGCCCGCACATCTTTGATGAACTTGTCGTCAATGCCGTAGTCGGCGAAGTGGCCGGTCAGCCCACCCATCAGCGCGCCCACGGCCAGGCCAAACAGCGGCACGAAGAACAGCAGGCCGAACAGCATGCCCCAAAACGCGCCATTGAGCGCGCCCGCGCCGGTCAGGTTGACGGCCTGCCTGGTCTTGGGCTTCTTCGCGCCTTGTGGCCAGAACACGATGGCCGAGTCCTGCACTTGGATGAGGTTCTGCTTCTGCAGATCCTGCATCAGAGCCAAACCTTTGTCTGCCCCATCGGGCGTGTCGAATCCTAATACGGTCAATGTAGCCATGTTTCTCCTTTCGTTATTTGTTGTTTGTCAGCTATCAGTCGTAAACCGCAAATTGCGGACGATCACATTCTAAAGCTAAGGCTTGGGCGCACGCCGCATCACCACAGCCATCGCATCTTCCGCTGTTCGGAAACTAAGCATGTCGCCATTGAATTGATAGGTGGCTGCCGATTCAAGCGCCGCCAACAATTGCACCTCCTGATCCATCACGCCAGCTGGCTCCGAACACAGCTTGCGCGTGCTGGCCAATGGGCCGATGGCGATCGTGCCATCCTCCTGCGTGTAGCCACCTGTGAAGGTGTTGCAGCCAGCGTTGCCGCTGACGCGCCCATCCCCGCCAAACGCCACCGTCAGCGTGATGCCTTCAAGCACGCCCACGACAGCCTGCTGGCCGTTGTTGAAATTGGTCACGACCCAATCGCTGCCAGCCAGATCGGTGCTTACCCTTGAAAAAGTCGCCAGTTCTGCGCCGTCAGCACTGGACAGCGTAAGCGTATCGCCGGCCACGCTGAATTTGGCCGTCTCTGCCAGCGCCTTCTGAAACGCCGTCGCCTGGGCAGATACAGCCTCTTCGCACGCAATCAACGTGCTGATCAGCGCGCCAAATTTGAGCGAGTCACCATCAACCGTGTATGGGCCGCCGAAGTTGTTGCAGCCATCGGTGCCAGTCGCCCGGCCATCGTCGCCGATGTTCAGCGTCGGAACAGTGCCCTCAACAGGTGGCTGGCCGCCCAGGGACGTGAGCGACCAGTTGGTGCCGACCACGTCGTCTCCGCTGGCGGTTGGCGCTTCTGCACTCGTGCCCTCGCCCTGCCGCGCGCGTTGCATCGTCACTGCCAAGGCATCATCCGCCGTGCGCAAGTCCAGCTTATCGGCATCCAGGGTGTAAGTCGCCGCCTGCTGCAACGCCTCCAGAAACTGCATCTCTTGATCCATCACGCCGGCCGGGTCGGGGCACAACTTGATCGTGCTGGCCAGCGGGCCGATATCAATCGTGCCATCGGCCTGGGTAAAGGGGCCAAAGAAGTTGTTGCAACCGGCGCTCCCGCTGATGCGACCATCGTCGCCAAACATGACAGTTAACTCCGTGCCGGTCACCACGCTGACCACCGCCTGATTGCCGTTGTTGTAACCGGTGACGATCCAACTGGTGCCAGCCAGATCTGTGCTCTGGGGCGTAAACGTCGCCAGTTCCTCGCCATCAGCATCTATCAGCGTCAGCTTGTCTTCGGCGGCGGAGAACTGAGCAGTGGCCAGCAGGGCTTGCTGGAACGCCATTGCCTGCGCCATGACCGCCTCTTCGCACGCAATCAGCGTGCCAATGATCGTGTCGAATTTCAGAGAACTGCCGGAGACATCGTACGCGGCCCCAAAGGTGTTGCAGCCGTCCGTTCCGCCCGACCTGCCGTCGTCGCCAAAGTTGAGCGTCGGTTGCGTATCGGCCACCGGCGGGTTGCCGCCAAGCGTGGCGAGCGCCCAACTGGTGCCAGCCAATGGATCTGTGCCGGCCGCGCTCTCGGTCACGCGGCGCATGGATATGGCCAGTGCGTCGTCGGCCGTGCGCAGGTCGAGCCTGTCACCGCTCCATTGGTAGGTCGCCGCCTGTTGCAGCGCCTCGAGGAACTGCACTTCCTGATCCATCACCCCCGCGGGATCAGTGCACAGCTTGAGCGTGCTGGCCAGCGGGCCGATGTCAATCGTCCCGCCGTCTTGCTTGAATGGGCCAGAGAAAGTGTTGCACCCAGCGCTGCCACTCACCTGCCCCTCGGCGCCAAACATCACCGTCAAATCCGTGCCAGCCAACACGCCGACGACAGCTTGATTGCCGTTGTTGTAATTGGTGACCACCCAGTTCGTGCCCGCCAGATCAGTGCTTTGCCGGGCGAAAGTGGCGAGTTCGTCCCCACCCACGCTGGACAGCGTGAGCGCATCATCGGTCATGGTGAACGCAGCGGTCTCGGCCAATGCCGTTTGAAAGGCTGTGGCTTGCGTCGTGACCGCCTCTTCGCATGCGATCAACGTGCTGATGAGCGCGCCGAACTTGAGCGAACTACCATCAACCACGTACGATCCGCCAAAGGCATTGCACCCATCGTTGCCCGTAGCACGGTCATCGTTGCCAAAGCTGAGCGTCACCGTCGCGCCTTCGATTGCCGGCTGCCCGCCCAATGTGGCGAGCGTCCAACTGGTGCCGCTGAGCGCGTTGCTGGCCGGAGCGCTTGGGGCGCTGGGCATGGCCGTGTCTGCGCTCCGCGGTGGCGGCGCAGGTGGCGCAGCGCATGCAGCCAACAGCATCGTGGCTGTGAGCGCTGCGCCAACTAAGTTTAGGCGCGACCGAAGACCACGCTTCTCAAGCGCAGGCAGCTGGCAGTTTTTCATATCATGCATCTGAATCTCCTTCTGAAGCTCTTATAGCATTCAAAGCCCATTGATGGGACGCCGCGCGGCGTCAATTGGGCCTCTGCCCCGGTTTGTTGTTCGTCACACCGTGATATGACATGGCACACAGGTTGCCCAAGGGCCATGTATCGTAACCGATACCATATGTGCGCATGGTGTGTCATCAGGAAAAGACCTGAACCACACAGGCGTGAACCACAGGGTGTGCTGACTTAGCGAGACGACCCTGGTTGCCATACGACCCATGGCAGGTGCCAGGTGGTCGTGATGGCCCGTGTCGGCTGCGGGATGGCGATGGGCGGCGTCACTGTCGGCATCGCTGTCGGTGTGGGCGTAGCCGTAACTGTCACTGTAGGCGTCGCCGTAGCAGTAGATGTGGAAGTGGCAGTTGCCGTCGGCGTGGGTGTGGGTGTAGGTGTAGAGAACCACGTCTGAAGCGCGGCAAACCAGCGATTGGCGATCTTCTGGTCACCAGTGGCGGTGGGATGAATGCCATCCACCAGATCGGCAGAGATGCTAAAGCCCGTGTTCTGATCAACCGCGATCACGCGCGACTGTGCCGTGGTCAGAGAGGGTGCGAGCGTCGCCACGCGGGCGTTGAATTCATTCAGGCGGTCTGGGTAGCAATAGCCGATGCCCTGGCCCGTGTTGGGATCACACGGGACGAGTTGAGCCAGCATCACCGTCACGTTTGGGTTGATGGCGCGCAGTGCGCCGACGAGGGCCACCGTGTCGGAGATGGTCTGAGTGACCGACTTTCCCTGCCCCAAGTCATTGGTACCCGCATGCACCAACACCACATCCGGCACGGATGGCGCGATGACTGCCGCCCAGGCAGGCAGGTTAGCTGTCAGTTCATCCACACGAAAACCATAGTGACCTTCGTGGTTCTGATCAAAGTTTGGGAACGGGTATTCACCTGCCCACATGGCCGTCTGGCTGCCAACGAAGTCCACGTTGTAGCCCGCCTGCGTCAGTTGCGTCCACAAGTAATAGCGATAGTTCGGGCCCCACATCGCCGCGCCGTGGGTGATGGAGCCGCCCAACGGCATGATGCGCACAGGCGTAGATTGCGCAAATGCAGTTGGGTTGACGAACGTGAAGGTTAAGCCAACAGCCGCAACCAACGATGCGGCGCGCAAAAGTAAGTTCAACCGATTCATGCCAGCAGAAAGTTACATCAGCCCAATTAACGTTACATAGTCGTCATACAGAACAAAGCTTGGTAGGACAGCGCCTACCAGTTTACGCTTCACCTACGCTTGCCCAGCACACGCGCGCCTCAGACCGCTTATGTGAACTACAGCCTACGAATTCGCCTGACTGCCCGACGCGTGAGCGCTTTGCAACTTCTTTGGCGCGATCAAGCTCCAAGCCGTATGGATGTGAAACCTCAGGTCGTCATCGCTGATCTGCGAGAGTTCAATGCCAACCCAGCCGCGCACGCCGACGTAGGGTGGCTTGAAAAACGTCTCCGGCGATGTTTCGATGAGCACGTGTTGTGTGCCAGACGGCACAGGCAGCCACACCGCGACACGGCCATCAGAGTGGTGATTATCCGCGAACATCACGCAGACCTTCTTGCGCACAAAGAAGGTCGGCTCGCCATGCGAGCGTTTCTCTGTCGTTTCGGGCAATGCCAAACACATGCGCCGGACGCGCTCCAGGTGATTGATAGTCATGTGCTTTTATAAACCTCCGGGGTCTATGACGTTACCCGGCTTCCCGCGCGAACTGCGCTAAGACCCCGGAGGTTTGTTTTGTGCACGTTCACTCAAACAGTGCCCGCGTATGCGCGTTGAGGAACGTGCCGTTGGGGTCGAAGCGGCGGCGCATGGCTACGAAGTCGTTGTAGCGTGGGAACAGCCGCTCCAAGCGGTCAGCCGTCATGAAGTGCAGCTTGCCCCAATGCGGTCGGCCGCCATATTCAGCGAACACGCTATCGCACGCGCGCAGGTAATCCCAGTAGTCCACGCCAGGCTCACCGGAGATCGAGACGACCAGGTTATCGCGCTGGTAATTTGGGCTTAGCCACGCCTCGTCGGCCCCGACGGTGCGAATCTCCAACGGATACACGCTCAGAGGCAGCCAGCGCAGCATCAGCCGGCGCATGTCACGCAGAATGTCATGAGCATGCTCGACGGGCAAAAAGTATTCGACCTCGTGAAAGTTTGGATCGTAATGCATGGGGTAGATGCGATACGACCGATCAATCCGTTCATCGGGTGGCAGGTCATCGCGCTGGCAATCGGCCGGCACTTCCTGATACAACTTGACCACGCAATCGTCGGCCTTGCCGTGGTCAAGGCAATACAGCGCCGCCGACGCATCGGTCGGTAGCCAGAAAAACGATACGTGGCGGTAGTTCTCGATGAATTCGTCAAGTCGTTCAACTACCTCGCCAAAAGTCAGCGTGGCATAGCGCGCGTGCAGGCTATACGCTGGCACAACCCGGATCGTCACCTCGGTCATGATGCCGAGTAAGCCGATGGATGTTTGCAGCGCGTGCAACGCCTCTGGATCGCTCTCGCGGCCAATCTCCACTACATTGCCCTGCCCGTCCACGATGCGCGCGCCTTCGAGCGCGGCCGAGAAGTTGGTGAAGCGTCGGCCCGAGCCGTGCGTGGCTGTGGCGATGGCGCCGGCGATGGCCTGGGTGTCAATGTCGCCCTGATTTGCTAGCGCTAATCCATGCGCCCACAGCGGCTCGCCAAAATCGCCGATGGTGGTCTTGGGCAGCGCGGTCGCCAGGCGTTTGGCCGCGTCAATGCGCACGATGCCGCGCATGCGCTCGGTGTTCAATAGCAAGCCATCCGTCTGGACGATGGGGGTGAACGAGTGACCCGTGCCAGCCGTGCGCACGCCGATGCCCTGCGCGACGGCTTGGGCCACCCAACGTTGCACGTCGGCTTCGGTCGTGGCCTCGACGATCTGGCGCGGGCTAAAGGATTGATTGCCGACCCAGTTTGTCCAAGCAGGTTGTGTAGTCATGGCGTGATGTGAAGAGAGTGTAGCAAAAGCGAATAGCTGGCCGGCAAGTTGCGCATGCTTCGCATTTGCATGTATCCTTTGCGCCGCACGCATGAGCCGTTTGCCATGAGCCTCGATATTTCGCAGCTTCAACACACGATCAAATCCAACCCGCGCGTGCGGCCTAACGGCGCGCGTACCAAAATCACGACGAGCAACGGCGCGACGCCGCTCGACCTGACCGCATTCTCAGGCGTGATTGACTATCAGCCGTCCGAATTCATCATCACCGCCTGGGCTGGCACGCCGGTGCGCCACGTGGTGGCGCTGCTGGCCGAGCGCGGGCAATATTTGCCGTTCGACCCACTGCTGGTCGAACGCGGCGCGACGCTGGGCGGCACCATTGCGACGAATGCCTGTGGGCCAGAGCGTTATCGCTACGGCGGCGCGCGCGACTTCCTCATCGGCACACACTTCATTGACGGCAACGGCGAATGGCTGCACGGCGGTGGCAAAGTCGTCAAAAATGCGGCCGGCTTCGACTACCCAAAGCTCATGGTCGGCAGCCTGGGTGCGCTCGGCGCGCTGGTGGATGTGACGTTCAAGGTCTTTCCCGCGCCAGAAGCCTACGCCACCCTCATGGTGGACTGCGCATCGTTGCAAGAGGCGCTGACGCTGCTGCCCAGGCTGACCAACTGCCCCTACGACATCAACGCGATTGATGTGGTCGTGCAGACGGACAAGCACCCTGAGCGGAGTCCAAGCGAGCAACGCGAGCGATGGACGGAGTCGAACGGCGCGTCTCTACCCATGCCCGTGCGCATCATGATCCGCATCGGCGGCCTGCGCGACGCTCTGCCCCAGCGGCTCGACCGCGTGCGGGCACTGTGCGGCAAAGGCGAGGTTGTCGAGGGCGAGGCCGATCTGGCGCTGTGGCGCGAAGCGCGAGAATTGGCGTGGTCACCTGCGGGCGCAGCGATGGTCAAAGTGCCGATCACATCGGCGCGCATCCCGGCGCTCGATGAAGCACTGCATGATTTGCCGCGTCGCTACAGCGTGGGCGGCAACGTAGCGTGGATCGCGACCACGGACACAGCGGCGCTCGACGTTGTGTTGAAGGCACAAGGCCTGAGTGGCCTGATCCTGATTAGTGCGAGCAGCGACCCACGCATCGGCAAGCGCGAGGCGAATGCCTTTGCCGAGCGCGTGAAGCGGGCGATGGACCCGCTAAACAAATTTGGCTAGTTTGGTTTCCCCCCTCACCCCAGCCCTCTCCCGGCTGGGGAGAGGGAGCAAGCGATATGCAACACACGATTCCGGTTGACGAAATTGGCCCAATGGGCGCGGCGATGGCTGGCGCGGTCGAGGCGTGCGTGCACTGCGGCTTCTGCCTGGCCGCCTGCCCCACATATAAGGTGCTGGGCGAAGAGATGGACTCGCCGCGCGGGCGCATCATCCTGATGAAGAACGTGCTCGAAGGGTCGCTCACGCCGCAGGAGGCCGCGCCCTATATTGACCGCTGCCTGGGCTGCGTCGGTTGCGTCACGGCCTGCCCGTCGGGCGTGAAATACGGCGAATTGCTTGTGGCCTACCGCGCTCACACCGAGCATGATCGCACCCGCCCAGCCATGGATCAAGTGGCGCGCCGGCTGGTGCGCGAGACCCTGCCCTACCCCGACCGCTTCCGCGCAGCAGCATTGGCGGGCAAGCTGGCCGGGCCATTCAAGGGCGCGCTGCCCGGTCAGATCTCGGCCATGCTGGCGCTGCTGCCCGAGTCGTTGCCGCCCAAGGCTGCGCCGCTGCCGGAGGTCTATCCGGCCATCGGCCAGCGCCGGGCGCGCGTGGCGCTGCTGGCCGGATGCGTGCAACAGGTGTTGGCCCCGCAAGTGAATTGGGCCACGCTGCGGGTGTTGGCTGCCAACGGCGTGGAAGTTGTGATCCCGAAGGGCCAGGGCTGCTGCGGCTCGCTGGGCATGCACACCGGCGACGCCGAGAGTGCGCAGGCGTTGGCCGAGAACAACCTCAAGACTTTCTCGCTGGACGTGGACGCCATCATCACCAACGCCGCCGGCTGCGGCAGCGGCATGAAGGAATACGAGCTGCTGTTCGCAGGCACGCGCTTCGAGGGAAAGGCCCGCGCCTTCGCTCACAAGGTCAAAGACGTGACCGAGTTTCTGGACGAGCTGGGGCCGATAGAAGCCAGGCCGTTGCCGCAGCCGCTCACCGTGGCTTATCACGATGCCTGCCACCTCGCCCATGCCCAGGGCATCTGGGGCGCGCCACGGCGCTTGCTCAGCGCCATCCCCAATTTGACGCTGGCAGAAATCCCCGAGGGCGATATCTGCTGCGGCTCGGCCGGCACCTACAACATCGAGCAGCCGGAGATCGCCGCGCAGTTGGGTGAGCGCAAGGCGCGCAACATTCTCAAGACCGGAGCCGACGCAATCTGCACGGGCAACATCGGCTGCCTGGTGCAAATCCGCACACATCTGACGAAGGCGGGCAAGCCGCTGCCGATCTGGCACACGCTGGAGGTGCTGGCGCGGGCCTATCCCTGAGTATCCGGTTGCCCCAACGCCTGCTCTTCCAAGTACTTGGCCTTGTTCGCGCTGCGGGCCACCTTGCCGCTACTGGTCTTCACCAGCCAGCGCGCGTCCACCAACACGACATGGCGCACAGCCACGTCGCTGTTGCGGGTGATGTACTGACGCACCGATTCGGCCACCTGTTCGCGCGCGGCTTCGTCTTCGCTCTCGGCCTCGGCCACGACGACGACATCTTCAGTGCCGGCCGACTCGTTAAACACGCCGAATGCCGCCACGCGCCCGGCGTGCACGCCGTCCACCTCGCCGGCCAATTGCTCCAGGTCTTGTGGATACACGTTCTTGCCGCCGACGATGATGAGGTCTTTCTTGCGGCCGGTGACGAACAACTCGCCATCCAGCATGTAGCCCAGGTCGCCGGTGAGATACCATCCGTCATGAAAGGCTTGCGCGGTGGCGTCGGGGCGATGGTAATACTCGCTCAGCATGCAGTCGCTCTTCAGCGCGATCTCGCCGATGGTGCCCTGTGCTACATCGTTGTGCGACTCGTCCAGCACGCGCACTTGCACGTTGGGTAATGGACGGCCCGATGACACTTGGCCCGCGTTGCCTATGCCACCGCCTTCGTTCAGCCGCACCGGCTGGCCGATGGCGCTCTGTGTCACGGCGAAGGTGTTCTCGGCCATGGCATAGCACGTGGCCAGCGCCGTCTCGCGCAGGCCGTAGCGCCCAAACTTCGCAGCAAAGGCGCGCTGGCTGCTGTCGTAGACTGGCTCGGAGCAATTGATGACGGCGCGCAGGCTGGACAAATCAACGCCTTCCAGATCTCGGTCGCGCGCGCGCGTGGCGCAAAAGTTATAGGCAAAGTTGGGCAGCCACGTCAGCGTGCCCCGATATTTGCTCACCGCCTGCATCAACTTGCCTGGCGCGCGCACCCAATCGAACGGCGACATGAGCACCAGCGGCACGCGTTTGAGCACTGGCAGCAGAAACGACGCGATCAAGCCCATGTCGTGATACAGCGGCAGCCAGCTCACGATCACATCGCGCTCGGTCAGGCCGATGGCAGGCGCATAGGCGTCCAACTGGTTGAACACGGACAAGTGCGAGAGCGCGACGCCCTTCTGCAAGCCGGTGCTGCCGGACGAGTGCTGCAACAGCACGATGTCATCTTCGGTGCGCCGCATGCCGCCCAGCGCCGCAAAATCCGGCTCGGCTGGCGTCACCACATTCACCGCGATGCACTTGGGCTTGCGAGTGACCGATGATGCATCAATCGCGGCCTGCACCTCACCTGCGAAGTCGGCATACGTGATGACTGCCGCCGGCTGGGTGATGCCGATCAACGCGCTGAGGTCATGGCGATAGCGTTCGGGCAGCAGCTTCTCCGTCAATGGCGGCAGAATCGCTGGCACCGCGCCGTGCAAGATTGCACCCCAAAACGCATATACCAGCGCCTCGCCATGATGCTGAATGATGACGACGACTTCGCCAGGTTGGATGTTCTCTCCGGCCAGAACAGCCGCGAAGCCCGTTGCGCCGCGCACCAGGTCGCGGTGCGTCAACGTCACGTCATCGCGCTTGGCGAACTGCAGGTGGATGGCGGGCCGATCCGGCGCGTCGGTATAAGTTTGCGCAAGGACGTACGAGAAGGTAGGCATAGCGGCGTAGAGACACGCCGCTGGTGGCCCACTGGGGGCCATGGCGCGTCTCTACAAGTGATTATTGGCGACTGGTGATCACACCGACCAACTGATCGAGCGTGTCGAACGTGTCGGCGTTGAGTTCGCTGTCGTCAATCCGCACGCCGAACTTATCTTCGATGAACAGGCCGAGGTCAACCAAATGAAACGAGTCAATCAGCCCGCTGGAGATGAGCTTCTCATCGGGCTTGATGATGCGTTTGGGGTTTTTCAGAATCGTGCCGCTGATGTAGCCGGCGATCATTGATGCGACGTCAGTTGTGTCGTTGCTCATGGGGCCGCATTATCGCCGAGCCGTCTACGCAAAGATGCGCACCAATGACTCGCCCGCTGGTGTAAGCCTATGAAAAGCCGAGCGTCCCTGGCGATGCGTCTCGACCGTGCCGGCCCGCTTGAGCGCGCCAAGATGTTGCGACACCGCCCCAGCCGTGAGAGCGAAGCGGCCGGCTAGCTGAGCGGTCGTCATCGGCGTTTCCAGCGCCATCAACACATCGGCGCGCGTCTTGCCGAGCAATTCCTGCAGGCCGGCGCTCGCGCTGCTGTGACGCTGCGCACCCTCACCGAGCCACAGCGCACCCACGCCCCGGGCGCCATAGATCACGACCGGCGTGGGCGGCGTGTCTAGGAACAACAAGAAATGCGGCGCAACGAAGATGCTTGGCACCAGCAGGAGTCCTTCGCCGCCCGTGCTGATCTCCTGATCCCAGAGTTTATCCACCAGCAGCGTGCCATCCTGGTAGCGGATGAGGGGATGCAAGTGGCCCAGGACTGCTTCAGGCCCATTCAACGCCAGCGCACGCGCGCGGGTCAGCAAATCTCCTTCCAGCACAGTGCGCATGCGCGGCCAGTGCGGCGCCAGCGCCTTGCGCCAATACTGCGTCATCAATTTCGCCAACTTGCTCAGCCACACCGCAGGGCGATCAACAAAAGGCTGGAGCTGATCGCGCCGCTCCGGCGCGTGCTCAAGCGTCTTCATCAGATCGTGACGGACAACATCGTGCGGCGTATTCAGAATCGCCTCGATCTCATCTTCGATCGTCGGGGCAGGCACGGCCGGCAATGGCGTAATGAAGTCCGGGATGTACGTTTTTGGCGGGATAAGCGCGTCGAGCAAGCTCAGATCCATCTCACCCAAACCACGCCGGGTCTCGGCCGCCCAGGTCATGTGTAAGGTGTGCCGGGTGGGGTCGCGCAGCACATTGAAGCTCGACAGAATTTCGTAGCTGGGGCTGAATGCGAAGCGCAGCAGATAGCGGTCGTCGGGGTTGATGCGAATCTCTATCACGCCAGCATTTTAGCGTTTTCTAAAATCATTTACACATGCTACTCAGAACGATATCCTGATCACATGCTCCCGAATCACTATGAAGTTGAGGAGGTGGCGCGCATCCATCGCGACGAGGCCATGCAGCGGGCGCGGCAGGATCGGTCGAGATGCGCGCCAGATCAGCCACATGTGCCACACGATGATGGCGGCTCGGCGAGAGCTGGATGGAGCACAAGTGCATTCGGTCAATTGTGCCGGCGTTTGAGCGCATGGTTCAAGCGCGACGGACGCGTGCCCACGCGCTCACTGAGTGACGGATAAGCATCACACCGCCGACAACGCAGCCGGCGCGGCATGCGCGGCCATGTGCTGCCGCGCAAACGCCAGCGTGTCGGCGATCTGCTGCGCAAAGGGCGTGGGCTGCATGCCAAACGCGCGCTGAAACTTGCTGCTGTCCACGACGAATGGCTGGGTGAACTCGTAGAGCATCTCAGGCATCTCGGCCAGGGTCTTGTTGAACAGGCCGATCAGGCTGAGCATGAGCTTGCCGCCGACCTGCGCCTGCACCGGCTTACCCGTCACGGCGCTGATGGCGTCGAACACCTGCTGCTGCGTGCGCGGCGCTTCGCTCGGCACATGCCAGGTCTGGCCCAGCGCCTCGTCGCGCGTGCCGGCGATTGCCAGGGCCTTGCCAAAGTCGGGTGCGTAGGTCCATGTGTGGGGCTGGTCGAGCCGGCCCATTGAATTTGCCTTCTTGCCCAGCAGCGCGGGGATGAAGATGTTCTCGGTGTAGATCATGTCGTCGGGGCCGAAGAAGTCTGACCCGCGCACGGCCGCTGCGCGCACCTTGCCGGCTGCATGCGCCGCAAATAGCTGTTCCGTCATCGCCTGGCGAATCTTGCCCTTCTTAGTATGCGCGTTGTAGGGCGTGGTCTCGGTCATGGGCCGGCCCTTGGTGTCGCCATACATGTAGACGTTCTCGGCAGCGATGAACTTGGCGCCGTTCGCCACAGCGGCATCGAGGATGGCCGTTTGCAGCGGCATGAACTTGTCCTGCCATTCGTAGTATTCGGGCTGAGCGCACTGATACACCGCCGCCGCTCCGTGTGTCTGTTCGATATTCAACGCGCGGTTGTAGGCGTCACCTTTGACCACTTCGATTTCGTCAGGCATATCACTCAGCTTGCCGCTGCGGTTGACCATGCGCACGTGCTTACCCAGCTTCACCAACTCGCGCGCCGTCCGCTTGCCCAGCGGCCCCGTCCCAAAGATCACGTGCAATTCGGATGTGTGTGTTGTTGACATCGCTCATTCCTCCATCTTTCATCTTTCATCTTTCACATTTCATTCGAGCGGCCTAAACGTCAAGGGGCGATCATGCGCTCGCTTCGGCCAGGCCTGCAGCGGCGCGCGTAGAGGCGCTCGGGGTCGAGTTCAGCCCAGAGGCAGTATGGCTGGAGCGACGCACGGCGATCAGCCCGGTGACAAGCAACCACAGCGGCCCGGCGATGGACACAAAGATCGGTATCGGGTTGCCACCGGCAAACGCGTTCAGCCCAAACAGCTCGCCGGCGCTGAGCAGATACACCGCGCCGATGACGATGCCGCTAACAGCAATGCCCTTGTGAAATGTGGCGTGACGCCACATCATGGCACCCACCAGGACAAACCACGCGCCGCCGAGGATGTTGACGCCGATGTCCTCAGTGATCGTGTTGAGCAGGGTATGGAGCATGGTAAAGCTCACGCCGTAACTGGCCGCCTCGACCGGGCTGACGTTTGCGCCATCGGCAAACGTCGCGCCGATGACGGGCATGTATAGCAGCAGCGCAGCCCACCACAGCGGGCGCAGCGCCAAGCTCGCCCAGATCAATCCGCGGCCGAATTGTGATGAAAGAGACTCACGCGCGCCATGGGGCACCGAGGCACCGGTGATGATCAACGCCACTGGCGCGAACAGCATGTAGCCGACCAGCAGCATCGAGATGGCAATCGGCAGCAATGCGCCGCTTGCGTTGATGTAGCGCGCGAACTGGGCCATGCCGCTACTGTCCTGGTTGAAGAAATCCAGCACACCGAATAGCACAGCAAAGCCTATGGCCATGCTGGCAGAGAAAAGAATTACCAGCGCATATCCAACTGGCGCCAACGAGGGTGACTGACGATTTGTGTTCATTTTTCTCCTTGATTGAAACTTTCCGGCAATCTCTGCGACATCAGACCTCTTGCATAAGTCAGGTGGACTCCACCTTTCGCAGGTTGACGAGGTGGAGTCCACCTCAACGCGTTGCATCATGCACCTTCAAGTCGCTTGAGAGTCAAGGGGTGTCAACGGATTTGAACGGATAAGCGGGTCATTGCGCCTAGAGCGACAGCCGTGATGATGGCAAACACGATCGCGCCGCTTGCGCCAAAGACCACCCAGCCTTGCGACATATCCACGCCCACGGCGAGCGTGATCGTCCAGGCCAACGGCCAGCTGATAGCTACAACGACCGCCCAGACCCACGCAATGGAAAATGCCTCACGCAGGACAAGCCATTGCAACGTCGCGATGACGATGCCGCAGATCAGCCCACGCAGCGCCACCTCGGCCGCGCCCATGCCATTGCCAACTAGTGCCTGGACAAGGGCAACGCCCAAGCCCAATCCGGCCGCCGTCGCGGCGATCCAAACAGGTCCAATCGGCCGCACCTGCCGCAACATCAGCCACTGCGCCAGCCCAATCACTGCGCCAGCGATCAGCCCGGCCAACAGGGCGCTCAGAGGCGAATCGGCTGGCCCAACGATCAACCGCGCCAGCCCGCCGCCGATCGGCATGCCTAGAAAGATCAACAGCCACAGCCCATAGAACAGCATGGGTCTCGTCTCGAATTGCATGTCACGTCCTCCAGATGGAGACATCATGCGCCTTCGAGTGACTTGAAGGTCAAGAGGTGTCAACGGATGGAAAACAAATATACGGATGGCGAGAACCATCCGTTCATCTGCTGCCAATCCGATGACTGACTGATTACTGCGGCGCAATCGGCACTTGCATCTCCACCACGCGTTTGTCCAGCGCGTCGGGATCGCGCGGCGTCAAGTGCAGCTCGCGCAGCGGGCCGGCCAGCGCATAGCCATTCGAGCCAACCCAGATGATCATCGCCTTGATGAGCTGGCCCAGGTCGCGCATGTGGCCGCGGTGGATGCCGGACGCGGCCATCGGCGCGCCTTCCAGCTCTCGCACCGTCACCGGCAATGGCGCATCGGCGAACATGGTGTTGCTGAGCGCTTTGGGTTTGTCGCTCACCACGGCCGCCTCCACGTCCAAGTTCTCCTCGGTGTATTCGGCGTTGTAATACAGGTTGAGCAACTCCGGTGCAGGGAAGCCAAGCGCCTTGATGCTCTGCTCTTTCATCCAATGGCGCAGTTGGCCATGCAAGGCCCAGCACAGCGCCCCCATGTCGTGCGCATGCGGCACGATCTGGCGCGTGGAGACCACCCAGGCCGGTTCGATGCCCTTGACCACGATATCGTATTTCGGCGCGCGGCCCTCCATCTCGATCTCACGCAACCGCGCTTCCACCCGCGCCAGCCGCGACTGCGTCTCCTGTAACTCACGTTCGGCGTCGGCCTGGCGCATGGCCAGCATGCCCTTCAATTCGTCGGCGGTCATGTTGTCGCGCACCAAGCGGCCAATCTGATCGAGCGAGAAGCCGAGATCACGCAAGGCCAGAATGCGGTTCAGGCGCGGCAACTGTTCGACGTCGTAATAGCGATAGTCAGTAAATTTGTCTACCCGCGCCGGCTTAAGCAAACCGAGCTGGTCGTAATAGCGCAGTGTGGCGACAGGCACTTGCGCCAACTTGGAGAAATCGCTGATCTTGAGCATTGGCGGCAGTGTAAACCTTCGCGTCGCTTGAGAGTCAAGCGTCAAGCGTCAAGCGTTCATGGCTTTTGCTCTTTGGATGCGTGGAAAAAGAAAGTGCGGCATGGTTGCTACGACGATCCGGGAGGGGGAAACCCGGATCGTCGCAGCAACCATGCCGATGAAAGCACTTTAACACAGTGCCAGCATCGACACTTGATGTCTGGCATTCGATTCACCAAGCTGAACTCCACGTATTGCATACGCCGCAAGGTTATTCACCTGACGCCTGGCACATTACTTGTTGCCTATCGCAAGGTCAGGCATCAGGGCGCGACTACCTCTACTCGCCCGCGCATGTTGCTGTGCAACGTGCAGTCATACAGATAGCTGCCGGGCGTATCGAAGGTATGCGAGAACTCGCCAGTCAGCAGCACAGGCGAGGCGAAGTCTTCGCCCGGAATGTTGAAGCTGACCACATTGTGCGCGCCGCTATCGCTCACGTCTTGAAAGCGCCACGTCACCGTCTCGCCAGCGCGAATCTTGATGACTGGTGGGTCAAAGACGTGACGCTGCAAGGCATCCTCGCGCACCACGACGGTGGTCACGCCGTCAGCCGGCTGGCCGTAGGCGATGATGAGCGGGTTCAACAGCACGCGCCTGAATGGCGCAAACACCACCAAGGCGATCAGCGTAACGAGAACTGGGGCAGCAAAGCCGATAGTGATCCATTTCAATCCAGAGCTTGTTTTCATTGGGCATATCTCCTGTTTCAGTTGACAGGAGCATGCACCTTCGAGCCGCTTGAAAGTCAAGAGGGGGATGGGCTAATCGCGCTGATAATCCGTGTCAGAGAGACTTCCAGCATGTTTCACAAACCGATTCGTCCCCTACTTGCGGCCAGCGCACTTGTCGTGGTCATCGCCAGCGCGTGCGCACTGCGCCCCATCTCTCGCGACGCTGTTCAACCGCCAGCCAGTCCTCAACCCACGTCTACGATGATGAATCCACAAGCGCTACCGATCGCCCCGCTAACCGTCGCAACCGCAAATGGCACTGTCGAGGGCGTGGTCGAATCGGGCATCACCACCTTCAAGGGCATCCCCTATGCGGCGCCGCCCGTGGGGGATTTGCGCTGGCGCGAACCACAGCCTGCGCCAGCTTGGGAAGCGCCCCTGCTCGCGCATGACTTTGGGCCCTCGTGCGTTCAGCCAACCGGCGCGATGACGGCGACCAGCGCCGGTGGCACCGGCCCGCAGAGCGAGGACTGCCTGACGATCAACGTGTGGACGCCCGGCGCAGACCCAGCCGCCAAGCGCCCGGTTATGGTGTGGATCTACGGCGGCGCATTCATCATCGGCGCGTCGCGCGTGCCTTTTTACAACGGCACGTTATTCGCACAGCGCGGCGCTGTGGTGGTCAGCTTCAACTACCGGCTGGGCCAACTCGGCTTCTTCAACCACCCGGCGTTGGAGGCCGCGCGGCCAGATGGCCCGATGAACTTTGGCCTGCTCGACCAGATCGCCGCGCTGAAGTGGGTGGAGCAGAACATCGCGGCGTTTGGCGGCGACCCGCAGAACGTCACCATCTTCGGCGAGTCGGCCGGGGCGCAAAGTGTGCTCTCGCTCATGGCGTCGCCTTTGGCGCGTGGCTTGTTCGACAAGGCCATCGCTCAAAGTTCGTATGGGCTGCCGGAATTCACCCGGACGCAGGCCATTTCCATGGGTGTGCGCATTGCGGACGCCGTTGGGTTGAGCGGCGCTTCGGCCACGCTCGATGACTTGCGCGCCGTGCCAGCCGATTCGTTTGCGCAAATCAAGGGGCCAAATACATCCACGTCACCCGTGCCCATTGTCGGCGATGCCGTGCTGCCGGACACGATTTTGAACACGTTTGAAAAGGGCGAAGAGGCACCGGTGCCCTTGATCATCGGCAGCAACAGCGATGAAGCGACGGTTGCCATCGCCTTCGGCGTAGACCCTGCCGCGCTGGTCGAGAACATGGGCCGGCTGCCCAACATCGCCCTACGGGTGCTGTATCCGCGCGCGACCAGCCAGGAACAGATCGGGCGCGAGTTGGTGCGCGACTTGGTGTTCATCGCGCCTGCGCAGCGGCTTGCAGCAGCACATAGCAAGCGCGCGCCGACGTGGCGCTATTTCTTCAGCTACGTGCCCACCGGGATGCAACCGGGTTGGGCCAATGGCGTGCCGCACGGCGGCGAGATTCCGTTCGTGTTCGACACGCTTGAATTGGCGTCGGAGTTGGACAACAACATCACCGCAGAAGATCGCGCTTTTGCCGCCAGCGTGAACGCGTATTGGTTTGAGTTCGCCCAGTCGGGTACGCCGTCGTCGGCTGGTAACCCAACCTGGCCAAACTTCGACGGTCGCAACGACCGATTGCTCGAATTGGGCCAGCCGATCCAGGTGCAGACCAACTTCCTGCGCGCCCGACTCGACCTGTTCAGCGCCATCTATCCGCGTGTGATCGCGGCATTGCAGCCAAAGCAATGACTCAAGGGCGGACTGCTTGGAATAGCCCACCCTTGTGATTCCTGTAACGTGCAGGCTAAGTGCATTTGTGACTACACGTCCGCACCCGATGCGCCACGTCGCACCCTCAACTGCACTGAGGATGACTGCCCGTTGACCTTTGCGATGGCAAGTATGGTGGCAGCTGCGACAAGGACGAGACCTATGCCCACGATGATGGTCTGCGCGCCCGGCGCGACGATGCTTTCGTCGCGCAACGCCTGCCACGTCACCAGCATCGTCAGGCCGGCATAGAACGCCGCGCCGACCCACACCAGGGCACGCTGGCGATTTGTGCTGAGGCCGCGCACGCCGAGCGCCATGGCGATGGCCGCGACAAAGGGGATGAATTGCGCGCCGTGAATGCCGATGAAGTGCGGGATGCGCAGGTCGCCGCCGTCCATGTTCCAGCCCAGGATCGGCAGCATGCGCGTGCCGCCATCCACCAGCGCGCCGACGTTGTGCGCGCCGAGAAAGTCCAATTGGCCGCCGCTTTGCAACACAGCTAGCTGCGGCGCGGTTGGGCCGGCCATCAGCCCGCCCAGACCGATGCCGATCATGGCCATGACGATGCCAAGCTTGACGCCCAGGCCGAGCACGGGATTGGCAAAGCGCTCGCGGGCGATCAACACCGCGCCGACGACGTTGAAGGCATACACGATGAAGATCGTGAGCGACATCACCCGCCACACAACCGTGTCGAACGGCGTGCTCTGGTTGTAGTGCACCGCTGCGCCGCGCACGGCCTGCAACATGATCAGGCCCATCTCGAACAGTAGGATCACGCCGGTGGCGAACGCTACGACCTTGGCCGCGCGCGGCCGGCGCTTCACAAAGCTCAGCATCCACAGCAGCGTGACGCCGTAGATGAACACCGAGGCCGAGAACTTGAGCGTCTTGGCCCAATTGGGCGAATTCAGCACCAGGCGCGGATCAGCAAACAAACCGATGAGTGCGATGCCAAAGAAAAGTACATTCGCGCCGGTCATCAGGGTGAGCATGGGGCTGAACGCCCATGCCTTACGGATAAGCGATGACGATGCGTTAAGGGACGGCGCTTTGGCCGCTTTCTTTGCAATTACCATTTGATCTCCTCCAACAACATCAGTTGGAGGAGATCATGCGGTCTCAGGTAAGGTGAGAGTCAAGAGGCGTGGCTGGGGAACATCAGCTTGCGCATCTCGTCGGGCTTGAACCAAAAGTTCTCGAACATCTCGATCACATACGGCACATGATGGGCCGGCAGCGCGACGAACATCTCGCTTGCTGCCACTTGGTTGAAGCCGCGTCCCCCACCCTCACCCAGCGCAAACACGGTGTTCTGGGTATGCCACGGCGCGGCGAACAGCGACGAGCACGACGAAGGGCCGAGTTCGCCGTGTGGCATGGTACCCTCGCGCACGCTGGCTGCGCCGGCGATCTGCATGGCGCGCTGCACATCTGTGATGATGCACAACAAGTCCATCGGCACATCGGCGGGTAAATCACTCAGTGGCGCAGCGGCGATGGCATTGATCGTGCCGACGGGCAACGTGTGGCTCTGGTGCTTGTTGCGCTTGGCCGCGACGGGCGTGAAGAAGCCCTGCGCCATGGTCAGGTATTCGCCGTCGCAGATCAGGCTGCCAGCTTCGTCGCCCGGCAGAAAACCGAGGTGATATTGGCCGACATAGCAATCGTGCTGTTGCGCGTCCACATAGACTTTGTTGCCCTTCTCGGCGTGGTGCAGGATGCTGCATACGGGCACGCGAGCCGGTTCGTAACCTTCAGGCGGCGGCCCGTCGCAATACGTCACCGCCACCGGCGGGCGCTTGAGCTTGATCTTGTTGACCAGGATGTCGAGCAGGCGTGCTCGATCAATCGGCTTCTGTGGGAGGGAGCGCCATTCTTGAAGGTTCATCGTTGCAGGTTGCAGGTTGCAGGTTGCAGGTTGGCAGATTGATTGACCGAATCTGCAATTTGCAACCTGCAATCTAGAACAGATAGGGCACAAATCGTTTGGTCTGCGCCATGTAAGCGCGATATTCGTCGCCGAACTCTTCGCTCAGCAGCGACTCCTCGCGCGGGATGCGCACGATGAAGGCGGCGACTAGCACGACGCCGGCGATCAGCGCGCCGAGCCATGTGGACAATGCCAAACCGATGCCGATGGCGCTGACTGTGCCGCCGGTGTAGGCGGGATGGCGAATCCAGCGATACGGCCCGCTCTTCACCACGCGGTGCCCATGCTGGATGGCGACTTCGCCGATGAACAATTTACCCATCTGTATCTGCGCCCACAGCCGCAGCACACGCCCACCCAGCATGAGCCCCAATCCCAGCCACACCAGCGCCTCGCGCCCGTCGCCTCGGATCGTGCCCAGCTTTAGAAAGCCACAGATGAGCGGCGCGAGCAAACTGACCGGGATGGCGAGATAGTGCAGCTTGAAGCCGCGCGCGTCGCGCCGCTTGGCGTCCTTCGGGGCGCGGCTGCGATACTGTGTCTCCCACAGCATGTAGAACAAGAGCACTACGGTAAATGCAGCTGCCGTCAGCGGCGTTGGGAACACGCCATCGGGGCCGATGAAATATTCGTACATCACCAATGTATAGAGACGCGACGTGGCGCGTCTCTACGACTACGACGCAAGCAGCGCTTTCTCCACAACCTCCGGCGTCACGTCCTTCAGGCCGTTGCGCACGGCATACACCTCCACTTGGGTGCGCAGCTCGCGCGTGGCGCTGATGCGGCTGAGCCACGGGATGCCTTCGAGGTGGCTCTCCATCTGCGCGCGCGCTTCTTCGCTCCACACCAGCTTGTTGGCCTGCGCCAAGGGATTGGCCACATCCTTCAGTTGGCCTGCCGCCGCCACGTTGTCGAACGGCAGGAAGTTGAACACCATGTCGTAGAAGCGGTTGACCATCTCCTGGACGACATAGACCACGCCGCTATAGCCCATGAACGGCGTGCCGAGCGCGCGTCGCACCGTCGCGCCGGGGAACGACGACGGCATGAAGTGCGTCGCTTTGGCCTGCGCCTCGGTCAGGTAGATCTTCTCGTTCAGGCTGCCAAACATGAAGCCGGGTTGTTTCTTGTGCAGCGCCTCACGAATCTGGATGTTGTTCATCTCGCTCGGCGTGCGCGGCCGGGCGCTGGCGAACTGCACCTTCATGCCCAATTCGTCGGCCAGCATGCGCACCAGGCCGTCGGTGTAGCTGCGGCCGGCCACCACCGCGAACTCGGTCGTGCTGAACCAGTCGCCCTGCGGCCCGCGCCACAAGTCCCACAGCGGCGCGAGCGTGGTCTTCTTCTCTTTGGCGATGAAGGACGCAGCTTGCTCCTGCGTGCCCAATAGTTCGCCCAGCTTCTGGATGAACTCGGTCGTCTCGCGGATGCCCATCGGCGCAAACAAGTAAGGCTTGCCGAGTTCCTTCGCCAGCGCCTCGCCGAACTCGCGATACATCACGATGTTGACGGCGCTCTCGCCCAGCCGCGGCGTGTTCTTCAGCGTGGCCTCAATGGGGTAGACCAGATTGACCTTACCGCCCGCGCCCTCGATCAACCGTTTAATCTCGTGCAAGTCCGACGGCGAATTGAAGCAGCCGTAGGTCGGGCCAATGATATTTACGATTTTCGATTGATGATTGACGATTTGTGGGTCGCTCTTCAATCGTAAATCGTCAATCTGAAATCCAAAATTCTTCCAGAGCCAAACCAACACCCTGTCCCTGCCTTCCCACTCGTCTCCTTCGAGCGACTTGCTCCAGAAGAACGGCACGGGCGGCGTCATCTTGCTCAGCCAGTCGCCGTGATCGCTAGAGATCATCTCGCTCTCGGCCGTGCTGACGACGATGATCTCCTGATCGGGGTGCATCTCGCGCAACGCGTCCACGGCCTTGCGCACCGCGCCGGCCGTGCCGAGCATGGTGACTTCCTGCTCACGCATCACGCTGGGGGTGATGTTGTGAATGTGCGGGATGGCATCGGTGTAATCCGGCACGGCGGTGGCGACGAGGTTGAAGCAGCCGATGGGTGCATCGCACACCACATGCACATCGGGCATGGCACACATCGTCCACACCGCGGCCCAATAGCCGCTGGTGCTCTCCAGGTCGCGGATCAGCTCAATCGGCGCGTGCTTCTTGCCGCCGGTCGAGATGGTTTCAGTGGGTTCAGCGATGGTCATGATCTTTTTCGCAGAGCATCGGAGATACGGAGTCTCGGAGTTTTCCACTTTCAAATCTCCGTTCTCCGACTCTTCGCTTCTCCGCGATGAACTCCTAATCCATGGTGTTGACGACGTTCGCGGCTTCGGTGTGTCGTTCGCCCTCAAAAAATTCGCGCATCCACTCGTAGCGTGGCGCGCGGTTGAGCGCCTCGCTGATGAGCTGGATCGTCCCAGCCAGCCCCGCGCCCAGGAACAGCGGCCGCACACTGAGCATGTTGGTGTAATACATGCCGGGGATGCCACGCGCTTTTGCTTCCGCGCTCAACGGCGTAGTGCCTAGCACCAAATCGGGTTTGTAAGCATCCAGCGCGCGCACGTCCTGCTCCAGCGCCTTTTGATAGATGATCTCCTTCGTGCCGTGCGCCTTCAGCCACGCTTCATCGGCCGCGGTGTAGAGCGACTTCATGATGCTGGTGCTGATATAGGGCACGACCGCGCCGGCCTCGACCAGCAGTCGCGCATACAGCAATTCGTTGCCTTCGTAGCCGCACACGTGCACTTTGGCACCTTTCAGGCTGAACTGGCTGAGGATCGCCTGGCACTTGTCGCGCTCCTCCGCCGCCACCTGCTCGACCAGCGCCGGGTCGAGCTTGAGCGCGTTGCCGACGCCCTTGATCCAGCCGTAGGTCGCCTCGGGGCCGACCGGCGCGCCGCTGATGATGGGCACACCCGCCGCGCGCAACGT